>Ga0102590_1001247_pt1 | contig 40117 bp, 34 predicted proteins | sample AraplaMF_Col_mMF_FD_76859 | JGI IMG/M metagenome (GOLD analysis project Ga0102590, IMG submission 76859) | Arabidopsis root microbial communities from the University of North Carolina, USA - plate scrape MF_Col_mMF | ecosystem: Host-associated > Plants > Roots > Endosphere | place: USA... | reverse complement strand
CGGAGGTCGACGAGCAGGGCGAGATCAATCTGCGCCGCGCGACCTCGGTGGTGGATACCGGCATCGCCGTCAACCCCGACACGATCGTGGCCCAGGTCGAGGGCGGGCTGATCTTCGGCCTGACCGCCGCGCTCTATGGCGAGATCACCATCGAAAAGGGGCGCGTCCAGCAATCCAACTTCAACGACTACCGGATGCTGCGGATCAACCAGACGCCGAAGATCGAGGTCCACGTCGTCAGGAGCGGCGAGGCCCCCGGTGGAATCGGCGAGACCGGCACCACGGCGGGACCGCCGGCGCTGCGCAATGCGATTTACGCTGCAACCGGCGTGGCGCTGCGGCGCCTGCCGATCGATCGGAAACTGCTGGCTGCGGGGAAAAAGGCATGAGCGGCAAGATGCGTATCCTCGGAAGCCTCGTCGTCATTGCCATCGTCGTGGCCGGGCTCGGCGTCTGGATCATCCGCGGGCCCGGCCCGCTCGACTTTTCCGGCGGCACGAAAGTGGCGCTGGCCGATTACCGCGCGGGCAAGCCCACCGGCGTGCCCGCCAAGCTGGAGAAAGCAAGTCTCGTCGAGCGCGGTGAATATCTCGCCAAGGCGGCGGACTGCATGGTCTGCCACACCAAGCCCGGCGAGAAGGACTATTCCGGCGGGGTCGCCTTCAAGCTGCCGTTCGGCACGCTCTATTCCACCAACATCACGCCGGACAAGGACACCGGCATCGGCAATTACAGCGACCAGGATTTCCTCGGCGCGGTCCAGCACGGCAAGCGCCGTGACGGCGCGCGGCTGTATCCGGCGATGCCCTACACGTCCTACACCTTCATGACCGACGACGACGTGCTGGCGGTGAAGGCCTATCTGTTCAGCCTGCCGGCCGTGCGCGCCAAGGCGCCGGACAACACGCTGTCGTTCCCGTTCAACCAGCGCTGGGCGATGATGTTCTGGTCGGCGGTGTTCAATCCGGATACGCGCTTTGCGCCGGATACTTCGAAGAGCCCGGAATGGAATCGCGGGGCATATCTGGCTGAAGCGCTGGCGCATTGCGGCGAGTGCCACACCCCGCGCAATCTCGGCTTCGCGCTGGACAACCGCAAGAAGTTCGCAGGTGCCATCACGGCCGGCTGGCGCGCCTTCAACATCTCCTCCGACAAGGCGACCGGCCTCGGCAACTGGCGCGACGAGGATCTGATCTCGTATCTGTCGCTCGGTCACGCACCGGGACACGGCTCGGCCTCGGGTCCGATGGGTGAAGCCGTTGACCACAGCTTCAGCCAGTTCGCCCCCGAAGATATCCGCAGCATCGTTGCGTATTTGCGCAGCGTGCCGCCGCAGCCCTCGCCCGATCTGCCAGCCACCACGGCGCCGGTCGCGCCGGCCTCGCACAAGGACGGCGTGACGGCGGATGCCCGCGGCAAGCAGCTGTTCGCCGGTGCCTGCGCCAGCTGCCACGGCTGGAGCGGCGAGAGCCCGGTCTCGCCGATGGCGACGCTGACCGGCACCTGGGCGGTGAATGACCCCGCGGCGACCAACGTCGCGCAGATCGTGATCTCCGGTACGAAGCGGCATACGCCTGATGGCGCGCTGTCGATGCCGGCGTTCGGCAACGCTTATACCGACGACGAGATCGCGGCGGTGGCGAATTACGTCACCGGGCGGTTCGGTGCGAAGGGCTCGAAGCTGACGGCGAAGGATGTGGCGGAGTTGCGGGGGCAGACGGCGGAGTAGGCGCCGCCACTGGTGCGGCGACCGTTGTTGCCATAGAAAGGCTGCCGCACATTCGGGGCGCGGACCCGAACACAATCGACTGGCTTTCGATGTCCCTTCCACCCGCCCAAATCGGCGCGCCGCTTTCCGAGATCGATACGCCGGCGCTGATCATCGACCTCGACGCCTTCGAGCGCAATCTCGACACGATGGCGGCGGCGGTCGGCAAGCTCGGCGTCCGGTTGCGCCCCCATGCGAAGACCCACAAGTCGCCGATCATCGCGGCCAAGCAGATCGCGCGCGGCGCGGTCGGCATGTGCTGCCAGAAGGTCGCCGAGGCCGAGAGCTTGGTGGCGGGCGGGGTGAGCGATGTGCTCGTCAGCAACGAGGTGGTGGGCCTGCGGAAGCTGGAACGGCTCGCAGGCCTGGCGCGCCACGCACGCATCAGCGTTTGCGCCGACGATTCCATCGCGGTCGAGCAACTGGCGCTCGCCGCGGAGCGGGCCGGGTCGCACATCGAGGTCCTGGTCGAAGTCGACGTCGGCGCCGGTCGCTGCGGCGTCAGGCCGGGCCCGGCGGCAGCTGGCCTGGCGCGGCAGGTGGCGGATTCGCGCTTCCTGTCGTTCGGCGGCTTGCAGGCCTATCACGGCTCCGCCCAGCATTTGCGAACGCCGGAAGAGCGGCGCGCGGCCATCGCCAGCGCTGCGAACGCGACCAGGGAGACGCTGCGCGCCCTTGAGGATGCGGGCCTTCAATGCCGGACGATTGGAGGAGCTGGGACCGGGACGTTCGAGCTCGAAGGCGCGAGCGGCATCTGGAACGAATTGCAGGCCGGCTCCTATATCTTCATGGACGCCGACTACGCGAAGAACGTCGCCGACGGGACGCGCAACGCCAGCCCGTTCGAGCATGCCCTGTTCGTGATCGCGACCGTGATGAGTACCGCTTCCGGCGAACGCGCGATCATCGATGCCGGCCACAAGGCCCTGTCGAACGACAGCGGATTTCCGGCCGTGCTGGGCCGTCCCGACCTGCGCTATAACAGGCCCTCCGACGAACATGGCCTGCTCGACTTCGACGGCGCTTCGTCGCGGCTGGCGCTCGGCGACAAGGTGACGCTGATCCCCGGTCATTGCGACCCTACCGTCAATCTCTACGACTGGTATGTCGGCGTGCGCGGCTTCAACACGCCGGATGCCCGCGTGGAAGCGCTTTGGCCGATCGCGGCGCGCGGCGCGGTCACCTGAGATGATGCGTGATTGCGCGTCGATCTCCACCGTCGTCCCGGACAAGCGAAGCGCCGATCCGAACCGATACGCCGCAGCGAGAGTTTGGCGAACACTCGGAGCGACCAGCTTCGCGAAATAACTGGCTCCTAGGGATTATGGGTCACGGCCCTCGTTCGCAATTGCGCACCAAGGCGTGCACTGATCATTCGGGACTGCCCATTTCCAAGGAACGAGCAGACCTGCCTGACACGACTGGGAACGTCAGCAAATGACCCATTTCAGACTTGGAATGAATTTAAAAGAAAGCGTAAACGCGCGAGCGATACAGTACGGTAGTACAACGTCCGGAGGAAATCGGGTGGACGCTCAACAGGTCATTTTCGCCTACATCCTTTTGGGGCTTTGGTATCTACAGGATTTCATCTTCCGGCACTGGCTGGCCGTCATCCTTGTAATCGGCATCAGCATCGTCATCACGATTGTGGTTGCGGCAAGGGAGCGCGGTGCCAAGGGGCTTTGAGCGGCTGAGGTTAGTGTCGGCTTTTGACCCATTGCAGAACTGGCGGCTCGCTTCGGCAATGCAGGAAATCTCCTGAGGATATGCACAAGGACATACGGATTTTCGGGCTATAGTAGCGGCGATGAAGCGATTTCTCATATTTCCGGGTCTCTTACCTCCATTGGCGCTGCTTGCTTTTTTGGTCCCCGGCCTGTTTGCGAGACCGGAGCTTCCGACGTTTCGGGCACTATATGGAATGCTTGGGATCGCCTACTTCGTTGCGATAGTACCGGCCTGCCTTTTGTCTGTAGTGGACTGGTATTTTTCGCAAAAGCGAACCTTTGTCAGCATCACGGTCACAGCGACAACAGGGTTTATTCTTTCGTTGGTGACCGCTTATGTCTTTGGCTTGAGAGCGGAAGTTCGAAACGATCCGGTACTCATCGGAATGATTGGAGCAGTTCCAGCCGCAATTTGTTGCTGGCTTTCTAAGACGAGCCAAGCGCGGCAAGATGCACGAAGGCTGTGTAACTAGCGGGACTGACGTAGGTCGCGCGATGTCTGCTTCTGGCCCAAAGCGGACGTCCCTTGGTTGCCCGCCGATCCGCTGCTAGGCCAAAGCTGATATAGTCGTCCGGGGACGACACCGGGTGAGTGGCTTCGCGCCTCAGCTTAACCAGAATTTCGGCGTCGTCGGCTCCAGCCGGCCACCCATGCGCACCGGTGCAACCCGCAGCGCGAGTCCCGTCGCATCATCCGTTTCCACCGCGACGCCGCTGAGAGTCGCCGCGCCCGCGGCCGGCTCGAAGCGGCCCGATGGAATCCCCGAGGTGAACCTGCGCAGCGGCTCTTCCTTCTGCATGCCGATGATCGAGTCGTAATCGCCGGTCATGCCGGCGTCGGTCATGTAGGCGGTGCCGCCCGTGAGGATCTGGTGGTCGGCGGTCGGGACATGGGTGTGGGTGCCGACGACGAGGCTGGCGCGGCCGTCGCAGAAGAAGCCGATGCCCTGCTTCTCGCTGCTCGCCTCGGCATGGAAGTCGACAACGATGGCATCGGCGGCAACGCCGAGCGGACATGCCCCTAACTCGCGCTCCAATGCGGCGAAGGGATCGTCGAACGGGGTCATGAAGACGCGGCCCAAAGCGTTGACGACGAGGGCGTGCTTGCCGTTCTTGGTCTCGACCAGGGCGGCGCCGCGGCCGGGCGTGCCGCGCGGGTAATTGGCGGGGCGCACCAGGCGTTCGGCGCGCTCGATGAACACCAGCGCCTCGCGCTGGTCCCAGGAATGATTGCCGAGCGTCACCGCGTCGGCGCCGGCGTCGAGAAACTCCTGATAGATCGCTTCCGTGATGCCGAAGCCGCCGGCGGAGTTCTCGCCGTTGACGACGACGAAATCGAGCGACCAGTCCCTGACCATGCCGGGCAGATATTCGGCGATGGCATTGCGTCCGGCACGGCCGACGACATCACCCACGAACAGAATGCGCAACTTCAGAACTCCGGAAATCGAATACGTCCGATTCCGTTAGCACATAATCCAGCGCCACGTCGTGGGCCAGTGCCGGAACGGCCTCGATCTCTTGCGCTGCAAAAGCAAGCCCGATGCCGACGATCTGCTTGGTCTTGCGCAGATGGGCGAAGGTGAAATCGTAATGCCCCGCGCCATAGCCGATGCGGTGGCCGAGGCGGTCGAACGCCGCGAGCGGCGTCAGCATGATGTCGGGGATGACCTCGGCGGCAGCCGGTGATGGCTCGGGAATGCCGAGCGGGCCCATCATCAGCCGGTCGTTCGGATGGAAGATGCGGAACACCAGCGACTGGCCGCGCGCGGTAACGCAAGGCAGCGCCAGCGTCGCGCCATCTTCCGCGAGCCGCTTCAGCAGCGGCATCGGATCGATCTCGTTGCGGATCGGCGAATAGCCGGAGACGATGCTGCCCGGCAGCAGCTTGAACGGCAGCCCGCGTTTGGCGAGCTTTGCGGCGGCAGTGGTGCGTTTCTTCTCGCTCAGCGCGTCGCGCGCCGCGAGGGCTTTGGCGCGGAGTTCGGCTTTGGAGTTGGGCATGCGCGTTTTCGCTCCGCCGTCATCGTCCGCAACAGCGGACGGACATGACCCTGAGAGTGAACTGGACCGCCGGTTTGTCGTGGACTCAATTCGAAGAACGCAATTCAAGAAATAACAGTACGAAGCCGCGAACGCCGTTGAAGCACTCGATCCCGGAGTTCCCTACGAAAGTAGGTGGGCACCATATGACCGGGCCCACGGGCCCGGCCAGGGACAGTTCCCTAAAGGATCGATAAGGCCCCGGGGATATATGGCTCCTGACGCGCGTCGCAGCCTCGCCTTCGCAATGTAACAACGATACTGACGAATCGCCAGCCCGGTGAGCGGGTCGCCGCTTTCGCGCGGCATTCACGGCTTACCCTCCCCTGGAGGGGGAGGGTCGTGACGCATGCAGCGAAGCGAAATGCGGCGCGGGGTGGGGTGATCTCGCCACCTCGCACACTGCCCGTGTGGAGAGATCACCCCACCCCGCTCGCGCTTCGCGCGATCGACCCTCCCCCTCCAGGGGAGGGTGGGCGCGCGACACATCGAGTGCTACCCGATCGCGATGCCGCCTCCGACGGTCCGGTTCAAGACCTGGGTCGACTTCTCGATCCGCTCGGCGGCGGCGTTCAGCGCGTTGACCACGGCGGTCTGGGTCAACCGGGCGCGCTCGACGGCGGCGTTGCGGAAATCCCGGAGCTCGGTCAGCTCCTGCTCCATGGTGCGGATGCGGTTGCCCGAGTCGACCAGTTCGTCGCAGACAGTCAGCGCGGCCATCACGGTGAGGCGCGCATCGCCGATCTCGCCGAATTTTCCGCGCAGCGACTGAATCCGCGTCTCCAGGCTCTCGGCGAGCTTCAGCAGCCGCACCTCCTGGCCCTCCTCGCAGGCCATGCGGTATTGCCGGCCGTTGATGGTGACATTGATGTGGCTCATCCATCCTCTCCGGTATCGAGCACCGAGCGTATCGTGACGATGGCCGAATCCAGCCGGTCGGAGATCTCGCGGTTGGTGCGCTCGAGCTTGCGCGCCTTCACCAGCGCGCCGTCGAGCTCATCGGCCAGCCGCGATCGATCCGCGCCCAGCGCCTGGATCCGCGCGGCAAGCTCGTTCTCGTCGCGATCGGCATCACGTCGCCGCTCCACGGCGCTTTCGAGCGCGTCGAGCGCCGCCGTGAGCCTGCGGGTCGCGATCTCGATCTCGACGGCGGAGGACTCCGTCATGGCAGAGCTGTTGGACACGCGATCGTTCATGCAGTCAGCGGCGGAACCTGTGGCCTTGCCCTTGGACTTTGCCTTGGGCTTTACCCTGGAGCTTGCCGTCCGGCAAAAGACTCGGTTCGGCAAGCGGTTAGAAGCAGAAATTTACGTGGCAAGCTAGGGAAGCGCAACGCCGCCGCGAAACTATGCACTGCTAAGCAACTTTTACGGCCAAACCGGCGTTTGATTGCCTTGGCCTGCCGGAACCGAGGTGCTAATTCAGCCCCGACCCCCAGTGGCCGAAAGGCTCTTTCCCGCGCGGGCACAACCGTCGCCAAGCGCCTCATTTCAGACGGATTTCAGACATGACGCAGGTCGATCACAACCGTATGGCCAACGCGATCCGCGGCCTCGCAATGGACGGCGTGGAGAAGGCGAAATCCGGCCATCCGGGCCTGCCCATGGGCGCCGCCGACATGGCCACGGTGCTGTTCACGCAGTTCCTGAAATTCGACGTGGCTGCACTGGACTGGCCCGACCGCGACCGCTTCGTGCTGTCCGCCGGCCATGGCTCGATGCTGCTCTATGCGCTGCTGCATCTGATCGGCAGCCCCGAGATGACGATCGACCAGCTCAAGGATTTCCGCCAGCTGGGATCGCTGACACCCGGACACCCCGAGCACGGCCATACCAAGGGCGTCGAGACCACCACCGGTCCGCTCGGCCAGGGTCTTTCGACCGCAGTCGGCATGGCGCTCGCCGAAAAGATGCTCGCCGCCGAGTTCGGCAAGAAGATCGTCGACCACCACACCTATGTGCTCGCCTCCGACGGCGACCTCATGGAAGGCGTGTCGCAGGAAGCGATCGCGCTGGCCGGGCACTGGAAGCTCAACAAGATGATCGTTCTCTACGACGACAACGGCATCTCGATCGACGGCCCGACCTCGATCGCCGACTCCGTCGACCAGGTGAAGCGCTTCAAGGCGTGCGGCTGGGCGGCCGAAAAGATCGACGGCCACGACCCGATCGCCATCGCCGCCGCGATCACCCGCGCGCAGAAATCCAACAAGCCGACGCTGATCGCCTGCCGCACCACCATCGGCTTCGGCGCGCCGCATAAGGCCGGCACCAACAAGGTGCACGGCGAAGCGCTCGGCGCCGAGGAGCTCAAGGCCGCCAAGGAGAATCTCGGCATCTCGCTCGAGCCGTTCTCGGTGCCTGACGACGTGCTGAAGGCGTGGCGCGCCGCCGGCACCCGCGGCGCGGCCGCCCGGCAGGAATGGGAGACGCGGCTCGGTGAGCTCGGCAGCCGCAAGCGCGCCGAGTTCGAGCGCCGCCTGCGCCACGAGCGTCCGGCCGCGCTCGCCAAGGCGTTCCGCACCTACAAGAAGGAGCTGCTGGAAAAGCCGATGACTGCGGCCACCCGCAAGTCCTCCGAGGCCGTGATCGAGGTCATCGCCGGCGCGATGCCGATGGAGTTTCTGGCCGGCTCGGCCGACCTCACCGGCTCCAACAACAACAAGGCGAAGTCGGCGACCGCGTTCTCCGCCAAGACGCCGAAGGGCCGCTTCATCCATTACGGCATCCGCGAGTTCGGCATGTGCGCCGCCATGAACGGCGTCTTCCTGCACGGCGGCTTCGCACCGAACGGCGCGACCTTCCTGGTGTTCACCGACTATGCCCGCCCGGCGATGCGGCTTGCCGCGCTGATGGGGACCGGCGTGGTCTATGTCATGACCCACGATTCCATCGGCCTCGGCGAGGACGGCCCGACCCATCAGCCGGTCGAGCACCTGTCCGCACTGCGGGCCATTCCCAACATGCGCGTGTTCCGCCCCTGCGATGCCATCGAGGTCGCCGAGTGCTGGGAGATTGCACTGAATCGGATCGACGGTCCGACCGTGCTGGCGCTGACGCGGCAGAACCTGCCGCAGCTGCGGACGAGTGTGAACGAAAACCCCTGCCAATATGGCGCTTACGAGCTGGTCGCGGCCCAGGGCGAAGCCAAGGCGACGCTGTTCGCCTCGGGCTCCGAGGTCGAGATGGCGGTGGCCGCCCAGAAGCAGCTGGCCGAGCGCGGCATTCCGACACGGGTGGTCTCGGTGCCCTCGCTCGAGCTCTTGCTAGCGCAACCAAAGGAGCGCCGCGACGCGATCATCGGCAACGCGCCGATCAAGGTCGCGATGGAGGCAGCGGTGCGCTGGGGCTGGGATGCCGTGATCGGGCAGGATGGCGAATTCATCGGCATGCATTCGTTCGGCGCCAGTGCCCCGTTGAACAAGATCTTCAAGCACTTCGGGATTACCGCCGAGGCTGCGGTTAACGCTGTGCTGAAACGCGTTTCCTGAGAGTTGAGCTTGCCAAAAAAAAGGACTACGTAGTCTCTCATATGATCAAGCACCGCCCGGCCGAACCGGGCGTCCGCCCCTAAAAAACCTTCGCAGGCGCGTATGGCGCGTTGTGCGGGAAGACTAGGCGTTATTGAACCCGTCATTGAACGGTCATAAGGAGACGAAACATGGCAGTCCGCGTCGGAATTAATGGTTTTGGCCGCATCGGCCGTAACATCCTGCGGGCTATCGCCGAGTCCGGCCGCAAGGACATCGAGGTCGTCGGCATCAACGACCTCGGCCCGGTCGAGACCAACGCCCATCTGCTCCGCTTCGACAGCGTCCATGGCCGTTTCCCCGGCACCGTCACCGTCGAGGGTGACACCATCAGCCTCGGCGGAAGCAAGATCAAGGTGACCGCCGAGCGCGATCCCTCGAAGCTGCCCTGGAAGGATCTCGGCGTCGACATCGCGATGGAATGCACCGGCATCTTCACCTCGAAGGACAAGGCCTCCGCGCATCTGACCGCCGGCGCCAAGCGCGTGCTGGTCTCCGCGCCCGCCGATGGCGCCGACGCCACCATCGTCTACGGCGTCAACCACGAGACGCTGACCAAGGACCATCTGGTCGTCTCCAACGGTTCCTGCACCACCAATTGCCTGGCACCGGTCGCCAAGGTGCTGAACGACCTGGTCGGCATCGAGACCGGCTTCATGACCACGATCCACGCGTATACCGGCGACCAGCCGACGCTCGACACCATGCACAAGGATCTCTATCGCGGCCGTGCGGCGGCGATGTCGATGATCCCGACCTCGACCGGTGCGGCAAAGGCGATCGGCCTCGTGCTGCCCGAGCTGAAGGGCAAGCTCGACGGCGTCGCGATCCGCGTGCCGACCCCGAACGTCTCGGTGATCGATCTCAAGATCATCGCCAAGCGCGCCACCGATGCCAAGGAAATCAACGCAGCGATGAAGCGCGCCTCCGAGCAGCAGCTCAAGGGCATCCTCGGCTACACCACCGCGCCGAACGTCTCGATCGACTTCAACCACGACCCGCACTCCTCGACCTTCCACGAGGACCAGACCAAGGTGCAGAACGGCACGCTGGTGCGCGTGATGTCCTGGTACGACAACGAGTGGGGCTTCTCGAACCGCATGGCGGACACCGCCGTCGCGATCGCGAAGGTGATCTAACCAGGGGTCTCGTGTCCCGGACGCGGTGCAGCGCGCAAGCGCTGCTCCGCAGAGCCGGGACCCATCTAACCGCGGGACTCGCTGTGATGTGGGTCCCGGTTCTGCAGCACACCACTTCGCGCTGCGCAGCGCCCGGGACAAGAGAGCCAGAGATGACCAACAAATTCCGCACCCTCGACGACGTCGACGTGAAGGGCAAACGCGTGCTGCTGCGCGTCGATCTCAACGTGCCCATGGAGAACGGACGCGTCAGCGACGCGACCCGGCTCGAGCGCGTCGCGCCGACCATCACCGAGATCTCGGACAAGGGCGGCAAGGTCATCCTGCTGGCGCATTTCGGCCGGCCGAAAGGCCGCGATGCCAAGGACTCGCTGAAGCCCGTCGCGGAAGCGCTGGCGAAGGTCGTGAAGAAGCCGGTCGCGTTCGCCGACGACTGCATCGGCGAGCCCGCGGCCAAGGCGGTGGCGGCGCTGACAGACGGCGACATCCTCTGCCTGGAAAACACCCGCTTCCACAAGGAAGAGGAAAAGAACGATCCCGCCTTCGTCGCGGAACTGGCCAAGCTCGGCGACATCTGGGTCAACGACGCGTTCTCGGCGGCGCACCGCGCCCACGCCTCGACCGAAGGCCTCGGCCATAAGCTGCCGGCCTATGCCGGCCGCACCATGCAGGCCGAGCTCGATGCGCTGGAGAAGGCGCTGGGCTCGCCGACCAAGCCGGTCATTGCGATCATCGGCGGCGCCAAGGTCTCGACCAAGATCGACCTTTTGGAAAATCTCGTCACCAAGGTCGACGCGCTGGTGATCGGCGGCGGCATGGCCAACACCTTCCTGCACGCCCAGGGCGTCGGCATCGGCAAGTCGCTGGCCGAAAAGGATCTCGCGCCCACCGCGCTGCGCATCATGGAAAAGGCCGAAGCCGCCAATTGCGCGATCATCCTGCCGGTCGATGCCACCGTCGCCTACCACTTCGCCGCCAACGCGCCGTCGCATGCCTACGGCCTCGACTCGATCCCGGCCGACGGCATGATCCTCGACGTCGGTCCGCAGTCGATCGCGCGGGTCCATGCCGCCATCGACGATGCGGCGACGCTGGTCTGGAACGGACCGCTCGGCGCCTTCGAGATGCAGCCGTTCGACCGCGGCACGATGGCGGCCGCCAAGCATGCCGCCGAGCGCACCAAAGCCAAGAAGCTGATCTCGATCGCGGGCGGCGGCGACACCGTCGCGGCGCTCAACCAGGCCCATGTGGCCGGTCAATTCACCTATGTCTCGACCGCCGGTGGCGCATTTCTTGAATGGATGGAAGGCAAGCCCCTGCCCGGCGTCGAAGTTCTGCGCATCAAGTAATCAGTCTGCAAGAAACTAGCGGCCGCCAGAGGCCCAAACGGAGAGAAAGACACATGGCTCGGATCACGTTGCGTCAATTGCTCGACCATGCGGCTGAGAACGATTACGGCGTACCGGCCTTCAACATCAACAACATGGAACAGGCGCTGGCGATCATGGACGCGGCCAACAGCGTCGACGCGCCCGTCATCATCCAGGCCTCGCGCGGTGCGCGCTCCTACGCCAACGACATCATGCTCAAGCACATGATGGACGCGGTCACCGAGATCTATCCGCACATTCCGGTCTGCGTGCATCTCGACCACGGCAACGAGGCCGCGACCTGCATGACCGCGATCCAGGCCGGCTTCACCTCGGTGATGATGGACGGCTCGCTCAAGGCCGACGGCAAGAGCCCGGCCGACTGGACCTACAATGTCGGCGTCACCAAGACCGTGACCGACATGGCCCATCTCGGCGGCATCTCGGTCGAGGGTGAACTCGGGGTACTCGGCTCGCTCGAAACCGGCATGGGCGACAAGGAAGACGGCCACGGCGCCGAGGGCAAGCTCTCCCACGACCAGCTCCTGACCAATCCCGACGAGGCCGTGAAGTTCGTCCAGGAGACCAAGGTCGACGCGCTCGCGATCGCGATGGGCACCTCGCATGGCGCCTACAAGTTCACCCGCAAGCCCGACGGCGACATCCTCGCCATGAACGTGATCGAGGAAATCCACCGCAAGCTGCCGAACACGCATCTGGTGATGCACGGCTCCTCGTCGGTACCGCAGGACCTGCAGGACATCATCAACGAGTTCGGCGGCAAGATGAAGCCGACCTGGGGCGTGCCGGTGTCCGAGATCCAGCGCGGCATCAAGCACGGCGTGCGCAAGATCAACATCGACACCGACAACCGCATGGCCATGACCGGCCAGATCCGCAAGGTGTTCAAGGAGCACCCGGAAGAGTTCGACCCGCGCAAGTACCTGAAGCCCGCGATGGAAGCGATGACCAAGCTGTGCAAGCAGCGGCTGCAGGAGTTCAATACCGCAGGCCAGGCCTCGAAGATCAAGAAGGTGCTGACCACCGCCGAAATGGCCAAGCGCTACGCCAAGGGCGAGCTGGATCCCAAGGTGGCGTAAGCGATCGCGCGGTGGCGTAAGGCTGGCTGCGCCCTATCCTCCCCCTCGCCCCGCTTGCGGGGAGAGGGTTGGGGTGAGGGGGAGTCTCCCCGGGGACGCTGGCAATTGGACCCGCGGAGAGTCCCCCCTCACCCGGAATACGCGCTTTAAGCGCGCATTCCGGCCTCTCCCCGCAAGCGGGGAGAGGCGAACAACCCTGACCTCCCGCCCCTTTACCCTGCGACGAACGTTAACTCGGCAATTGCCCGAGAACCGTCTATTTTCACAGGCAAGGGCAGAATCGTTTTGGGAGGACCTCTCGATGAATCTGACTGAGCTCAACAAGATCGCGACCGCCATGGTCGCGCCAGGCAAGGGCATCCTTGCCGCTGACGAATCCTCCGGCACCATCAAGAAGCGTTTCGACGCGATCGGCGTGGAATCGACGGAAAGCAATCGCCGCGACTATCGCGAGATGCTATTCCGCTCGAAGGAGGCCATGAGCCAGTATATTTCCGGCGTCATCCTCTATGACGAGACGATCTGGCAGGCGGCCGCGGACGGCACGCCGCTGGTGAAGCTGATCGAACAGAGCGGCGCCATCCCCGGCATCAAGGTCGACGAGGGCACGCAGGCCCTGCCGATGTGCCCGGGTGAGCTTGTCACCGTCGGGCTCGACAAGCTCGCCGAGCGCCTGAAGAAATACTACGAGCGCGGCGCGCGTTTCGCCAAATGGCGCGCGGTGATCGACATCGGCAGCGGGATTCCCTCGATGACCGCGATCAGCGTCAACGCCCACGCGCTGGCGCGCTACGCCGCGCTGTGCCAGGCCGCGCAGATCGTGCCCATCGTCGAGCCGGAGGTGCTGATGGACGGCGATCACGACATCGACCGCTGCTATGACGTGACCCAGCGCGTGCTCAACAAGACGTTTCAGGAGCTGCGCGTGCAGCGCGTCGCGCTCGAAGGCATGGTGCTAAAACCGAACATGGCGATTTCGGGCAAGAAGTGTGCGAAGCAGGCGTCCGTGGAAGAGGTCGCGGAGAAGTCGATACGGCTGCTGAAGGCCTGCGTGCCTGCGGCGGTGCCCGGCATCGCCTTCCTCTCCGGCGGCCAGTCGGACGAGGAGGCAACCGCGCATCTCAACGCCATGCACAAGCTCGGCCCGCTGCCCTGGGGCCTGACGTTCTCCTACGGCCGCGCGCTGCAGGCCGCGCCGCAGAAGGCCTGGTCGGGCAAGGCTGAGAACGTCGCGGCCGGACAAAGCGCATTCAGTCATCGCGCCCGCATGAACGGGCTCGCCTCCAGGGGCGAGTGGCAAAGCAGCCTGGAAAAGAAAGCAGCCTAGATCTTGTCGAACAAATCGCCTCCGCCGCGCCCCGCGCCGCGCCTCTATCTCGCGACGCCTGTCGTCGATGATCCTGCTGCGCTTCAAGCCGAGTTGCCGGCCCTGCTTGCTGCCGCCGACGTCGCGGCCGTGCTGCTGCGGCTGAAGGAGACCGACCAGCGCACCATGATCACGCGCATCAAGGCGCTCGCGCCGGTCGTGCAGAAGGCGGGCGCCGCCCTGCTCATTGAGGGCCATCCCGATCTCGTTGCACGCGGCGGCGCCGACGGCGCCCACCTGCCCGGCATCGCCGCGCTGAAAGAGGCGCTGCCGTCGCTCAAGCCCGATCGCATCGCCGGCGTCGGCGGGTTGACGACGCGGCACCATTCCATGGACGCGGGCGAGATCGGCGCGGATTATGTGCTGTTCGGCGAACCCGACGGCAAAGGCCAGCGCCCGTCATCGCAGGCGATCGCCGAGCGGCTGGACTGGTGGGCCGAGCTGTTCGAGCCACCTTGCGTCGGCTTTGCCACCTCGCTCGAGGAGGCCCATGACTTCGCGGCCTGCGGCGCCGATTTCGTGCTGGTCGGCGAATTCATCTGGGCCGACCCGCGCGGGCCCAAGGCTGCGCTGGTCGAGGCCGACGCTGCGATCAAGAAGGCCCATGCGACTGCGCTTGCAGAGCAAAATCCTGTGAGCGGCGAGCACGGCTAGCGCCCGACATGAAGCTCCCGCGCATCACCCTCCTGGCCACGCTGCTGCTCACGGCGCCCGCCGCCGCGCAGCTCCAGATCGCGCCGCCGGTGACCACGCCGAGCGCGCCCGCCGAAAAGCCGAAGCCCAAACCGCACACGATCACCAAGAAGAAGGAGGCCGCGCCGGCGCCAAAGCCTTCGGCGTCGCCCAAGCCGGCCCCCTCGCCCAAGCCGGCGCTGCCCGCGACCGTGATTCCCGCGCCGGCGACCGACACTCCCGGTGTCGATCTGGTGTTCGGCGCCTATCAGCGCGGCCAGTACAAGACGGCGTTCGATCTCGCCACCGACCGCGCCAAGACCGGCGATCCCAAGGCGATGACCATGCTCGGCGAACTCTATTCCAATGCCATGGGCATCCGCCGCGACTACGCCAAGGCGCTCGAATGGTACAAGCGCGCCGCGGACGCCGGCGACCGCGAGGCGATGTTCGCGCTCGCCATGATGCGCATGTCCGGCCGCGGCGGCCCTGTCGACAAGGGCGAGGCGGTCAAGCTGATGGCCTCCTCCGCCAAGCTCGGCGAGCCCAAGGCGGCCTATAACCTGGCGCTGCTCTATCTCGACGGCCAGACCCTGCCGCAGGACGTCAAGCGGTCCGCCGAGCTGTTGCGCCAGGCGGCCGATGCCGGCCTGCCCGAGGCGCAATACGCGCTCGCGACGTTCTACAAGGAAGGCACCGGGGTGCCGAAGGACGCGGAACGCGCGGTGCGGCTGCTGCAGGCCGCGTCACTGGCCGACAATGTCGATGCCGAGGTCGAATATGCCATCGCCATGTTCAACGGCACCGGCACGCCGAAGAACCAGCCCGCGGCCGTGGCCTTGCTCCGCAAGGCCTCCCGCCAGGGCAGCGCGATCGCGCAGAACCGGCTGGCCTGGGTCCTGATCAACGGCATGGGCACGTCCGTGGACAAGGTCGAGGGGTTCAAATGGCATTTGGTCGCCAAGACCGTCGGCAAGGGCGATCCGGAGCTCGACAAGCAGTTTTCCGACCTGCCGGCCGAGGACCGCTCCAAGGCCGAGGCCGCCGCCCGGAAATGGCTCGGGACCAAATGACTTGACCCAATGACTTGACGTCAGGCGCCCCGCAGGGCACCCCATCCCTCAAAGAGGCGCGATTTCGCGCCATTTTCCCCCGATCAAGACCAGAGCACATGCTGTATTCCGCCACTATCAACGTCATGGTCAAGGCCGCGCGCCGCGCCGGCCGCAGCCTCAAGCGCGATCTCGGCGAGATCGAGCATCTCCAGGTCTCGCTGAAGGGCCCGGCCAATTTCGTCTCGCTCGCCGACAAGCGCGCCGAGGAGATGCTCTACCAGGACCTCGCCAAGGCCCGGCCCGGCTACGGCTTCATCGGCGAGGAAGGCGGCACCCGCGAGGGCAGCGACAAGAGCCACACCTGGATCGTCGATCCGCTCGACGGCACCACCAACTTCCTGCACGGCATCCCGCAATTCGCGATCTCGATCGGCCTCGCCCGCGAGGGCACCATCATTGCCGGCGTGATCTACAACCCCGCCAATGACGAGCTCTACATCGCCGAGCGCGGCAAGGGCGCCTTCCTCAACGACCAGCGCCTGCGCGTGGCCGGCCGCCGCCAGCTCAACGAATGCGTGGTGGCCTGCGGCCTCCCCCATATCGGCCGCGGCGACCACGAGGAATTCCGCCGCGAGATGACCGCGATCCAGGACCGCGTCGCAGGCCTCCGCCGCTTCGGCGCCGCCTCCCTCGACTTGGCCTTCGTCGCCGCCGGCCGCCTCGACGGCTACTGGGAGCGCAATTTGCAATCCTGGGACGTCGCGGCCGGTCTGATCATGGTGCGTGAGGCGGGCGGCACGGTGACCGACATCGACACGCCGGGCGACCCGGTTGTGACGGGGCATGTGGTGTGCGGGAATGAGTTCGTGCACGGGGAACTGGTGAGGATTTTGCGGAAGTAGGGGCGGGCGTACGACGGCTCGACCTGTATCGACTAAGAATCATCATCGTCCGGCTCCTCATCCCGATACTCCCCGCCGATCGTCAGCCCCTCGATGGTCGTTGCGCCTTTTTGCTTAATCACCCGACGAAGCGGGGCCGCACTCTCGCTTCGCAACGCCTCCCTCAGCTGCTCCGAATGGGTAACGATCCAGATGTCGGCGCGGCGTGATGCCTTGGCGATGAGTCGGGCCAGCGGCGCGAGCAGCGAGGGGTGCAGGCTGGTCTCGGGTCGTTCAGAGCGATGAAGGGCGGCAGCCGATAGCCCATGAACACCGCGAGCAGGCAGATGTATTTCAGCGTGCCGTCGGACAGTTCGTGAGCCCTGAACGGCCGCGGCATGTCCATGAGTTGCAGATCGAATTCACAAAGACCGCCTTCCTCCCATGCGCGGAGCTCAGCGCCCGGGAATGCATCCTGGATCGCGTCCTGCAGGTCGGTGGCATCTCCCCGAATGGTATAGAGCGTCGCCAGGGCAGCAGCCAGATCGCTTCCATCGGCACTGAGCGAGGGCGTCGTGATCGCCAGACAGGGCTTTCGTATCGGTGAGGCCGGATCGGTGCGAAAGTCATGATAGAAACGCCAGCCCAGTATCGCGTTTCTGATCCGGTCGATTTCAGGGCATTCCTTGCCGTCGAAGAAGCCCGCAAGCGCCGGCTCGGACGGCAGTACAGCATCCTTGTGGCTGCTCCATGCGCCGCTGTCATCGCGGACGCTGACGAGCGAATTCTTCCGCTCCATCAGCAGAACCGTTCGTTTGCCCTCGGTCGCCTCTATGCGTTCTTCCTTGATCATCGGCTCGCCGGCAAACGCCGCCACAACGGGGCTGGGAAATCCGATCTCAATCGAATATTTCAGGCGATCGAATCTGGCCGACAATCGCAGTCGTCCATCCTCGCCGCGTTTGCGGATGCCTGACCAGCAGACCGAATTCAGTCCGCCTTCCTCGGCGATCGTGCGCGTGATCCGTCCGGTCGCCGCGTCGCGTAACAGCGAGAGGGACTTGTAGAGATTGGATTTGCCGACACCATTCTCGCCGACAAAGACGGACAGGGGATGGATTGGTATGGAGAGCCGCCGAATGGAACGATAGTTCGAGATCGCAATGTCGGTCGGACGCATCACATGCTCTCAATCGGCAGGCTCTATGTGCATTCGCGCTGGTGCGCTAATACACATTCTTTCAATCCACGGATGCAGTCTGGATCGACGCCTTCGGGAAAGCAAGCCTAACGCCCGTTAGGCGTCAGTGGCTTGCTGCTGCCGGCGCAGGCGGCCTTACGTAACCCCGAGCCGACGTTCGATACTAGCCACATTCATTGCGGAGACAGAGCCGCTGCAACGCGTCATAACGCTTTTGTGTTACTTCCATTGAACGCTGATCAGCGCGGGCTGACCTATCTTAAAGCGAAGCATGTCGAGGCTTTCGATTTTTCTATCGGTCGCACCATGAAACTTGCCAAAGCCATGACTTGGATGGCCCTCGGGGTCCTCCTCATTGGCTTCGGGGCCTTTGTAAAGCACGCTCTCCGACCTTTGATGCAAGAGGGCTTCTGGCCCGCATTGGCTTGCGTACTCATTTGCTTTGGCGTGTTGCTCATTGCGACTGGCGTCGCTGTTCAGATCGCGAGAACGCCAAGACACAACCGGCTTACCATCGTCAGTGACGACAATGTCGAAAGGCTCCTCGCGGCATATCCTGGGCCAGTCACGTTGAAAGCTTCGCGACCGGGTTGGGTCATGATGGTGTTCAGCGTCGTATCGACTGCTTTCTGCATATTTGGAGGCGCCCTAGCGTTCTTAGGTCAGCAGACCGGCAACAGCTCAACGGCAGCCCTCACAGTGTCTGCCGTTGAGATGGGCCTATGGGGCCTCGCGGCAGGTGCATTTTCTGTCCGCGCTCTGTTGCATGGGGCTCTGGAGCTCGACAAGAATGGATTTCAAGCCACTCTTTTCAGCCGAAAGCAATATGCGTGGACGGAAGTATGCGACTTCCACACTTCTACATCAGGTGTCCGGTTCAACGTAGGACCTCGTTCACCCACGGTTGGCGAGATGAGTGGGTGGTTCTCATCTTCGAACGATGCGCTTGGCGACAATTATGGTTTGGACGCTGAAGAACTGGCCGATCTCATGGAGTCGTGGCAAAGCGCGGCGCTCGATGATCAGGGAGATCAACAGCCGCTCAATCCTGCGATCTCCGAATAGAGCTTCCAGGAAATCTATGGACTAAGGCTTCACCGGCGCGGGCGGCCCGTACGCCTCTGCTTCATTCGCCGCCTTCGGCTCCCGGTCCCCCGCCAGCACGCGCTGCACGGAGACGAAGAACACCGGCACCATCAAGAGCGCCAAAATCACCACCGCGATCATGCCGCCCATCACGATGCTGCCGAGCGCCTGCTGGCTCGCGCCGCCGGCGCCATGCGCAATGGCCATCGGCAGCACGCCGCAGATGAAGGCGAGGCCGGTCATCAGGATCGGGCGGAAGCGCAGGCGGCAGGCTTCGATGGTGGCTTCGACCAGCGGCTTGCCTTCCTTGCGCAGATCCTTGGCAAACTCGATGATCAGGATCGCGTCCTTGGCGGCGAGGCCGATGATGGTGATGAGGCCGACGGTGAAATAGACGTCGTTCGGCAATCCGCGCAACATGGCCGCGACCACCGCGCCGACGATGCCGAGCGGCACGGTCAAGAGCACCGCGAGCGGAATGGTCCAGCTCTCGTAGAGCGCCGCGAGGCACAGGAACACCACGAACACCGAGAGGGCGAGCAGGAACGGCGCCTGCGAGCCCGACAGTTTTTCCTGCAGCGACTGGCCGGTCCAATCATAGCCGAAGCCGCGCGGCAGCTTGCCGGCGAGCCGCTCCATCTCGGCGATGGCGTCGCCCGAGGTGAAGCCGGGCCGGGCTTCGCCGGAGATGCGCACCGCCGGATAATAGTTGAATCCGGCGATCTGCGTCGGGCCGCGCGCCCACTCGACCGTGGCGAAGGACGAGAACGGCACCAGCTGGCCGCGACTGTTCTTGACGTTGTAGTTGAGGATGTCCTCGGTCCGCATGCGGTCGCGGGCGTCGGCCTGCACCACGACGCGCTGCATGCGGCCGCGGTTCGGGAAGTCGTTGATGTAGTTCGAGCCGAGATTGGTCGAGATCGTGTTGTTGATGTCCTCGAAGGTGACGCCGAAGGCGCCGGCCTTCTCGCGGTCGATCACGAGGTTGACGACGCCGGCCTCGGGCAGGCCTTCGACATAGACCTTCTGCAGCACCGGGCTCGCATTGGCTTCCGCGATCAGCTGCTCGGCGGCGCGCATCAGGGCCGGATAGCCCTTCTGGCCGCGGTCCTGGAGGCGGAACGAGAAGCCCGAGGAGTTGCCGAGATTGTCGATCGGCGGCGGCTGCAGCGCGGAGATCTTGGCATCGCGGACCGACGCCCCCAGATCACGGTTGATGTCGGCAACGATCGCGGCGGCGGAGTCTTGCGGCCCACGCTCGGACCAGTCCTTCAGCGTGATGAAGGCCTGCGCGGTGTTCATGCCCTGGCCGGAGAAGCTGAAGCCGGTGAGGAAAGTGACGTTGTCCACGCCCGGCCGCTGCGCCAGATATTTTTCCACCTTCTCGATCACCGCCTCGGTGCGGGCATAGGACGAATCCGACGGCGTCTGCACGTCGGTGGTGACGAAGCCCTGGTCGTCGACGGGGAGGAAGCCGCCGGGCAGATTGACGAAGGCCCATGACAGGCCGACGAGCAGCGCGACATAGACCAGCATCAGCCGGCCGGTGCGCTTCAGCGAGAAGCCGACGGTGCGCGCGTAGCGAAACCGGCAGGCCTCAAGCAGGTGATTGAAGCGGCTGAACACGACATTGGTCGAATGGCCGTGCCCCTTGGCGACGGGCTTGAGCAGCGTCGCGCACAGCGCCGGGGTCAGCGACAGCGCCAGGAAGGCGGAGAAGCCGATCGCGGCGACCATGGTCACGGAGAACTGGCGGTAGATGATGCCGACCGAGCCCGGAAAGAACGCCATCGGCACGAACACCGCCATCAGCACCAGCGTGATGCCGATGATGGCACCGGTGATCTGCGACATCGCCTTGCGCGTCGCCTCCTTCGGCGGCAGGCCTTCCTCGGCCATGATGCGCTCGACATTCTCGACCACGACGATGGCGTCGTCGACGAGGATGCCGACCGCCAGCACCATGCCGAACATCGAGAGCATGTTGATGGAATAGCCGGCGAGCAGCAGGATGGTGCAGGCGCCCAGCAGCGCCACCGGCACCACGATGGTCGGAATGATGGTGTAGCGGATGTTCTGCAGGAACAGGAACATCACCACGAACACCAGCACCACGGCCTCGAGCAGCGTCGTCAGCACCTTCTTGATCGAGGCCTCGACCACTGGCGTGATGTTGTAGGGAATCTCGTAGGCGATGTTGGCCGGGAAGAAGCGCGACAGCTCCTTCATCTTCTCCTCGACCGCGCTCGCGGTCGCCAGCGCGTTGCCGGTCGGCGACATCAGCACGGAGAGACCGGCGGTCGGCTTGCCGTCGAGGCGGGTGTTGAACTGGTAGCTGAGGCCGCCGACCTCGATGCGCGCGACGTCCCGTAGCCGCACGGTCGAGCCGTCGGCATTGGCGCGCAGGATGATGGCGCCGAATTCATCCGGGGACGAGAGCTGGCCCTTGACCAGCACCAGCGCCGAGGTGCGCTGGGTCGCGGTCGACGGCTCGGCGCCGATGCTGCCGGAGGCGACCTGTGCGTTCTGCGCGGATATCGCCTTGTTGACGTCATCGGCGGTCAGCCCATAGCCGACCAGCTTGGCCGGATCGACCCAAACGCGCAGCGAACGCTCGGTCGAATAGAGCGTGGCGCGGCCGACGCCGGGGATGCGGCGGATCTCGCCGAGCACGTTGCGGATCATGAAGTCGCCGAGGCCGACCTCGTCGAGGCTGCCGTCAGTCGAGTTCAGCGTGATGATCTGGAGCACCGCACTGGAGGCTTCCTCGACCAGGATGCCCTGCTGGATGACCGCGCGCGGCAGCCGCGCCTCGACACGCTTGAGGCGGTTCTGCACCTCGACCGAGGCGTCGTTGGTGTTGGTGCCCGGTTGGAAATTGGCGATGATCTCGACTTGGCCGAGCGAGTCGCTGGTGGATTCGAAATTGAGGATGCCGGAGGCGCCGTTGAGCTCCTCCTCGATCAGCCGCGTCACGCTGTTGTAGAGGTTCTCGGGCGAGGCGCCGGGATAGCTGGTCGAGATCGAGATCGAGGGCGGCGCGATGATCGGATATTGCGCGACCGGCAGCAGCGGGATCGAGATTGCGCCGATCAGACAGATGAACAGCGCGACGACCCAGGCGAAGATCGGCCTGTCGATGAAGAAGCTGGCCATGGCGGGTTACCGCGTGACCTTGAGAGCGTGCCGGTTGTCGGCGCTTGCCTCGGCCTCGGACCAGGATTGCGGCTTGACCTTGTCGCCGGCCGCAAATTTCTGGAAGCCTTCGACCACGACCTTGTCGCCGGCCTTCAGGCCGTCGGTGACGAACCAGACGCCGTCCTGCACCGAGCCGGTGCGCACCGGCTGCACCGCGATGCGGTTGTCGTCCTTGACCACGAACACCTCGCTGCCGCCGCCGCCGTTGCGCTGGATCGCCTGCTGCGGAACCGCGATCGCGTCGGAGTCGAGACCCTGGTCGATGCGGACACGGACATACATGCCCGGCAACAGCTCGCGCTTGGGATTGCGGAACTCACCGCGCAGCGTGACCTGGCCGGTGTGGGCGTCGACCTTGGCATCGGAGAACAGCAGCTTGCCGTCGAGCGAATAGAGAGTGTTGTCGTCGAGCACGAGGTTCACCTTGGCGGCATCGGCGGCGATGCGCTCGAGGTCGCCGCTCTCGAAGGCGCGGCGCAGCTGGTTGAGCTCGTTCACCGACTGGGTGAAGTCGGCATAGATCGGATCGAGCTGCTGGATGGTGGCAAGATTGGTCTCGTTCTGGACCGCGAGCGCGCCTTCGCTGACCAGCGCCGCACCGACGACGCCATCGATCGGCGCCCGCACGGTGGCATAGTCGAGATTGAGTTTGGCGCGCGCGAGATCGGCCTTGCGGCCCTCGACTTCGGCATGGGCCTGGCGCTCGCCCGCGATGGCCTTCTCGTTCTCGGCCTCAGGCGCGGCGCGCTGGCTGGTAAGCGTCGCGATGCGGTGCGCCTGCTGCCTGGCCTGCATCAATGCGGCCTCGGCTTTGGCGAGCGCAGCCTCGTTGGCCAGCACCTCGACCTCGAACGGACGCGGATCGATGCGGTAGAGCGGATCGCCCGCCTTCACTTCGCTGCCCTGTCGGAACAGACGCTCGACCACGATGCCGGAAATGCGCGGCCGCACGTCGGAGACGCGCGTCGGCGAAATGCGGCCCGGCAGTTCGCGCACAACAGCGCGCGGCTGCGGCTTGACAACGACGATGCTGACATCAGGATCGACCGGCTGCACGGCGGAAACAGCGGAAGCCGAATCGTCACAAGCGCCGAGCAGCGGCGCACAGGCCGCGAGCATCAATGCAACGCATGCCGATCGCGCGCGAAGTCCTGACATGAAGTTAAGTGCCCCGATGTTGTTGAAACTGATCACGCTCCGCGCCCAGCCCGTTCTGGGCGATTCCGCGCGGCTCGTGCCCTCAAAATAGAAGAGACTTGCTGCAACGCAACGCATGCCGCGGGCGGCCCAATGTCACACGGCCTATCATGCTGAGTTCAGGCCGCTTTTTGCGTCTCACCAGATTGTGAGTCGGGTTCCATCGCCGCGTGCTGCGACAGAAGACCGCAATTATACGGCGGCCTTCATCCTGTAGCGGCTGACGCCCCATTCGGTTCCATCGGCGTAGCCGAACATTCCTGCCGTTGCGAGCAAGAACCAGCGCCAGCGCCGCATCCACAGAGCGGCCTCCTCGCCATGGACCTGGCGCAATGAGGCTTCGATCGTGTCGCGATGCGCATCGAAATTGGCGAGCCAGTGATTGGCGGTGCGCTGATAATGCGTTCCGCTCCAGCACCATTCCTTCTCGATCGCGAAGATGTCGCCGAATTGCCTGACGAGGTGATGGCTCGGCATCACCCCGTCGGTGAAGATGTGCTGCGCGATCCAGTCCTCGCGATCGGTCCGGTCGAACAGATGGGAGCCGGAGCGATGGGAGACGATATGCATGAAGAAGCGCCCCTCCGGCGCCAGCCATGACCGCACGCGCGTCAACAGCTTGCGCCAGTTCGTCATGCGCTCGAACATCTCGATCGAGACGATGCGGTCGAAGCGGCCCTCGGGTGCGAACACGTTCATGTCGGCGGCGATCACGCGCAGGTTCGAAAGCCCGCGTAACCGCGCCTCGTCCTCGACATGGGCGCGCTGGGCCTGCGAGTTCGACACCGCCGTGATCCTGGCGTGCGGAAACTGCCGCGCCATCCACAGCGACAGCGAGCCCCAGCCGCAACCGAGCTCGAGGATGGTCTGGCCGTCGGCGATGCCGGCGTGCTCGACGGACTGGCGCAGCGCCTCCTCCTCCGCCTCCTGCAGGGTGGTGGCAGCGGTGTTGTAGAAGCAGGACGAGTATTTGAGGTTGGGTCCCAGCACCTGCGCGAAGAATGCCGCGGGCACCTCGCGAGGCCCGGCATTCGCGTCCTCGGCGATCGGCCGCAACATCATCCGCCCGGCGAAGGCGGCATCGTCGGCAGCGCCCAGTCCGGACAGCCGCACGGACGTGCGCGCGCAGAGGCGCTGGATCGCGGCACGGACCACCACATCCGGCAGCGGCACGCGTTCGGCAGTCCCGATGATCGCGGAAACGACGCTCATGCGACAACTCCGTCTTTGGGCGGCAGGAGGCAAAAAATGCGGCCTGGGCCTGTGGAATGCCGAAGTTTTGCGAGATACGCGGGTATCAAAGCGTTGTTTCAGCATTGGGTTCCGGGTCCCGCGCGGAAATCCGCGCATCCGGCGCTTTTTTTGGCCGGGCGCTGTGCCATAGTGCGCATCGCAATCAAGTTCGTAACGGATGATACCGGCCATGCCGTCAGGCGCCTCGACCCGCTCCCCCCTGGATATCGAGTATACGAAACTGTCCTCACCCAGCGTTTTCCTGGTGCGGATGTTGGTCTTTCTGGTGCTGTGCGCGCTGGTGGGCGTGGTGCTCTACAAGCAGATCATCCAGGCCTTTTTCGCCAATCCGGGCCTCAACGCCCTGATCGGGGCGGTGCTGTTCATCGGCATCGTGCTGGCGTTCCGCCAGGTCATCCGGCTCTACCCCGAAGTCTCCTGGGTCAATAATTTCCGCATCGCCGATCCCGGCCTGGCACCGGCCCGCCACCCAAAACTGCTGGCGCCGATGGCGATGATCCTCGGCGGCGAGCGCACCGGGCGGATGTCGATCACCCAGACCACGATGCGGCACCTGCTCGATTCGATCGCGACCCGCCTGGATGAAGCCCGGGACATCTCCCGCTACATGACCGGGCTCCTGGTCTTCCTCGGCCTGCTCGGCACCTTCTGGGGCCTGATCGAAACGGTCGGCTCGGTCGGCAAGGTGATCGACGGACTCAAGGTCGGCGGCGATTCCGGCGCCCTGTTCGACACGCTGAAGGAAGGCCTCGCCGCCCCGCTCGGCGGCATGGGCATCTCGTTTTCGAGCTCCCTGTTCGGCCTCGCCGGATCGCTGATCCTCGGCTTCCTCGATCTGCAATCGAGCCAGGCCCAAAATCGCTTCTACACCGACCTCGAAGACTGGCTCGCCACCACCGTTCGCGAATATGGCCACGGCGACGTCGCGGTCGCCTCCGGCGGCGGTGTTGCCAGCGGCGAGCTTCAGGCCGCGGTCGAGCGCTTGCGCTCCGTGCTCGAGGAAGGCAGCGCCAGCCGCGGCACCACCGCGGCAATGGCGAGCCTCGCCGAAGCGATCCAGGCACTGGTCTCGCATATGCGGACCGAGCAGCAGATGATCCGTGAGTGGGCCGACGGCCAGGGCGAGCAGAACAAAGAGATCCGCCGCCTGCTGGAGCGCATCGCGCGCCAGCCGGAGAAGGGTTAGCGACATGGCTCTGGCGCGCGGCCGCCGCGGCGATACCTCCTTCAACTACTGGCCCGGCTTCGTCGACGCGCTGTCGACGCTGGTGCTGTCGATCGTGTTCCTGCTGTCGGTGTTCCTGGTCGTGCAGTTCTTCCTGTCGCAGGAGGTCACCGGCAAGGACAAGGCGCTGGAGCAGCTCAATGCCAAGATCGCCCAGCTCAACGAGCTGCTCTCGCTGGAAAAGCTCGGCAAGCTCACGCTCGACGACCAGGTCTCGCAGTTGAAGGCCGGGCTCGCCTCCGCCGAGACCGAGCGCGATCGCATCAAGGGCCTCTATGAGGGACTGGCTGCCGCCGGCAACGACGCGCAAGGCAAGACCTCCGAACTCGGCAAGGCGCTGGACTCGGAGAAAGCGGTCTCGGCGCGGGCGTTGGCGCAGATCGAGGTACTGAACCAGCAGATCAGCGCGCTGCGGCGGCAATTGGCGGCACTCGAAGAGGCGCTGGATGCCAGCGAGAAGCGCGACAAGGAATCGCAGAACCGCATCGCCGACCTCGGCTCCCGCCTCAATGTCGCGCTGGCGCAGCGCGTGCAGGAATTGTCGCGCTACCGCTCGGAGTTTTTCGGCCGGCTGCGTGCCATCCTTGGCAACCGCCCCGACATCCGCATCGTCGGCGACCGCTTCGTGTTCCAGTCCGAAGTGTTCTTCGACACCGGACAGGCGATGCTGCTGCCCGAAGGCCGCGCCGAGCTCGACACGCTGGCAACGGCGCTGATCGAGCTCGACAAGAAGATTCCGAACGAGATCCCGTGGGTGCTGCGCGTCGACGGCCATACCGACGTGCGGCCGGTGAGCGGCGCCAATTTCAAGTCGAACTGGGACCTGTCCGCGGCACGCTCGATCTCGGTAGTGCAGTACCTGATCTCGCTCGGCGTCCCCGCCCAGCGCCTCGTCGCCGCCGGCTTCGGCGAATTCCAGCCGCTCGATACCGGCAACACGGAAGAGGCTTACAAGCGCAATCGCCGCATCGAGCTGAAGCTGACGGAGCGGTAGAGTGAGGATCGCACGATACTCATCCTACCGTCATGGCCGGGCTTGTCCCGGCCATCCACGATCTTCGGTCCGCGCTGACAGAAAGGCGTGGATGCCCGGGACAAGCCCGGGCATGACGACCTTCGTAAAATGAGCGCGCTCAACCTTCGCCCCTACCGGCCCGAGGACGAAGCAGCTTCCATCGACCTCTGGCATCGCACCTGGCAGCAAGCCTATCCGCAGATCGACTTCGCCGCGCGGCTGGAATGGTGGCGCGAGCGCTGGCGCAAGGATCTGGTGCCGAAGGCGTCCATAGTCGTCGCGGAAGCGGATGGTGCTCTCACCGGCTTCGTCACCATCGACGGCGACGGCTATCTCGACCAGCTTGTGGTTGACCCGGATCACTGGGGCTCTGACGCGGCCCGGCTGCTGGTCGAGGAAGCGAAACGCCTGTCACCATCAGGCATCACGCTGCTCGTCAACAAGGACAACACCCGCGCCATCCGCTTCTACGAGCGCAACGGCTTTTCGCACGCGGGCGACGACGTGAACCCGACCTCGGGTCGGCCGGTGCTGAAGATGGTTTGGCGAGCGTGACGCCTGTCACGCCGGCATCCTCTCACGTCGGTTATTCGTTATCCCAGTCAGGACAAGCGGATGGAGATGAACGATGCGGCTGAGCGACCTGGCCAAGGGGTCTTCGGTCTTTCTGGGCGTCTTCGTCGCCGGCTATCTGTCGACGACCTATGTCGACCAACGTTTGGCAACGCCGGTGAAGGCGGGCAGCACCGAGCCTGCAAACGGCCCGGCTGCATCGGCCTGCGTCGATGCGGACGGGAGCTGGAAGAACTGGCCGTGGCCGAACGTGCCAACGCTCTCGCCGAAGTGCAGGTAGGGCCGAAAGCGCGTTCCGAGAAACCTTACGCCGTCTCAGCCTGACGCCGAAGCCAGAGGTTCGGAAGGGCTTCGTTCGAATAGCCGGAAATGAATTCGCGGGCGGATCCCGTCCGGGCATCGAAGATGGAGCGGCGGATCGTTCCGATATTGCCGCCATAGACGTGGATGCTGATCGACGACCGGTCCGGCAGGCCGTTGGAGATCGCGTGAATGTCGCCGATGTCGGGGGACACGGCCGCCACGCTCCCCTGCGGAAGCCGTTCCGCCGGGCCAGCCTCGAGCGAACCGTCGCCAGACCGCGCGTAGCTGACCGAGATCTCTTCGCCGCGCAGAACGCCGACCACTCCCCAGACGCGATGGTCGTGAATGGGTGTGCCTTGGCCGGGTCCCCAGACGAAGCTCACGACCGAGAAGCGATCAAGTGGATCGGCATAGAGCAGATGCTGCTGATAGGCCTTGCCGTCAGCAACGGCGTAAGCGGCCGGCAACCAGTCGTCGACACTGACGAGAGCCTTTAGCTTAGGACCGAGCTCGGCAACGATGGCCGTCTCGTCCGATCCGGACTCGACGATGCGGGCGGCGTCAGCGACGAAGTTCGCGAGACGGGCGATATTGGTCATTGCAGTTTGCCTGAAACATGGGGGAACGAAGTTATGGACGTCATCACCATCGCTCTTGCGGATTGACGGTCGCGTCCCGGACGAACGCCAGGTGCATTCGTGCCACTTTTCGATCCATCGCGCGAACAGAGCATGCAGGGACGCAAGATATTTCATACCCCTCCACATTCGGCGGGGTCTCGGCGTTCGCGATACCACGTCTCGCCCGGCTTCGAAAACAGCTAACCGCGAACGCAGGCGTCAAATCGTCGTTTCGAAAAACGATGCTGCGATGCCATCGCTGAAGAGAACAGCGTCGACGTCGCGTCGCAAAAAATGGATTTCCCTGCCATCGAATTTTGCGTCGGAGTTTGCGAAGTTGTCCGCGCCTCGATCGAGGTGGAGAATTCTCGCATTCATGACGGACGCATCACTACTTTCCGGGCCAGCCGCTGCCGCAGCGAGCGCGGCGGTCGTTCGCAAGGAGGCCGTGCCGCGCGCTGGCGCTCCCGTCGTCGTGTCGGTCGTTGCCGATATATCCGAGCGGGCCGGCGGGGTGGCGCCGGCACGCGCGCGCGGTGCGGCCCTGCGGCGGGTGCTGCTGCCCTGGCTGCTTCCGCTTGGACTGCTGGGGATCTGGCAGCTGCTGTCGGCGACGGGAATCATCTCGACCGCGATCGTGCCCGCGCCACTCGACATCTGGGATGCCGCCGTGCAACTCGCGCAGCGCGGTGAATTGCAGCGCGACATCCTCGTCAGCCTGCGCCGGGTCGCGATCGGATTCGTCATCGGCGCGACCGGGGGCCTGCTGCTCGGCCTGTTCGTAGGCCTGTTCGAGCCGGTCCGCGATCTGCTCGACCGCTCGCTGCAGATGATACGGACCATTCCGCATCTGGCGCTGGTGCCGTTGATGATCCTCTGGTTCGGGATCGGCGAGGAGCCCCGGCTGATCCTGGTGGCGATGGGATCGCTGTTTCCGGTCTACATCAACACCGTCGGCGGCATCCGCAACGTCGATCCGAAATTGATCGAACTCGGCAAATCCTACGGTCTCGGGCGGACCGAGCTGATCTGGTCCATCGTGCTCCCGGCCGCGCTCCAGCCGATCCTGGTCGGCATCCGCTATGCGCTCGGCGTCGCCTGGCTCACCCTCGTTGTCGGCGAGACGATCGCGTCGCGCGACGGAGTGGGCTATCTCGTCCAGAACGCCCGTGAATTGCTCCGCATCGACATCATCGTCCTCGCCATCATTCTCTACGCCATCGCGGGCTGGCTATCCGATCTCGTCACCCGCGTGATCGAGCGGCGTCTTCTGCGCTGGCACCCCAACTACGCCGATCGGGCAAACGCATGAGCGGCGCGGAGGTCAGCCTGCGCGGGCTCGGCAAATCATTCGGTTCCCGCAAGGTGCTGCACGCCGTCGATCTCGATGTCGCGGCAGGCCAGTTCGTTTCAATCATCGGACCGAGCGGTGCCGGCAAGTCGACCTTGTTGCGCCTCGTCGCCGGGCTGGATTCGGCGACCACCGGCCGCATCGAATTGCGAACGCGAGGCCACAAGGCCGATGTCCGCATGATGTTTCAGGAGGATCGGCTGCTGCCGTGGCGAACCGTCCAGCGCAACGTCGTGCTGGGCCTCAAGAACCGCGAGCGGGATGCGGCGGATATCCTGCGCGCCGTCGGGCTTGAAGGGCGCGGAAGCGAATTTCCGATCGTGCTGTCCGGCGGACAGCGCCAGCGCGTGGCGCTAGCCCGCGCGCTGATTCACGAGCCGGACCTGCTGCTGCTCGACGAACCCTTCGGCGCGCTCGACGCGATTACCCGCGCGGCGATGCAGTTGCTGCTCGAGCAATTGCTGGCCGCGCACCCCCGGACCGTCCTGCTCGTGACCCACGACGTGGAGGAAGCCCTGCTGCTGTCGGATCGCGTGCTTCTGATCAAGGACGGTGGAATTGCCCGGGACCTCAGCTTCGACGGGCCCCGCCCGCGCCATCGCGGCGATCCCGCGCTCGCGGCGCTGAAGGAAGAATTGCTCGACGGGTTGCTGACGGCCGAGGGGAGCCTGGCGGCGGTCGCATGACACAACGAAAGGACAGAGAGATGACATCTCATTCGAACGGCGCCCAGACAAGCGGGATTTCGCGGCGACGCCTGCTCGCCGCATCCGGCGCTGCGGCCGTCACGGCATCGATCGGTGTTCGCGGATTATCCGGCGCGCACGCCGCCGAGGCTGCGCCGCCGCAATTGACGGTGGCGGTGATCGGGGACGGCCGCACCGGCGTGTGGGCATCACTGCGGGCAGGCGTCGGCGGCCGCAATCTGGAGCAGGAACTCGGCACCAAGATCGTCTGGCAGCCGGGCTTTACCGCATCGCTCCCGGTCATGGAGGCCGTCAAGGCCGGATCGGTGGACTTCACGTTTGCGACCGCGACGGCCGTGGTGAACGCCATTCCGGCGCGCGTGCCGATCGTGCCGCTGGCGGCCTATCCGCTGCCGTCGGACGAGGTCGATTTCTTCGTGCAGGCGAACTCGCCGATCAAGACCGCAGCCGATCTCAAGGGCAAGAAGATCGCCCATCAGAACGGAACCACCGGGACCTACAGCCTGATCAAGTATCTGGAGACGGCGGGTTTGCGCCTCACCGACGTCCAGGCCGTCAGCCTCAGCGGTGCAGACGCGTTCACGGCCTTTGCCCAAGGCAGCGTTGACGGCTGGATCCACTGGCAGCCGGCGACCGCGCTGGCACTCGCCAAGCTCGGCGACAAGGCGCGTCCGCTGCCAAACGTGAAGACCTACGACTACGCCTTCTACGTCGCGCGCAGCGAGGTGGCTGCAAGGTGCCCGCAGGTGTTTGCGAAATTCGTCAAGATCATTCGCGAGACGCAGGCCTACATCTTCGCCCATCCGGCCGAGTCCGTCGCCCTGTGGGCGTCCCAGGGCGGCTTCCCGCCAAACGGCAGCGAACAGGCGGTCTATGAGAAGTTGATCCGCGATGCACGGCTCTCCGATTCAGGCGCGATCGCCCTGAAGCCGGTCGACGAAGCAGCCGCGGCCGCGACCCAGGACCTCGCCGACAACTTCCATTCGCTCGGCGTGCTGCCGAACAAGGTCGACGTGCGGTCATTCCTGCTCGGCTCGCAATTCGACGCGGCCAAGAAGGCCGTCGCATCGGAGCTTGGCGCATGAGGCAGCGCCGGGCAGCCGACAACACGGAGAAGACGTCATGTATGCTTCAGTCGGCGAAACGGTGACGATCACCTCCGCCGCCATCGGCCTGTTCGGCCGCTACCTGATCAGCGCGGGAAAGAACCACTTCGTCTCCGACCAGCGCGCCGCAGCCGGCGGGCCCGGCGAGGCGATCACCGCCGGCGAGTTGCTGCTGTCGTCACTCGGCAGTTGTTCGCTCGGCCTGATCCAGAAGAACGCGGCCGAGCAGGGCATCGGCTTGCGCGATGCCGCGACCTCGGTGTCGTTTCAACGTCATGCCACCGATCCCACGCGTTACGAATGGATCCGCATTGCGGTGACGTTGTCCGGCGTAACGGCAAGCCAGGCCGAAGTGCTGGTCGGCGGCTTTACGTCCACCTGCCCGATCTACAACACGCTGAAGCGTGGCGGGCCTGTCGAAATCTCCTGGACTGTGAGCTGACCATGTCTGCCAAGAAGCTTCATCTTGCCGCCTTCGTCTCCGCCGGTCCGGTGTCCGGCAGTCACGGCGGGTGGCGACACCCGCAGGCCAGCGGCGATCTGCTCTCCGCCAGCTATTACCAGGAGATCGGCCGCCTGCTGGAGCAAGGGTGTTTCGATCTCCTCTTCATTCCCGACATCGTCGCCATCCCCGACACGCTCGGCCACAGCCTGGACAGCCAGCTCCGCTACGGCGCGCTGGGCGCGCTGCGGCTCGATCCGCTGGTGGTGCTGTCGATCGTGGCGGCGGCGACCAAGCACATCGGCCTCGGCGTGACGATCTCCACGACCTACACCCAGCCGTTCATCCTGGCGCGGGCGCTGGCGACGCTCGACCATCTCAGCGGCGGCCGCGCGGCGTGGAACATCGTCACATCGTTCCAGCAGGCGGAGGCGCGCAATTTCGGCCTCACCGACCAGCTGTCGCGCGAGCAGCGCTACGAACGCGCCGACGAATTTCTCGATGTTACGACCAAGCTGTGGAATTCGTGGCAAGACGACGCCCTGGTCCGCGACCGCGAGGCGCCGCTGTTTGCCGATCCGGACCGGGTGCACCGGATCGATCATTCCGGAAAATATTTCAACGTGCAGGGACCGCTCAACGTGAGCCGACCGCCGCAGGGGCGCCCGGTGTTCATCCAGGCCGGTGCCTCGGATCGCGGCCGCGATTTTGCCGCGCGCTGGGCCGAGATCGTCTTCGTCACGCCGGGCCTCGTCGATGTCGCCGTCGAATTCCGCAACGATTTGCGCGCGCGTGCCGCCAGGTTCGGACGCGATCCGGATACGCTGAAGGTGCTGCCGGGCATTGCGCCCGTGATCGCCGATACCGAGAAGCAGGCCAAGACATTGTGCGACGAATTGTACGGCCTTGCCGATCCGACCGCTGGCCTTTCGACGCTGTCCTATCATCTCGGCGTCGATCTCTCGCACTTCCCGCAGGATCAGGTTCTGCCGGAGAATCTCGACGTGCCGGGAGTCCAGGGCCACTACCGCGAGGTCTCAGAGCTCACCCGCCGTTCGGGTCTCAGCCTCGCCAACCTCGGACGGCAGTACGGCGCCGGGCGCACCACCATCGGCTTCACCGGAACGCCGGGGTCGGTAGCCGATCGCATGCAGGAATGGTTCGAAGCCGGGGCCTGCGACGGCTTCATGCTGCAGATCCCCTATTTCCCCGGCGGCGTCGAGGACGTCGTGCATCGGCTGGTGCCGGAATTGCAGCGTCGCGGTCTGTTCCGCACCGAGTATGACGGCCCGACCCTGCGCGACTCGCTCGGCATTGCGCGGCCCGCAAACTGAGAAGCAGCGATTAGCGGTTGGGACGCAAAGCTCCTGCGACAAGCTCACCTGTCATCACCCCGCGAAGGCGGGTGATCCAGTACGCCGCGGCTTCTCGATCGATCACTGTGGTCTCGAAGTACTGGATCGCCCGCTTTCGCGGGCGATGACACCTCGGGTGGAGCGGCGCTCAGAACGCCTCACTCGCTCACGCCCCCTCGAACTGCAACCTCGCCAGCCGCGCATAAAGTCCGTTTGCAGCCACGAGCTCGGCGTGCGTGCCCTGCTCGACGATCCGGCCCTGGTCCATGACCAGGATGCGGTCGCAGGACAGCACGGTGGCGAGGCGATGCGCGATCACCAGGGTGGTGCGATGGCGCATCAGCTCTTCCAATGCGGTCTGCACCAGCGTCTCGCTTTCGGCATCGAGCGCGGAGGTGGCTTCATCGAGCAGCAGCAGCGGCGCATCGCGCAGGATCGCGCGGGCAATGGCGATGCGCTGGCGCTGGCCGCCGGACAGCGTCACGCCGCGCTCGCCGAGCGGGGTGTCGAAACCTTCGGGCAGGCGGCGTATGAATTCGGCGGCGTGCGCGAGCTCGGCGGCGCGCTCGACCTCGGCGTCGGTCGCATCGGGGCGGCCGAAGCGGATGTTCTCGCGGGCGTTCGCCGCGAACACGTTGGATTCCTGCGGCACCAAGGCGATGCGGGAGCGGACATCGCGCGGATCGGCGGATCTGACCGGCACGCCATCGAGCGAGATGGCACCGCCACGCGGATCGTAGAAGCGCAGCAGCAGATGGAAGATCGTGCTCTTACCGGCGCCGGACGGACCGACGATGGCGACCTTCTCGCCCGGGCGCACCGCGAATGACACGGCATCGAGCACTCTGACGTCGGGCCGCGCGGGATAGGAGAAGCTGACATGGTCGAAGCCGACCTCGCCGCGCGCCGGCACCGGCAGCGCGCGCGGCGATGCGGGCGCCGCGATCTCGGGCTTCACGTGCAGAATCTCGAACAGCCGCTCGGCGGCACCGGAGGCGGACGAGACTTCGCCCCAGACTTCGCTGAGTTGGCCGAGGCCCGCAGCGGCAAAGGCGGCGTAGAGCACGAACTGTCCAAGCCGGCCCGGCGTGATCGCACCGCTCAGCACGTCGTGCGAGCCGATCCAGAGGATCGCGACCACGCTTGAAAACACGATGAAGATGATGATGGCGGTGAGCACGGAGCGGGCCTGAGTAGACGTGCGCGCGGCTTCATAGGCCTGCTCGACCTCGCCGCCAAAACGCTTCCCGGCAAACGGTTCGCTGGTATAGGCCTGCACGGTACGGATCGCGCCGACCAGCTCGCCCGCATAGGCCGAAGCTTCCGCCAGCGTGTCCTGCGCATTGCGCGACAGACGCCGCACCCAGCGGCCGAAGGCAACCAGCGGCAGCACGATCAGGGGAATGGCCAGCAGCACGAAACCCGACAGCTTCGGGCTGGTGATCACCATCATCGCTGCCGCGCCGAAGAACATCATCAGATTGCGCAGCGCGATCGAGACGGAGGCGCCGACTGCGGATTTGAGCTGGGTGGTGTCGGCGGTGAGCCGCGAGATCAGCTCGCCGCTGCGCGCCGAATCGAAGAAGGCCGGGGAGAGCGACAGCAGATGGGCGAAGACGTCTCGCCTGAGATCGGCAACGATACGCTCGCCGATCGTCATCACGAGGTAGTAACGCGCGGCGCTCGCGAGCGCGAGCACGGCGACCACCGCGATCATCACCGAGAAGTAGCTGTTGATCAGTTCGATGCCTTCCGGCGTCAGGCCGAAATCGATCATCCGGCGTACCGCCACCGGCACCAGCAGCGTGGTCAGTGCAGCGATCGTCAGTGCCACGAAGGCGAGCGCCGCGCGGCCACGATAGCGGGCGACGTAGGGCGCAAGCGCCATCAACGGACGCAGCTTGGCGCGGCTCTTCGCCGGCTGCTCGATCAGTTCGGCTTCGATCGACGAGGCTTCTGCGGGCCCGGCTTCAACTGCGCTCATTGGAATCCGACCAAAAAAGAGACGTTGGCTCCACATAGGCCGGTGCAGGGGGAGTGGCAAATCCGGAATGTCCCTTAGGGGACGGCCCGGTTCTCCTGTCCCGACAAGGGCTTGTTTTAGGGGGGAAGCTTGTCTTCAAGGGGTCTGTGGGGTATAGAGCGCCCAAATCCGTCATCGACATCACTCAAGCGAGCGGCGCCGGTCGCCCTAGGAATTGCCATGAAAGCCGAAATTCATCCGGATTATCATACGATTAAGGTCGTGATGACCGACGGGACCGAGTACCTGACCCGCTCCACCTGGGGCAAGGAAGGCGACACGCTGAACCTCGACATCGACCCGAAGTCGCACCCGGCCTGGACCGGCGGCAACGCCCAGATGCTCGATCGCGGCGGCCGCGTCTCGCGTTTCCAGAAGAAGTTTTCGGGCTTTCTCAAAAAGGATTGATCCGGCCCGCGAGGCTGGAACGCAAAACGCCCCCGGGAGACCGGGGGCGTTTTTGTTTTGGGGGCTGCTGTTAGGGTTGCTCCATCCCCGTCATCCTGATGTGCGAACCATGCGACGCAACGCGTCGCGTGGAGAGCCTCGAAGGATAGACGGCCGGGATGCACCAGCCGGGCCATCGCTCTTCGAGGGCCGCTGAAAAAGCGGCCACCTCAGGGGGACGGGGTTGGAATTAGACCCTACCGCTCGAACGCCGCCTTCAGCGCGTTGAGGTGCGGCACCAGCGGGTTGCCGATGGCGACGTGGTCAGCCGGCGGGGTGTGGATGGTGGTGTCGAGACGACGCACGCGGGTCTGCAGGCTCATCGAGCGATGGATCAGGTCCTGCAACTGCGTGGGCAGCTTCTCGATGGTGTCGCTCGGACCGGGATCCGCGGCCGAGAGCTTGACCTTGGTCTTCTCGCGATTGGCCTGGCCCAGCGTCATCTCGCCTTCCTTCACCGCGCGGTGCAGCAGCAGCCACGAGGCGAGTTGCATCAGGCGGGTGGTGAGGCGCATGCTTTCGGTCGCATAGGTGAGGCTGACGGCGCGATCGAGTGCCTTGGCCTCGATGCGGCCGGCGCCGTCGAGATAGGCCGCGGTCTCTTCGACGAGGTCCATACCCTCGCGGAACAGCGTGCCGAACGCCGCAGAATTGGTGAACCGCTCGCTGAGTTGAACGAGAGCGCCGTCGGCTTGCAAACGTTCCATGGTTAACGCCCCTTACGCAACTGTTTACCCATCCGGCTTAGGCGCCGGCTTATGATGAACAAATCATTGCGCGGGCCGGACCCGGAGTCCAGCGACAAGCGCGGATATGGTTTCCGCGCGTCTTTCCTCGGAATTCAACCTGATTTCACCCGGGGTGGGAGGCAAAAAAAGAGCCGCCGGAAAACCGGCGGCTTTGAAAGTTGATAACAGGGAGGCGTCAAACAGAGTGGACAGGAGCCACTCGGTGTCCAAACAAGGACAGTTCCTAGTCATAAACCCGAAAGCTTAATCGGGAGTAAACGAGCTAAATTTTTGAGGGTTCGTTAGCCATGTCGGCCAGAGGCCGAGGGGGTCTCGTGCCCCGGACGCGCGGCACGAAGTGCTGCACTGCTGATCCCGGGCCCATGCTGCGCCATCCCGTGTGGCTTCTTAGGTCCCGGCTCTGCGGAGCGTCACTGCGTGCCGCACCGCGTCCGGGACACGAGAGCGGAGTACTGCGCCCTACGACTTGAAAATGCTGTTCGCCGCATCGCGCGAGGCGCGCTTTTTGGTGGCGGCTTCTTCCAGCCTTGTGATCTCGGTCTTGAGCAGGGCGATACGCTCGGTCAGCTCCTCCACCGACAACAGTGAGAGATCCTGTCCTATGTCATGGCTGATCTTCCTGCGCGGGCGGTCGTCGTCTTCCGTCGGCATCCTCGTTTCTCCTGCGTTCGCGCCGGCACGCGGCTGAGGCTGTTGCCAGCTTGGACCGCGCTGGCTAAGCAATGGCCTCAATGCATCCCGCACCTTTGCTCAAGGACACATCATGGACAAGCTGCCCGCGCAAATGACCGTGGTCGCCATCTCCAAGCCCGGCGGACCGGAGGTGCTGGTGCCGGAACAGCGGGCGCTGCCGCAGCCCGGCCCTGACGAGATCCTGGTCAAGGTGCAGGCCGCCGGCGTCAACCGGCCCGACGTGGCGCAGCGCTCCGGCGCCTATCCGCCGCCGCCCGGCGCCAGCGACCTGCCGGGGCTCGAGATCGCCGGTGAAGTGGTCGCCGTCGGCAGCAACGCCGAGCGCCACAAGATCGGCGACAAGGTGATGTCGCTCGTCGCCGGCGGCGGTTATGCGCAGTACTGCATCGCCCAGGACGCCCAGGCGATGAGCGTGCCGCCGGCGCTGTCGATCAAGGAAGCCGGCGCGCTGCCGGAAACCCTGATGACGGTCTGGCACAACGTTTTCGAGCGCGGCGGCCTGAAGGCCGGCGAGACGCTGCTGATCCATGGCGGCTCTTCCGGCATCGGCACCATGGCGATCCAGCTCGCGAAAGCGTTCGGCGCCAAGGTGTTCGTCACCGTGGGATCGCAGGACAAGATCGATGCCTGCCTCAAGCTAGGTGCCGACCGCGCCATCAACTACAAGACCGAGGACTTCGTCGCCGTGGTCAAGGCGGAAACCGGCAATGCCGGCGTCAATCTGATCCTCGACATGGTCGCCGGCGAATATGTCGACCGCAACTATGATGCCGCCGCGGTCGACGGCCGGATCGTGCAGATCGCGACCCTCAACGGCCCCAAGGTGACCGTCAACATCGCCAAGGTGATGGTGAAGCGCCTCACCCATACCGGCTCGACGCTGCGTCCCCGTAGTAATGCGGACAAGGCGGCGATGGTGGCCGCGATCGAGGCCAAAGTGATGCCGCTGCTGCGCGAAGGCCGCGTCAAGCCACTGATGGACAGCACTTTCCCGCTGGAAAAGGCGTCTGACGCGCACCGGCGCATGGAGACCTCCGCACATATTGGCAAAATTGTGTTGGAGGTCTAGGCCGCTGACCCATCCGGCAAGGCGGAAACCCTTTGATTTTCCTTGCTTTCGTGGCATCTATCGCGACGCGCCGAACCATGTCTGTCCGGCCTGAAATCGCATGTACTTGCCAGCCTTGCACACCAAGTTTGCGTCGAACGCGGAGAACTGACCTTGCGTCTGATCAGGTGCCTCGCGCCCATCGCGCTGGGCCTCATGATTCTCATCGCCGCGTCTCCTGCACGCGCGCTCGACGCTGTCAGCGTCCGCAGTGACGCGCCCGCGATCGACCTCACCGGCGTGCTCGAGCATCAGCGCAGCGATGCCGACCGCATCCAGGTCTCGACCGCGCCCGGCACCGACGGCATCGTCCGCCGCATCGAGGTGCGCGCCCGTGAAGGCGGCCAGAACTGGGTGGTATTCGCGCTCGCCAACAACACCGACGACCAGCTCGACCGCCTGATCGTCGCCCCGCATTACCGCATCGTCTCCTCCGGCCTGCTCTGGCCCGACCTCGGGCTGTCGCGCATCGCGACCATCACGCCCTCGACCGGCGACCGGCCGGAGCGGCAGGAAAGCCCCACCGCCGACGTCTTCCGCGTCACGCTCGACCCCGGCGCCGTCATCACTTTCGTTGCCGAGCTGCGCACCGACAAGCTGCCGCAGCTCTATCTGTGGGAGCCCGAGGCCTACAAGGACAAGGTCAACTCCTTCACGCTCTACCAGGGCATCGTGATCGGCATCTCCGGTCTGCTGGCGCTCGTTCTCACCATTCTGTTCGTGGTCAAGGGCAGCATCATGTTCCCGGCCGCCGCGGCGCTGGCCTGGGCGGTGCTGGTCTATATCGGCGTCGATTTCGGCTTCTGGGGCAAGGTGCTCGACATGTCGAACAACGCCGAGCGCATCTGGCGCGCGGCGGGTGAGGCGATCCTGGCGGCGACGCTGCTGGTGTTCCTGTTCGCCTATCTCAACCTCAGCCGATGGCACGTGCGCTATTCGCACATCACGGTGGGCTGGCTCGCCTTCCTCGGTTCGCTGGTGGCGCTGGCCCTGTTCGATCCGGCGGTGGCCTCCGGCATCGCGCGCATCTCGCTGGTGCTGATCGCCTTCGCCGGCTTCGCGCTGATCGTCTATCTCTCGACCCACGGCTTCGACCGCGCGGTGCTGCTGATCCCGACCTGGTTCCTGCTGGTGGTCTGGGTGGTCGCGGCCGGCATGACGGTCGCAGGTTCCGTCACCAACGACATCGTCGGCCCTGCCCTGCTCGGCGGCCTCGTGCTGATCGTGATGCTGATCGGCTTCACGGTGATGCAGCATGCTTTCGCGGGCGGCGGCGCCACCACCGGGATCGTCTCCGACATCGAGCGCCGCGCGCTGGCGCTGGCCGGCTCCGGCGATCTGATCTGGGACTGGGACGTGTCCGCCGACAAGGTCTTCACCAGCCCCGAGACCGAGGCCCTGCTCGGCCTCAAGCGCGGCACGCTGGAAGGCCCGGCCGCATCGTGGCTGGAAGTGCTCCACCCGCTCGACCAGGACCGCTTCCGCGCCGCGCTCGACAGCGTGCTCGACCAGCGCCGCGGCCGCCTGGTGCAGGATTTCCGCCTGCGCACGCCGGACGGTCATTTCATGTGGTTCGCGCTGAAGGCGCGCCCGGTGGTCGGTTCCGACGGCGAGGTCTCGCGCGTGGTCGGCACGCTCACCGACGTCACCGAGCTGCGCAACGCCGAAGAGCGCATGCTGCACGATTCCGTGCATGACAACCTCACCGGCCTGCCCAACCGCAAACTGTTCATGGACCGGCTGGGTGCGGTCGCGCATTTCGCCAAGACCATGCCGACGCTGCGGCCGACGCTGATGGTGATCGACCTCGA
>Ga0102590_1001244_pt1 | contig 40167 bp, 43 predicted proteins | sample AraplaMF_Col_mMF_FD_76859 | JGI IMG/M metagenome (GOLD analysis project Ga0102590, IMG submission 76859) | Arabidopsis root microbial communities from the University of North Carolina, USA - plate scrape MF_Col_mMF | ecosystem: Host-associated > Plants > Roots > Endosphere | place: USA... | reverse complement strand
CGCAGCAGTTCGAAAACCCGGCCAATCCGGAAATCCACCGCAAGACGACAGCCGAGGAAATCTGGAACGACACCGATGGCACGGTCGATATCTTCGTTGCCGGTATCGGCACCGGCGGCACGATCACTGGCGTCGGCCAGGTACTGAAGAGCCACAAGCCGGATATCCGGGTCGTGGCCGTCGAGCCCAGTGATTCACCGGTACTGTCAGGTGGTACGCCCGGCCCGCACAAGATCCAGGGTATCGGCGCCGGCTTCGCGCCGAAGATCCTCGATACCAGCATCTATGACGAGGTGGTCACCGTCAGCAACGATGAGGCCTTCCAGCTGGCGCGGCTCGTCGCCAGGCTCGAAGGCGTGCCGGTCGGTATTTCCTCGGGTGCGGCGCTCACGGCCGCAATCGAAGTCGGCCGCCGTCCGGAAAATGCCGGCAAGAACATCGTCGTCATCATCCCATCCTTTGCCGAGCGGTATCTTTCGACGGCGCTGTTCGAAGGGCTGGGGAGTTAAGTAGCGAATAGCGAATAGCGAATAGCGAATAGCGAATAGCGAATAGCGAATAGCGAATAGCGAATAGCGAATAGGATGAGGGTCCATTCGGTGTCGTGCAACCATTTAACTATTCGCTATTCGCTATTCGCCACTCGCCTATATCACGCCGCCGCCGTCAGCCGCGCGCCGGCGACGCGGTAAGAGATCGCTTCCGCAAGATGGATCCGGCCCACGGTTTCCTTGCCGTCGAGATCGGCAAGCGTGCGGGCGACTTTCAACACCCGGTGATAGCCGCGCGCCGAAAACTTCATCTTGTCGGCGGCATCCCGCAGCAACTGCAATCCCGCCGCATCCGGCTCGGCAAATTTCTCGATCATCGAGGTGGAGCATCCGGCATTGGTGGAAATACCCGTGGCGCCTGCCGCGGCATAACGCTCGCGCTGGGTGTCACGGGCGCGGGCAACGCGCCGGGCGACATCGGCACTCGCTTCGGCGACCGTCGGCCGGATAAGGTCGGCGGCGGAAACGGCCGGCACGTCGATGCGGATATCGATGCGGTCCATCAGCGGGCCGGAAATGCGGGCCTGATAATCCGTCATGCAGCGCGGTCCTCGGGCGCAAGTGTGACCTGGCTCACCCGCCATACCGCAACGGCAAGGATTCATGGCCGCAATGAGCTGGATCCGCGCCGGATAGGAGACCCGGTGATTGGCGCGTGCGATGACGCATTCGCCGCTTTCCAGAGGCTGACGCAGGGCATCGAGCGCCTGGGGCGTAAATTCCGGAAACTCATCGAGGAAAAGCACGCCGTGATGGGCAAGCGAAGCCTCGCCCGGCCGGGCGCGCAAGCCGCCGCCGATGAGGGCTGCCATGGTCGCCGAATGATGCGGCGTGCGAAACGGCCTGCGATCCGAGAGCTTGCCGCCGGAAAGCTGGCCGGCGATGGAATGGATCATCGAGACTTCCAGCAATTCCGCAGCCGAAAGCGGCGGCAGGATGGAGGGCAGCCTCGACGCCAGCATCGACTTGCCGGAGCCGGGCGGTCCGACCATCAGGCTGTTGTGGTGGATTATGTCATGCGTTATGCTGATGCCATGATCGATGTTTCTAACGCAAAAGCCTACTCTTACGTCCGCATGTCAACCGACACGCAGTTGAAGGGCGACAGCCTCAGACGCCAGAAGGAAAAATCAGCGGCTTATGCCCGCGAACATGGTTTCCAACTCGTCGAGGATTTCGATCTACACGACATTGGTGTTTCTGCATTCAGGGGAAAGAATGCTCGCGAGGGGGCTCTAAGCACTTTCCTCGCTGCGGCAAAGCAAGGGTTGATACCCTTGGGATCTTATCTTCTAGTCGAATCCTTGGATCGGATTAGTCGTAACAGTCCTCAACAGGCGACGGCTCTTTTTCTCCAGATCCTGCAAGCCGGCATCAATATCGTGACGCTGGCTGACGGCCATGTCTACAAGCATGACTCAAACGAATTTACCGATCTGATCGTGTCCGTCGTCTATCTTGCACGCGCTCACGAGGAATCTCTTACGAAAAGCATGCGGATCGCGGCGGCTTGGGAGAACAAGCGCCGAAACGCCCCAAACACAAAGCTTACGCAAGTGTGTCCCCTCTGGCTTCGTTTATCTGCAGATCGCCAGAAATACGATTTTATCGAGCCGAATGCGACGATCACACGACGGATATTTCAAGCAGCCGCTGACGGAAAAGGGTCTTACACTATCGCTCGCGAGCTAAACCAAGAGGGGATTTCACCATTTGGCAGGGGGAACGGATGGCACGAGTCGTATATCGGCAAAATTTTGGGTAACAGAGCTGCTTTCGGCGAGTATCAACCACATAAGATGGTCAATGGCGTGAGAACTCCAACTGGGGATCCGGTTGAAGACTACTTTCCCCCGTTGATCAGCCGTGAGCAATTCGAACTCGTTCAGAACGGTCGCCAATCGCGACGCCTTTTTGGTGCCGGACGCAAGGGGCAGAACTACACGAACCTGTTTCAAGGCGTCATGAAGTGCGGCTATTGTGACGGCTCCGTCGTGGTCATTAACAAGGGGCCGCTGCCGAAGGGCGGACTATATTTTCGATGCGACGATGCTAGACGGGGGTTGGGTTGCGTCGGTTCCAATTGGCCACTGCGGGACTTCGAGGCGTCGTTTCTGACTTTCGTGAAAGAACTCGATTTGCAATCGATTCTTAGCGCGACTCCACGTGGTGACGAAATCAAATTCCTAGAGGGTGAAAAAGCTGTCAAAGAGTCCGAGATTAAACAACTCGAAATCAAGCGTGAGCGCGCTTTCAACCTTATCGAAGATTCTGATGATAACGCCGCATACGTAAACGCGCGTTTGAAAGCTCTCGGGACCGAGATATCGGTTGCTCAGGATGAACTTGCTAAAATCGTCGGCCATATCGATGCTATGAGAATGCCGCAGCCTGATTCCGCTTTTGACATCCAGGAACACATACAAGGTATTCAAAGCAGAGACGATAATCAGCGAGAAGCACGCACGAAGCTTGCGAACTGGATCAGGACGAACGTTGAGAGCATTTCATTTAAGCCTGACGGCTTGGAAGATCCGCGAAGATACCTGAGTCTCAAGCTCGACGACGCTGCTCAGAAGCTCGCACAAACTATGGCAACATATGCGGCGAAACATGGGGCACTCGCTCGCGATGACGAACGCTTCTTTTTCGTCGCATTTAAGAACGGGGTTGTGCGATCGGTGAAAGTCCCTAAGGACACGACGATCGCAACCGGTAACTTTTCGATAAACCCTGGTTCAGTGACTGTGATCTCGGCCGACGACGACTAGCAGACGGTGGCTGCCTGGTAGTCGCCGAAATTTATCCAGCTGATCCACCGCCCTCGTTCAATCATCTCCACAGCGCGTGGGTCGATACATTCACCCTCGATCTTGTTCTATTCACGCCAATGACGACGAGTGGGTGCTTGCCGAAGATGATCAGCGTGCCTCACACCTGAAACTGCGTAGTAGCCGGTCCAGATCGCCCATCCCGATCCCTACAAAAAACTTGTGACCTTCATCAGGCCTGCAAACGGGTCGTGCAATAGTCGGAGTATGTCGACGTGCAAAATCCTGTTCTCACACGGAAAATGTGTGAATGAGCGCACTCGATATACTTGGTGGGAGAGTCGCGACCTGCTAGCTTCGCCAATCTATTCGATATCTTTTTCCTATAAATGGCCAGTCATGCAGACTCACGATCCAATTCGTCAAATTAGCTTCATTCGGCAAGCATTGTCGCAAAACCGAAAGCCAATCGGGTTCTTTATAGGCGCGGGTTGTCCGTTGTCGGTTCGCATTGAACGAGATGTCGACGGAAAGACCGTGAACGAGCCGTTGATCTACGATGTCGCCGGTCTGACTGCGATCATCGGTGATCGTCTCAAAAGTAAAGAGACGGACAAACCATCCGCTTGGGATAAGATCGTCACAGTAGTCGAGGAGGATGGGGGCGATAGTAAGAATATCGAACTACTTCTCAGCAAAGTTCGCATTTTAAGGAGTGTGGCGGGTACTGGAACTGTTCGAGGCATGCTAGCCCACGAACTGAGCGAGTTGGACGATAAGATTTGCGAAGTGATCTCGGAGCAAGTCGATCGAGCGCTTCCCCGAATGGACTCTCCTTACCACAATCTTGCGATCTGGAGCCGATCGATCCGCCGTGAGCAGCCCGTGCATCTGTTCACGACTAACTATGATCTACTGCTAGAGCAGGCGCTTGAGGAGAGTTCAGCACCTTACTTCGACGGCTTCATCGGGTCGCGAAACGCCTTCTTCGATCTCGGTGCGGTGGAAGATGAGGATCTTTTGCCGCCGCGTTGGACGCGACTCTGGAAAATCCACGGCTCGCTCAATTGGCGCCTGAATGAGAGTGCGGCGGTCGTTCGAAGTGACGAAAAGAGCAACACTCGGTCCTATCTGATCTATCCATCACACTTGAAATACGATCAAAGCCGCAAAATGCCGTATTTGGCCATGCTGGATCGTCTCAAGGCCTTCCTCCTGAAGCCCTCGGCGCTGTTGTTTATCTGCGGATATTCCTTTGCTGATGAACATATCAATGATGTCATTTGCCGCAGCCTGGAGACAAACTCGACTTCCCATGTGTTCGCCTTCACATACGGCCAATTAGACGACGCCAAGTACGAACTTGCACGAAAGTGTGCACTTTCAACTCCAAATCTGAGCATGCTGGCCTTCGACAAGGCTATCATCGGACGGAATGTTGGAGAATGGCAAACGGACGACATCGACGCCCTCGCTCTCCCGCCGAACGTACTTGCATCCGATGGTGCGACGGTGTCCGTGAAGCTTGGTGATTTCGCAGCATTGGGAAGCCTTCTCCGCGGATTGGCAGGCCCGCAGGAGCAAGCGAATGAAAGCTGAGGGCATTAACGAAGCCACGATCATCGGCACAGTCCAAGATGTTAGCGGAACCTCGGTCAGTGTGACATTGCGGGCGGATCGCTTCGCGGGTTTGAGCTATGTCGATGGTCAGGGCTACAGGATCGGCCAAATAGGCAGTTTCGTAAAAATTCCTGTCGGATATGTCGATTTGTTCGGAATTGTGTCTCAGGTCGGCGCGAGTGCGGTTCCAGAGAGTTTGACGCTCGCTCTGCCGAATGGTCAACGATGGATCACCATCCAGCTAATCGGAGAAGGATACAGATCCGGGAAATTCCAGCGAGGCATTTCGCAATACCCCACCATCGACGACGAAGTTCATCTGGTTTCCGAGGCAGACCTGCAAGGGATCTACGGGAGGTCGGGCAGACAGAACCACTTGGTTAGAATTGGACATATAGCCGGAAGTGAGTCGATCGATGCGTTGGTCGACATCAACAAGCTCATCACCAGGCATTCGGCTGTCGTGGGCACGACTGGATCAGGGAAATCCACGACGGTGGCAGGACTCTTGAATGTGCTATCTAATGCGGAACGCTTTCCCTCTGCTCGGATCGTTGTGCTCGATCTGCACGGAGAGTATTCGCGCGCGCTTGTTGACCGAGCGAACATCTTCAAAATTAGTCCCGACGTGCGCAAGCCGAATGAGCAGCGACTTTGCCTTCCGTATTGGGCATTAAGTTTCGATGAGCTTCTTCGAGTAACCTTCGGCCCCCTGCCAGCGGATGGTAAAGCTCGAAACGTCATAATGGAGCGAGTAATTGAGGCAAAAGTCCGGGCTTTTGAGGCACACCCGATACGCGGTGTGACCAAGGAAAATGTTGGGGCCGACACTCCCATTCCTTTTTCACTGAACAAACTTTGGCACGACTTATATTGCACAGAGTTTGGCACTTATTATAGCGGCAATGGTAGCCCTACAGATCGGTCGACATGGGCATTCGAGAAGGGTCCAGACGGAAAAGATCTAGTTGGAGATGCTACAAAAGGAATCCCCCCACGCTTCAAGAAGGTCAAGAACATCGCCGGCGATCAGGAGAAGATAAACTATATTCCCGATTCTCTAAACATCCGTGGTCCGCTGGAGGCGCTTGGTTCCAAGCTGCGCGTTTCCCGGTTCGACTTCCTTCTTAATGCTGGCGCTTGGCACCCTGATCTGAACGGGGCCGTAGAAGCCGGACTGGCAGAGTTGATGAAGGATTGGTTGGGAAGGCCGAAGCCGATCACGATATTGGATCTATCCGGTATTCCATCATCGATGACCAACGACATCATTGGAAACCTTCTTCGCGTACTATACGATGGGTTGTTTTGGGCTCGCAATCTGTCCGAGGGCGGTCGCGAACGCCCATTGTTGGTGGTCATGGAGGAGGCTCATGCCTACCTCAATGACAATTTTGATGGTTCAGCATCGATCGTCACCCAGCGCATTGTGAAAGAGGGGCGGAAATACGGTATTGGCGCTATGATTGTCAGCCAGCGGCCGTCCGAGATCAATCCAACCATTCTGTCCCAGTGCGGCACTTTCTTCGCTATGCGGCTTAGCAACGCTACAGATCGATCGCACGTAACGGGCGCCCTCTCTGACAATCTGGAAGGTCTGACAAATATGTTGCCGATTCTGCGAACGGGGGAGGCTATCGTTCTCGGTGAGGCAGTAGGACTCCCCATGCGCACGATGATTCAAGCTCCGCCCAAAGATCGGCGTCCTGATAGTCAAGATCCAGTAGTCTGCGACGACCTACTCCCCGATGATTCGATGACACCGGGTGGGTGGAACGTCAAAAGGGTTTCCGATCCAGATTACAGTCATTTTGTGGAAGTATGGCTGCAACAAAACCCCGTTTTACCAACGAAATAAATAGGACATAGGATGGCTTGGCAAGACTTTCCAGCATTCACCTCTTCAAATATTGCCTCAATTAGATATGAAGAAGATCTATCTATCTTGGAAGTACTGTTTCTGAACGGTAGTTCATATCAGTATTTTGATGTGCCAATTTATGTCGCCGAAGAATTCAAAGCCGCCGGCTCGATGGGGAAGTTCCTCGCTGAGAGAATCAAAGGACACTACCGGTATAGTAAGGTCTGATCATGGGTATAGTCAGCTTAGATCAGAAGGCGAATAGGGTTCAGATCTCGTCGTTCGAAATCGAGAACAAAATTCTGTTCGAGTTCTTTAATAAAGTTGCCGTCGGCGATCGCGATGAGCAGTTGCATAAAGCTCTGTACATTGGCGTCTTGGCGCTAATGGAAGATCGGCTGTCCAGTTTCCTGTCGCGGACGAGCAACGAACTTGGAACCGAGCTGGAAAGCCTCAAGCTTATCTTCGACATGAAGAAAGAACTCTTCTATCGCTCGTCGGTAAAGGGTGTATTGGCGGAGGAAGACATTGCCGAGTTCCTTTTAGACTTCCTGGAAAAACAGAGACTTCAAGACCGAGTTGAGTTGACTGGCGATGTGGCAGGAAAGCTTCATCGCAATAAGACGGGTGATATTGTCTGTCATTTGAATGGCAACAGCGGGCGTAGAATCGCGATCGAATGCAAGTTCGATAAGGGTATCCGACTGGGTGACATCCAAACAAGGGACGTTTTCACCAGAAAGTCCGATACAGCCTGGAGCCAACTGTTGGAAGCGCAGGCTAATCGCGATGGCCAAGCAGGGATAATTGTATTTGATTTATCGCTGGTCGACAGTTCGATCTTAAGTGCAGTGCAGGATGTCAAATTCATCCCTGCTGTGGGCTTTGTGGTCATAATCGACTCCCAGAAGGGCGACTACAAGAACTTGGCAATTGCCTACATGCTAGCGCGGGACGTCGCTCTCAATAGTAAAGAGGTGTCGTTGGATTCTGATATCCTTAACGTTATCATCAACCGGATCATCAAGGATTTGATTGACGTCGCCTCGATCAAGGCCCTTGTCTACTCGAACATTGAGAACTGCAAGAAGATCATAGCACAGATCGAAAAGAGCACATTGATGATGGAGTTCAATCAGCGTTACCTGGCGAAGTTTCTTGTCGAAGGCACTCTCTCCAAAGAAGATCTTCTAGATTTCTATGCGGGCGAGCAAGTTAGAGACCGTTTTCGCCTTATCGAACGAGAGATCAGTGAGCTAGTTTCCTAAAACTTGGCAGTTTTACTAATTTAATCAAGCTTTCTAGAAATCATTTATTTTTGCGCCTGGCATAATATATGCATATCGATAGCAAATACTCGTTGGAGATCCTATTGACAAAGCTTGCTCATTGGAAAACATCATGAGCCAAAATCCAAAAGCAAAATGGAAGGATGGTCAGGTGGCAGGGAATTTTGGCGTCCTGACCTGAAACCGTGATTATTTAAACAGCTGAGGTGTGCTTAAGGTGGGTGATCAAATTTTTCACTGTTTGAGCGTGAAAACGAGAACCAAGTGCGGTCGTCACACCCCGAATATTCAGGTAATTTGCGATGGCCGAATATGACATCTCATTCCACTCGCACGGGAGATAAGGTTCTAATTCTGTCGCGTGCCTAATTGCTCGATTTCGATTTTGCGCTGCAAGAAATTTACCGTTAGCACCAAGTTGCACCCCACGCTGCTTTGCTTGAGCCAAGGCAGCCTTTGTTCTAGCAGAGATGAGACGACGCTCCTCTTGAGCTAGCGCGGCAAAGATATGTAACTGGAATTCTGAGGCTGTCGGCATGTCAGCGACGACAAACCCGACATCGCTTTCCATCATCTTCGCGATAAAGCTAACCCGTCTCGAAAAGCGGTCGAGCTTCGCGATCACCAATTTGGCGTTATTTTTCCTTGCTGTCTTGATCGCTTCCGTGAGCTTCGAGCGATCATCCTTTTTGCCCGAACTTGTTTCCACGAATTCCGCAATCAGCTCGTCGGTAGACTGCAGAAAGGCTTCAATTGTCGCCTTTTGCGCTGCGAGGCCTAAGCCAGAACGCTCCTGCTTCGAAGTGGAAACGCGGTAGTAAGCGACGTATTTCAAGGTTCCTCGTCAAACATAAACGTTGGTTTACGTTTGACGGCTTCAACTTGTTTCTAGCCTCAGGCAACGCGGAAACCAACAGAAAACGACCAAATTGGTCGGACTCCATCTTCATTGTGGCTGCGACCAACATGGAACCTACGAAAACTTTTATGTCAAAAAAATTCAACTTCAAGTTATTGACAGTCGGCGTAAATGATAGCAGCTTATGCGCGACTGCTCTAGTTATATAAACCCAAACGCGATTTAGGCAGGTTGGGATGCGATTTTTTTTAGCTCTAGCAACTGTCACACTTTTGCAATCCGGTGCAGCTTTTGCACAATGCCAATTGCCCTACAGGTTTGAAAACGGTCAGGTTCCTGATGCCGACAAACTGATGGCAAATTACAACGCTGTTGTAAATTGCGTGGCCGCGTTGGTTCCTGCCGGAGGTCTGCACGCAGTTCAAACGAAGGCAGCAGATAGCACTTTTGAAGCCGTAGGCCCGTTGAATGATGGCCAGGTAATCGTCGGGGTCGCCGGTTCAGCACCTGTCGCGTCCGAGATTCAAAGCGGAACGGGCATTGTGGTCGCCAAGGGATCGGGCACGATTTCCATCGGCGCCCAACCCTTTTCGGGAGATGGACAGGGCCTTTATCGACAGGTGATGTCGTCGACCCCAACTTCGGCTGGTACGGGCTTGGTTGGCTGGCTGAATCAAGGCAATGCAACAATTTCCGACACGCCGGTAGGCATTTCCGTGACTGCACCGTCGGTGGCCAGCGGCGAAAATATCGTCGGACGGCTAATGTCAGCGCCAACGCCGCCGTACAAGATCACCGCCCTTATCGCATCGACGCGCAACAGCTCGGCCTACGCCGCTAGCGGGCTGGGTTGGTACAATGGATCGAACAGACTGCATCTCATAACACTGTCGCCCCGCGGCGGAAGCGCTCAATATGTTGGGGTGAACAGGTTCAACAGTCCGACATCTTTTAGCAGCAGCGACTTTGATGGCACGTTGAATGGTTTTGCCCAGCCTCTCTGGCTGCAGATCGCAGATGATGGGACGAATGTTTCCTTCGCCTTCAGCCAGGATGGAGCCAACTTCCTAACTGCATTTTCCACTGCGAAATCATCCGGCTGGCTGGGGGCGTCCGGCTACAGCAACGTTGTGGTGACGACGAACCCACAGGTAAGCCAGACAACAACCACCATTTTGTCCTGGCAGCTGCAATGAAAGCCGCAAATCTCAAGGGGATAAGGACGTGAGATCAAACCGCTTTAGGCTCTGCTCTCTCGCTACCGCAGTGGTGTGGCTGGTGATGGCGGCCGGCCATGCGAATGCTCAGTGTGCTTTGCCTTACACCATCCAGAATGGCGACGCTCCGGATGCGACGAAGGTGATGGCCAACTATAACGCCCTCGTAGCTTGTATGGCCTCGATGGCTCCGGCAGGGCAAACATTTTCAGTGCAGACCAAGGCGGCTGCCGGCGGGTTTGGGTCTGTTCCCCCGCTGAGCGACGGCCAACTGATGATCGGATCGACGAATAATGCCCCTGAACCGCAGCAGTTAACCGCCGGATCTGGAATCAATATCGCCACCGGTCCGGGACAGATTGCCATTTCCGCCATACCTCTCGCTGGGAGCGGCGGAAGCGGACTTTATCATCAGATAATGTCCTCGACACCTTCTGCGGCCTCGACGGAATTATCGTCCTGGCTCAACCAGGGCGCAGCAGCTGTGACTGACAGTGCCGTCGGCATCTCGATCACGGTGCCATCTTCGGGAACGCTCAATAATATCGTCGCTCGCCAGCGGCCTTCTCCGACGCCTCCCTATAAGATAACGGCACTGATCGGTGTCACGCGCTCGTCGACGTCCTACAATGGCATTGGCCTTGGGTGGTTCAACGGCACAAATCGGCTGCACCTGCTTGCACTCACGACGCAGAATGGCGGCCTCCCGAAATTCGAAGTCACGAAATGGGGCGACGTCACCACTTTTAACGGGGCAGATTTCCAAACCGCGAACAACGGCTATTCACAGCCCTTCTGGGTTCAGCTGGCCGACGACGGCACGGCCGTGTCCTTTGGTATCAGCCAGGACGGCGCCAATTTTCTCAAGGTTTTCAGCACGGCGAAATCGGCCGGCTGGCTCGGGGCGGCCGGCTATTCCAACATTGTGTTCTTTATCAACCCTCAAGGCGGCCTGACGACCGGCACACTGATGTCGTGGAAAGTCGAATAGTGATGGACGAAAACCCAGTCATGGCAGGGGGGGCGCGCATGAGTGCAACGATCAAGAGTTTCATGGCCGCCATAGCAATCCTCGGTGCGACAAGCGTCGTCTCCGGGCCGATCATGGCGTGCGAACTTCCGTTTGACCTCCAGAATGGCCACATGGCGGATGCCAGCCAGATTATGGGCAATTACAATGCCCTGATCTTTTGCCTGCAGGAACTTGAACCGCAAGGTGCTGACAACACGGTGCAATATAGATCCGCGAACGGACAATTGGCGGGAGCTGGGCCGCTCGCCGATGGTCAGCTTCTGACCGGCGTCAGCGGTGCGGCACCTGTGGCGAGCGCACTAGTGGCAGGTAACGGAATCAGGATCATCAACAGTCCGGGGCACGTCAAGGTCGCGCTCACGGCGACGGGTCAGAGCGGCAGTCTCTACAGCCAGATATTATCACCAACACCGACCTCATCAGGGACCGGTCTGACGAACTGGTTCAACCAAGCTTCTGCAGTTTTGACGGAAAGTCCGGTCGGGAGTTCGCTCGGGGCGCCGACCAGCGGTGCCTCTCAAAATCTCAGCGGTCGGTTTATGCCCGCGCCCCAGCCTCCTTATTCGATTACGGCACTGGTGGCTTCAACGTTCAACAGCACCGCGAAAGCCAGTATAGGCATTGGTTGGTATGACGGCTCGGGCAAGCTGCACCTTGTCTCCTACGTGACCGACAACGGCAATCCACCTTATTTCGAGATTCAGAAATGGACCAGCGCTACCAGTCTGAGCGGTGTCGATTTCGCCAGCGCCAAGAACGTGTTTTCCCAGCCGGTTTGGCTTCAGTTGACGGACGATGGAACGTCGATCTCGTTTGGTTTCAGCCAGGACGGCTTCACCTTTAACAAACTCTATACGACTGCAAAATCCTCGGGGTGGCTCGGCGCCGGCGGTTACAGCAACGTCATCTTCTTCATCAACCCAAATGGCGGGTCGGCAATAGGCACGTTGATGTCCTGGCGGATCGACTAACCATTCGATAGTTCCAAACGCAACGAGGCAACCGATGAATCTGCGTGTCTATCCGGGAATGATGCTTTGGACTGCGATCGCAACGGCAGCCGTCGTTATCGTGTCGGCCGCACGGGCTGATACCGCGACCACTCGATACTCCTACGACCTCAATGGTCGGTTGACGAGCGCCCTCTACGGCAGCGGTTTGTGCGTCCAATATAGCTACGACGCAAGCGGCAATCGCACCGCGGTTCAGTCATCGACCCCGAGCACGCCCCCTCGCTGGGGCAGTGGCAGCTGGGGATGCTTTGTCTGGTCGGATCAATGAATTTTCCTTGTTCGCATGGCGGAGAAATCCAATGAAATTCCGCATCTCGTCATTTTTTATCGCTGCTTGTGTCGGCGTGTATTTTCTGACTTCCGGCCCTTCGTCAGCCGCGCCAGTGGTTAGCGATTTTAACGCAAGCTCCGTACCAGACGGCGAGCTGTTGACAGCCGTCGGGCTGCCCGAACCTCTGATCTCCGTCGGGCCTGTCTCGCCATCTGAAGACAAGGTCCTGCGGGGGGCTCTGGAGGCCTTTTCACAAAATCCCGATCTCTCAAGGAACAATACGCTCGCCGATTTCCTGGTGCGGTTTCCGAAGTCAAACTGGGCTCCCGCGATCAACACGAATCTTGGTCTTCTTTATCTCCATGACGGCTACTTTTCGCGGGCAATTGATGCTTGGCGCGCAGCTTGGCAGGAGGGACGCAACGCTCAGGAGCCTCACGCCCGTGCTCTCGTCGATCGCGCAGTTGGCGAACTTGCGCAGCTCTTCGCGAATCTCGGACAAATCGAGGAATTGAAGGCCTTTCTCGCTGATGTCGGTGACAGGCCAATTGTCGGCTCGGCAACGGAAAGCTTTCAGATTGCATATGAGCAGGTGAGGCTAGCCAAGAGTGACCCGCGCCACCTCTATATCTGCGGTCCGCTTGCTTTGCGTTCATTGATGTTGGAGCGCCATGCGGAACTCGACAGCGTCAGTTTCCTGCTGTGGTATCGAGCAAGCGAAAAGGGAACGAGTCTTCAGGAGATCAGCGAGCTTGCCGACAAGGTCAAGCTTGACCATCGTCTCATTCGCAGAACTATCGGACAGAAAGTCCCGGTGCCTTCTATTTTGCATTGGAAGGTCGGGCATTTTGCAACCGTTGTCGGGGAGGCCAATGGACGGTTTCACATTCGCGATGCTGTTTTTCCGGGATCCGACATATGGGTCACGCAGGCCGCACTTGACGAAGAAGCCAGCGGATTTTTCCTTGTCCCGAACGACGACGCGCCTGATGCCAATTGGCAACAATTAGCGGCGACAGAAGCAAGCCAGGTCTGGGGGAAAGGCTCGACCAATTCCACAAGAACTGGTGATGCCGGCGATCCGAACGCTTCCGATCCGGATCCCGAGATATTCACCATCCCCAAGCCCCAGATGTCCAAACCCGCCCCTCGCCCCACATGCGGAATGTGCGTGTACGATATCAAGGAGTCAAGTGTGAGCGTGTCGCTATCGGATACGCCAGTCGGATATGACCCACCCATCGGCCCGTCGATGAAGGTCAAGATCAGTTACAATCAGCGCGAAGACAGCCAGCCTCAGAACTTCAATTTCTACAACGTCAGCCCGAAATGGACATTAAACTGGCTTAGCTATGTCACGGATGATCCCACCAATGCCGGGGCGAATGTCTCTCGCTTTCTGTCGGGTGGCGGATCCTTTGTCTACAATGGTTTTAATGCTTCGACAAAGCGTTTCGCAGCCCAGGACGACGATGGGTCGCTTCTTATTTTGGCCTCGCAAGCGCCAATCGAATATCGCCGTTTGCTTGCTGATGGTTCGGTCGAAATCTACAAGCAATCGGACGGTGCGACCGCCTTCCCGCGACGCGTCTTTCTCAGCCAGATTCGGGATCCGCAGGGCAATACAGCGGTCTTGAACTATGATGCTCAGCGACGCCTTACCTCTGTTACAGATGCGGTAGGTCGTCAGACGACATTAACCTACGGCCTGCCGGACAGGCCGCTCCTGGTCACGAAAATTACAGATCCTTTCGGAAGAAGCGCGAAGCTCACCTACGAGGCAACCGGCCGCCTCTCGTCGATCACCGATACCATCGGTCTTACCTCCAGCTTCACCTACGACGCCAACTCACTGGTCAACAAGCTAACGACACCCTATGGCACGACTAGTTTTGCTTATACGGCGCCCGGAACCAGCTCACCGCCGCGCTTTGTCCAGGCCACCGATCCGCTAGGATTCAAAGAGCGCGAGGAATGGCTCGAACCCGCTCCTATTCCCACAAGCGATCCCGCCAACACTGTTCCAGTCGGCATGCCGGCTGGTGTTGTCAATTCCAATCTGGTCTATCGCAACAGCTTCCATTGGGACAAAAGCGCCTATGTCGCTGCCGGCTGCACCGACACGGGCGGCTGCGATTACACCAAAGCGCGCATCCGCCATTTCGTCCATATGCCGAATTCCACGATCAAGGGAACGGCACTGGAGAGCGTTAAATATCCGCTCGAAAATCGCAAATGGTATAACTATCCGGGTCAGACAGGATCTCAGGGTAGCATTTTTGGAGGCACGTTCAGTAAGCCGACCGCGATGGGCCGGGTGTTGGATGACGGCTCAACCCAGTTAAGCCTGTATTCGTACGACACCTCGGGCTTTTTCAATCTGACGAAAATGATCGACCCTCTTGGGCGGATTACCTCCTACTCTTACGCGAACCAGATCGATCTTTCAGCAGTTACGCAGACGACAGAATTTGGGCAACAGACGATGATTGCCCAATTCACCTATAACGGCCAGCATCGACCGGTTACCGCCACTGATGCGGCAGGGCAAACCACGCTCTATCGCTACAATGCGGCGGGTCAGCTCACTTCCGAAACCAATCCGCTGAGCCAGACAACTAGTTACGACTACGATGGTGCATCCAATCTCCAAACTGTCACCAATGCGAACAATGCCGTGGCCGCCTCGTATACTTATGATGACAAGTTCCGCATCAAAACCTATACGGACTCGGAAGGCTGGAGCGTTTCCTACGCCTACGACGACGCTGATCGGGTAACGAGCATTACCTTTCCCGATGGCACAGCAAAGCGCTACACGTACGATCGACTGGACCTTGCCTCTTATATCGATCGAGAGGGCAAGCGTTGGCTGTATCACTACGATGCCAATCGACGATTGACGAAGATTACCGATCCTTCGGGCAACGACACGGTCCTGGGTTACAACGAACGCGGACAAATCGCATCCCTCACGGACGCGAAGGGCAATACGACCAGTTGGACCTATGACATTCAGGGCCGCCTAAGCGGCAAGATCTATGCCGATCTCTCAAGCCTGACATACAGCTACGAAAACACGGTAAGCCGCTTGAGGTCGGTTCTTGATCCGCTCGGTCAGACCAAACAGTATGCCTATACACTCGACGATAGTTTGGCCGGCATCAGCTATCTGAATGCTGTCAACTCGACACCCAATGTCAGCTTTACCTACGACCAGTTTTTCCCGCGACTCGCTTCCATGACCGATGGCGCTGGTGTCACCGGCTACAGCTACTTCCCGACTTTCGTAAATGGTGGCCTGCAATTGCAGCAGGAATGTTTTACCACCCTAGGAGTGAGTGGATGTTCACATACGATCGCCTACGGGTATGATGAACTTGGGCGCACTGCAAGCCGAACGATCTCAGGCGGTGGGCCAGAGTCATTTCAGTATGACGCGATCGGTCGCCTGATCAACCATTCCAGCGATCTCGGCGCCTTCGACCTTAGTTATCTCGGACAGACCGACCAACTGACAGTACGGCAGCTCCTGCCGTCAACGTCGAACCTGAAAACCGTCTGGAGCTATCTCGACAACACCCATGATCGGCGGCTAGCGGGCATTGCTAATTCGGGCCTTGTTGCGGGTCAGTATACGAATTTCGCATTCGAAACCACGCCCGAGAACCTCATCACGAGAACGACGCAGACGAGCGATGCGACGGTCGCCGAGCCCACGCCCTCCGCTCAAACCGTGGCGGTTAGTAACCTCAATCAGATTACCGACGTCTCCGGTCAGACCTACAGCTACGATGCCAACGGCAACCTGCTGTCAGACGGGCAGAGGAACTACAGCTGGGACGCCGAAAACCGCCTGATCAAGATTACCTACCCCGCCCAGTCGGGCAGCCAGACACAGTTCACCTACGACGGACTTGGACGGCGAGTGGCGATCGGCAGCACGCCGACCGGAGGCGGAAGCAGTGCAACCACCAACTACCTCTGGTGTGGTGACCGTATATGCGAGGCGCGTGATTCCGCCGGGGCGCTGCAGCGCAGCTACTTCGATGAAGGCGAGTTCCTAGCGGGATCGCCGGGCCAATCGCTCTACTATGGTGCCGATCAGATCGGATCGGTACGGCGCGTGTTTGCGAGTGCCAGCAACGCTCCGGTCTACGACTACGATCCCTTTGGCGTACCGCTGCAGGCAACTGCGCCGGTGACGGACTTCGGATATGCCAGGATGTTAGCCGATCACGACAGCGGCCTTGGTTTGACTTGGTTCCGCGCCTATGATGTCAATGTTGGACGGTGGACATCACGTGATCCAAAAGGCGAAGAAACCGACCCACAGGGGAACCTTTATTCCTATGTTTGGAATTCTCCCCTGAATGGGATTGATCCTAGCGGGTTGGATTTAGCAGACGACATATTGGGATGGTTAGGTCCGGGCTCGATTTGCCAACGAAGTCCTAATGGAGCGATACAATTGATGTCCGCCGACAGAAGTAGGTTAATTCGGTTCGATATTACACCTCAAACGAGCCACGGATTGCCGCCGCATATTAATATAGAGCCAGGTCGCCAACACATCTTCTTGGGCAACTAAAATGACCGAAGTTTCAAATGAGTTCCTGAAAAAGGCGGGGAAAGTCTTCACCCAATTGACAAATATCGCCATTTTTCTGCGAGAGAATGGTTTTAGTGAAAAGGCAATCGAATGCTTGTTGGTTCTCGCCAGCGGTGACCCCACTTATGAGACAGGTACATACGCATACGAAATTGGCCTCTGCTACGAGGTTCTTGGCAGGTCCGATGAAGCCGCCAAATACTTTGCTATCGCCGTCGAACAGAACCCGGCCATATCCGAATTTCGGATAGCCGCTCAACGGCACGGGTTACCACTACCGCCAGATGCTTAGTTAGCCATGTCAGGACCTTTGTCTTTCGCGATCGTATTGCGCTAAGCTTTTTTCGAACGCTGCAAGCGACTTAAAATTCGTTAACCACTTATCGAAGCCGGTCGGTCACATCGATGACCCCTGGCTCATTCCATATTTTGTCACGAAGGAAGAAACGGTTGCTGTTGGTGTGCTGGATATATGCGGAATTATCCTGAACCACCGATGCTGGGATTAGAGCCGCCCGCATAATGGAATAGTCCTCTGCGAAGAGTATCGCAGCCAGCATGTCGAAACCGCTCAGGTCGCGGATCGCTGACAGCTGCCGGGACTTATTGCGACTGTGGATGCGTCGACCCTTAATCTGGTATCGGACGCCGGTGACTGTATCGGTCGCGTCGTACGCTTTGGCAGAATTGCGCTCTAGAAGCCAGCCGAATGCCACGCAGAACAGATGCTCTGCGAGATCGCCTGTCGGTCCGTTTGCGGACCGCAGTATATTACGACGGCGCAGTTCCTCGTTGATTGCATTGTGAAGCATCAGCAGTTCCGACGCCGTCAATTCAAGCAGGTTTATCATTTGGTACCTGAACTGTTTGGCTCTGCCATTCGGTGTAAGCGCCCGAGACTTTGCGAGCGACATTGTCCACGTCTACAGCAAGGGTTTGTAGTCTTTCATCATCTATATCGTGGGCGCTACCGTCTCTTGATTTACCATTACGGTGTACGAGATCATGACGAACACGAACGGCTTCAAGCAAGCGTGCCTTTTGTTTGTCGTCATCGAACAGGCGGACTGACAGCATCGCCTCACATATTTGATCTGCTTTGTGCAAGTTGTGCCATGACAGGTTTTCGAAATATTCGACAACCTTATCTCTCAGAAAGTGAGGTTTGCTGGCAAGTTCTCGATATGACACCTTGCTATCTTTGAATGCGTCAAGCCGCTTGATTACCTCGTTGATGGCACTCGGGCTCTGCTTCGCGACCCTTGTAAATGTGTCACCAAGAAATGCCTCCAGGAGCGTAATGTATTGCTGGAATAGGACCTTTCGGAGAAGTGTTTTCGAGTCCGAGTTACCGCCTTGGCGCCGGAGAGCATTTAAATCGTCTCGGGAATCTTGGAAGACATCATAGGGATCGCCCGATATGGCGCCTAGGTCGAACTCTTCAATTTCGTGAGGTTCTAATTTCACCGAGAACCCTGATTTAATCTTGGCCCGAAAGGTAGTCACTTCGATCTGATTTTGACCCTGTACGTAAAACCCACTGGCGCCGTGCCGTAGAACGCTCTCAGTACCGCAGACCATGCATTCAAGGGGCAACGATTCGAGGGCTTTAAATTCGTGCGGAAAGACCGAACCTCTGTGGATGCCTGAGCAGTTTGGGCGATGACAACCCCATTCTAAGAACTGGACTTCGAATTCGTTTGGCTCAGTCATGAATTACCTTGGGGTATTTAACACTTGAATTTTGATACGCAGCCTATGAATTACATGAAGACTAGTAAATAGTTTCAGACAAACCTCAAAGGGTGCTCGGCTCTCAGGGTAATCTGCATCAAACTCAACTAATGAGAGACAATATGGTATCATTTGCCCAAGCAAGAGCGGTTATAGCCGGCCTGAAAAATCTTAAAGCCAACGGCGTTACTGCCGATTGGATTGACCCAAAGATAGCAGAATACGAGGTGTTGTTGACACGCGCCTATCTGATCGATGGCCGGCCAGAACCAACATTCGAACCCTATCGCAACTCGTACGGCGAACTGGTGATCAACGAGGAAGGCGACACCGATCAGGATGTCTAGCCGTTCTGGGCGCTGAGACTGCAACGGTTGGGGCGCGCGTTGCGCTGACTGAGGCAGGCTATCGCGCGCTTCTTGTTAGAAGCTGCTGGAAACCGTACTGGCTCATGTCATCAGGAATCGCCGATTGTCCCGGTCAAGGCTGTGATGGCTGTTTTGAGCATGGGAACGGCGGCTTTGGGACTCGTCACTTCTCAACTGCGCATGCGTTTCCTGGCTTCAAGTTGAAATAGCCTCGCCAAGCGATAGAGGCCGAGCACCAGATGGACTTATCAGTGCCTGCTGAGATGACATTGGTTGCGTCGCAAGTCTCTATGAAAAGCTTGAAAGCGTTATCATAACTGGCTTCGTTATTGATCTTGGCCCATGAGCTATAGAGGCTCTTATGGCGCGACAAAAAAGGAGCGATATCTGATCTTTCCAGGCGGCAAGAAGTTTGCCAGTCGCAAAGCCCCATTTGGGGGCACCATATGTATTGTCGATATTGCAAGTGCAGGCGGAGGAAGGATTCAATATATTTCGTATCTTTCCGCCCCTCCGTCGCTATGTAAGTCTGCAAATCCTTGTCTAGCGAGGGATGATTGAGGAAATATGCCTCGCGCGTAGGATCGAGCCATTTTTCGTCGACATATACTTTGGCTGCCATAACCTCATCTCGGCTAAGGACATCCGCAGTTTCAAACGCCCTTTGTACACGAGTGTCATATTGTCTAGCATTATACTCGTATAGAAATACAAGTGCCCCCACAAAAGTGAACACAACGGCAAGACTATCCTTGTTACGGCCGAGCCATCGCCAAATCCTGACCATTTGAGGCCTCTTCCCCACGATGCTAGTGGCCCGCTAAATTTATCCGGCTAAGCGGGATTTCGATGCGGTCGTTTTCGAAATCAAACATTGCCAGCTTCGATCTTCACAGCCCTTATTTACTGCAGCAATTTTTGCTGCACGTATTGTCGGACGGACACGTGCACTCTGTAGGTGCTGCGCATTGGAAATGCTTTCCATCGAAGATTACGAGATGACCATCGACGGCTGATATCTCAGGTGCCGACTGTCCCGCCATTAGCTTCGACACGACTTCGAAAACTTTTGGGCCGTAGTCGGCACTATCATCAGTAAACATAACCCAGACGTCGTTGCGGCCTTTGCTGCCGAGCGCACTTATTGCCCCCATTGCCAAATCTCTGCTTTGGGCAAACACAACCTCCGGGTCGGATGACGGCGGCGACACTACTCCGGACATATCTGCACTGGGCGAATCGATTTCAACAGAGTCCAGGATCTTGAACGCTGGGATCACCGAAAGCGAGGTTTTGAAGCCTTCTTTTAGGCGTTGCTTATCGTCGTCTTTCGAATCTAGGAGAACGATGGTTTTCGTACGGCCTTCGGAGTGTTTGCTCAACCACTCTGCAGCTCGTTTGCCGTCATTCGTAGGATCGGGACCGACAAAGGGCACCAAGTGTGTCGGACGATTTGCCTCATCTATGTTGCGCTGAATCAGAATAACTGGAATACCCTCGGCTTGAACCTTATCGATCGCCGGAAGAAGGGCATCTGCATCGACAGGTTCCAGTATGATAACGTCGCTGCCTTGGGAAATCAGCGACTCGACGTCGGTGAGCTGCTTTGCAGCGGAACTTTGAGCGTCGCTTGTGGATAATTTGAAGTTAAGTCTTGTGGCTTCGTTCTTCACTGACGAATAGACGGCTTGTCCGTTAGGACTATCTGAGTCTGCCAGACATAGGCCGATTTGCTTCTCCAGCCCCATCGCTGCTCCAGCGCTGAACACAAAGCAGACAGACACAACGACCCGGAGTAATGACGAAGTTGACATTGTTCGATCCTCCCTGTTTGCTCAGATCGATGGCGTAATGTCTCGTTATAGTTATGAATATAGTTCCTGAGAGGCGGACAAACCTTCAGGATAGATCCGAATATAAACTACTTTTAGTTGTTGTTGCAAGTTTGTTGTTAGAATAACGTCGATAAATTACGTGATTGGGCGTGCGGTCAAATTTCGCAAAACATCTGTTACGGTGAAGGCTGGAGAACTGGCGTGATTTGGCCACCAGTATTCTCCACCGATCTTCTCATCCGCGGGTCAAGGTAGCTGCGATCCGACAAAAACGGCTTCTTTCCACATCGCCGAGCGCTTCCTGGCCGATCATCAGGTCGAAATTTCTACTTCAGCCCGTTCAGCAGCGATCAATGCCTTTTGTGTGGACCTTCTGATTCAAGGTTTACCTATCGCGTCGGAGCACAGGTGACCCAATCCGGTGAACCGCCCGAGCTTCTTTCCTCGCAATAGCCCCGCTCCGCCAACTCTTCCGATATCTCGTCGCGTTTACCACATGCTGCCCACGTGCTTTCCTCATCGCCAAATCCACCCCGGCAAGCGATGTAAGCATCGGCCCATTGGCTAACCAACGATGGAACGTCTTGTTTCCTCTTCAAAGCAACCGACCCAGGCGATGGCTTGGCCTCGTAGGAAGAAACGTCGTCATCAGGATAGGGGTGGCCGGTCGCTTTCCTCAACTCGTCAAGGACCTGGAAAGCAACCAGAACGCTTCTGCAAGCTCCGATAGCAGCGACTTGGCGACCTTCAGCTTTCGCGGTTTCCCTTTTTGCGCCTAGCTGTTCATCAGAAAGCCCGGATCGCATTTCCAGATCTCTGACGCGCATCTCAGCGTATCGCCAAAGATGCGGTCCGATTTCGAGCTTCAGGTCACATTCTTGCGCTCCCGCCATCGTCGTGTAGGCAGGTTCCAAGCTGTCGAACATCTTATCGAGTTCGACAGCGGAAACCTGCAATGGTGAAAGGCTGATGCTGGCCATCGCAGCAAACACAAAGCCCTGGGAAACGGATCGCTTAGGAAGAAACTGGAACACGATGCATCTTCCCGAGCTTGATCTTTGCATTGTGTTCGCGAGCGGCGCGCGCCAGTTCAACGCTGACAACGCGTCGACCGACCGGCCAGAATGACAGACCAGCCAGCTTGAACGACTGAAGGCCGAACGGAATGGTGACGATGAAAATGCACGAGAGGATGCCCGCAAACAGGTGCGCAATAAAAAGGGCAAATCCGAATGTGCATGCCCAGATGATGTTGACGATGAAACCGACAGTCCCCGTCAGAGCTGTGACAGCATTCAGTCCCTTTCCGTCGAGTTCTCGAACGTGAACGATGTCTTTTCCGAACGGAAATGCAGACATCTTCGCCATTTCCAAAGCAGCCCGTGAGATCGGCAGACCAATAATCGTGAGCGCTGCCAGACCCGCACCGGCCAGCCAGAGCAAGGCGAGATACCAGCCACCAAAAACAAACCAGATAACATTTCCAAAAAAGCGCATGAAACCCCCACCAGCTAAGGCTATTTCGCGCCTGTGATCAGGTCGCGAGTTGTGTTGAAGGCGTACCTCACTACCGAGAAAACTTCCACAAAAATCCGATGGAAAATACGGGAAATTGAAAAAAGGCGTAGTACATGCGGCTTCAATTTCCTGCCTGCCACCGCAATGTGCGGACATGGCTCTTGCAAAAGACATAGGCATCCGAATTCGAAAGCTACGTCTCCTGAAGGGGTTGAAGCAGCGTGAGCTGGGCGAACTAATCGGACGCACCGAGGACGCCGTCTCGCAGATGGAGCGGGGAATCAACGTTCCGACGCTGGAAACGCTGGTGTCGGTCAGCCAAGCTTTAGCAGTCAGCTTGGATGAGCTTGTTCAGCCGATCGAAAACCTCGGCGATAGCGACAAGCGCAGATCTCGCCTTGCCGAGGCGCATGCTTCGTTAATCCGGATGAACGACGTGCAGCTCGATCTGGCAGCAAAAATGCTTGACGTGATCGTCCAACACCCACGCGTCTAGCCGCAAAAATTATGCTTATTTTCTAGATTTTTGAACCTTCTTCTGCTATCAATGCACCGTGGCTGTTGCCACTTTCCTAAATAAAATCAATCCAAATCCATCATATCTGCCTTCCGACGGATTTCCTCGGCAGCGCCAGCTATGATTTCATCAACCTTATCTTGCCCATGTGCTTCATGGGCCTTTCTATCGGTATGTCTAAAAACATCTATACCCACTCCCTAAGCCCCGCTGCGATCGCGAAATTCCATGCTGATTGGTTCAGCGATCTGGTAACAACCGCGATCGATAGCAATCGGCTGTCATTCCAATCGTTCGGTGACTATACGAAACGGAACGTCTTCTTCGTGACGTTTACCTTCGATAAAAGGAAGATTGCGAGACGTCAGTCTCGCCTGAGCGTCAGCGAAGCAGACTGCTTGTTCGGTCGAGGGTCGTCGAGCAGAAAAACCGGTCGGAAGCTAAATCCTGAGTTCGATAACGTCGATCGTCTTTATAAGGATGTCTGTCGCGCGATATTGGGACGGAATTACCATCGTCCCGTCAATCGCGATAAGCAGCCGAGAATGATTGCTGCAGTCGACGTTAACGGAACTCGATATTGGAAGTCTTCCGGTCCTATCGAAAATGTCCATATTCATTCCCTGTGGGTCTTGGCTAATGGCCAGCGCGGAAGGTTTCGCGCACTCCTAGACGAGGTCGCGATCGACCTGTCGGATCGATATGACTTTGAAGAGATCGATATCCTCGAAATCAATCAGAACGGTGCGGATAAGCAGAGGGATATTGACCGGCTTGCGAGCTACCTGTCGAAGTTCCAGGGTTTCAATACGATCGACATGAAGATTGATGATTACCTAGAAATCTATCCACGCATACTGCAGTGATAAAACGATTTATAGAATCTCTATAGACTAAGAGTGTACCTCTTTTTTCTTGCTTTTCGAAATCGGAAATTGATAGCAGATCAACACGCGACCTGTGCATAGCCTACCAAGACAGAAGGTCGCTTACAGCATTTCCCCGACGTCCGCGTAGCGGGCTTTCAGCAATTTCATGTCTCTCGCTGTTGCGTGAGCAATCAATAGGTTATGTCCATGGTAAATCCGAACGGGGTTCCGTTTAAGGCAGTTTTTTCGCGGTTTAGAAATGTCCTCGACGTTATCAATGCAGCGTTGAATAGGAATGTCGACGTCCTGGTTGTCCGTCATCCTGACGACGGCGGTCCTACCAGCTGGCAAATGAAGGGCGTTCGTTGCCTCACCGCTGACTTAGGTAGTCAAGAGGCGGTTATCGCCATCAGTGAAACGATCGGAGCGAGGTGTCCGGACGCAGTGGTATTCACAACGTCGATCGACCGCGACGAAGGATCGTTCGTTATCGAAGCGGGCGAAGCAAAGGTCGTCCAAGAGCTCCTCTGGCACCATGCTGGAAAAGCTAGGACCGTCGAGACTTACTTCCCCCGGCTGGCAGTCGACTAGGCTAAAGCGCATCAAGTTGGCGAACGTCTGTCTTTCCAGCGTTTTTTCGCGCTGTCGTATTAAATAGACACGTAGGTCTCACCGCGTTTTCCTAAATAACATCACCAAATCCAGCATTTCCCCTTCCGACGGATTTCCTCGGAAGATCCGGCTATGCCTACATCAACTTCAAGGCCTATGCCGTCCATGGGCCTTTATATTAGCATGTCCAAAAGCAAGCCTATCCTGCAAGCGCCTTAACGCTACCGACTGGCCCGAAACGACCATAGAAGCTTCCTCGATCGTGAGCGGCTGCTATTCCAACCACATGATCGATTGATCTGACGTGAAAATTCGTTTTGTGATGCTTTTCTTTAACAGCAGAAAATTTCGAGACGTCAGTCTCGCCTGAGCGTCAGCGAAGCAGGTTTGTTTTCAGGTCGGATTTGCAGTGAGAAAATGTTCGTCGCGAATTGAGCGATGAATTCGAAGGCGCCGATCGCTCGTGAAGAACGTTTGCAAGGCGGTTCTGGGCTCGATTTTTTGATCGGACGAGCCTAACTGCCGTGCGGATGCAAACCGGACCGGGTGATTGCAGTCCTCTGTCGCATATGAAATCTCAAATTCATTCTATCTGTCCGCTAGGGGATCGACAGCCGGCTCTTCAAGCTGTCGCTCGAGCAAAACGAATTTCGATAGCTGTTGGCATCTCTATGCTGTCGACGGACAGGGATGAGGGAATGAGGGCCGTGAGCGATCGGTGTCAGGACTAGCGCTTCCTACACGTCGAAATTTCACGATCCGATACGGTCGCCTAGCTGTCACAAGCAACCTTGTTATCTGCGTTGCGACCAACTGGCCGTCGGTGTAGGCGACGCGCTGGAAGCGCAACCTATAATAGTAGATAGTGGTCGTCATATCCTTTTTCACTGCAACTTATTAAACTTACGTTAAGCATCAGAATTCGTTTGTAAACAAAGTTCAAAATCGTCTAGTCCTCATCTGCCAACAGGACGCCAAGCAAACGTTTCCAATGGCAAATTTATAAAACTTAACAGAGCCTAATTTAGAGGATTTCATCCTCTGAATGCGCTTGAATCTACTTTAGAGGACGCATAAACATGGAAGAATGGCAAACAGAGGAAGATCTATACATGGACATACTGGAAATAGAATGTGTTCACGGTGCGGGAGATCTTGAAAACGAGTGTATTGAAATCACCGTCACCAAGAATTGTGATTTGAAGGGGTTTCTTCTTGGGGTAATGCCAAAACTGCATCGCTGGCAGTATCCGAGTCATATCGACACCGCAATCTGGCTTCCAGTGCTGGACCTTAAGAGAGGCAACGAACTGCTGATTTGGACGAAGAATGGGATCGACACTGACATCGACAATACGTCCAGGTGGCAGTTATTTATGGGGCATAAAGAAGCGCTCTGGGGACAAGGAAATTCACCTATCCTCTTCGAAATAAGGCGTTACGTGGCGTCCATCCCTGGCGAGGACGGCATTCCGGTGGAAGTTTCTGGGGGAAACTTTGATTCACATAGCGATCATGATGCCGGACGCAAGGTTTCTTAACCAAAGCAACGACGGCGAATTGCATTGCTTACCAAAAGAAGTGGGGGCGTTTGATGCGCCCCTGTTTCGCTTCCGATCCGTTATCGCTTGAAACGCTTGTAGACAAATTTTTTCTTGATGTAGACCGACATCAGGAACAGGCGCGACGTCTAAACGGTTGGCGACGAAGTATTCCTAAAATCCTATCATCATTCCGCACGTCTAAAGACTGCGGCAAACAGGGAAATCCTCATCAATGCAAGATATAGAACTGCACGGTAACTCAGTGAAATCAGCTTTTCACCAGATCATTAGTGACGTCGATTTTAAACTGCTTCAACGCGTAACAGCAAAAACACCGATGATATATCATGCGAACTTAGGTTTAGCGGTGGCGCTTGCCCTTCATTTCGCAAATAAGGGAAATTGTATTCTTATCGTGGCCGCATCAGCGGATGTATTCGAACCGTATAGGTTGATTTTGGAGCAAGCGAATAGGGCGGAGTTCGGCCTTATCCACTTCGGGTCGCTGCCCGACAGCGAGAATGCCGACGGGGATGTCTGCTCTATGACGTCCTATGACGCGATGTTCTTTTGTTCGAAAAGTGAGAATGGCTCTGATTGCCATCTCTGGATGTCAGACCCAGAGGTTGATTTCGTTAGAAGAAATTTGTTCTACCGCGCGTGGGAGGCTGGATCTTTAATCGATCTGAATAGTTGCGGCGACGTTGATCGGTCTGCTAGCTGATGGCAAACCAAAAAAGCAATTGAGTGAAAGCCGCAGTAGTGCGGCTTTCTGCTTTTCTGCTAGCCTAATTCCGGCGAAATCCTTGCCTTATCTCACCGGAGATCCGCTCCAACTGGTCGTCGAATTGCCCCTTGGAACAATGCAGCCGGGCTGCTTCCAGCGCCTTGATCAATTCGTCGGTGGATGTGCAAGAGACCGCAAACTTGCCTTTCGACAGTTCGAGATCGCGACGTCCGTAGCGGATAGCCAGAGTGAAGCTGCCATCCGCTTCCTGCTGAAACCATCTTCCGCGCTGGGCACGGGCAGGTGCGAATTTCGATGCAAAGTCGATCTGCTTGTTGATCTGATGCAGCAGCCTGGCACGGCGTTTTCCGGCTGCGTCCAGTGGGGCCTTCTTTTTGGCTGCGATCAGCTTGAGATTTTCGAATGTCATGGTCACGCTCCTTTGGTTGGAGCGCGCTTTCCTTGTGCATCGATAAAAGGTCAACTTCTGACGGTGGACGAATGTCAGGACTCGATCCGGAATTCAGGTGTAACGAAATATTGGTTGATGCTTAAAATTAGGGCTTGCCTGCGCTTGCTGCGTCATTGTTTCGATTCGGATGCAGCCCGAGCGCCCCGATAGCTCGCGCTCCAGCCGCTGCTGGTTCTCCCGCAATTCGACAATCGCATCGCGAGCGCGATCTATATGTGAGCCACAACTAAAACGACGCCTTGACTCATTTGCCTACCGTGAACATTTTGAGAACAGCGGAGGCTAGGACATGTGCGGACGCATTTACGTCAAAACGACGCTTGAGGAACTGATCAGCAATTTTGCTTTCGCGGTGAAAGGTGGAGACATTGATGGTCTCGGCAACCGATTCCCTAGCTGGAATGGTGCGCCAACGCAGTATTACCCGATCGTCGTAAGGGCCTTGGTCCGGGAGCCGGATACGTTCGGACATATCTTCGAGGCGGCAAGCTGGGGGCTGAAGCCTCGTTTCTGGAAAGCCGGCATGCCCACACCGTTCAACGCCAGATGTGAAGACGTGGCGACAAAGCCTATGTTCAAAGCCGCTTATAAGTCGCGGCGCTGCCTGGTGCCAATCAATGGCTTCTTCGAATGGAAGGACATCTTTGGCACGGGAAAGAACAAGCAGCCTTACGCCATCGCCATGAAGGACGATTCCCCGTTCGCGCTCGCCGGTCTCTGGGAGATCTGGAAGGATCCGGAGACCGGCCTAGACATGAAGACCTTCACCATCGTCACATGCGAGCCCAACGAGATGATGGCGACGATCCATGACCGCATGCCGGTTATTCTGCACCGGGCGGATTATGAGCGCTGGCTCTCCTCTGAGCCCGATCCCCAGGACCTGATGAAGCCATTCCCTGCCGAACTGATGACCATGTGGAAGATCGGCAAGGGCGTCGGTTCGCCAAAGAACAATGGTCCCGAGATCATCGAAGAAGTCGCTGACGATCCTGATCCGGAACCGACTTTGATCTAGACTCACGGGCTCGGGCGGAGCCAATTTCAATCATGCGGTCAAGGAGAACCTCGAAAGAGGAGATAAAACGCATGCGTGAAGACCCGCCATTTGAGACGATATCCTTCATGGTGAGGGTGCTTCTGTCATCTTCCGCCGCGCCCTATGTCCGCAGGTTCGCCGTCGGTAAATACGGGAAAAAACGCGAACTGTGGGCTGCTGGCCCGATTGCCAAGGCGATAGGACCGCGCCTGCTCTATCCGCTCCATTTTCATGACGGCGACTGGTTGGCGACAGAAGCTGAGATCACTTCTGAGGTTGAGGCGATTCTGCTATCCGTCCGAGACGACCTGGCGGCAATGCTCGTCAGCAAGAATATAGGTCACGCGGACGCGATAACGCAAATGATCGGGAAGATGGTCGCCAAACGCCTGATGCGGAAATATCAGGTCGAGAGAGCCGACAGGACGGCGGACTGGCTGAAGCCGGACCGAGGAGACGGAAAAGCGTGATGATCGCTGCAGGACTGATGTGTGCCAGCCTTACCGTCGTCGATGGCGACACCGTGCGCTGTGACGGCCAGCTCATGCGGCTGCTGGGAGAAGGAATTCCCTTCGTCTCGGGTATCGATACGCCGGAGATCGGATCGCATGCGAAGTGCATCAAGGAACGGAAGCTGGCGCTGATCGCCAAGGGAAGGCTGAAGGAGCTTTTGGAAGAACGTGGCCTGCAGATCGAGATCAAGGGCTACGACGATACGCCGAAGCATAGGCCGCTCATCAATATCTACCGAACGAATGGGGAAGAGATCGGGGTCAAGCTGCTCAAGGAGGGTTTTGCCCGCGAGTGGCGGCCGCGCCATAAAAACAACTGGTGCAACGATTAGCGTCCGAGAATGACCGCGCCGAGCCGCCGTAGCGTCTGCCAAGGTAACACCCATTACCATCCCGCCGAAGCCGATCACTTCCCCGGATGAAGCCACCCCCACATCTTCATGAGGTTGTCGTAGAGTGTGACGGTTCCGACGACCAAGCTCAGGAAGATGATCACCACCCATTTCATGAAACGGCCGATAGTTAAGATGGCACGGACTAGTTTCAGTCCTTCCGTCATGAGGTCAATATTTTCTTTCTGAAGCTTTGGCAGGAATTCCTGCGTCTCAGTCGGCAGCTCGTTGAAGCGGTTTGCGGGTGTGGCGTTCGGGTCCATGGGGCCAATTCCGTTTCTCGTATTGATGCGGTTATGCGATGCAACCAGTGGCTAGTAAAAAGCCACCCAGATGAACGGTCAGTGATTGACGATCAGCGATCAGGATTGTACTCGACCCGCCGCCACGCTCACCCTGACGAGTGGGCAATGGGAGAGGCCCGGTCAGCACGAGGGATCGGGCCTCTCCCTGCCAGCAGATTCTTGCGAAGCGCGCTTGAAAACGAACAATTTTAAAATTATCTCGAATCGCGATTTCCAATGATGGAGGAATCGCATGATTGAACGTCACATCAGCGGGCGCGATCAGCCGATGACTTCGGAAGACCTCGCCATTTGCCAACGCGTACTCGATGCTGTGAAGGCGGAGTTTCAACTTGAAGCGGATGACGAGGAGACCTCCAGAGCCGCTTCGATCATCATTGAACTGTACCGCCAAGGCATCCACAACTTCGATCAACTGAAGGTTCTGGTCTTTGCCTCCAGAGGCAAGATTTGATCGGAACCTTTAGGCGTCGCTGAAGTTTGAGCAGCATGGGCCACGCGACGGATCCACGTCCCCTTGACCCTTCAATCAACTCCGCCGCGCGGTCCCTCCTTTCCTCAGTGAATTTGCCCGTTTCGGCGGGCTTCTTTTGGCCGACGTGATGAAATATCTACCTGTTATGGAATCCGATGACGAATTTAGAAGATTGCTCGACAGCTTCATTGAAGCGATGCGTGACCATTGCGAGCGCTCTTTCGGCTTCCGAGAGCTGACGGCGTATCTACGTGCCAACAGCGGGGATGACACCTTGACGGCTGACCAGGAGGCGGCAGTGTTTAAACACTTTGGCGACCACTACGATTTGAGGCGTTGGCCGTTCTCCGACCCGCGATGGTCGTTTATCGAGGGGTAGGCGCTATGCAGTGAAGCCCGCTTCCCTCTCTCCTGGTCGAGGTGCGGGCCGCCTGGCTTGTGCCAAACGGCCCGCGATACAGATCGCGCTGTGATCGAAATAAATGGCTCCTGAACAGATCTGCGGCCTGATGGTCATCCATTGCCGAAATAGAAAGCAGTCAGGGGAAAGGGCCTCAACAACCAACCGCGCTGCATCGTCGCTTTGTGCGCTACGGCCTACTTTTCCTCTAGCGTCGCCACCTTCGCGTTCGCGATCCGTACATACCAGCGACAACCTAACTTAGGTGTCACTGATGGCGGAATTCCTCAAATTTGGCGATCGATAGACGCTACCCTCGTTGAGCAACGCCCAGACAATTCTGGCAATCTTATTGGCAAGCGCCACAGCCGCAACCTTATAAGGCCGTCGATCAAGTAGTTTACGGAGCCATGTTTCCATCCTTCCGGTCCTCCGTCCGTGACGGATTACGGCTGTCGCGCAGACAAACAGGAGCGACCTTAATTCAGGGTTTCCCATTTTGGAGATAGACCCTTGCCGGGATTTCCCGCCGCTAGAGTTCACTTTCGGCGTGAGCCCGAGCCATGCCGCGAAATGGCGGGCAGATTTGAACCCGCCAGGATCGGACACATAGTTCTTGATTGTCGATGCCGTCAAAATCCCTACACCGGGGATTGTCATGAGGCGACGTACATCTTCATCCTGCTTAGCCTGAGCAGCAATCTCGCCATCGATACGCTGAATACGTTCGTTTAGCCTGTCGATCTCATCGCAAATCTCATTGATGGCGAAGCGGGCCAATGCGGGGATCGAGGTTTCCGGTTGGTTGTGCATGGCCGCAATCAACCGTCCAACATTGAAAGCGCCCACTTCGGCGACTAGGCCATATTCAGCTAAATGACCGCGAAGTGCATTGATCGCCTTCGTCTTCTGACGAACGAATAAGGATCGAGTGCGTAATACAATGGCGGCCGCCTGCTGGGCTGTTGATTTGACGGGAACCGAACGGATGTTCTTGCTTCTCGCAGCTTCGCAAATTGCCGCTGCATCGTTTGCATCTGTTTTTCCTCGCGGGACAAATGGTTTTACAAGTTGGGCCGGCAGTACTCGTATTTCGTGGCCGAACGAGCCGATTTCACGAGCCCAGTAGTTGGCGCTGCCGCAAGCCTCCATTGCGACAATGCATGGCGGAAGCTTTTGTAAAAAAGTCTTCACTTCGGCGCGCTTGAGCTTTCGGTTGAAAAGAGTGTTGCCCTCAGCATCCGCTCCATGCACTTGGAAAACCTGTTTTGCGAGATCGAGCCCGATAGTGGCGACATTTTGCATCAGTCATCCTCCTGTTTGTGGTTACAACAGTGGATTTACCGCGCACTTGGGAACTGCGTGTGACGCTTCCGTCGCTGGACCTCGATGCATTTCGTCGACGTGATCCTGCATCAGGCCGAGAGCGCGACACTGTGACGGGCGTCACATGTCACACCAATTTCACGCGACTACCACTTGTCGGCGTGGTTTGTTTCCCTGCCCGATGCGGCTGGGCACATCAGGCAAGTGGGGCTCGTCCCAGTATTGGGTAGCGCGACGAGCCCCATCTTTCGATGATGGGGCGGTGGTGAGTCGCACCGAGTGTCTTCATTGTCTTGCGATTCACGCAATGTTATTCACTCCGTCGAGTCCATTGGAAGTGACGAGATGAATGACGAGACGGGGGAAGAAGTATTTACTCGGGTCGCCAAGGAGATCGAGGCAAATCAAAAGATTGTAAATCGGCAGGTTTCGATCGTTCTCGTGACATTGGCGGCTTCCGCTGTCCTCGTCTTCATCGGATTTCAGTTTCTCAAGGATCGTCCTGAGTTGAGCTGCAGGTTCGTCGACAACGAAACGCTATTGCGGTTCTGGCCCCCGAACACGGCGATCATAGATGCGCTGAAAAGTAGTCGATACTCGCAGCCGGATCAGTGCTTGCTTATTGCAACGCGATCCATTGCCAGCATGACGATGCTACCCGTCGTAATGGCAATTTTCGTGCGCCGGCTGTTCGCATCCGACAGGTTCCACGTCAAAGGGAGATTGACGGTTTTCGTCGTTCTGTTGCTCGCAGCCTTCCTAACCGCCTATACCAGTCCAAGCGACGATAATTTGCGTTATGGCTTGAACTTCATGTCATCGATAGGCGTGAACGTCTTAAAAAGTATGTATCACATCTTCGGCTTTTACTTCTGTGCGCTTATTCTTGCTTTCTGGATTCCTGTCTATCTCAGGTCAATCCGCCGGTAGTAGCCACTTTATGGGGGTGCCGGCTCATCACTTGATGATGGGCGGTGGGCTCTGTCAGCTTGATTTGCAATTACGGCGCCTTCCGGATGTCAAGTCTGACGCTACCCACGTCTCTATTCATTCTGGCGACGAGATCATGCAAAACGCCGACATCACTTCCTTCAATGAGATAAAGGGTGGAGTGATCGCGCACTGCCACCGTCGGCATTCTGTCGGAAAACGAACAGTCAAACGGTCGACAGATCACCGACAGCTCAGCGCCGCCATTAAGGCCAGTGGACAGCTTCAGATCGAGTTGAACATCGGCGTCGTCTATCAGCGTGCAGGTCTTATCAACAGAGCAGTATGCGGTTCCGGCCTTTGGCTCCTTGCCGTCGAGCAGGATACCGTAGGTGACACGGAATGCGGGACGCTGTTCGACCAGTTGGGCATGAACTGACCAGGCCACGCAGAGCATCGTCACCAGTAGTCCCAACGCCTTCATAAATTCACCTCTTGGACGTTAATGAACGCATGCTCCCATAGAGGCCTACTGTCCACAATTGCTCTGCTCAGCGCTTGATGATGGGGCGTTGGGAATCTTGTAGGCCTGCAAGAGTTTGCGTACATCACCGGTTGCTGAGGGAGCATCCATGGTTCTTTTTAAATGCATAGTAGCGTTATTGATAACACTTGGTCACGCGATGGGGCCGCGGGATGAAGACCCACTGGTAAGTTGCAAACGGCTTCAGCTGTCGTCCTGCAGCGACGAGGCTCAGAAGCCGCAGTCGCCGTCGTACCAAGATAAAGCTTCAGCTTCTGACGGTCCGTTGAAAATGCTACCCTGATCAAGGACCGCGCTTCCGAAAAGGAGCGCTCAAATGATCGACCCCCTAAATTTTGACTGTATATTTCGTCCTACTATGGATTCAGACTACGACGGTCTGCACCGACTACTTTCTTCTTGCTGGATGGAAACCTACGGCCGGCAGGTCTCACGGAAGATCGTACGACGCTTTATCGACAAGGATTGCGTTGGCGAACATCTCCGCTTGTTTTTGAATAGCATGCAGGTTGCCGACGTTGATGGTCAGGTTGTTGGGTCGATCAATCAGACCGACGGCTGTATCACCGCGCTCAATGTGGCCAAGGAATTTCGACGCAATCGGATCGGCTTCAGTCTGTTGCACAACGCCTATATGGCCGGTGGCAGACGGTTGTCCGTGGCGGCGTTCAATGTTCCTGCGATATGCTTTTACGAGCGTTGCTGTTGGAGGAAGGCGGGAAGGTTTTTTGAGGACTTTTGCGGGGCTAAGGTCGCGGCTTTTTTGATGACGCGAGAATAATGGCAAAGCTTCGATGGTCGCCGCATCGAAGTCCGGTTGATAGGTATAGCGCAAGGAGTTCACTCGAAGACCGTTGTAAGATCGGGTCGAAATTTGAATTTTGATGGAACATAAGGAAGTATTCGAGCGAGAGGCTGGGTAGGGTCGCGAGATATCGGGACGCGAAAACCCATATTCCTCAGGACTATTAACGCGGTCGAGCCGTCAACTTTGATGCTGAACGGTTCGCTCCAATAGGTCTTCTCATCCTCCTTGAACTCTGATCTCCGTGCACCGCCTAATATCACCTGGCAGTTAAGAGGCACATCCGACCGAAACGTGTTCGGAAAGAAGAACTGTTGGCGAGAGAGCAGTCCGGCCGGAGACAAGGAAATCTGGTAGCCAAACTTCCAGAATAACGCCAGATAACCGGCTGAATACAATGCGACTTGATGCCGGGTGTTGACGCTCATCTTTTCAAAGTCGGTACTAAGCAATTCTCGGAGCGAAGGATCGAAGTGTTTGCCCTTCCAGCTGTTGCAGCCGTGACCCGGGATGCGTTTACCTTTGATCACCAAGGGTTTCTGGCATAGCAAAGTCAAGCCGCTCCGCTCATTCTGAGGGATGGCTTGGCGTACATCTGCAGGGTCGCAGCTAAGAGCTTGCTTTGGAACGATATGCTCTACTGAGAACTCATCGAAACCGAGCGGACGGCAACAAGTGGGGCAGAGCAAGAGATCATCGTTGTCGAACCATGGTACCAACGATCTCAAATCGGTCCGCATACGATGCCAGAGGATTTCTTTCTGGCCCGGTAAGTCGATGTATTTCATGTAAAAGCTCGTCCTCCGCAACCTCCAGAGATTCATGCCGCGTGTTAGCTCGTCGCGATCCAGACAAGACTCCACTAACGATAAACGGGAAGTTGTCCTTTGCGCTGAGTTACGCCTTCATGGCGAAAAAGATATGGCACCTGCAGTACACTCCAGAAGTGTTGGGCTAGAACTCAAGCTCATGGGTTTCGAGGATAGGATAGATCTTGCGATGACCAGCATACCATTGCGCTGGTTTATCACATCGGTTGAATTCAACGTCACCGCGAGCGATTGTATCGAGAGCCTGGATAGAGATTGAGTCTGCCGCTTGAAGCACTCGGTTCACGACGTTTTCGCTCCCGGAATCCGCGCTTGCGTAAATCAACTGAACTCCAGGCGGTAAATACCTATCCTCAAAGAAGGGAGCTGAGCGGTCGTTGAAATCTGGGATGTTTCCGAGATCCGAATCCACGATCATCCCTACCCGAGTGCCAGCGATAATTTGACCTCCTGCGACAAGCTGTTCGTAGGCTGCAAGCCATCCAAAGTTCTCGACCTTCTCTGTTGTAAGGTCGATAAATTCCCAGCAGAAAGGCACATCCAGCTTCCAATATGCACTTGCCCCAGGCGGTGGTGGTACTTCCTTGCATGTAACGACAGCTGTGACCGATACGCTTCGGCCGTTTATCGTTCGACTGTTGGTATCGACGGCAACCGTATATTCGAAATTGGCTAACAGGGCTCGCTGGATATCGAAGCTCAGCTTGGAAGCTGTCTGCGGAACGCGGGTGAGTACCTTTTCACCTTTCGGCCGGTCATAGCTGACTTGTGAGTAAACATTTACCATAGGTTGACCGAACTCGATTTCGCCGGTCGCCTCGTTCACGCGAACGATGATTTCGCTCACGTTATCCGCTATAGTGCCATAAAGTTGCTCATTGCGGGGTTTTCGGGCCTTATTTTGTCGGTTCTTTCTCGACACTGGTAATCCTTTAGTGAAATGAAATGTTGTTGGACTTGATCGTAACGTTTCCGCTTACGGTGTGATCAATGCAGGTATATCCTGATAGCCCGATGCGCGATCAACATGCCGGCAAACGGCGTTGAAGCTAGGCACCTTTCGTCGAGCTCGTCGAAATCCTTCCAATGTGCGTTTGTCGACGAGAGTAAGGTCCGCGTACGCCGCCAAGCAGGCCAAATGTGTGTCGTTAAGTTCACTTCCCTTGCGCTCCATGAGCGGTGGTCCATGACGACGCAATTCTGAAGAAATTATCCATGATGGCACGCGGTCCATGGTGACCAACCTCTTGAGATCACGAAACGGGATGCCTGTATCTTGTGAAGAGATTCTCATTTGTTGAAGGAAAAGGCCGTAATCTAAAACCTCTCCGACTGTAGAGTCGGGCCTCACATCTGACGGTTCTAACCCCTGAGTCGCCAAACTTTGCCAAATCAATTCTGCAGCGCTTTTGGGTAATTCGTCTATCGTGTCAGCAACCCGCCTCATAAAGCGGGTTGCCACCGTGCGAGGCTCCTCGATGCGCTTGTCACCGTGACGAACGATATCCGAAGCAAGGCTGCCCCCGATGACTTCAAGTTGGCGCCGGACACCTTCTTCACTCCTAAGCCGGCCGTTCAGCAACTCTGACATTGGCTTGGATGAGATATCAATGACGTTTGTCCGTGTGACGGCTACCAACGCACGAGCACGGCGCGACCGCTCAAGGAAGATTTCGCGCAGAGTAAGCCATGCGTCGGATTCCGGGCCAAGAAAATCCTCGCCACTCCCGACTTGGATCAAGGATGCTGCGGCGATATCACGGACGCGGGTAGAATTGAATTCGGGGTTGGTATAGGCGGCCAGGACTTCCGCCCTCATCATCGATGTTACACCCCCTGGAACGTCGGGCGCACTTCGATCTGCAATCCAGGCGATGAAAGGCAGAGAGTGTAGAAATCTGAGCCTGGAATGGACCAGATTAGCATCCTCATGCGCGCACAGCTCCTCAAGGTGATGGAGGGTCAATATTGGGAGCACGCCTCGGTTTTTCAGCCATTCTGAAAAAGCTTGTGCCCGCTGTCTTTCGGCGCTTTTGCGTGAGAGGCCATCGCGGATCCAAACGGCAATATGTGAGGTGTCTAAAGCAAGGAAGAACGGCTTCAGCAGAGCGCTCATTTACGGTCCATTGGAAGGCATATTGCCCAGCAGTCGCACTGACTAAATGCGCTTCTTGAAACGATTGTGCCAGTAGAACTTGAATCCGCCAAACATTCTATTCAACCTTCACCTTAACTTATCGTGGCTCGGTTGGCGGAGGATGGTAGAGCCATTGAATATTCGATCTCAACCTTCGGTAGGAAGCTAGCTGTCAGGGGGCTCAACGGTCCACAATCAACCAGTGCAACAACATGATTAATCGACCATAATCTTAAGATATTGTGGTGTATTATAGGAAATCTGCCGCAACGCGCGGAAAATTAATCAACCCCAATCTTAGCAGATTGTGGCCGCCGGCGGCCGCCACTTCCAGCGCCCGCTTGGCGCTTTCCTGCCCCTTGATCTCGGCGAGATCGGGAAGATTGGCAGCATTGGGGCGAATGGATGGTTCCGGACGCGCGAGTATCTGCGTGCCGCGGAAATGATTGGCGAGCGCAATCAGGCTGCGCGGCGCCAGAATGTCGACCCCGGAACCCGCCCATGCGGCCTCCGAGCCGCTTTCAGCCGGGCAGATCAGCCCTTTTCCGCTTGCATTGGCGCCGATTGCAGCCGGCAGCGCACCGGCGATTGCGGCGATCGTGCCGTCGAGGTTGAGTTCGCCGACAACGACATAGTCGGACAAGGCGTCCGCCGGAATGGCACCGAGTGCAGCCATCAGGCCGAGGGCGATAGGCAAATCGAAATGGCTGCCCTCTTTGGGAAGATCGGCTGGCGCAAGATTGACCGTCACGCGTTTTGCCGGCAGCGCCAGGCCGGAGGCATGCAAGGCCGCCTGCACCCGCTCGCGGCTTTCGGCAACCGCCTTGTCCGGCAGGCCGACGATCTGGATTCCCATCTTGCCGGGAGCGACCATCACCTGGACCTCGACCGGCACACCTTCAATGCCCTGAAACGCAACCGTGCTGACGCGTGCGACCATGCCCTGCCCCGAAACCTCTATACCCCACCTATGAAGGCGGTCACAATCTGGCATGGAATCTGGAATAAAACAAGAACGATAAGCGAACGAATTCAGCTACCCGCTGCAATCAGATTGCGATTGGTTGTAAAGCCGGAACGAAGGCGATCAAAGGCGGAACACTTGGAGCATTTCCGTTTGTCGTCGAATCACGGAAATACTCTATCCCTTTGTTTCTACACAACTCCGGACGCAAAACTGCAGCACGGTTTTGCTGGAATTGCTCTAGCCGCGCTTGCGCTCGATGGCATCCCATAACAAGCTCGCGATATCGGCGCCGCCGAACTTTTTCACCTCGCGGATGCCGGTCGGCGAGGTCACGTTGATTTCGGTCATGTAGTCGCCGATCACATCGATGCCGACGAGCAGGAAGCCGCGTTCGCGCAAAGCGGGGCCGATGCGCTCGCAGATTTCCTTCTCGCGCGCCGTCAGTTCGGTCGGCTCGGCGCGGCCGCCGACATGCATGTTGGAGCGGCTGTCATGCTCGGCCGGGACGCGGTTGATGGCGCCCGCGAATTCGCCGTCGACGAGGATGATGCGCTTGTCGCCCTTGCGCACGTCAGGCAGGTACTGCTGGGCGATGAAGGGCTCGCGGAAGAGCTGGCCGAACATTTCGAGCAGTGAGGACAGATTGCGGTCATCCCTGGTGGAATGGAAGACGCCCGCGCCGCCATTGCCGTAGAGCGGCTTCAGGATGATGTCGCCCAGCTCGTCGCGGAAGCGACGGATTTCGGCCGGATCCTTGGTGATCAGTGTCTTCGGCATCAGGTCGGAAAATTCGGTGACGAAGATCTTTTCCGGCGAGTTGCGCACCCAGGCCGGGTCGTTGACGACGAGCGTCTTCGGGTGGATGCGTTCGAGCAGGTGCGTCGAGGTGATATAGGCCATGTCGAAGGGCGGGTCCTGGCGCAGCAGGATGACATCCATGGTCGAGAGGTCGACACGTTCGGGCGCACCGAGCTCATAGTAATCACCCTTGACCTCGCGCAGCACCATCGGCTCGACGGAAGCATAGAGCTTGCCGTCGCGGAAGCTCAGGCGCTCGGGTGTGTAATGGAAGAGCTTGTAGCCCCGCGCCTGCGCCTCAAGGCTCATGGCGAAGGTGGAATCGCCCGCGATATTGATGCCGGAGACATGGTCCATCTGGACCGCTACGTTCTTGATCTTGGCCATTTCCATCCCTTGAGCTGATGCCGCCCAGATGTAGGTCGGTCAGGCATCAAACGCAACGGCAATCAATGGCTTCCAGCGTTTCCGCGGGCGCTATTTTCAGGCGGCGATGCCGGTACCGCCGCTGTTGCGCAAAAGGTTGCGCAGGCGGTAGGCGATGGCGAGCGGCTTCGGGAAAGGCTTGCGCAGGAAGGCGACCTTACGGACGTAATTGTCGACCCGCCAGTTCGCCCAGGTGCCGCCGGCGAAGAAGGCGACATCGCCCGCCTGCAGCGTGCGCTCCAGGCCGTCTTCGGTGGTGACGTGCACCTCGCCTTCGAGGATCATGACCGTCTCGTCCCAGCCGAAACGCCAGCGGAATTCACCTGATGTGCAATCCCAGATCGCCGTCAGCGAGGCTTCGTCATGGCCGCGGGAGTGTTCCGCCGTACGCGCCTGCGGATTGCCGCTGATGATCCAGTCCGGATTGATCGGCGTCGGCTTCAGCACCATGCGGTCGCTTGCCTGTGCGACGAAAGATTTGCCTGATGGCTTCAACACAGCATAAGGCACCGACCGCGCAGACGTCGCGGCGGCGGTTGCAAGCATCATCTTCCAGGCCATGAATTACCCCCAGTTTGCTACCCCTAGCTGCGCCGTGGATAGCAGAAGAGTCATAAAAGCCCGTTCAGGCAGACGCTAAAATTTTAACGAAAGCTTGTTCGTCAGTTTTAGGCTCCCGCGGAATTTAGCGACCCCCTAGAAAGCATCGGGGAAATGACGGGGCAGCTTCCCCGGCAATATCGCAACGATATCATAGCGCTGTGAGAGCTGGGCATAGTCCCGCCGACGGGCAAGCCAGAGATCGCTTGCGGCCCGGATACGCTTTTGTGAAGCATAGGAGACGGCATCCACCGCGCCCATTTCGTCGGCGCGCGCCTTAACCTCGACAAAGATGGCCAGATCCCCCTTGCGGGCGATAATATCGATCTCGCCGAGCTTCGTCTTGTAGCGCAGGGCGAGAATACGGTAGCCTTTCAGCATCAGGAAA
>Ga0102590_1001243_pt1 | contig 40240 bp, 39 predicted proteins | sample AraplaMF_Col_mMF_FD_76859 | JGI IMG/M metagenome (GOLD analysis project Ga0102590, IMG submission 76859) | Arabidopsis root microbial communities from the University of North Carolina, USA - plate scrape MF_Col_mMF | ecosystem: Host-associated > Plants > Roots > Endosphere | place: USA... | reverse complement strand
CGCGCCCCTGGCGGCGCAGGCGCAATCGGCCGACCTCGTGCTGTGCGACCGCCTCGCCGCCGATCCCAGCGATCCCGACAAGCCGGCCGATGTGAGGGGCGTGGCGGAACTCGCCGCCTCCGACGTCGCGACCGCGATCAAGTTCTGCAGGCAGGCGGCATCGTCGTCGCGGCGGGCGATGTTCGCGCTCGGCCGCGCCTATGCGGCCAACCGGCAGACCGGCGAGGCGATCGCCGCCTGGCGCAAGGCCGCCGACAAGGGCTCGAGCGCCGCGATGGTCGAGCTTGGCGTCGCCTACGGAACGGGCGCGGGCGTCGCCAGGGACGAGGCGCAGGCGCGAAAACTTTTCGAGAAGGCGGCGCAATCAGGCAACCCCCGCGGTGTCAGCAATCTGGCCGCGCTCGGCGGCACCGGCGGCGGCGCGCCCGCCGATCCCGCGCAGGCGCGCGCCTTGCTCGGCCGGGCCGCCGAGACCAATGCCGAAGCGCAGTATCAGCTCGGCCTGATGCTCGCCAACGGCACCGGCGGGCAGCAGGACGATGTCGCGGCGCGTGCGCTGTTCGAGAAGGCGGCTGCGCAAAACCATCCCGGCGCGCTGGAGCGGATGGGCGCCTTCGCGCAGGACGGCCGCGGCGGGCCAAAGGACAAGGATGCCGCCAAGGCCTATTACGAGCGCGCTGCCGCGCTCGGCGACGACGACGCCAAGAAGGCGCTGGAGCGGATTCGCTGTCCCTATGCCATCAAGGACAAGGCGGGCAAGCTCGTCACCACGCTGTGCTTCTAGCTCACCTCACGTGACAGCCGTTTGCGTCGGCGAGGTCGGCGCGGCCTTGATCGAGCGCAAGGCCGCCGGGCCATGCAGGCCTATATTCCCTTCACCGGGAATGGAGACTTGCAATGAAGCTTCGAGCATGGATGCTGTCGCTGGCCGCTTTGGGAGCGGCAACCGCCGTGGCGGCGCAGGATCTGAAGACGCCATCCTCGGACCAGTACGTGCCGCGCCTCGGCGACATCATGGGCGCCGCGCAGACGCGTCACCAGAAGCTCTGGATGGCCGGCAAGGCGCAGAACTGGGAGCTGGCCGCCTTCGAGTTGCGCCAGCTCAAGGCGAACCTGGTCGAGGCGGCCGTGTTCTATTCCGGCATTCCGATCGGCAATGTCGCGACGCTGGAGCCGGCGCTGCAATCGCTCTCCGACGCGATCGACGCGAAGGACGGCCGCAAGTTCGCAAAGGGCCTCGGTGAGCTGACCGATGGCTGCAATGCCTGCCACCGGTCGTTGAAGCGCAGCTTCGTCGTCATCAAGGTCCCCAGCGAGCAGCAGCCGTTCGCCAACCAGCAGTTTGCGCCGGCCGGCAAACCGTGACGACGCCGCGAGAAAACAAGGCTCGTCGAAAACAACCCCAAGCACAGTAGCCAAGCCGTTGAAATCGCTTATTTCGCATTTTACGAAATATCGATTGACCCGTCGGGCAAAACAGGCGCATGATGGCATCATGCAGTGACCGGCTTTCGCGAATGGCCCTGCGCGGAAAAGCCGGATGGCCTTGGTGCGTCGAGGGTGCTAGGTAGCCCGCAATTCCCTCTGATGTTGCGGGTAGACTGCGTTGCTGGACGGGCTCTACAAGGTTGAATACGGAATCCACGATGCGTTCGGCCGCAGCATCATGTGCCTGCACGACGGCAAGATGCTCGGCGGCAATTCGGCGTTTGCCCACCTTGGAACGTATCAGGAGCGCGACGGCGAGATCGTCGCCGAGGTGATCACCGAGCGGCATAATGACGATCCCAACTACAAGCCGCTGATGGGCGCCGATGTCGCCACGATCGGCGCACGCGGCCGACTGATCGGCGACCAGATCCGCCTCGAGGGCAGCGCGGACACCATGCCGGGCGGCAACTTCTGGGCGATCCTCACCCGGCTCGACGACGGGGCGCTGCCGCCGCGCGGCACGATCGGGCAGGGCGGCATCGCCAACGGGCTCTACGGCATGAGCCTGCGCGCGCTCGACGGTGTCGATGCCGGGCTGTCCGGCGTGATGCTGCTGATCGACGGCCGCATCCTCGGCGGCGATGCGTTCTTCTACTATCTCGGCTCCTATTCCTCGGCGGACGGCCGCTGGAAGGGCGAACTGCTCAACCAGGAGCACACGCCGGCGAAAGGCGAGAACCCCGTGTTCGGTGGCTACGAGGTCGGGATCGGCTTCTCCGGCACCTGCACGGCCGACAGCGGCGAACTCGAAGGCATCGCGCTCGCCGGCAAGCGCAGCTTGCGGCTGGCGGCTTCGCTCAAGCTGATGCGAAGGGCTTAGAAGGGCCCTATTATTCGAGCATGATCTTTACGGAAACCGCTTCACAATTTTCCGGATCATGCTCCAGGTGCTTGGCGGATGCCGGAGCGGCAGCACTGCGGCTACCGCTCCGAGTTTGGTTCTCTCCCGACGCCGAAAGATCAGGACTTCTTCATGAGCGGACACTTGCTCTGGTCGCGCGGAATGTTGGCGTCGTCGGCCGAAATGGTCGAGACGACGTCGTAGAAGTCCCACGGTCCCTTGGATTCCTCGAGCGTCTTGGCATGCAGCAGATAATAGTCGTGGATGTGCATGCCGTCCTCGCGGACAGAGCCGTTCTCGGAGAAGAAATCCTTCACCGGCATCGATCTGAACTTTGCCAGCACGGCAGCCGTGTCGAGCGTTCCGGCCGCTTCGACGGCCTTCAGATAGTGCAGGGTGGCCGAGTACATTCCGGCCTGGACCATGGTCGGCATGCGTCCGACCTTGTCGAAGAACCGCTTGCCGAATGCGCGCGAGGCGTCGTTGCGATTCCAGTAGAAGGCTTCCGACGTGTACAGGCCCTGCATGTTCTTCAGGCCGACCGACTTGGCGTCTGTGATCTGGAACAGCAGCGCCGCCACCTTCATCTTGCTCTTGAGGCCGAGCAGGCCGAATTCATGGGCCTGCATCAGCGAGTTGGAGGTGTCACCGCTGGCATTGGCGAGCGCCAGCACGTTGGCGCCTGAGCTCTGGGCCTGCAGCAGGAACGACGAGAAGTCGCTGGTATTGAAGGGGTGCCTGACCGACCCCACGACCTTGCCGCCGTTCGCCTTGACCACGGCCGACGCATCCGCTTCGAACGCGTGACCGAAGGCATAATCGGCGGTCAGGAAGAACCATTCGTTGCCGCCCTGGCCCAGCAACGCCTTCGCCGTGCTGCGCGCCAGCGTGGCGGTATTGTAGGTCCACTGGAAGGTGTTGGGAGAGCACTTTTCGTTGGTGATCGTCGAGGCGCCGGCCGACGACACGATCATCATCTTGTTCTTGTCGCGGACCAGATCGGACAGCGCGAGTGCGACCGCCGAGTTTCCAATGTCGAGAATGACGTCGACGTTCTCGGTGTCGATCCAGCGCCTGGCGATGCCCGAGGCGATGTCCGTCTTGTTCTGGTGGTCGGCGACAACCAGCTCGATCGGCTGTCCCAGCAGCTTGCCGCCGAAATCGGCGATCGCCATCTTGGCGACCTCGACCGACGCAGGCCCCGCGGCATCCGCGTATTGGCCCGATTGATCGTTGAGCACGCCGAGTTTGACCGGTTTCGACGCAGGCGCCTGCGCGTGAGCCGAAGCAAGGCTCAGGAAAACCATCGACGCTGCCAGCACATGTCTCATTTTTGTTAAGCTCCCCATGAAGTTTCTTATCGATGCTCGAGGTTACGATTGATGTTGTGGCGTCACGGCGCGATGCGAAAATGCTATTCGGCCGCCTCGCGATAGCGCTCCAACCCGTCCAGACTTTCGCCGTTGGCGCGAAGGGCACCGCCCCATTTGGCAAGCCACCACGCGTATTGTTCGGGCCATTTTTCGAAATTGCCGGTCAATCCAAAATGCTCTGCGGCGTGGAGCGCCCAGAACGGATCGAACAGCATCTGGCGGGCCATGAAGATCAGGTCGGCACGGCCGTCCTGCAGGATCTTCTCCGCAAAATCCGGGGTCCGGATCATGCCGACCGCGCCGGTCGCGATGTCGGCCTCGTGGCGAATGCGTTCGGCAAACGGCACCTGGTAGCCGGGACCGCGACCGAGATTGGCATTGGTCGACCCGGCGCGGAGATTGCCGCCCGTAGAACAGTCGACCAGATCGACGCCGAGTTCCTTCAGCTTGCGCGAGAAGACGATGCTGTCTTCGATTTCCCAGCCGCCCTCGATCCAGTCCGTGGCGGAGATGCGCACGAAGAGTGGTGTGGCCGAGGGAAGTGCGGCCCTCACGGCGCGCGTCACTTCGAGTGGAAACCGCATTCGGTTTTCGAGGCTGCCGCCATATTCGTCGGTGCGGAAATTGGCGAGCGGCGACAGGAACGATTGCAGGAGATAGCCGTGAGCCATGTGAAGCTCGATGACGTCGAAGCCCGCGAGCACGGCCCGGCGCGCCGTCGCGACGAAGGCATCACGCACGCCGGTGAGTCCGTCCTTGCTGAGAGGAATGGGAGTCTGGAAGCCATCGGAGAATGCGACGTCGGACGGTCCCGTGGGCACCCAGGTTTCCTCTCCCATCTCGATATCGCGGTCGGTCAAATGGCTATTGCCGCGGAACGCGCGCTGCTGGCTCGATTTGCGTCCGCCGTGATTGATCTGGATCGCGGCTTTCGAGCCGTGAGACTTGATGACATGAACGATCTGGCGCATGCCGTCGATCTGGCCGTCCTCCCACAGCCCGGGATCACCGTTGGTGATGCGTCCCTTTCGGCTGACCGACGTCTGCTCGACGAAGACGAGCCCGGCCCCACCCATGGCGAACTTGCCATAGTGAACCAGGTGGAACGGCGTAACGTTGCCGTTCTCGGCCGAATACATTCCCATCGGCGAGACGACGATGCGGTTGCCGAGTTCGACGCCGCGGAATGAAATGCTTTCAAACAGCTTGACCATTGTGATCTTCCCCTGAATTGGCGGACCAGGACATTCGCCGCTCGACGTTCGTCATGCTTGTGCAATGGCGCCGGAGCGGCGTAGCGTATCGATCTCGCCGCTGGACAGGCCGAGATACTCCGACAGGACCTCGCCATTGTGCTGACCGAGACGCGCGGACGGAACGTACTCGGGCGTCGCCGTGTCGTGCAGCACCAGCGGACTGCGATGAACGAGGATGTCGCCATATTCCGGATGCGCGATCTCGCGCAGCATGCCGCGGGCGTGGAGGTGCTTGTCCTCGGTCACTTCGCGCAGGTCGCGAACGGCGGCGCAGGGCACTCTGTTGACACGGCAGAGCTCGACGATCTCATCGCGCGTAAGTCGCGAGGACCACTCGGACACGACCAGGTCCGTCAGATCGATGTGCTTCAAACGATCGAGTACCGTCTTGAACCTGACATCGTCGGCCAGCTCCGGCCGCCCCATCGCGCGCGTCAGTCCGGTCCAATGCGATTCGTTGACGCTGATGATGGCGACATAGCCGTCGGATGCGGGATAGACATTGTAGGGCGCCTCCGCGAGCCCGCCGTGACGGTTGCCGGTGCGGGGGGCCGCGGCTTTGCGGTTGAAGACATCGGCCAGATTCGAAGCCATCGCCGGATAGACGGTTTCGACCATGGCGATCTCGACCAGCCGGCCGCGGCCGCTCTTTTCGCGATCGTAGAGCGCGGTGAGGATGCCGGCATAGAGATGAACGCCGCTGATGAAGTCGGTGATGGCCGGACCCGCCTTGACGGGGGGACCATCGGCAAAGCCTGTTACGCTCATGATGCCCGACACGGCCTGGACGGTCAGGTCCATCGCCAGATTGTCCCGATCGGGACCCGACAGACCGTAGCCGGTGGCCGAGCCATAGATCAGCCGCGGATTGACGGCGCTGAGTGCAGCGTAGCCGACGCCCAATCGATCCAGCACGCCCGGCGCGTAGTTCTCGATCAGCACGTCGGCCTTTGCCGCGAGGTCCTTCAGGACCTTGACCCCGTCCGGCGACTTCAGGTTCAGGCTGATGTTGCGCTTGTTGGCATTGAGCATCGCGAACGGGACCGCGTTGCCCTTGCTGATGCGGGCGCGGTGACGCACCGGCTCGCCGTTTGGCGGCTCGACCTTGATGACGGTCGCGCCGGCCTGCGCCATCAGGAATCCGCAATACGGTCCCTGATAGACCTGGCCGAGATCGATGACGGTCACGCCGTCGAGCGGCAACCTCTTGTCGTTGTCCAATGTGTCCTCGGTTCGGGTCAGAAGTTGTAGAGGCGCGCCGGATTGGCGATCAGGATCTTGCGGCGGATGGCTTCGTTGGGGACGCATTCGTGCAGCAGACGAAGCAGGTCCTGAAGATCAGGCATCGTCTCGGCGCTGTGGCCGACATGGGGCCAATCGCTGCCCCACACGACCTGATCGGGCGCAGCCTGAACGATGGCGCGCATGAAAGGTGCCGTATCGGCATAGGGACGGCCGACACGCGTGTTGCGGTCGGCGCCCGAGATCTTGGTCCAGTAGCGGCCCGTCTTCAGCCGGTCGGTGAAGGCGCGAAAATCCGGATGCTCGTGTCCCTTGTCGGCCATCGTCCGCGACATGTGGTCGATCACGTAGTTCAGTGGCAGCTTCTCGAGTTCGGCTGCGGCAGCCGCAAGATCCGAACTCTCGATCCAGAGCTGCGCATGCCAGCCTCGCTCGGCGATACGGGGAGCGAGCCTGACCAGATCGTCGTAGCTGGTGCCGAGCGTCGAAACCGGCTTGCCGTCCTGCCGGATCATGGTGACGCGCACCGCCTTGAAGCCAGCGTCGGTGAGTTCATCGAGCCGCCGATCCGAGACGTCGGGACGCAGGATCGCGACGGCACGAAGCCTGTCGGGGTAGCGACGCAGTGCGTCGTAAGTGACGGCGTTATCGTCTCCCGATCCCACCGCATGGACGATGACGCCGCGCGTGATGCCGAGCTTGTCCCAGATGGCAAAGGCGTCTTCGATCGTGAACGGCCGCGTAGCGGTGAAGCGTCCCTCATCGCTCTGAGGAAAGCGATCGAACGGGCCGTAGATGTGGAAATGACAATCGCAGCTGCCTTCGGGTAATCGATAGTCCATGCAAGCAACTTCCTGTTGGTTTTTCGGTGATGGCCGAGGAGGAGGCGCCAGATCTCGTTGTCGCTCTGCCGAGCCTGGCCAAGATCGCAAATCACGCGTGGTTGCGTTTGTTGATATTCAGGAGAACGATCGGGAGGTTCAGTTCAGCTGCGGTCGTCCAAGCAGCTCGCGGGTCGAACCGAGCACATCAGCCGGTCGTGGCAGACAGATGGAATCCTGGCCTCATGACGCCTCCCTGTAAGCGCGCATCACCTTTGGTGGGGCGCCTTTTGTTTTTTGGACGGCTATGCGCCGCGGCCTTGCAGCCTCCGGGAAGAATAAAGGGGGTGCGGAGGGGTGTCCATAGATTACATATATGTAGTTCTATTTCTATATATGTGTAAAAGGTGGGTGGTCGATGCCGGGCCTGCAGTCTGCCCGCCTGAAGTCGGGCGTATCAAACCGATCCCTCGCGATACTCTTTCCAGATGTGTGAAAATGACGAATGCCACCATCAAGTCGGCGCAGCGGATTTTCGAAGTCCTCGAGTACTTCGAGGACGTGAAACGACCGATTTCGCTGAAGGAAGTTGCGGCGAAGTGCGACTACCCGACGTCCAGTGCCGCGGCCTTGCTGAAGAGCATGGCGATGCTGGGTTACCTGTTCTACGACAGCTACAATCGCACCTACATGCCGACGATGCGCATCGCCCAGATGGGCCGGTGGCTGGATGCCGGGCTGTTCGGCGACAGCGCAATTCTTGCGCTCGTCAACTTCGTCCATGAGGAGCTGGACGAACTCGTCAGTATCAGCACGCAGTCCGACCTGCATGCGCAATACATTCACTGTCTGCAAACCAGCAAGCGTCTGCGGTTCGAAGTCAGGCCTGGCGACGTCCGGCCGCTTGCGATCAGCGGTATCGGGCGCACGCTGCTCAGCGGTCACACCGACGTCGAGATTACCCGGCTCCTGCGCCGCATCAATGCCGTCTGCCCTCCGGAAGAACACTTCGAACTGAAGGCCTTGATGAAGATCATCAACGGCATTCGTCGCAACGGCTACATGTTCTCCAAGCACATCATCGTCCAGGACGCCGGGGTGATTGCGGCTTTGCTGCCAAAACGCGATTTCGGACGCCAACTGGTCCTTGGCGTCGGCGGGCCCGTCTCCCGTCTCGAAGAGCGGCAGGGCGAAATCCTGGCCTGTATTCGCGAAGGCATCGCGCGGTTCCTGACGTGACGCCTGTCGCGGCCGAACCCCGCCCAATAGCGAGACTTTGTGCCGGGTCACCGTCGGCTCCTGCACGAAATCCGTACCCCGCCGGGCTTCCCCTGGGGGGCAGCATGGCCTATTACGCTGCAACGCAAAAATCCCCTGAAAAGACCCCATGATCCGTCTCGACAACGTCAGCAAGCAAGCCGGCCACCAGATCCTGTTCATCGAAGCCTCCGCCGCCCTCAACAAGGGCGAGAAGATCGGGCTGGTCGGCCCGAACGGCGCGGGCAAGACCACGCTGTTCCGGATGATCGCCGGTGAGGAACTGCCCGACGAGGGGCAGGTCTCGACCGATCGCGGCATCACCATCGGCTATTTCAACCAGGACGTCGGCGAGATGAGCGGCCGCAGCGCCGTGGCCGAGGTCATGGACGGGGCCGGTCCCGTCAGCGCGGTCGCTGCCGAGTTGCACCAGCTCGAAGTTGCGATGGCCGACCCCGACAAGGCCGACCAAATGGACGAGATCATCGCGCGCTATGGCGAGGTCCAGCACGCGTTCGAGGAGCTCGATGGCTATGCGCTCGACGGCCGGGCGCGCGAGGCGCTCTCCGGCCTCGGCTTCAACCAGGAGATGATGGACGGCGATGTCGGCAAGCTCTCGGGCGGCTGGAAGATGCGCGTGGCGCTGGCGCGCATTCTCCTGATGCGGCCTGATGTCATGCTGCTCGACGAGCCTAGCAACCATCTCGATCTCGAAAGCCTGATCTGGCTCGAAAAGTTCCTGCACGACTACGAAGGCACGCTGCTGATGACCTCGCATGACCGCGAGTTCATCAACCGCGTGATCTCCAAGGTGATCGAGATCGATAGCGGCTCGCTCACCACCTATACCGGCGATTACGAGTTCTACGAGCAGCAGCGCGCGCAGAACGAGAAGCAGCAGCAGGCGCAGTTCGAGCGTCAGCAGGCCATGCTCGCCAAGGAAATCAAGTTCATCGAGCGCTTCAAGGCGCGCGCCTCGCACGCAGCCCAGGTGCAGAGCCGGGTGAAGAAGCTCGACAAGATCGAGCGGGTCGAGCCGCCGCGCCGCCGCCAGACGGTGGCGTTCGACTTTCCGCCGGCGCCGCGCTCCGGCGAGGACGTCGTCGCGCTCAAGAACGTCTACAAGGGTTACGGCAGCAAGCGCATCTATGACGGGCTCGATTTCATGATCCGCCGCAGGGAGCGCTGGGCGGTGATGGGCGTCAACGGCGCCGGCAAGTCGACGCTGCTCAAGCTGATCGCCGGTGCAAGCGAGCCGGATCAGGGCATCGTGGCGGTCGGCGGCAGCGTCAAGATGGGCTATTTCGCCCAGCACGCGATGGATCTGCTCGACGGCGAGCAGACTGTGTTCGAGTCGCTCGAATACGCGTTTCCGACCGCGGGGCGGGGAAGCCTGCGCGCGCTCGCCGGCTGCTTCGGCTTCTCCGGCGACGACGTCGAGAAGCGCTGCCGCGTCTTGTCGGGCGGCGAGAAGGCGCGTCTGGTGATGGCGAAGATGCTGTTCGATCCGCCGAACTTCCTGGTGCTGGACGAGCCGACCAACCATCTCGACCTCGCCACCAAGGAAATGCTGATCAACGCGCTTTCGGATTTCGAGGGCACCATGCTGTTCGTCTCGCATGATCGCCACTTCCTGGCGACGCTGTCGAACCGCGTGCTGGAGCTGACGCCGGACGGTATCCATCAGTTTGGCGGCGGCTACACCGAATATGTCGCGCGGACCGGTCAGGAAGCGCCGGGGTTGCGGAGCTAGCATTCCGCGGCGCGCCTTGACGCGCTGACGCCTCTCGTTACGCTTCCTGAAAAAGGGAGCGAGACAACCATGAAGCAGCTGCGGGTCGGCGACATCACCATCGATGCGGTGATCGAGCGGGAGGGGCCGTGGCGGCGGCCGCAGGATTTCTTCCCGGCTTATGACGAGGGCGTGTTCAAGCGCCATCTGGCAACGATGGAGCCGGAGGTGTTCGATGCCGCGCGCGGCATGATGGTGATCACGCACCGTCCTTCCTGTCTTCCCGCGTAGTGCGCCATTGTACCCTGTAGTCACGGTAATCCCGTAGAATTGTGTCGAGATATCGCGCCGTGTTTTCCTGTGTAGTGCGGGGCAACGCGCCGTAGTGTGGGATCACGTGGCCCCGGCGTTGCCCCCGGAGAACCGTGATGGTGCGCCTCACTGGCAACGAACTGACCGGCCCCTCATATAATGCGAGCGTGGAAACGCCCGGTGTAAGCAACGGCGTCACCGATCTTGGCGTGTTTTCCACGCGACGCGAGGCGTTGGAAGCGTACGAAGACTGGCTTCGAAACCAGCCGGACCAACGAGCTGCTCGTAAACTGCGTCGTCACATTCTGCGGGCCGAAGACTGAGGGGCAGGGGAACGCAATGACCAAAACTAACCGAATCAATCTTACTGATAACCGCATCAAAGCCCTGGCGCCCGACCCGACCGGCAAGCGCCGGCCTGAACTGCGCGATGCGATCGTGCCGGGGCTCATCGTAGTGGCAGGCAAGAACGGCCGAAAGACTTTCGCGCTGCACGGTCGCTTTCCCGGCTCGCGGAACCCCACCCGTCGTCGCATCGGGGAAGTTGGTGCCTTGAGCATCGAGCAAGCGCGAGAGACCGCGCGTGACTGGCTGTTGCTTGTGAAGCGTGGCGTTGACCCTGCGTTGGAGAAGGCAGCCCGAGAGGAAGAGAGTCGCAGGGTCCGCGAGGCAGCGACCTTCGCCAACGAGCGCTTGTTCAAGAACGCCGCCGAGACCTACATTGCGCGGAAAGTGACCAGGCAGCGACAGGCCGACTACGTCACGCGCATCATCAGGAACGTCCTAATCGACTCTTGGGGTGACAAGCCTGTGACTGAGATCACTAGACGTGACGTGGTCAAGCTGGTCGAGGAAGTCGCCGATCGCCCGGCGCCGGTCTACGCGAGCGCGTGCTTTGGCGTGGCGCGTACGATGTTCGGCTGGTTCGTTGACCGTGGCACCTTCGGTCTAGAGACGAACGTCTGCGCCAGCATTCGCATCAACAGCCTGCTCGGTGATGTCAAGAAAAGAGGAAAACGGGTACTCTCTGATGACGAACTGGTTGCGTTTTGGAAAGCCACAGGGCGCCTCGGATACCCTTGGCAGCCGTTGTTTCGCTTGCTTCTGTTGACGGGCACCCGCCGCAGTGAAGCCGCCGAGGCAAGTTGGAACGAATTCGCGGGAGATAGAACGCTATGGACGGTCCCGCCCGAGCGATTTAAGTCGGATACCACCCACCCCATTCCTCTAAGCGAAGACGCGCAAGCCATTCTTGGCTCGCTGCCGCGCTTCAGGCGGGGAAACTTCCTGTTTTCCCACTCTTTCGGGGAAACCCCTCCGCAAAAATTCGCCGGCGCCAAGGAGAAGCTGGATGGCCTAATGCTGCGCTACTTGCGCGCAATGGCGCGTCTGCGCGGCGAAGACCCCCTGCGGCCGGCTCTGCCGTCTTGGGTGATCCACGACCTGCGCCGCACCGTGCGAACGCGAATGTCGGCCTTGGGAATCGACTACGTCGTCGCCGAGCTTTGTATTGGACATACACTAAAGGGGCTCCACGCCACGTACGATCAGTACACGTACGCGAAGGAAATGCGTGCGGCGTTCGACCTTTGGGCGCGTGAGCTTCAGCGCATCGTACGCCGCGAACGAGCCGCCAGCAACGTGGTCCCTCTACGAGCAGGAGAGGCAAAATGATGGTGCTCGCAATCGTTCTTGCCACCGCACTGCCGGTGCCGAAGGATGGCCCCTGTCCCCCACGACACTCGTCGTCGAACCACTGGTGCGTGCCGCAACCCGGAGCGGGTCAGGCGGTGCCTAGAGCAGGCGGGAGCTGTCCAAGTGGCTTTACATCAAGCGGACGCTATTGCGTCGGGAGGCCATAATGATAGTGAGCGACTACCGCTGGGCCGTGGCACTTGAGGCGCTACAGCAATGGAACGACCCGCGCGATCTGATAAAGGCGATGGTGGCTATTGGGTTTGACAAGCCGCCCGAGTGGGTACGTGAGGAATTGGCGCTCTGGAGCAAAGGCGAACTGCCGCCCGACGCTCCCCCGCTGTTGGCCGAAGACAAGGAGCTGCTGCGAGCCGCCGCCATGTACCGACGTCTAGATAAGACAGAGAGTCGTGACCAACGAATAGAGTGCGCTGCTCGGGAGAGCAGTGTCTCGGAGCAGTCGTTGCGAAACTATTTAGACGGGAAAGGGCGGCCCTACGCTCGAATCCGAAAGTTCTACTGGTGGGCTTCGAGGCGGCAAGACCCCACCGCCTAACCCGGAAGGTACTACCACCATCTTTCGCGTGCTCCTGTCCTTCGTCAACAAACGGAGGACTACAGTGGACACTATCACTAATCACCAGACACCGGTGCGGTCACAACCCGCTCTTCAGCCTCGGCTGCTTGGCTACGAGGAGCTGCGCGCGCTCGGCATAAAGTACCATCGCACCCACCTCTGGCACCTCATCAAGAAAAAGCGCTTTCCAGAGCCGGTCGCACTTACTCCTGGTCGGTACGGTCGCAAGGCGTGGCGCGCAGCTGACATCGACGCTTGGCTGGCAAGCCGACCTTTGATCGGGAAGGCGGTTTGACATGAGCGGAAATAAGAGGAGGCCGCCCGCCGGGGGCAAGTCCGGAGGCGGCCAGAGGAAGAGCGTCGCTGGTGAAGGCAACGAGATTGGGAAGGAAAGCACGACCGAGTCGCCGGCGCAAGTTATCCCACTCGGACGCGGGCCTTCGGCAGCCACAATGCTCAGTGACGCTCTCGCCTACGCAACGGACGGATATTTCGTCATACCGTTCTCGCTGGCGCCGAATGGAGGAGGGCCGCTGGTGCCGCTGACTGCAGCAAGCCGCGATGCTGAGCAAATTCGCATATGGTGGCAGCGCTGGCCCAACGCTGGGGTGGCTTGTCCGCATGCCCAAAACAATTTGCTAATGGTTGAGGCCGGTAGCAAGGCCGCGCAGCAAATGGTGAAGCAGTTCTTCCCCGAAACCAACGCGCAAGCGGGACGCACTGGTGAAATCACACGTTATTACTATCGCGTCGATTATTCGAAAGGTAACATCCAGAGTGAACGTTGGCTCGATGGTGACATCCGCATCTACGGCAGCGACGCCGTACACGCCTTACCATCGTATGGCCGCCATCAGCGCAAGCGGGGCCAGTCATGAGCGACTACACCCGCACTAGCCCAAAGTCTCGTCGCGCTAAATGGGTGACGGAGGCCGTATTCGATTATTGTGACGAGACCGGCCGCACGTTGTTTCGGGTTCACCGGCAGGTTTCGCAATTCGGCACCAATCGGCCAGACATCGATGAGAGGACCGGAAAGCAGAAGAAGCGGTGCTGGCAGCAGTGGCTGACGACCGAGGACGGAAAGAAGCCGAAAATACATGCTCCGGTGCTGCCGTTTCGGTTGCCTGAACTGCTAACGGCGGTGAAGCGCGGCGAAACCGTTTTCATCGCGGAAGGCGAGAAGAAGGTTGAAAGACTGCGTGCGTGGGGCTTTGCTGCCACATGCAACGACGGCGGAGCCGGCAAGTGGCTGCCTCAACACGCCGCCTACCTGCATGGCGCAAACATCGTGATCTTACCCGATAACGATGAGCCCGGCCGCAGGCACGCGGATCGGGTGGGTCGGTTGCTCGAAGGCGTCGCGGAGAGAATTCGTCTGCTGGAACTGCCAGATCTGGCTGACCACGACGATATTGTCGATTGGGCCAGTAATGGCGGCACCCGCGACCAGTTTGTCCTGCTTGTTGAGGCGGCGCCCGAGTGGCGTGCTTACAACGAGCCGGAGGAGTTTGACCAGCGCACGAAGCTGGTGCTGCGTACCGGTATGCTGCATCAGCAGGCCGACGAGGCCGAGGACGCGCTCGTCGCGGCCAACGCGCCAGTGTTTACGCAGGGCGGCACCTTGGTGCGCTCCGTCGTAGAAGAGGCGGACGCCTCACGCGGTCGCAAAACGCTGGTGGCCCGTATCGTCTCTAGCGATCGGTCGTGGCTGATGCGGCAGCTGTCGCAGACGGTGCGCTGCGTCAAACTTAGGAAATCGAAGGAGGGGTCAATTGAAATACCCACGGACGTGCCGCGCCCCCTTGTCGACGCCGTCCTGTCCACCGCGAGCCCGAAATTTTCGGAACTCGCCGGAATCATCGAGACCCCCACGCTGCGGCCAGATGGCAGCATTCTGTCGGAGCCGGGTTACGACCCTGCAACCGGACTGTTGCTGGTCAACCCGCCACCAATGCCACCGATTTCGGAGCGACCCAATAGGTCCGAAGCCGAAGCGGCGCTGCACACGCTCAGTGAACTGCTGTCCGAATTTCCATTCGCGGACGAACCATCGCGAACAGTGGCGCTATCGGCACTGATCACCCCCGTGGTGCGGGGCGCGCTGCAGTTCGCGCCCCTGCACGTCGCGACGGCGCCGGTCGCGGGCTCTGGTAAGAGCTACCTCTTTGACACGGCTTCTGCGATTGCGACTGGGAAGCCGTGTCCGGTGCTGTCGGCCGGAGCCAGCAATGAGGAGACTGAAAAGCGACTACACGGAGCAGCTTTGTCAGGTCAGCCGATCATATCGGTCGATAACTTGAACGCCACCCTGCGTGGCGACTTCTTGTGCCAGCTGGTTACTCAGGCGCGGGTTGAAGTGCGCAGGCTCGGCAGCACCGGTAACACCACCATTCAGAATAAGACGACGGTGTTCGCCAACGGCAACAACATCGAAATCGAAGGCGACCTAGTTCGGCGCACCATTCGCTGTTCTCTTAATCCAGAAATGGAGAACCCTGAGACGCGGCAGTTCAGGGGTAATCCGGTCAAATTGGTGCTGGCGGATCGGGGTAAGTTTGTCGCGGCTATTCTGACGCTGGTGCGTGCGCATTTGGTCGCCGGGAAGCTGCAACAACAGGCTCCGCTTGCCGGATTTGAGGAGTGGTCGCGATTGGTGCGAGACGCGCTGACGTGGCTGGGCTGCGCCGACCCCGTTGCGACACAGGAAACTCTACGCGCGGAGGACCCCGCGGTAGCGGCTTTGGACGCAGTACTGGACTCGTGGGTTGAGGCTCTGAGCAGTGGTAAAATACCCGACGAGCCACTTACGGTCGGGCAATTGCTTGGCCGAAACTGGAGTCCATTTGAAAATCAGCTACGTGCGGCGACGCGCACGCGGGACAACGACGTACTCAGCGAGGTCAAAGTTGGAAAGTTCTTCACGCGACACAAGGAGCGTATCCGCAAGGGGCTGAAGATAGTCAGCGAAGTAAATACTCGGACAAAGCAGCAGAAATGGTCGCTGAAGGGCTGGCGGGAGTTCGCGAAGGCCGAGGCCGAGGTCGCCAATATGGTCGAACTGCCGACCACAAAGTGCGACGAGGTTCCGCTCGCAGCGAGGCGCTACTAGCGAACATGTGCCTTCCGCCTTGGCAAACAGCCGGCCCTTTCGCCAAATGCAGGCACCCTATAATCGGCTTCTTTCCTGCTATCCAAACGGCCAGAACTTATCGTGACCGGCTAGATCAACGAGGCCGTTGCCAGTCGTCATGTCCTCGAAAGCCAGAGAAAGGAGAGGAAGCCTGTCGTCGGACTGGGCGAGTTCTAAGGTTTTGGAGTTCCTCTGCTCCATTGCATGAGCTAGTAGTCTGAGTCGCAGTAGACCATGTAAGCTAGGTACGTCATGAAATACGGTTCTTTGGAATATCAATATGCCGAACCGATTGCGCGAGCGCTGGCCACGAACAAGCAGTTCTCGCAGTGGGTCCTCTCGAATTCGATATTCGCAGACGTCGCAGATGCTCGGCTGCTTAAGGATGAAATGATCCTACAAAGACAGAGCCCGACGGCCGAGTGGTGGAGGTTTCATTTCTCTATGAGCTGCAAGGATCCGTGCTGCAGCGGCGGACGCGAGACTGATATTTTCGCTGTATTCGAGGCGGCGGATAAAAAGCGATTTGCAATGCATTTTGAGGTCAAGCAGCCAACGGACAGGTTCGATCCTAAGCGGATGCACGAACAACGTTATGCTTTACGTGCGCAATGTTGGACCAATAAGGCTCCACCAAAGGTCTTGGAGCACCAAGACGCTTCGCTTGGGATTTTCTACAGCGAGTCAAGCCGGTCGAAATTTGAACCGGTGCTTTCTTACTTCCCGACACAAATTACATTTGAGGAGATTGAAAAGAAATTTCCACAAGTCGCGGAGTGGATGAGACCAAGAAGGTAGAATTCCCGCTCGCATGAGAACATCAGCAGTGCGGGGATCAAAGTCCGCTTGAGGTGTTACAAGCCGCGCTGATCGCGTGAGGCGGAGGCTGAAACCTGTCTGGAAAGTTTATTTATCTGGCTAGCGCGACATCGAGAAGCTGAGCTACTTTTGTTGATTTGCTGTAGCTGAACCCAACGCATTTCTGGTTGTGGGTGCAATACGCCTCACACGTACCTGCATCACCGACCTCTAGGACCAATACCAAGTGTTTCACATCATTTGCGGCCGCGCTAAGCTTCAATCGGGACTGAGGGCCAGCGCGTGTCGGAAGAAGCTTCGCGTTCTGTCCGTGCTGAAGAGTTGGTCCAGTAGAATTTAGTGCGCTTGCGAGCCTGCGCGCCGCCCGATTCGATCCAAGACATTCTAGTGGTTTCTCGGCCTGGGTGTCCGCTGGTGCAGAATTGATGAACTGCGGGCATTGATACGCCGCCGCTGGCGAGAAGCACCCAGCGGCAATGTCGCATTGGAAAGTTCGTTGGTGGTGGTTCGTCGTTGTGTTTTTGTTTCTTGAATCCATTAGAAAGACGGACGCAGGGCGATGCGGTGGTCGTCTCTGTCGCGAATGAGGGGTGGTGTGTCTGGCATGGGATCTATGCAGTCGATCCCGAGTAGGCGGGCAGTTTCCGCTTAAGCCCTCGAAAATTCCCTAGCAGGACCGGAAAGGTCTTCCCGCCGACCCGCAACGCTATGCAGGGGCGCAGGAGGTCGCAGGGGGTCGCAGGGGGGGCACGTATACTTCTCGGCTTGACGCGTGGAAGTAGTGGGTGTGTGCGCACACCGCGTTTCCCGGAGGACGAGCCGAGCCGCTCCGCGAACCCCCTGCGACCCCCTGCGACCCCTGCGTTGCGAGACCGGCGGCGCGGACCGAGAAGAGCGCCTCCGCGCGGCGGTCGTCGGGCTTTCCGACGCGCGAGCGGAGGCGGACAGCCCTAAGATGACCAGTCCGGACGAAGCCAACTGGAACGGTCCTCGTCGGGGCTCAGGAAGGGGGGATTGTCTCTCCGCGCCTCGCGTCGTCGTCAATCCTCTCCCCTTCACATTACTTGCTTACCATTCACCCCTACCTCGCAACGGCCTCCCTGCGCCCCTCGTGCCACCGTCCGTTACCGCTCCGTTCGCCGGGCACGCTGGCTGCGCACCATTGTGCCGGGATCTCGGCCGTGTTTTCCTGACCGTCTCGGGCCGCAGTCGCGGCCCTTTTTGCTTCGAGGCGGGCAACATCCGAGCAACCGCTTCGAGGCGCTTTCACAATTATTGGAGCGTAACGAGGTGAGCTACAACCCGCTTCCAACAGGCCAAGCCGAGGCCCGGCCTAAATCCTACTCCGGTAGGGGGGAGCGCCGGCCTCAGACCGCGCGCGCCGCGCGCACCAACGACCCTCTGCGACTGCCGGACGGCATGCGCGGGATGTCAGCGCAGGGCCGGCGCTGGCGCGACCTCGTCGGCTTTTACGCGGCACAATTAGGCGAGCGCATCAAGCAGGAACAGGTGCGCGCCCTAGTCAGCTCGCTGGTCTCCATGACGCTGATTTCGGAGCGCCTCAACGACCGAGTGACGCGCGGGGAGGAGGTCGATCCGAACCACCTAATTCAGTTGTCGCAAAGCTTACTGCGATTGTTGAGCGAACTCGGGCTCGGTGCGGCACCCCATGAGAGCGACGCGCCAGAGCCTTCGCTTCGAGACCACATTACACGACGGGCGCGCGTGAAATGAGCGGCGGCGTCCAAGACTTCTCCATCTTGGACGCGACCGAAGACTCCGTGCTGTTTGCGCGCTGGTTCAAGGACCGCGCAACATGGCAAGCGTGGTTCGCATTCTTGTCGGCATTGTTCGCTCTGCCGATGACGCCCGAGCAGCTCGCGATCTACCAGAGATGCACCGGCCGTAGCGCACCGCCGAGGACGACAGCCAGCGAGGCGTGGCTAGTGTGCGGCCGCCGCGCTGGCAAATCGTTCGTGCTTGCGTTCGTCGCGGTCTTCCTCGCCTGCTTCAAAGACTGGCAGCAGTTTCTCGCTCCCGGTGAGCGCGGCACCGTAGTCGTGATTGCTACCGATCGGCGACAGGCGCGCACCATTATACGCTACATTCGCGCTCTGCTGCTTCAAGTGCCGCTGCTGGCGCAGCTGGTGGAGCGTGAGCGCGACGAAGGCTTTGACCTGTCCTGCGGCATCACAATCGAGGTTGGAACGGCGTCATTCCGCTCGGTGCGAGGCTACAGCATCGTCGCGGCGCTGTTGGACGAAATAGCGTTCTTGCCGACCGATGAATTCGCGGCCGAGCCTGATTTTGAGATCTTGGCCGCACTGCGCCCTGGAATGGCGACGCTGCGAGGCAGTATGTTGCTTTGCGCCTCGTCGCCGTACGCGAGGCGAGGCGCGCTGTGGGATGCCCACCGCCGCCACTTCGCAAAGGATGACGACCCGGTGCTGGTGTGGCAGGCGGACACTCGCACCATGAACCCGAGCGTTCCGCAAGAGGTCATCGACGAGGCTTACGAACGCGATCCGATCAGCGCAAGTGCGGAGTATGGGGCCGAGTTCAGGGCTGACATCGAAGCCTTTATTAGCCGAGAGGTGGTGGAGGCTTGTGTGACCGATGGTCAAGTCGAAAGGCCGCCGCGCCCTGGGCTGCGCTACCACGCGTTCACCGACCCGAGCGGCGGCTCGAAAGACTCATTCACTCTGGCAATCGCGCACCGCGAGCGCGATCACGCAGTGCTCGATGCGCTCCGGGAGGTCAGACCGCCGTTCTCACCGGAAAGCGTTATAACCGAGTTTGCACAGCTATGCCGAACCTACGGCATCAGAGGGGTCACGGGCGATCGTTATGCTGGCGAGTTTCCGCGCGAGCAGTTTCGCAAACACGGCATCAATTACCAGCTCTCAGCTAAGCCGAAATCAGACCTCTACCGTGACCTGTTGCCCTTGCTCAACAGCCGACGCGTTGAGCTGTTGGACCATGCCAGATTGCTGGCGCAGCTGATCGGCCTCGAACGCAGGACAGCCCGCAGTGGGCGCGACAGCATCGATCACGCGCGAGGCGGCCACGACGACATTGCGAACGCAGTCGCCGGTGTACTGACGACCAGCGCATGTCCGCAACAAACCCTTTTCGTAGGTGCTTTCGGTTATGGCGGCCGAGTAGTTGGGCTGGATGTGGGGACCGGACGTCCGCTCGAGCAGGGTCGCTCTCAAGTCAAATGGTTGACGGTAAACGAGTCTGAGACTGCGGCAGTACGAGGATGAAAGTAGCGAAGGAGATATATATGACAAAGCGTATGACAGAGAATGAAATACGTATTCGGATCGCACCAACGCATCTGCGTTGGCCGCCAGCAGGCACAAATTCCGTTTGGCGGCGACTACATGAGTGTGTCCTTAAAATGCACGACCTAGCGCGAGCCGTGGACGTGAACTGCAGCGACGTCGAAGAGAAGCAAACACTTGGCCCTAAGGAGATCGAGCGACGCCGCATCGAGGTTGCGCAAGAAGCTCGCAGGAAGTTAGAAGATTTCGCTCCATTAGGCGTAGCCCGACAGGCTGTCGCGGCAAAGGTTAACTCGATGCAAAATCAAACTGACCTGACACTTCAAGACGTGCAGAGCAGGGAGAAATTGGTCAAGGCGTTACACGAACTTGAAGCTGGCGTCGGCGCGACGGAGCGGCTGGTGTTGGAGCGTTGCAAATTGCGGGACACTCGTCGTCTACGTTATTACTAGGCCAGCGAGCCAGAGTCAGGTAAACGCACGGACGCCCATCGCGCTGATCTCGCCGAAGGTGATCTGTGGCGGAGGTAGTGATGCCGTGGCCATGTTAGTGGAAGACCAGACTTGCAAATAGTCACCAGCCGAACCATCGCCGCGATCTGAAGTCGTACGGACATGCCAAAACTCCTCCTCGTCCAGCTCAGAACAACGGGTTCGGCTCTGGGGGGGCGAGGGGATTTCTGAGTTAGGCGCCGGTACCCTGGGCCGCGGCCTGGCACTTCGGACAGCAGCCGTCCGCAGCGGCACCAAGCTGGCGTCCAATTTCATCGTTGAGAGCTTGCCCATCCCAGGCTGAGCCGTCGCTCTTTGGGATTCTCTTGGCCCGCTCCAAGGCGTGGCTCTCTGCGGCGTCGTCGCCGATACGAACGATTACGTCTTCATGGAAAGGACAGACCGCGGTGGCGCGCGTCGTCTCTAGCGCATACCTCACCAACCGCGCCAAGTCATCCGGATGGAGGTCTGCTGGCATGACGGTGCTCCGGCTGGACCTGTTGCGATCACGTCGCGGTCTTCGCGGGCTGTGGCAGTCCAACCCGCAAGGCAGGTGCTGGTTCCTAAGGACCCGCGGGCAGAGCCGCTGTCAAAGCCGGCTCTCCTAGCAGTCGCGGACACTGCGACCGAGAGACCCGGAGTGAGTCCGGGCTCCGGCCGCCACGCACCGGCGCCGAAGCGCCCGATGCAGTTCAATCCTAGACGCTGCCCTCCAGTTCGCTTTGACCTGTCTCAACTTCCGGAGAGGACCGTAGGTAGTCATCCGCAATTTCGGGGACGATCATGAAGGCGCATGGTCGGGGCATGCAGCGCCAGATCGTGTTCAAGTGCCCGCGCACGGGAATAAACGTCCAGCTTTGCCTGGATGACGAGGCGCTCGAGTTCCGGAAACCCAAAGACAGCTACGTCTCGGTATCTTGTCCGGCCTGCATGTCGCTCCACTTCGTCAACAGCACGACAGGCAGGACGCTTGGCGACTTCGGGAGTGTGCCTCGTTGATGGATCAGTCCTCGGACGCCACTTGGCCCGTCACGTCCTCCACTTGGTGCAGCAGGAAAGCCAGCCTCCCATCCTGATCGTGGATCGCCGAGTTGATGGGCCACCAGTGCCGTTCGATGAAGGACCTATCTGGATCGCGGATGTCGTAGCGCTGCACTGCCATGGCATGGCTCCGGCCGGTCTGCGCGACGGTGCGTAGCGAAGCGTACAGGTTGCTAACCCCGTCCCCGAGGGGTTCATCCGGATTGTCGTGAAACACTTCGAAGAGAGACCGCCCAACCACGCTGCCGCGATCAGTCAGCGCCGCCTTTGCGTAAGCCACTTTGATATCGACGATCTGTAGTCCCGGACCTGGATCGAGTAGCATGTAGGGTTGCGGCGAGCGGTTGAAATCGGACAAAAACTGCTCGCGGAGACCGATCGCGTCGACCGCCTTTTGGCCGGACTGTCCGGACCGGGACCGCAGCGCGCCCTCCGTTTCGGCCACGAGCAGCGCGAGCTCGCGCCGGTTCGAGGCGAGCAGTCCCTTGACGGTCGGCCCAGCGAAGGATCGCTCGTCTCGGCCAGCAGCCTCTCGAAATTGTCCCGGATAAGCGGGTGATGTGGTGCACCGCATCATCCTGCCCTGCGTCGTCGTCTCGCGAAGGGCGGCATGCTGCCGCGCGGACGCGCGAACCTTGCGACGCCAGTGGGGGTGGACGCCGATCCTGGTCTGCCATCGGAGGAACCGCTGCACCATGACGTCGTTGCGCCGTAGGGGCCCAGGTGAGGAGCCGTCGCGATGCTGGAAACGAATGATCTTCTGGTGAAATGTCCCAAGTGCGGTGCCTGGCCCATGGCGGTCGGCTCTCAGAGGAACATCATCGCGCATCGCGAGGTCAGCTTCCGATGCCCGAGGTGCGGCAGCGAGGAAGAGGGCCGGCTTCGCCATGCCGCCGCCTCGCAGATCAACGCGCACGGCGGTCTCGACGCTGCTTGAGAGAAGCGGAAAGTGCCGCTGGGTCTGCCTGCAAGAGCGTGGTGAGTTCGAGGCGAGAGCGCGCCGGCCGACGCATCCCAAGTCTCGCAGATGGCACCAGAATTTGCCCCGGGAGATAACGCTCCTGATATCCAAGCAAGGGCAACGGTTCAGCTCAAGCTACGTCGTGAATCGACCCCCATGGGTCTTCTGCTTCGTTGCGCTCGTGCGAAGCCGAATGGAACAAGAAGTCGGCTCGTTTTGCGTCCCTCCTGCGCTCGCACTCGTCAAGATCAACCTCGTGCACGGGAACTCGGACGTGCGTCCGAAGCCTTTCGAAAATCCTCATCCATCCTACTCCGACATTTCCACACGCGCATATTGCGCTGCGAAACCTTGCGGTCTTTGCGACATCGCAAAGATCTGCGCGGGGCCTCAATTAGCTTGCCGGCAGGAAGTCCGGAAATCTCGTAGGCGGGGACGCGTAAGGCTCTGGAGGCGCGCCGCCGCGCCCGACCAAACGCTTGAAGAGACGCTCATGATCGGCGGCAACATCTCCCAGTGGACCATGACCTACTTCGCCGCGGCGTTGACTTGGTTGCTTGCCGCGCTCGCCCTGATGGCCGCCGGCATCGGTTATCCTGCAGCGGATCTCGCAGCACCGGACACGCTGGTTCTGGTGCATGTGATTTGCATCGGGTGGTTAAGTACCGCGATGTGCGGAGCGCTGTTCCAATTCGTCCCCGTCCTCGTCGCAAGGCCCTTGTTCTCCGAGCGATGGGTGTTACCGGCCTTGGGCTTGTTGACGACGGGACTGGCCTCACTGCTGGCGGGGTTCATGGCTTTGAGCGGCCGTCTGCCTTCCGCCCCTTGGCTCCTGCCGCTCGGGGCCGTACTGCTTATCGCAGGCTTCGGCCTAGTCGTCGTGGATCTCGGCTTGACGGCTTGGCGGCGCCCGACCGGGCCGGCTCGGTTCGTCCTCGCGGGCCTCGCGTCTCTTTGCGCGACCGTCGCGTTCGGTGCGGTGTTCGCGTTCGCGCTGGGCGGATGGGCGGGGCGGATCGGCGACGCCGTCCTGGCGCGGGGCGTCCCGCTGCACGCGATCGCTGGGCTGGGCGGTTGGCTTACGTTGACGGCCATGGGCGTCAGCTATCGACTGCTCTCTATGTTCACGTTGGCGCCTGATGTGGAGGACCGCCAGAGCCGCGTCACGCTCGCGGCCGGAGGGCTCGCGGTGGCGGCAACCGTCGGCGGCGGAGCCTTTGCGATCGGGCTCGCGATCGGACTGAATGCCGTGCTTTCCGTCGCCGCACTCCTCGGCCTGACGTGCGCCGCGCTCTACGGGCGCGACCTTGCCGGCATTTTCAGGAATCGCAAGCGACGTCATCTCGAGCTGAACATGCGGATGGCGATACTGTCGTTCGCGAGCCTGGGGGGCACGGCCGTACTGGGGATCGCGCTCGTTTCGATGGGGACGCTGCCCCTTCATTTGGGCGCGTTCGCCTTCCTTACGGTGTTCGGTTGGCTCTCCGGTCTGGTGCTCGCCAAACTCTACAAGATCGTCGCGTTTCTCACCTGGCTCGAGACCTACGGGCCGGTGATGGGACGCGCGGCGACGCCTCGCGTTCAGGATCTGGCCGCAGAGAAGAGGGCGACGAAGTGGTTCGCGATCTACTACCTGTCCGTCTGGGCGGGTACGGTCGCGATGCTGGCAGGTGAGCCAAGCGCGTTGCGGCTTGCCGCGGCCGGGATGACCCTCGGCGTCGTCGGCATCGTCCACGAAATCATTCGAATTCGGCGGTTGGATGATGTGGCGTCGCCGCTGCGCCTGCCGGCCGGCGCCGTCGCGCCGCATCTGTTGTTCGCCAAAACCTGAGGAGATCGCAATGACCGCTTACCTGGACGTCGATGTCCGTCCGATCCTGCGCGCCGGGGGCGAGCCGTTCTCGGTTTTCATGGCTGCGCTCGAGCGTCTCGAAGAAGGGCAGGGCCTGCGCCTCCACGCGACCTTCAAACCGGTCCCGCTGTTCGCCGTGATGGCCGACAAGGGCTTCGCTCATTCGGCGAACGCGATAGAAGGCGGCGAATGGGAGGTACTCTTCACGCCGGCGGCAGCGAAGCCGGCGCAAGTCGCGGCCCCGTCGAACGGCTTCGACTTCGGCGCCTGGCCCGAGCCCCGCGTTAAACTGGATAATCGCGACCTGGAGCCCCCGGAGCCGATGGTCCGGATTCTGGCCGCGGCCGATCAGCTCGGGCCCGGCGAGACGCTGTCGGCGCTGCTGCGGAGGGAGCCGGTGTTCCTGTTTCCACAGCTCGAAAAGCGCGGCTTCTGCTGGCTCGGTGGATTCGTATCCGACGGCGCGACCTACGAACTCACGGTGAGGGCGCCGTCATGACGGACCAGCTAGTGGAGCGCATCAGCCAAGCGTTGCGCGTCGTGATCGATCCGGAGCTCGGTGAGAACATCATCGACCTCGGGTTCATCTACGATATCGCGGCCGCGGGCGGTGCGGTCCGCATCAAGATGACGGCCACGACGCCGGGATGTCCAGCGACCTCCTTCCTGAGGGAAGGGGCGCAGGCGGCCGCATCCGCCGTCCCAGGGGTCGTTTCCGCCGACGTGACGATGACCTTCGCGCCGGCCTGGACCCCCGACCTCATCGCGCCGGCAGTCCGGGCGTCGCTCGGCTTTGCGGCTGTGAACTGACGGCGCGCCATGGCGATCACCATCGAGATCGATCACGCGAAGACCAGGGCCCAGAGCCGCCGCGGCAGCGGGACTGCCGGTCGTGCCGCAGGCCGTCAAGGGTCCGATCCGAAGGCTCAAATGGGCCATCCTGCTGCTGACGCTCTCGATCTACTACATCACGCCGTTCATTCGCTGGAATCGCGGGCCGAACGTGCCCCGACCAGGCGGTGTTGCTCGATTTTACGAACGGGCGTCTCTACGCGTAGCGCGATCAGATCTTTTGCCTGAGGCATCTGCGACTTCCCCTCAGAATATCTTCGGCACGTCACGATGGCAAAATTCACACACCGAGACTTCGCCGGGGATTTTATTCTTGCAGTGCGGACATTTCCGCGCCCCGTAGTATCGGGCGTATTTGTTCCGGCCGCCGCTCCCGGCGCGGTTGGCGATGACGATCAATAGAATGATCACGATGACGACGATGAAGAGTTCCATGTTCTGTCAGCTGCCCGTGGGCCGATCTAATTTTAGCGGTTGGAGGGCGGCGGGGTGGCTTTTCAGGCGACCTGTCAGGCCGAGGTACCGGAACGCGCCGGTGCCGCCGCAAGCGCGTCGTACCTGGTCTAGTCGGTGGTATGTTTCGCCGGACCCGAGAGGGGCGCCCTTGCCGTGCCGGCGGCCGGCCCAGGGCTCGATCCAGGGCTGCTTTGGGCATCGTACCGCTTGGCCAAGTCGAGCAACTGACGTTTGGTGAACGGGTCCGCCTTCTCCGCCAGATCGTGCGCCCGCTGCGCGAAGCCTCTGTAGAACTCTTCCATGACGCCACCCCCGCAACACCACCAGATTTCAGTACGCCGGCAAGGTGCCGTCAAGCGACTGTGCGGCGGCCCCTGCGTCCATTTCGCATGACGGCCTTCCGCTAGGGCTTGTGCAGGAGGCCGGCGCGCAACTAAGCTGGAAGAGCAGGGGGAAGACAAATGTCTGTGCTTCAGGGAATCCGGAGGGCGTGCCCTTCGTGCGGGAGGCCGATGCAGCTTGCGGCCGATGCGGGCGGTCGCGATCACTACGTCTGTTCGCGCTGCGAAGACGATCTGCTGCACGACCCGGCCGCCCTCAAGTGGGCAAATAGTCCGCTGAAGGCGCCAGTGGGCCCCGAGACATGAGCGGCCCCGGGCGGCAACGGCTACTACGGGTCGCGGCGCTCCCGGTGCCGGAACGGATCGGCGGCGTCGTCATGACCTGAGCGGCTGCTGAAGAACATGAGGGCCATGAGCCCGCACCCGACGAGAAGCGAGAAGAAGGTGCCTAGCCCCAGCGCGATCCACCCGTGCTTGCCCATCTCGACGCCGCTGCTCGCACTCCACACCGACACGGCCCAGACGCCTGTGAGGATCAATACGGCCCCCAGGGCGACCAGCAGGACGATTTGACCGGTACTGAGACCTCTCATCGCTGCACCTGTTCGTGCCTGGACTGGGTGAACTGCGAACGCGAGCAGGCGTTCCGGTGTGCGGTACGGGCGGCTCCCGAGCAGGCGGGATGGCCCCGTCTCATCAGCGCCACCAATTGTTGGCGGCGGCGACCGTCTGGAAGTGGACCGCCACCACGTGGGATGTTGCGATCAGTTGCTCCGAGTCCTGCTCATAAGCCGCGCGCAAACGCGTACGGACCTCGTCCGATGGCTGCGTGATCTTCACCGCCATTCGTGAGAGCTTTACGGCCAGTTCGAAGCCGGCCTGGGGTGTATCGGTTTTCAATGACGGTAGCCAATTTTCGCTCATAGCCGCATCCTTTGTCGGGGCTGGAGTGCTCACTGCGTCAGCTTGACGGGCGCCTTATCGAACGTGTGCAGGTACGCGATGAGGTCCTTGATCTTCTGCTCGTCCTTGATGCCGGCGAACGCCATTTTTGTGCCCGGGATCTTGGCCTTGGGATCCTTGATGTATTCTGAGAACGTCGCCTCGTCCCAGGTGATGCCGGATTTTTTGTTGGCCTCCGAGTAGTTATAGCCCTCAACCGATCCCGCTTTCCGTCCGATCAGCCCGTTGAGCACCGGGCCGACGACATTCTTGGCGGTGTCGCCGACCTGGTGACAGGCCTTGCAGACGGCGAAGACCTTCTCGCCCACCGCGGCATCCTGGGCGCCGGCTTGGCCGAGGCCCGCTGCGAGAAACAGGGCAACAAGTGCTGTCCGGTTCATCAAGTTCTCCTTTTCCCTTTGGTTCGAAGTCGGTCGATCAAACGGCAATTTCGGATGACTTGCCCGCAGCATCGATGAGATGCACGCGATCGACGTCGACGTATGGCAATAGCCAACGGATTCGCTCCTCCGGCATCAGGCTGAACGCGGTCGAGAGCGCATCGGCTGCCGTGGCGCTTCGCGCGACGGTCGTCACGCTTTGATAACGATGGGCGCTGCCTCCCGTCGCCGGATCGAACAGATGGTTGAAGCGGCCTTCGGCATCGAACCGGAACCCGTAGCTCCCCGAGGTCGACACCGCCCGGTCGACGATCGGAACGATCGTGGCGGTGCGGCTCGCGATCTCCGGATCGGCGACGCCCACTTCCCAGGGACGGCCGTCCGGCCGCGCGCCGATGGCGCGGGTCTCGCCCATGTCCACCAAGCTGTGCGAGATGCCGTGCGCCCGCAGCAGCTCGACCACCTTGTCCGTGACGTAGCCTTGCGCGATCCCGTTCAGGGTCAAGGCCATTCCGTGCGACATCGCAACCCGGTCGCGGCCGACCGACAGACGGCGGTGGCCGACGCGTCGGAGCGCGGCCTGGATCGTCGCCGGTGACGGACCGGCGGGATCCGCCCCTTCTCGTGCAAAATGGTTCGCATAGAGCTCCCACAAGGGCTGCACTGTCGGATCGAACGCGCCTTCGGTCAGCGCCGAGTAGCGCTGCGATGCCGTCAGCAGTTCGACCATTTCGGGGGCGGGGCCGACGAGGATGCCGGTCCGGTTCAGTTCGGCGAGAGCGGAATCCTTCATGTAGAGACTGAACTGCCGCTCGAGCCGCCGCGCCTCGGTGCACGCGAGCGAGATCAGCCGCTCCGCCCGGCTGCGATCCTCGTCGTGAATCTCCAACGTCGCAACCGCGCCCAGCATCGTGCCGCGCCAGATCACCGGCGCGACCTCTGCACGAGCGGGATGACCTGAAGACAGCAGGCCGAAGCCCGCTGCCGCCGCGCTGATATGGATGAAGCGTCGCCGCGTCAGGGTTGGCATCATGGCGTCCTCCTCGGTCGTTCGCCCGGCGGGCCTTCCGCCGCCTCGTCGGCCGCCGCAGTGCCGGTGATAGTCGCTGATGCCAGGACATAGTCTCGCGGCACCTCGTTAAAGCCGACGATCCTGCCGCCATTTTCACCGGCGAACTTCTCCGCCGCCGCCCGGTCCGAGAACGGAACGGCCTCGTCGCCGCCCATGCCGCTCTTGACCCGGCTCTCGATCACGAACAGCGCCTTGCGCGCCTCGATCCAATTATCGGCGCCGGGCTTGTCCCAGTCGGGGGTCTTGCCCATGTCGGACACGTAGATCGCCAGGATGTCCTTGGGCTCGTCGGGCAGCATGGTGAAGGCGATGGTGTCCCGCACCGAGGAGAACCACACGGGCTCAATGAGGCTCGCCGCAAAGATATGGCCCTTCGGTCCGGGGTGCTCCAGCACGTTCATGCCGCAGTAATGGCCGATATCTTCCGCGGTCATCCGATGCGGCGGCGGGATCTTCGCGGCCTGCTTGTCGTTGCAGCCTGCGAGCGCCAGCGGCACGAGCAGGGCGAGCAGGATCGTTCGGCGCCTCATAGCTCCCTCCGCGAGAAGGCGAGCGCGGCCAGCGCCAGCGGCACCGAGGTCCAGCCGAACAGGGCGGTCAGCAGAACCGGTATCGTCAGGGACGTCGTCTGGGCAAGGCCGGCCATGCCGGCGAAGGTGCTGACATTGGCAAATCCGGTCAGGTTGATCAGGCGGTAGGCGTCGGTCGGGTTGGCCAGCAGCATGGCGTTGAGCACGGCGGCCGAGATGCTGCGTCCCTGATCGAGCGCGAGCACACCGAGCAGCGCCATGTCGTAGATCAGCACCAGCAGCAGCCACAATCCGATGCAGACGCCGGCTGCCGTTCCGCGGTCGCGCACGAGCGCACTGACCAGATATCCGATCGCGACGAAAACGGCGCCCAGTAGCACCGAGGAGCCCACCATTGCCGCGAAGGCGAGAAGACTGTCGCTGTCAATCTGGCTGCCCGTCGCCGCCAGCGCTCCGACCGCTGCGCCGTAGCCGAGGCACGTCGCAAAGGCGAGGACGGCGAGGTGGCCCAGGAACTTGCCGAGCAGCACCTGCCATCGCGCGACCGGATAGCTCAGCAGCAACAGCATCGTCCCCCGTTCCATCTCGCCGACGATGGCGTCGTGGGAAATCAGCAGCGCGATGAGGGGAACGAGAAAGATCGTCAGGCTCGACAGGCTGACGACGACCACGTCCAGCGTGCGAACGCCCACATTCCCGGTTGGCGCGCTGCCGAGAAAGGTCAGTGACAGAGCAAGGCCCGCGAGCAGGAGCGTTGCGGCAAGCACCCAGCGATTGCGGATGGCCTGGTGGATCTCCTTGGCGGCGAGGATCAGGACGTTCATGGCGACTGCTCCGATTGCCGGAGAAAATGAGCATAGAGCTCGTCGAGGGTCGGCGGGACCACGTCGACGTCCTCGACGGCATTGCCGGCGGCCGTCGCGCGATGCAGAAGCTCGATCTTGCGCTCCGGTGCGGCGTCTATCTCGACGATGTGGCCGTTGAGGCGGCGGCAAGTCGCATCCTGCGGGGCCCAGCTTGGCATTTCGTGAGGGGTGAGGCCTGCCACTTTGAGACGGATCCTGGTGGGCAGCCGCGCGAGACGGCGCAGCTCGTCGATCGATCCGTCTGCGACCTTGATGCCGCGGTTCATGATGATGACGCGGCCGGCGCGCTCCTCGAGCTCAGTCAGCGCATGCGACGACAGCAGCACGGTCGCGCCACCGGCGGCGAGCCGCGCGATGACGTCGTAGAAGGTCTGGCGCAGCTCCGGATCGAGGCCGGTGGTCGGCTCGTCCAGCAGCAGCACGCGCGGGGTGCCAAGCAGCGCCTGCGCGAGCCCCAGGCGCTGACGCATGCCCTTCGAATAGGTATTCACCCGGCGGCGGCTGGCGGCGCCCAGCCCGACGGCATCGAGCAGCTCCAGGGCCTTGGCAACCGGCTCCCGCTTCAGCCGGGCGTAGAAGGCCTGCGTTTCGCGGCCGGTGAGGGCAGGGTCGAAGGAGACGTTCTCCGGGAGGTAGCCGAGCTGTCGGCGGCCCACAAATTCGCCGGCGGCGGGATTGTCGCCGAGAACCTCGATCGCGCCGCTGGTCGGCCGGATCAAGCCGAGCATGAGCTTCATCAGCGTGGTCTTACCGGCGCCGTTGTGGCCGATCAAGGCGACCAGCTCACCTTGGTCGAGCGTAAACGACGCATCGCGCACGGCCCTGACCTGGCCGTACGATTTGGTCACGCCGCTGATGCGGACCGTGCTGGTCATCGTGTTCCCTTCGGCGCAACGCTTTGCGGCGGCGACACCAGCGGATGACTGTCGACCACGCCGCCCGGCAGCAGCGCGGGAAACTGTGCCTGCGCCCAGCGGATCACCTGGACGGCGGGACTGTTGATCAAAACCTTCGCGGCGGGCGCGGTCCACAGCACGCGATCGATCAGGTCGTTCGGCCGGTACGCAGTGTCGGCGATACCGTCGCCGTTGAGGTCGAACGCGGGATTATCACTCCAATAGTTGCCGCGCCCGCCGATCGACCAGTCGAGGTGCCGGGTGCCGACATATTTCACCTGGTTGGCGTTGCTGACGAAGGCGTTGCCCGTGATCTCGTTGCCTTCGGAGCCAGCCGTGAAGTGCACGCCGATGGCGCAGCGCTCGAACCAGTTGTTGCGGAATTTGTTGTGATTGGTGTTGTAGATGAACACGCATTTCTCGGGGCCACTCCGAAGCGTGCTCTCCCGTTTGGCTTGCGGAAGCATGCCACGCTCGTCGTCGGGGCCGTCGTCCGCCTTCTGTATAGTCGAGCCGAGCGGGCCACCGATCACCCGGTTGTCCTCGATCTGGGCATAGTTCGCGTAGTTGAAGAGCATGCCATAGTCGCGATCATGATCGGAGGAGTTGCCGCGGATCACCAGGCGGTTCGAATACATGATGGCGTAACCGACATGGTTGCCGATCGAAACGTTGCCGCTGATTTCGCTGTCGTTGGTGTACATGTAGTGGACGGCGAAGCGAACCTGCTCGAAGCGATTGTCGAGAAAGCGGTCCTTGCTGCTGGAGATCGAGAAGATGCCGTCGCGGCCGTAACGGAAATTGTTGTTGGCGATGGTAACGTCAGGGGCATTCCAAAGCGAAACGCCGTTGCCCGCCTCGCTGAGACGTCCCCCGCGCAGTCCCTCGATCTCGTTGCGGACGACGCGGGAGCCCCTGGCGCCATGCACATAGACGCCGAACAGGTTTCCGATCAGCCGGTTGTCCTCGATCTTCGTACGTTCGGCCGTCTTCTGCAGGAAGATTCCGGAATTCATCGCCTGCAGATCGCGCCCGGAGCCCCGGACGGTCACGCCGCGGATGGTCACATCCGGCGCGGTCACCGTGACGACGTTACCGGCACCGCCCCCGTCGAGCACGGCGCCGGCGCGCCCGGTCAGCACAAGAGCGCGATCGATGTGGATCGAGCCGTTGTACTCCCCCGAAGCAAGTTCGATGACGTCACCGTCGCCGGCGCGATCCAGCAACGATTGCAGCGGCTGGCCTGGCACAGCCGTCAGCGTCTCCGCATTGGCAGAGCCGGCCAATCCGGCGGCGACGAGCGCCGCCGGAAATATGCGTGAGAACAGATCCACGAGGTCGCTCCGATCAGACCGACTTCGGCTCGACGAACATCCGGCCCTTCATCTCCATGTGCATGGCGTGGCAGAACCAGGAGCAGTAGTACCAGTACACGCCCGGCTTGTCGGCACTGAACGTCACCGATGCCGTCGCCATCGGTGCGACTTCCATCTGGATGCCGTAGTTCACGATGCTGAAGCCGTGGGTCAGGTCCTCGACCGCATCGATGTTGGTGATGAAGACGGTGACCTGATCACCCTGCTTGACCTGGAACTGCTCGAGCCCGAATGCTGGGGCCGTCGAGGTCATGTAGACTCGCACCTTGTTGCCGTCGCGGATGACCTTGGAATCACCTTCCAGGTCGATGCCGTCAGCCTTGGCCTGCTTGACTGCATCCGCAAACATCGGATCGGCGCGATCCCAGATCGAGATCGGATTGATTTTGGAGCGGTGCACGATGGTGGCGTCATGGGGCTCCGCAAAGCTTGGACCGTCGTGGACCAGCTTCATCTGATCGCCCGAGATGTCGATCAACTGGTCGTTCTCCGGCTTCAGAGGGCCGACGTTAAGGAAGCGATCCTTCGAGAACTTGTTCAGCGAGATTAGCCATTTTCCGTCGGCTTCCTTGGTCTGCCCCATCGAGGAGTGGTTGTGGCCGGGCTGATAGTGCACGTCGAGCTTCTGGATGATGGGATCCACCTTCTCGCCCTTGAACGCCCGCTTGGCGAGGTCGATGTTCCACTTGCAGACCTGGCTGTCGAGGAACAGGGTGGTGTAGGCGTTGCCCTTCCCGTCGTAAGCCGTATGCAGCGGTCCGAGCCCGAGTTCAGGCTCGGCGACGACGACGTCGCGCGGCTTGATCTTGTCGTCGAACAATTGATCGAACAGCCGCACGTCCATTACCGTGACCGTGGGTGAGAGCTTTCCGGCCGCAACGATGTGGATCCCGTCGGGAGCGGTGTTCATGCCATGCGGATTGTTCGAGACCGGAACGTAGCGCGTGTAAGGGGAGCCCTTGCGGCCGTCGATGACCGGCACGCCTTTCATTTCCTTGAAGTCGCCCTTCTTCACGGCCTCTTCGATCCGCTTCAGGTTGAAAATGACGACCCAGTCCTGCTCGTTGGCGGTCATTTCGGCGAGGGTGACGCCTTCCTCCGCGTTATAGCAGGTCGAGAAGGCGTATTTGCCCTGGTAGTCGGCATCGACGTTGTCGAGATTGCCGTCGACGATCACCTGCCAGGCGACCTTCATCGTATCACCGTCGACCGCCGAGAAGACCGAACGGTACTGCTTCCTGTCATCGAGGATCTTGCCGTCGTTCGGCAGCGGAACGGCGTCCTCGCCATTGCAGAACACATAGCCCGTCCGCGGATATTTCTGCACGCGCAGGCCGTGCACGGTGTGCTGGTTTGGCAGCTCGATGATCTTGTCGCACTTCATGACGTCAAGGCGCACCCGCGCGACGCGGCTGTTGGCCTTGTCGTTCATGAAGGCGTAGCGGCCGTCATAGGTCCCATCGGTGAACGAGATATGGGGATGATGCAGGTCGCCGTTCATGTAGGTCCCGCCGCGGCTCTTGAGAAACTCGCGTGTCTCCGGCTGCAATCCTTCGGTCAGGACCTTGAGGCTTTCGTTCGTCTGTCCCCAGCCGGTGGCGCTGCAGCGGTTGAACACGGGGACGCGCATCAGTTCTCGCATCGAGGGCAGGCCGACGATGCGCATCTCGCCCGACTGGCCGCTCGAGAAGAAGACATAATATTCGTCGAGCTCGCCCGGCGCGACTTCCGTCTTCTGCACAGCCGGACGCGCCGGCGGCGCCTTGGGCGCGCCGGCTTTGGTCTGCGCGTCGGCGACCGAGACGAAGCCGCCGTCCTTCATCACAGCTCCGGCGGCGAGTCCAACGCCCGCAGCCGCGGCGGTGGTCCCCAGCAGGGTTCGTCGGCTGACGCCCTTTGCGTTTTCGTTGTCGCTCATGATGGCCTCCTCGGCTTTCGGTTTCAGGTTGCAGGTGGAGTGGGAGCGTCGGCGGGCGACGCGCGAACGGGTTTCCCGCCGGCAATGATGAGCGTGTCCGGACCCTTGCCGCCGGGGCGCATCGACGGCGAGGACATCGCCTGGCGCTTTTCCCGCTTCAGCCGCACCTGGATCATGTGCGGGCAGCGGTGGTCGTCGAAATAGAGTTCTTGGCAGTGCATGCAGTAGATGCACTCATTGACGTTAATGTGACCTTCCGGATGGATCGCCTGCACCGGACACTCGTTGGCGCACCGCTGACAGGGCGAGCCGCATTCCGGCCAGCGCCGCAGCCATTCGAACATCCGGATGCGCCCTGGGATCGCCAGCGCAGCACCGAGCGGGCACATGTAGCGGCAGAAGAAGCGCTCGACGAACAATCCGGCGGCGAGCAGGGTGAGCGCATAGAGGACGAACGGCCACTCCCGCGCGAACTTCAGGATGATGGAGGTCTTGAACGGTTCGACCTCGGCAAGCTGCTCCGCAAAGGCCGTTGAATACAGCGACATCCCGAACAGGCCGAGGAAGATGATGTACTTGATCGGCCAGAGCCGCTCGTGAAGTCCCCAAGGGACGCGGAATTGAGGCACCTTGAGCGCTTGCGCGACGTTGTTGAGCAATTCCTGCAGGGCGCCGAACGGGCAAAGCCAGCCGCAGAACGGTCCACGGCCCCAGAACAGCAGCCCGGCCGCAATGGATGCCCAGAGGATGAAGATCAGGGGAGCCGACAGGAAGTAGTCCCAGCTGAAACCGGTCAACAGGGAATTCGCGAAGGTCAGGACGTTGACGACAGAGAGCTGAGCATTCGCATACCAGCCGAGCCAGACAAGGATGAAGAGCAGGTAGCCTCGGCGCACCCAGACGTACACCGCGGGACGTCGAACCAGCACGTTCTGAAAGAAGAAGATGAGGGTGAGCGCGCCGAGCGCCGCCACGGTCAAGCCGACCTTGACGGTGTTGGCGCGCCAGATCCGCATCCACAGCGGCTCTTCGTCAGACGCGGGCGGCGGGGTACCGACTTCGCGCGTCTCGGCAACGGAGGTTGCCGACGGCTTCGAAGCTGCCGCTTGTGGAGGCTGCGCCGGGGGCGCCTGGCGCTTCAGGTAGGCCTCCGGAAGTGCATAGCCGAGATCGAAGGTGACCAACGCCTTGTCCCGGGCGCCGACCACGCGCTGCACCAGGAGCCGCAGCACCCATGGTTCAATCGGATCGAACGCGAGTTCGGGCGGCACCGTGAACAGAGCGATTTCCGGAAAGTCGGGCGCACCCTCGGCGGCAAGGTTGCCGAGCCGCGTGTGATCGCGGTCGCGGAAGCGGACGCTGTTGCTCTCCTGAACCAACTCGATGCGGTCGAAAATTCCGCCGCGAACATACGCGGCTCCCTTGAACGAGTAGCGACCGGACCCGGCGACGACGAGCGCCTGCTGACCTGGCTTAAGACGGCCGACGAGCCGTTGGTAGCCATCGTCTCCGAGCAGACTGCGTCCGATCGTGGGAACTGCGACATCGGCGACATGCAGATCGATGAATGTGTCGTCGGGATCGCCTGCCTCTGGATGCGCGATCGCGGCGCTGTTACCCGTGTTTTCGAACGCCTTGTTGATATCCGCAACCGAGAGGAAGAGCCGCCGAACCGAGCCGTCACCGAGGAGCGTCTGCCAATCGCGCACCTCGCTCTTTGCGTGATCTATCGCTTTCGACACTTGCGGCGCTGTGGTGGTGGCTGCATCGCCTTGGGCGCCGAGCCGGCCACTCTTGATCAGCTTCGTCGCGGAACGGACGATGCTGTCGCCGAACACGAGGACCGTGACCGTCGCCCCGCTGACGATGTCAACCTGGGGCGCCTGCGCGGCACCGCGCGCCACCTCGCCCATATCGGCGCCGATCAGCTTGTTCACCGCGTCCAGAATCCTTTTCTCCGGAATCCCGACGAGAACAATCGGCTCCTTGTGCTCGACCAGCTTGAACCCCTTGAGCACGCCCTTGGTATCGATGCCGATCAGAACCTGGATCGGCTTGCCGGAGTAACCGGTTGCATTGGCGAATTCAGAATTGAGGTAGACGAATCCCTGCAACTGCTCGCCGCGATAGACCGGAACAATCGGCGGATCGCCCTGCGGCGGACCGAATCGGTCGGCGCCTTGGAAGAAGTCGGCGGGCGCGACCTTCGGCAGATAAGTGGCGAGATCGCCGGCCGCGAGTGCCGTGTGCGCCCAGAGAGTTGCGCAGATCGCGACAATCACCGCGAAAGCCGCTGCAGATGTAAGCCGTCTGTGGGCGAAAAAACTCCGGACCATGGAGTACCTCAAAGCGCAACGGGTCTGCCCGAGACGCTCATTCCATTCGAATTTTGATGTTTGATGTCCCGGGATCGTCGTTGACGCCGGACGGGCGGACTGATTGAGCCAACGCAAATCGTGCTGCGTCAAGAGGGTCTATGTAATGATAAGAATGGCCTTGCAATTTGCGCTGCATCAAACAGCCGAGGAATATGATCATGCCGTTGCTGCGAACGACCCTCTTGAAGATGGAACCGGCAGGGACCCTGCAGTCGCTCGACGAACTATTCGCGTTCGCCAACGCTATGGAGCAGGAAGCCGCGACCAAATACGAGGAACTCGCCGAAGAGATGCGACGTCAGGACCGTTTCGACCTGTTCACGGTCTTTTCCGATTTGGCGGCGGCCGAACGGGAACATGTGGATAGCGTGCAGCGCTGGTCGCAGTTGCGCCGCGGGAAGTTGCCGGATCCGGCCCTGGTCCGCTGGGAGGTGCCCGAGACCCTCGACACGGAGGCCGCGACCGAGGTGAAGACGTCCCGACTGATGACGCCATACCGCGCGCTCGCGATGGCGGTCCGCAACGAGGAGCGGGCCTTCGCCTTCTGGTCATATCTGGCAGCCTACTCGCATGATCCCGAGGTCAAGAAGGCGTCCGAGGCAATGGCGAAAGAGGAGCTGGGACACGTCGCCACGCTGCGGAGGGAACGGCGCCGCGCCTATCATCGCGAGCAGGACCGGAACGCGAGCGAAGGGCGACCGCCTCCCGCTAGGATCGATGCACGGCGGCTCGAGCTTTGTCTCGCGACCCACCTCGAGGCTCTCCAGCGCCGACTAAAAGGACCGGCGGCGGTCCGCGCGCGCGATCTCTGCGAACAGACGTTGCGAATGACGAACGAAGTCGGCGACTTCGGGAGCTTCCCCGGCGAACTTGTGCGACGGGACCCTCAAACGATCGCCGAGGCGCTAGCCGATTATTATCTCGACGGAGCCGAGCGCTCTGGCGACGCCCAGCTTGTCGCAGCCTTGCAGGAACTCGCGGAGAAGGCAATCTCGAGATTGGCCTGGCTGCGTTCGCTCGCCGCTGAGTGAAATGGCCGATCGTCGCTTGTCACGACGTCGGTCAGATCTCGACAAGAATCGTGCTGACGGTGCAGCGTTGGCCTGGCGACGCCAATACGATCGCTTGGGACGGACTACGCAGCTGCGTCGAGGCACTGCGGAATCTCGTGTACATAGTCCTTCAGCGTGGATCCGATCCTGGATCGAAATGAATGGAGGTTCTTGTTCTCTGCGGTCCACCTCAGTTCAGGAACTCCTTTCACGCCGTCCCGAAATCTCGTGAAATCGACGAGCTCGACGCCCTTTGCACCAGACCGCCATTTGCTCTGGACGAAGTAGATGATCTTCTTTTTTCGTCGATGTGTATCGCGTCCATGCCATCGTCTGCGCTGACGTCGGTAACGCACTTTGCGGCTTGATCAGGCAATAAGCCCGCATCGTCCATCAGAGCCAGAGCGGCAAGCGAGCGCGTCAGGAAGAAGTTTTCCTGCTCCTTAGCCTGCTTCTGGGCGACATCCGCAAGGCTAATCGAATTATCAAACAGCGCGTGGAGTCGATCTGAAAGTCGAGTGAGCAACAGTTGGCGATTTCCGGCCATGAAAGAATTCCTCAGCTTCTCCTTATGAGGGTGAGTTTGCCAGTGCAATTCAAGGCTGAATCTAACCAAAATACACATACTTGCAGGAATTTTTTCAACGGCATTTTCGGACCTAGCACGCGGTGTGGAAACCATGCTCGGTGTGGCTTCGGTCAGTCTTTATTCTTTGCCCGAGATTGTGATCCCGACCGCGTCGCGGTGGCTGCCGGAGTGGGCTTGTTCAGCTTCTCGATGCTAAGGAGCAGCTGGCGCGCATACGTGCGACCTGCCTGAGAGACATTGTCCTCGTTCCCGCGCGAGACCTAGAGGAGGGCCTCTTGCGGAGTTGTGGAAGCTCCATAGCCGTGAGACTATCGCATCCACCTCGACGATGCGCTGGCTGCGTGAAGAAGTGGTGTGATGACCAAGAAGAAGCGCGGCAAGAAGAAGGCCAAGGTTTACCACTCGACTGTGTGGGACCATTTGCCGCTCGAAGAACGGTTGCATCGTGAGCAGAAGGTGCGCGAGCGCTACGCCCGGTCTAGCACCTTGGTTTACCGCAAGCCGGGCACGGTGTCTGGCGGTCTGCCATCACTCGGCAAGCGGAAATAGGAGAAAACTGCGACGAAGCGCAAGACGTTTAAGATTGCTGCTAGGGATTTCGGCCAACCAAGCCCGAGGGGCCTAACGCTGGCGTGGTCATTGAGGGGTCACTGAGCCGTTCTGTCCTTTAACGGGACAACCTGAACTAAGGCCGCCTCAGTTGGTGGCCTCTTTCATTTGGGCCCACGTTGACTTCCTCGATTGGCCCCATGCTGCCTTTCTCGAAGTTCGTAGGCGAGCTTGTCGCCAGCGCTTGATGCTCTCATCAGATTGAGGATAGTCCGATAGGGGGCGCACTGCTAAAGTCTTCCAGACGATTGAAAGCGTTCCAAACCAGCCGCCTTTTCTGCGCTTGTTGAATGTAAATTTCAGCCGTCTGAAGCTTTGACCAGCCGAATATAGCGCACAATTCCGGTCCAGTAGCACCGCTCTCCGCCAAAATAACAGCGGATGCCTTCCTAAGACCGTGAGACGAGCACTGAAATAACCCCGCTTGGTCGCACCATTCGCGCATCTTATTTCCAAGCCCGTTGATTGTGAATGGCCGACCATGAGCCGTCACGAGATATGCTCGTTCGCCTAAAGAAGTTGCGGCGAGAACTTCTCGCAGATTCCGTGTCATAGGGCATTCAATTGTCTTGCGGAACTTACTATTGCGATTTTTCCAGCAAACAAATTTGAGCCCAATTTCGATGCCTCTCTCACTCTGGTAGTTTATTTCATTGTGTCGTCCGATCCGCGCAGCGTCCGATTTCCGCACGCCGGTGTTGATCATCAATTCAAGAGCCAATCGCGCCTTTGACCCCACCAGGTGATATTGTCGATACCTCTCCACTTCCTCCCGCGTCCAGCAATGATACCCGTCACTCCTGTTGTGTTTAGCGACCCCCGCCGCGGGGTTGGTGCGCATTAGTCTCTTCGAGATCGCCCAATTGAAAAGAGCTCGAAGGTGCTTCGTTAAGTTGTCGGCCGCTCCCGGCGTGGCCGCGAGGTCGTCCCGGCTTGCTTCCACGTCCTCCCGACACAGCTCGGCGTACACGGGCAGGCCCTCTCGTTTGCAATATCGACCCAACGAGCTGCGCTTACCGGACTTGGTTTGCGGGTCAAAGTGGCGAAACGTGTCGGATGCAAAATATTGCTGGACCAACCAATCGACTCTCCTGTCGGAAGGAACTTGAGAGATTTGTTTCATATGAAAATAAGACGACGAAACTTCTCGAAGCAAGTTGACCTGAGTCAATGAAAGGACTCTCGATCAAGAAGTCCGCTTATGGCCGCCCGAAGGCGAAGATCGGCATCGTGTCCCGGACGTCGGCAGTCGAGGCCAGACCAGACATGGCGAGACGAGAGGGAATCGACGCGATTGACCCGAAGCCGTCATTGCCGGAATTGCTCCCGAGCCTCCGATTCGGTCACGCCCTCTGAAAGACATCAATGCCGACCCTACGAACTCATCTGGAGATCAGATGATCCAGACTTCATCTAAACGTAACTAAGTTGACTGATTTAAAGTCACAATAGCGTATTCGCCGGAGGTATCCGCGTTGTCTCAAGCTCTAGCGAAAGGAATTTGTCGCTTAGTGCCCGCAGCGAGGTAATGAACATGTTTCTATTTTATAGAACGCCGATCGTTCGCGGACTGCGCTATGGCAGCCAGCTGGTGCGTCGGGGCGGGGACGCCATTGCTTCGCTACGCCGGGCGACCCAGGACATCATCGTTATCTCCATTCTGGGCTTCATGATCTTCATCGCCGAGTACTTCAGTCATTCGGCCGAGCATCTGTTCCAATTCGCATTGGACTACAAGGAATGGGAGATCGATAACGTTTTCTTCGTCGTCATTGTCATGA
>Ga0102590_1001238_pt1 | contig 40367 bp, 36 predicted proteins | sample AraplaMF_Col_mMF_FD_76859 | JGI IMG/M metagenome (GOLD analysis project Ga0102590, IMG submission 76859) | Arabidopsis root microbial communities from the University of North Carolina, USA - plate scrape MF_Col_mMF | ecosystem: Host-associated > Plants > Roots > Endosphere | place: USA... | reverse complement strand
AGAAGAGTTCGGAACACGACATCTATGCCGGCCCGTCGACGCGTTACTGTCCGGCCGGCGTCTATGAATGGGTGGAAAAGGATGGCAAGGACGTCTTCGTCATCAACGCCCAGAACTGCGTGCACTGCAAGACCTGCGACATCAAGGACCCCAACCAGAACATCAACTGGGTGCCGCCGCAGGGCGGCGAGGGGCCGGTCTATCCGAATATGTAGCCTACATTGATCCGCGGACTTAGGAATGATTAGGGAGTTATCGATGCAATCTCCACTTGAAGGCGTTCGGGTCGTGGAATTGGCGCGTATCCTGGCTGGTCCATGGGCTGGACAGACACTTGCCGACCTTGGAGCGACCGTCATCAAGGTGGAAAGCCCGGAGGGCGATGACACGCGCCGTTGGGGGCCTCCTTTCATTCGGGATGGCGATGACGTCGCTGCGGCCTACTTCCATAGCTGCAACCGCGGAAAACTGAGCATCACGGCGGATTTCAATTCGGCGGAAGACGTCGAAAAGCTTCGTGCACTGATCGCGAACGCGGATGTCGTCGTCGAGAACTTCAAGGTAGGCGCGTTGAAGAAGTTCGGTCTTGATTACGAGAGCCTGAAGGCGATCAATTCAAAGCTGATTTACTGCTCGATTACCGGCTTTGGCCAAACCGGCCCATATGCCGAACGTGCGGGATACGATTTCATCGTCCAAGGCATGGCGGGCATCATGGATTTGACCGGTGAACCAGATCGGGAGCCGCAGAAGATTGGCGTGGCGTTCGGCGATATTTTCACGGGGCTCTATTCGGTCATCGCCATCCAGGCCGCTTTGACCCTCCGGAACAGCACGGGTGAGGGACAGCATATCGATATGGCCCTGCTGGACAGCACAGTGGGCGTGTTGGCCAACCAGGCGATGAATTTCCTGGCCTCGGGAAAGGCACCGACGAGACTCGGCAATGCGCATCCCAACATCGCACCATACCAGGTATTCCCGGTATCCGACGGCAATATCATTATCGCCTGCGGGAACGACAGTCAGTTCGAGAGGCTATGCGAAATCCTCCGGCTATCCGCTGTGGCGGACGACGTCCGTTTCAAGACCAACGCGGACAGAGTGCGACATCGAGAAGAACTGACATCCATGATGGAAGCGCGCACGAGGCTCTTCACGCGGACGGATCTGCTGGCCGACCTCGCGTGTGTGGGCGTTCCCGCCGGGCCGATCAACACCGTGAAGGATGTATTCGCGGACCCGCAAGTCGCGCATCGGAAGATGGCGGTGGAGAATGAAGGAATACCGGGCATCCGGACGCCGATCATCTTTTCAGGGGCGATGTTGATCCAGCATCGTAAGTCGCCAAAGCTTGGCGAGCACAATGGCAAAGTGCAGTCAGACTGGTCTTCGATGGACTGATGCCTTGAGCTTGTGCCATCGAACAGGAATTCGCCAATTTTCGTGAGGGGCCAAAAACAGCGCGGCCCGCGCGATGGGGCCGTGTATCGGCGGACGCTCGTTTTAGCCAGTCTCATATCGTGATGCCTTGATCGGAACCGCGACTCCGCCTGTCCGTTACCCTTTGAGGAACGGAGGACATGGACATGCGCAAGAGAAAAGCCATCGTCGAGGCGGCACTCGAATCCGAGTACGAGCGCCAGGCACTGGGGATCATGAATACGGAGCAAGCTCTGAAGCTTGAGGATTCCGACGGTCTAGTCTTCAGTCATCCGGATAAAGAGGCCGGCGTGACCGATCATTTTATCGATCAGGATGAGCTACGCCGGTTGGTGCGGCGGTCAACGTCGCCGCTTCCCGTATTGCAATCGCGGGCTCGTACCACGCGGCAGTCCTGAACTTCAAGCAATCATGTAGCCACCGTCCACCGGCATCGATATCCCGTTCACCATCGCAGCCTCGTCGGAGAGCAGGAAAAGAACAACCTCGGCAATGTCTGCTGGCTCGGCGAAGCGACCGACGGGAATTCGTTTCATCATCCCCGCGGCCTTCTCGGGATCGCTCCATGCCTTCACCGCCATCGGGGTCAGCGTCACCGTGGGATGGATTCCGTTCGCGCGGATGCCGTGAGGTGCAAGCTCCCTTGCCATGACCCGCGTCAAGCCATCCAATCCACCCTTCGACGCGCAATAGGCAGCGTGGTCGGCGAGGCCGACGAAGGAGGCGACCGACGAGACATTGACGATGGCGCCTTTGCGGCCCTGCTTGATCAGCGAACGGGCATATTCCTGGGCGACGATCATCGGAGCACGCGTGTTGACCGCGACAAGACGGTCGAATGCTTCGACGGTTGTCTCCAGGAACGGTTGGAGCTCGGTCGTGCCGGCGCAGTTGACGAGCAAATCGGCGGGAAGGGCAGCGATGGCAGCCTCTCTGGTCGCATCGGCGTCCGCAAGATCGACCTGTATAGCCCGGCAGCCGGATTCCCCTCGCAGCGCTTCGACATCGGCAGCACTCCGGGTCAGGGCGACGACTTGCGCTCCCCGTTCGGCGAGCATCCTTACAATTTCGCGTCCGATGCCTTTGCCGGCGCCGGTCACGATGACCGTCTTTCCTTTGAAGTCCATGGGCCGTCCTCCTACAGTCTCTGGCCTGTTTCCCGATCGAAGATGTGTGCACGCCGGGGATCGATATGGAAGTACATTGTCCGTCCAGGGTCTACCTCGATGCGCTCGCGGATCAGCGCGTCGATCGGCACGCCTCCCGTGCGGCCGAAGATCAATGTCTCCGAACCCGTGGGCTCGAACACCGATACCTCCACCGGAACGCCTTCATCGCCGATCGTGATGTGCTCCGGTCGGATGCCGTAGGTAACGGCTCTTCCCTCATCCGCATTTGTGTCTGCCATCGGAAGGGTGATGCCCTGGTCGGTGACGACGACCTTCCTGCCGTCGCGTGTGGCGATGCGGCCCTGAAGGAAGTTCATCGATGGGCTGCCGATGAAGCCGGCAACGAAGAGGTTTACCGGGAAGTCGTAGAGATCGAGAGGCTTGCCGATCTGCTCGACCCTGCCGTCGCGCATGACCACGATCTTGTTGGCCATCGTCATGGCCTCGATCTGATCGTGCGTGACGTAGACGGTGGTGGTCTTCAGCCGCTGGTGAAGCTCCTTGATCTCGACACGCATGGTGACGCGGAGTTTAGCGTCCAGGTTCGACAATGGCTCGTCGAACAGGAAGACCTTCGGATCTCGGACGATGGCACGACCCATCGCCACGCGTTGACGCTGTCCGCCCGACAGTTGCTTCGGATAGCGGTCGAGATAACGCGTCAGGTCGAGGATCTCGGCTGCCTTGCCGACCTTCTCGTCGATCTCCGCCTTCGGACGCTTGGCCATCCTCAGCGGAAAGCCCATGTTTTCGGCGACCGTCTTGTGGGGATAGAGCGCGTAGCTCTGGAAAACCATCGCGATGTCACGCTCCTTTGGAGGAGCGTCGGTGACGACACGGCCGCCGATCCGGATGTCTCCGCTGCTGACCGTCTCAAGACCTGCGATCATGCGGAGCAGGGTGGATTTGCCGCAGCCGGATGGACCGACCAGCACGACGAATTCGCCATCCTCGATGTCGACGCTGACGCCGTGCATGACTTGAAGAGAGCCATATTTCTTGGTGACGTCGCTAACCTGTACGTTTGCCAATGTCGTTCCTCCCTAAAGCAGCACGGCTTTGATGTTGTTGATGGAATTCATCGGCTCATCCCTTCCAGACGATGTAGGCGCCAAGGACCGCCGAGATTGCCGCCGCAAACCATACGGAAAGCCCGAACGGCTCGATGAACCGCATCCAGAACAGGGAGAGTGCGACCCAGATAACGATCGAGATGAAGAGCCGGTCGAACCAGTTCGTTTCGATCGGCAGAAACCCCGGCTTGGGTTCGTTATTTCCTGATTGAGACGTCATCGTTTCATCCTTTCACGGCACCGAAGGTCAGGCCGGCGACGATGTGACGCTGGACCACCGAAAAGACGATGAGCGCCGGAACCAATGTCAGCATTGAGATCGCGGCCATGATGCCCCAGGCCGTTCCCGTCGTCGTCACATATTCCGACAAGCCGGTGGTCAGAGTCCGCGCATGGAAGTTGGTGAGCGTCGCCGCGAGCAGGTATTCGTTCCACGCGAAAACCCAGGTCAGGATCAGCGTCACCGCAAGTCCGGGCCGTGCCAAAGGAAAGATGATATCATAGAGGACGGTCCATGGGCTCGCGCCGTCCATATAGGCCGCCTCGTCCAACTCCTTCGGAATGCCTTCCACGGTCGGGCGCAGCGTCCAGATGGCAAAAGGAAGGTTGAAGGAGCAATAGACCAGGATCATGCCCAGCTTGGAATCGGCGAGCGAGAAGTCGCCGATCCTGTAGACCTGCGTCAGCAGCAGGAAAAGCGGCAGCAGGAAGACCGCCGGCGGCGCCATGCGGTTGGTGATCGTCCAGAAGAAGATGCTTTCCTTGCCGGCGAGGTCGAAGCGCGTCAGGGCGTAGCAGGCAAGGAAGCCGAGCGTGGTAACGAGCAGCGCATTGCCTGACGAAATGATCAGCGAGTTGAGCATGTATCCGCGCAAGGTCGGATTGGTCAGCACGTCCTGGTAATTCTTCCAGAAGAAGCTCCGGAGAATGACATCGGGCGTCGAGAACAGGTCGAAGGGCTGTTTCACCGATATGACGAAGAGCCAATAGATCGGGAAAAGGGTCACGAAGCTTATCAAGGTCCACAGGAGGACCGGAAGCCAGGGATTTTTGGTCTTCATCGCTTCAACCTCTCTTCACGCGGGGCGCAATCAAGCCAACATAGAGCAGCCAGCAGACGACGATGGTGAGGTAGAGGACGATGACGGAGATCGCCGAACCGTAGCCATAATTCGTCTTGGGAAAAACTTCCCTGAAGATATGGACGCCGATGTAGCGCGTCGATGAGCCCGGGCCGCCTCCGGTCAGCATCAGGACTTCGTCGACGGTGCGCAGCGCGTCCATGAGCCTGATGAACACAGTGGCCAGCATGGCCGGGCGGATCAAGGGGAGCGTGATGTGCCAGAAGATCTGGCTCTTGCCGGCGCCGTCGATCTGCGCCTGCTCGAACGGGTCTGATGGAAGCGAGACGAGTGCGGCGATCAGCGAGAGGGTGACGAGCGGCGTCCAGTGCCAGATGTCCATGATGACAGTGACGGTGAAGGCCGCGACGGCGCTCTGGCCGATATTCAGATCGTACCCGAACCAGCTCCTGAGGAGATAGGGAATGATGCCGATGGACGGGGTGGTCATCAGCTTCCAGACTGAGCCGACGATGATGGGGGCCATGATCAGGGGCAGAGTATGGATCGTGCGAAACACCGCCTTTCCGGGAAAGTCCTTGAGCAGCGCCTGGGCGAGGATGTAGCCGAGGACCAGCTCCGACACGACCGCGAAGAAGACGAATGCCAGGGTTATGCCGAGCGATGCCAGGAACTGCGGGTCGAAGACGAGCCGCCGATAGTTCTCAGCCCAGTTGAAGATCATGCCCGGATTGGCCGCGAACGGGTTCCATGAATGGAAAGAGACCCAGAGGACGTAGATGAAAGGAAAGATCCCGAACAGTCCGAGGATCACTATGGTCGGTGACAGCAACAGCCACCCGAGCTTCTGCGAATGCATCGCCTATCCCCCATTGAACGCTATGTGGACGTCCGCTCCATCAGGGAGCGAAAGATGACGGGTCGTCGGAACGACCCGTCAGTTGGGGAGGATATTTTATTTGCGATAGCCGAGCGAGGTGAGCTCCTCTTCGGCCTTGGCCGCCATCTGGTCGAGGCCTTCATCGGGACCGATCTTGCCGGTCAGGATGTCGTAGAAGATGGGAGCGGTCGCTTCACGCACCTGAGCGTGGAAGGGGTAGGGAGGAGCGCCGGCGAAGAGCTTGCCCTCGTCCTTCAGCATCGTGTAGAAGCCGCCGAGCTTGACGTCCATTTCCTTCACTTTTGGATCATCGAATGTCGCCGTGTTGGTGATGCGCGGTGCGGCGATGGCCCAATCGGGCTGCACTTCGTTCTGACCGATGAATTCGAGGAAGAGCAGCGAGGCTTCCTTGTTCTTGGACGTGACCGGCACGCCGAAGGCGCCGCCATCATAGTAGCCGATATAGCCCTTTCCGGCTTTCGCGTCGTCCAGCACGCCCGGCTCGAGCGGCGGCAGAGCGAATCCGACCTGACCGACCACCTTCGACTGCGCTGGATCGCTTGCGATCCACGCGGCGTTCTCACCGTAGATCAGTCCCTGGGCGACACGGCCGGCGGCGAACGTCGTTGCCGTTTCCGTCCAGGTTGACTGCGTCGATTCCGGAGGAGCGATGTCGCGCAGGTGCAGCCAATACTTCAACGCCGCCTTCGCCTTGTCGCTGTTCATCGCGCCGCCATGTTCGACCGTCGCCGCATAGTTGTTCTTGGCGTCGATGCCCCAATTGTAGACGCCGAAGGTCGGCACGATGGACTCGAAGAATTCATACCACGACGCCGGATGGCCTGTATGTGCCTGGGCGGTCGTGCCCCAGAGCTCCATGCCATTGTCCTTGCCGTACTTCGTGAAGAAGTCGGCGATCTCGGTGTACTCAGCGTGTGTGGTCGCCGGCTTCAAGTCCTTGCCGGTTTCCTTCTTGAAGGCTTCCTTGATCTTCGGATCGTCGAAGAGGTCCTTGCGATAGAGATACGTCTTCAGGAAGGCTTCCATCGGAACGCCGAACAGATCGCCGCTCGTGTCCTTGAAGTAGTTGGCAAAGCTGGTGAAGTTCGCATCGTCGTAGGTCGGCGCCTTCAGATCCGGCTGGTCTTTCAGCGTCTTCGTGATGTCGACGAGGAAATTCCTGGCCAGATAGGAATAGATGATGTCCTGCTCAATGTAGACCATGTCATAGATGCCGGTCTTGGCTTCCATGTCTTTGATGGCCTTGTCGTACATCTGATCCCAGGATGTCGTCTCGATGTCGACCTTGATGCCGGTCTTCTTTTCGAATTCCGGAGCGAGCACGTTCCTGATGTAGTTCGATGGCGGGGTGCTTTCGGTGACGCCGTGCAGTGTCACGCCCTTGAATTTGGCTCCAGCGTCGGACCAGAAGTCAGCCCAGGCCGGCGAAGCGGCAGTAGCGAGGCTGAGCGTCAGCGCAAGCGCGCTAGCCTTCAAAGCATAGTTCATTTTCAATCCTCCCAAAGTGCAGCGAGATCATTTCGCCGGTCTTTTGTGTAGGCCAAAAAAACTTCCAGCGCAACATTTGTTGTCTAAACATGCAAATCATGGATCTATCCCATTGATTTTCGCAGAAACTAATTTCCGGCAGACGGTAGAATACAATGGTGAGAAGCGTAAAATATTGCATTGCAAGGTAATTTTGCAAAGCAGCAAAAAAATTCCAGACAAAATTATTTGTTGTCTTACCAAACTAAATGGCATAGCACTGTGCGCAGCCAAGGGCATTTTTTGGAGGAAAAGGCTATGCGTCGATTGGGTATCCATTCATTTGTATGGACAGGCGGCCAAACGCAGGAAGGGCTGGAGATGGCCCTCAACAAGACGGCCGAACACGGATATCGCACCATCGAATTTGCCTATCTGCGCCCCGAGAAATTCAACCTCGATCGACTGGCAAAGCTTGCGCAGTCGCTTGACGTCGAGATTGGCGTGACGATGGGCCTGCCGCTCGACAAGGACGTATCGAGCGAGGACATGTCTGCGGTATCCGCTGGCAAGCAGACACTGGCCGACGCCGTTCGTGCGGTCCGTGATATCGGCGGCAACAAGCTCGGCGGGATTCTTTATTCCGCGCACACCAAGTACAATCGCCAGCCGACGAAGAAGGGCTGGGACAACAGCGTCGCTGCGATCGCCGCGACCGGCGAAGTCGCCAGGCAGGCGAACGTCGACCTCGTCCTGGAGGTTGTCAACCGGTTCGAGACGAACCTGCTGAATACGGCGGCGCAGGGGTTGAAGTTCATCGCCGAGACCGGATCGGAGCATGTCCGTCTCCACCTCGACACGTTCCATATGAACATCGAGGAAGCCAATCCGGCCGCCGCGATCCGTCTGGCCGGCGACAAGATTGGCTACTTCCACATCGGCGAGAGCAATCGCGGCTATCTCGGCGATGGCGTCATCAACTTCGATCTGATCTTCGACGCCCTGCTCGACATCGACTACAAGCGCGACATCGTGTTCGAGAGCTTCTCGACGACGGTTGTCGACGAAGGCCTGTCACTCGCCTGCGCGATCTGGCGCGACACCTGGGAGGATAATGATCCGCTTGCCGCGCACGCGAAGCGCTACATCGAGCTGAAATATGACGAGGCCAAGCGTCGCCGCGCCACAAACGCGCGGCCCTAATTATCCTTCTGACAGCCTGTTCCAGTCGTGTAAGGGTTGGGCCGACTGAAGGGAATTGAAATATGAACGACACCGTCTCCATCGGAAGTTCGCCACGCAGGATCCGACAGAACAATATCGTCGCCGCCTTGCAGACGATCTACGCCCACCGAAGCCTCAGCCGGGCCGACCTGGCCCGGAAGCTCGGCATGAATCGCTCATCCTCGGGAGAGATCGTCGCCGAACTGACGGAAGGCGGGTTCGTTCAGGAGTCGGACGAGAGCGGCAAGCAGCGCCTGGAGCATTCCCGGGCCGGTCGTCCGGGCATCATGCTCGAACTGGTCCCCGATGCCGCATTCTTCGTCGGAATCGAGATTGGCGTCGAGCATATATCGGCTGCAGTTGTCGATCTCTCCGCCGACGTCCGGGCATGCCGGAAAATAGCGTTCGACACACCATCTTCGACGGTGCAGGAGGCCGTGTCGCAGGGCGTTGAGCTGATTGTCGGCGCGATGGCGAAAGGGATGATCGGACGGTGCAAGGGTCTGGGCATTTCGGCGCCGGCCCATATCCGGCCGGACGGAATTGTCACGCTTGCCCCCATCATCGGCTGGCGAGACGTGTCGTTGAAGGAGATTGGGCGGTCCGCCTTCCCGGCGGCCGTTCCGATCGCGGTCGAAAACGACGCCAACGCCTTTGCGATCGGTGACAGCTATCGCCACGGTGCCGCAGGCGTGACCCTGTTCCTGCTGATGGAAACGGGCGTCGGCGGCGGCATCATGATCGATGGCAAGCTATTCCGGGGCGGCCACGGCCTGGCGGGAGAAATCGGCCACACTCTGGTGCCGGGAAGCGGCGGGCAGAAGTTTGAACAGCTGATCGGTCGCGAGGTGCTCATCCGGCAGTATCGCGAGGCTGTTGGCCGTAAGCACGCGGATCTGCAGGAATTCCTCGGCGGCGTTCGTGACCGTGTCCCGGCTGCGGTCAATATCGCCGAAACCTGGTCGCGCCATCTCGCATATGCATTGCTGCAGGCCTGTCGTCTGCTCGACCCCGACAGGATCGTGCTGGGTGGCTCCGTCGCATCCCTCTACCCGATGGTCGCCGCCCGCGTGGCGGTCCACATGTCGGAGGGCCAGAATATACCCTTCCCCACGCCTGAGATCGTCGTGGACGATGATGCGGAGTTCGGTTCTGCCTTCGGGGCGGCATGCATGTTGCACCAGCGCTTTCTGTCATTGGAGAGCGAGGAGTTCGGCAGCGAGGATGGCGCGCCGGTCCAATCGGCGACGAGTTGACGACAAGAACGATCGAAAGCAGGATTGCAAATGACTTCAGTACTGGCTCCGGACCAGCTTGGTCCCACGGTTTGCGTAGGGGAGATCCTCGTCGAGATCGTCGCCACGACGGTGGGAGACGGTTTTCTCGAAGCCCAGCCGCTCGTCGGTCCGTTCGCGAGCGGGGCGCCGGCGATCTTCATCTCGCAGTGCGGCCGCCTGGGCGGCAAGGCCGCCATGGTCGGCGCGGTCGGCGATGACGATTTCGGTCGTGTCAATACCGATCGCCTCAAACGTGACGGCGTCGATGTTTCGACGATCTCGATCGATCCGGACTATCCAACAGGAAGCGCGTTTGTTCGCTACCGCAAGGATGGCTCCCGGGATTTCGTCTACAACATCGCCACATCAGCAGCTGCGCGCTTCGGCTGGTCTCAAGCGGTCGCCGATCTCATCAATCGGAGCGGCCATCTTCACGTGATGGGCTCGGCGCTGTCGGTTCCCAGCGCGCGCGCCGTGATCGACAAGGCGGTCGACATCGTCAAGGCACGCGGGGGAACGCTCTCGGTGGATCCGAACATTCGCAAGGAATTGAAGCTGGACGCGGACACCGAGCGCCGGTTTTCCATGCTCGTCGCCGCCGCCGATCTGCTTCTGCCGTCCGGAGAGGAACTTGAGCGTGCCGCAGGTGTCGAAGGCGAGGCAGAGGCGATCCGCCGCTTGTTCGAGATTGGCGTCAAGGAGGTCGTGCTGAAGCGCGGAGCCGAAGGCGCGACCTATTTCGGCAGGGAGGGAGACCGCATCGACGCGCCGGCATTTGTCGTTCAGCAGGTCGACCCCACGGGCGCCGGCGATTGCTTCGGCGGTGCCTATCTCACATGCCGGCGGCTCGGAATGTCTCAGAAGGAAGCGCTTACCTATGCCTCGGCCGCTGGCGCCCGCAACGTGACGGTCCTTGGTCCGATGGAAGGTGCCGGCACTCAGCAAGAACTCGATGCGTTTATCGCTTCAACGGAAAGGCGCTCGTGATGCAGGTGCATCTCAACGAACTGGCCAAGCTGAGGAGCGAAGGCCACCCGAGAGGTGTGACCTCCGTCTGCTCCGCCCATCCGATCGTGCTTCGCGCAGCACTCCGACACGGGCGGCAACACGAGAGCACCGTGCTGATCGAAGCGACCTGCAACCAGGTCAATCACCTCGGCGGCTACACCGGAATGACGCCAAGCGACTTCGCGTCCCTGGTAATGAAGATCGCGGCGGAGGAAGGGTGCCCCGAAAAACTCATCGTTCTCGGCGGTGACCACCTCGGCCCCAATCCTTGGCGCGACCGCCCGGCGGACGAGGCCATGGCCGAGGCCGAGAAGATGGTTGCCGCCTATGTCGACGCCGGATTCCGCAAGATTCACCTCGATGCTTCGATGGGCTGCAAGGGCGAGCCGGTGGCGCTCGACGACGAAACCACGGCCCATCGTGCCGCCCGGCTTGCGGCGGTCGCCGAGGCGTCGGCGAAGAAGAGCGGCGGCGCAATGCCGGTTTACGTCATCGGCACCGAAGTGCCGCCGCCAGGCGGGGCCGATCATGCCCTCACATCCATCGAACCGACGGCCGCCGCAGCGGCGCTGAAGACGATCGAAGTCCACCGCCGGATCTTTGCGGAGGCAGGACTCGGGCAAGCGTTTGGACGGGCCATCGGGCTGGTCGTTCAGCCGGGCGTCGAGTTCGGCAATCACAATGTCATCCTTTGTGATCGCAGCAAGATAGACGCGCTGAAATCGGTGCTGACCGACGAGCCGCAATTCGTCTTCGAGGCTCACTCGACGGATTATCAGGGGACCCGGCCGTTGACCGCGCTGGTGGAAGACGGGTTTCCCATTCTGAAGGTCGGTCCCGAGCTGACCTTCGTCCTGCGCGAGGCGCTCTATGCGCTGGATGCGATCGCGTCGGACCTCTTGCCCGATTATGGCCAGCGTCCGCTCTACGCGGCGATGGAAGCGCTGATGCTCGATCAGCCAGGCAATTGGAGCCGCCACTACCACGGGACGAACGCCGAGATGCGCTGGCTGCGGCACTATTCGCTGTCTGACCGCGTCCGCTATTATTGGGCGTCAGCTGAAGCACAAGAGGCCGTCCGGCGCCTATGCGAGGCCCTTCGAGGCCAATCCGTACCGCTGCCATTGCTTTGGCAGCATATGCCGGCCGCGCAGGATTTCGCAGATGCGCCGCTCGATCCGGAACAGGTTTTGATCTGGAGAGTGACGAAGAGTCTCTCGGACTATCACGCCGCCTGCGGCGTCGGGAAGAATTGACAATCAGGATCAAGCAGGAGGAGAAATCGATGACGGAATTGAATGGGAAGATCGCGGCGGTCACGGGCGCAGCATCCGGAATAGGACTCGCTTCGACGGAGGCAATGCTCGCCGCTGGCGCGACAGTCGTGCTGGTGGACCGCGATGAGAAGGCCCTTGAGAGAGTTTGCGACCGGCTTGGCGAGCGCGCTATTCCGCTCAAGATCAACTTGCTGGATCCGGGCGAGTGTGCGGGGTTACTCGAGGGCATTCTGTCGAAGACCGGCAAACTCGACATCCTGCATGCCAATGCAGGCACCTATATCGGCGGTGACCTGGTGGAAACCGACCTCGATACCATCGATCGGATGCTCAATCTCAACGTCAACGTCGTCATCAAGAACGTTCGAAACGTCATTCCGCACATGATCGAACGTGGCACGGGCGACATTGTCGTCACCAGCTCGGTCGCTGGACATTCGGCGATTCCATGGGAACCGGTCTATTCGTCATCGAAGTGGGCGATGACGTGCTTCGTCCAGACGATGCGACGCCAGCTTCTGAAAAGCGGCATTCGTGTGGGGTCGGTTTCTCCGGGGCCGGTGATCAGCGCTTTGCTTGCGGATTGGCCGGAGGAAAACCTTCGCAAGGCCAAGGAGGCCGGCGCTCTGATCGAGCCCAAGGAAGTCGCCGACGCGATCATCTTCATGCTGACCCGTCCGCGCGACGTCACCATCCGTGATATCGTGGTGCTTCCAAGCGCCTTTGACATCTGAAGGAGCCGAACATGAGTTACCAGCAGAAATTTCGCCTCGACGGCGAACGGGCGGTGGTCACGGGCGGAGGGCGCGCGATCGGGCTGTGCTGCAGCGAGGCGCTGGCGGAGGCGGGCGCCGCCGTCGTCGTTATCGAACGCAACGAGGCCGACGCTGAGCAAGCGCTTGCGCTGCGGGACAAGGGGTACGAGGTCGAAGTCCGGGTCGGCGACGTCACCGACGCGGCCCGAATGGATGCGATCGCAACCGAGCTTGCCGATGGCGGCCGGCCGGCAACGATCCTCGTGAACAATGCCGGATTTGGCCAGAGTGGCATCCCAGCGGAAGAGCTCACCGACGCGGATTGGCTGCGCATGATGGACGTCAATCTCAACGGCGTATTCTGGTGCTCGCGCGCCTTCGGTCGTCCCATGATTTCGATGAAGCGCGGCGCCATCGTGAATCTCGGCTCGATGTCGGGTCACATCTGCAACCGGCCTCAGCCTCAGACGGCCTATAACGTCTCCAAGGCAGCAGTCCATCACCTCACGCGTTCGTTGGCCGCCGAGTGGGCGCAACACGGCGTCAGGGTCAATGCTGTCGCGCCCACCTATATCGAGACGCCGATGGTGGTGGCCGTCGAAGCCAATCGCGAGCGTATTCCGCTCTGGCTCGCCGACACGCCGATGGGCAGGATGGGAACGCCGGAAGAGGTTGCCAGTGCGGTCCTCTTCCTCGCGTCGGGCGCTGCCAGCCTGATGACCGGGGCAATCGTCAACGTCGATGCAGGCTTCACCTGCTGGTAGTCCTTGCAGGAGGCGTGCGCCTCGTCCGCACCGGAAAGAGGCGGTGATCGGCCGCCTCGGAGACGCAAGTCCGCCAATGGGCAACTTGCCGCAGCAAGCAGCAATCTGAAAGTGGATAGTCTTCAGCTGTCGGGCGAGACGCGTTTTCCCCGTGCGGCCTTCCGGTAGACGGATGGAGTCTTGCCGACATGGCGAAGAAACGCGCGATTGAAGTTCGACAAGTTGGTGTAGCCGACTTCATAGCAGATGTCGGTCACGGTCTCATCTGACTCCGACAGCAATTTGCAGGCCCTGCCTATGCGCAAACTCACCACGTAATCCGTAAAGCTGCGTCCCGTGTTCTTGATGAAAAATCGGCTGAAGGTGTTTGTCGACATGTTGACTACGGATGCGACGTCGGGGAGCTGAATTTTCTCAGTAAAGTGGCCGTGGATATGGAGAATTGCCCGCTGCATGGTGTTCAGCGTCGCCGCGTCGACATTCGGCGAGAAGTCGGGCGATGACAAAAGTTCGTATTCGCGGGAATCCGCCAGCAGTTCCAGAACGCGAAGGAAACGGATCAACCTTTCCAACCCACCAACTGCTCCAATGCGTTCGAGCAGAAGAGTCGCACGTCGAGCTGTAGTCCCCGAAAATCGCAATCCACGCTGTGCGACCGTCAGAAGCGTGTCCAGGCGCTTCATCTCCGGCAGATACCTGCTTGCTTCTCGAATTTTGTCCGGATGAAATTGAACGACAAGATCCCGTTCCGGGATCCTGTCGCCTTTGCCAATATGCGAGACCCAATCATGTGGCAGATTGCTGCCGACGACTGTTAGGTCGCCGGGACCGAAATTGCCGATATAATCACCAACATACGCCGTGCCGGACGATTTGCGGATAAGGTGAATCTCAAATTCCGGATGAAAATTCCAGAGCGAATTTGCCCAGGGATAGTCGTCGATCCGCCAGAGGAAGGTATCATCTTCAGCGGTCAGAACGTGCTCAAATTTCGGCGCCAGCCGCGATGTTCCGTTGCGGGCAACCGACGGCTTGGTCAAGCTGGTCGAGGCGCTCATTCCACTTGTTCCATCAACGGATAAGCCGGGTTGAGGATAGCGGTTAGCTCATCCAGTTACCACCATCGACGTTGTAGGTCTGTGCGACGATGTAATCGGCTTCTTTCGAGGCGAGGAAGATTGCCATTCCGGTCAGGTCTTCCGCCGTCCCCATGCGGCCGAAGGGAACAGCTTCACCGACCAGCCGCTTTTTCTCGCCAAGCGGGCGGTTTTCGTATTGTGCGAATTTCGCATCCACGCCGTCCCAATGTTCGCCGTCGACGACGCCGGGTGCAATGGCGTTGACGTTGATTCCGTGCTTGATCAAGTCGAGCCCGGCTGACTGAGTGAGTGAAATGACGGCAGCCTTCGTTGCGCAATAGACGGCGACCAGAGCCTCTCCGCGTCGTCCCGCCTGGCTCGCCATGTTGATGATCTTGCCGCCCTTCCCGCGCGCGATCATCGATTTCGCCGCGGCCTGCAGGGTGAAGAGCGTGCCGGAGACGTTGATGGCAAAAAGCGTGTCGAAGCTCTCGCGGGTAATCCCGACGATCGGCGCAAGATCGAAAAGCGCGGCATTGTTGACGAGAATGTCGATGCCGCCGGTCTTGGCATCGACAGCGGCAATCGCATGGTCGATGGAGGCCTGATCGGTAACGTCAATCTTCAGTGCATAGGCGGATGCGCCAAGTTCGCTGGCCGTATGCTCGGCGCGCTCGAAATTGATGTCGGCGATTGCGACGGTGGCGCCCTCGCGGATGTAAGCCTCTGCGAACGTTCGGCCGATGCCACGCGCCGAACCGGTAATCAAAGCTGATTTTCCTTCAAGCCGTTTCATTACTTTGCCACTCCCTTTTCGTTGAATCTATGGATCCGCGCCGGATCGGGCGTTAGATAAACCGTCTCCCCGGCGCGGATGCCCGTCTCACCCAGGACCCGCACCGTCAGCAGGCCCACCACCTCGGTGCGAACATGGATGAAGGTATCGGAGCCGAGATGTTCGGTGACGCTCGCCTCACCCTTCCACAGGCCTTCGGTCGTGGAAATGGTCAGATGTTCGGGCCGGACGCCGATGGTATGTGCGTTCAGCGCGGCGGCGTGTTGGCCTGTGATGAAGTTCATCTTGGGCGATCCGATGAAGCCGGCGACGAAGAGGTTGCGGGGGCGGCTGTAGAGTTCGAGCGGCGAGCCGACCTGCTCGATATTGCCCCTGTTCAAGACGACGATCTTGTCGGCCATGGTCATCGCCTCGACCTGGTCGTGGGTGACATAGACCATCGTCGTCTTCAGCTGCTGATGCAACTCGCTGATTTCGAGGCGCATGTTGACGCGTAGCGCCGCATCGAGGTTCGACAGCGGTTCGTCGAACAGGAAGGCCGAAGGCTGGCGCACGATGGCGCGACCGATCGCCACGCGCTGGCGCTGGCCGCCGGACAGCTGACGCGGCTTGCGTTCGAGATAATCGGTGAGGTTCAGCACCCGGGCGGCATCGCTCACCTTGCGGTCGATCTCCGCCTTGTCGACGCCGGCCATCTTCAGCGGGAAGGCGATATTGTTGCGCACGCTCATATGCGGATAAAGCGCATAGGACTGGAACACCATGGCCAGGCCGCGCTCAGACGGCGCCTTTTCGGTGGCGTCCCTGCCGTCGATAACGATCTTGCCGCCGGAGACGTCCTCGAGCCCGGCGATCAACCGGAGCAGCGTGGACTTGCCGCAGCCCGACGGGCCGACGAAGACGACGAACTCGCCGTCCTTGATGTCGAGATCGATCGAAGGGATGACCTTGGCTTCGCCGAAGACCTTGGAAACCTTCTGAAGGGTAATGCTGCCCATGTTTCTCTCCCTTTTATGTTATTTCACAGCGCCGAAGGTCAGGCCGCGGACGAGTTGTTTCTGGCTGAACCAGCCAAGGATCAGGATCGGCGCGATCGCCATCGTCGATGCTGCCGACAGCTTGGCGTAAAACAGGCCCTCGGGGCTGGAATAGGAGGCGATGAAGGCCGTCAGCGGCGCCGCCTTCGAGGCGGTGAGGTTGAGCGTCCAGAACGCCTCGTTCCAGGCAAGGATGATGTTCAAAAGCAGCGTCGAGGCAATGCCGGGCACCGCCATCGGCGTCAGCACGTAGACGATCTCCTTCATCAGCGACGCCCCATCCATGCGCGCCGCCTCGAGGATCTCGCCGGGGATTTCCTTGAAGTAGGTATAGAGCATCCAGACGATGATCGGCAGGTTGATCAGCGTCAGCACGATGACGAGGCCAGTGCGCGTGTCGAGCAGGCCCGAATTGCGAAACAGCAGGTAGATCGGGATCAGCGCGCCCACAGGTGGCATCATCTTGGTCGACAGCATCCACATCAGCACGTCCTTGGTCCGCTTGGTCGGCGAAAACGCCATCGCCCAGGCGGCGGGAATAGCGATGATCAGGCCGATCAGCGTCGAGCCGAAGGAGATGATCACCGAGTTCATGAAGTGGCTGAGATAGTTCGACCGGCTCTGAACCTCGGCGTAGTTTTCCGTCGTCCAGTGGAAGAACAGGAATTGCGGCGGCGAGGCGATGGCGTCGGCTTCCGACTTGAAGCTGGTCAGAAACGTCCAGAGAATCGGGAAGAAGATCAGGATGCCGAGCGTCCAGGCGATCGCAGTGACGATCAGCTTGCGCTGCGTTGTGACTTTTCTGGCCATCTCAAGCCTCCAGATTCTTGCCGACGAGGCGCACGAGGAAGATCGCGACAATATTGGCGAGGATAACAGCCACGATACCGCCGGCCGATGCCCCGCCGATATCGAACTGCAGCAGCGCCTGGGCATAGACGAGATAGGTAAGGTTGGTGCTGTCGGTGCCCGGCCCGCCATTGGTGGTGACGAGGATTTCGGCAAAGACCGAAAGCAGGAAGATCGTCTGGATCAGGATCACCACGGTGATGGCACGCGCCATATGCGGCAGGATGATGTAGATGAACTTCGAGATCGGCCCGGCGCCGTCCATTTCGGAGGCTTCCTTCTGCTCCTCGTCGAGCGACTGCAGCGCGGTCAGCATGATGAGGGTAGCAAAGGGCAGCCACTGCCAGGCGACGATCAGAATGACGGAAAACAGCGGCGCATTCGCCAGCCAGTCGATCGGCTGCAGGCCGAGCGCCTTGGCAAGATGGGCAAACAGGCCGTTGACCGGGTTCATGAACATGTTCTTCCAGACCAGTGCTGCCACCGTCGGCATGACGAAGAACGGCGCGATCACCAGAATGCGCACGATACCCTGGCCGTACATCGGCTGGTCGAGCAGCAGCGCAAAGGCGATGCCGCCGATGACGGTGATCAGCAACACGCCGGCGACGAGCAGCAGCGTATTGATCAGCGCCGCAAAGAAGGCCGGGTCGGACAGGAAGTATTCGTAGTTCAGAAAGCCGACGAAGCTCTCCATGCCGGGGCTGAGCAGATTGTAGTTCAGCAGCGAGAAATAGATCGTCATCACAAGCGGGACGATCATCCACGCAAACAGCAGCAGCACGGAGGGCGCAATCATCAGGCGCGCGGCGGAGCGGGTATGTAACGTTGCCATGGCAATCACCGATCTGGACGGAAGCGGGGAGCGGCCGCAAGGCAGCTTTGGATGAAAAAAGAGGCCGCCGACGCAGTTCGGGCAATCGGCGACCTAGAGGGGCGGATTGTCAAGGATCCGCCCCTTGCTCAGGAGGTTTTATTTAATGTAGCCGGCTTTGGTCATCTCGCGGGTTGCCAGCTGCTGGGCGCTCTGCAGGGCCTGGTCGACCGAAAGCTGGCCGGCAAGAGCTGCGGAGAACTGCTGGCCCACTGCCGTGCCGATGCCCTGGAATTCCGGGATCGCCACGAACTGGACGCCGACATAGGGGACCGGCTTGACGGTCGGCTTGCTCGGATCGGCCGAGTTGATCGAGTCGAGCGTCATCTTGGCGAACGAAGCCGCCTTCTGGTAGTCCGCATTCGCATAGAGCGATTTGCGGGTGCCCGGAGGTGCGTTCAGCCAGCCTTCCTTCTCGGCGACGAGGTTGCTGTATTCCTTGCTGGTTGCCCAGGCGACGAACTTCTCAGCAGCTTCTGCCTTCTGGGTACCTGCCGGGATGGCCAGGCTCCAGGCCCAGAGCCAGTTGCCGCGCTTGCCGAGACCCTTGTCCGGGGCGAGCGCGAAGCCGACCTTGTCGGCGACCTGCGACTGCTTCGGATCGGCGACGAAGGAAGCGGCAACCGTTGCGTCGATCCACATGCCGCACTTGCCGGTCTGGAACAGCGCCAGGTTCTCGTTGAAGCCGTTGGAGGAGGCGCCCGGAGGGCCGGCATCCTTCATCAGCTTGACGTAGAAGTCGAGCGTGTCCTTCCATTCCGGCTGATCGAACTGCGGCTTCCACTTCTCGTCAAACCAGCGTGCGCCGAAGGAATTGGACATGGCCGTCAGGAAGGCCATGTTCTCGCCCCAGCCGGCCTTGCCGCGCAGGCAGATGCCGTAGATTTCCTTGTCCTTGTTGGTGATCTTGCGGGCAGCGTCGGCGACGAAGTCCCAGGTCGGCGCGTCGGGCATCTTCAGGCCGGCAGCGTCGAACAGGTCCTTGCGGTACATGACCATCGAGCTTTCACCATAGAACGGCGCAGCATAGAGCTTGCCGTCTACAGTCAGGCCGCTGCGGATTGCCGGCAGCAGGTCGTCGACGTCGTAATTGGCGCCGAGATTGTCGAGCGGCAGCAACCAGTCCTGTTTCGCCCAGATCGGAACTTCATAGGTGCCGATCGTCAGAACGTCGTACTGGCCGCCCTTGGTCGCGATGTCGGTCGTGACCTTCTGGCGCAGCACGTTTTCTTCGAGGGTTACCCATTCAAGGTCGATGCCGGGATTCTTCGCCTTGAAGTCATCCGTCAGCTTCTGCATCCGGATCATGTCGCCGTTGTTCACGGTCGCGATCGTCAGCGTTTCGGCCGAAGCCATGCCGGCAAACGCCAGTGCTGAGCAGGCGCCCAGCAGAAAAGTTCTCAATGTCATAATCTTCCTCCCAGAAGATGGGGTGTGAGCATTCGCTTCGCTCATGGGCAATTACTCAACAAACAACAAAGAATGTCAATCGGCAATCGTTGCTGCAGTGCCGAAGGCAATAGTCATCCCATTGATTTAAATATAATATTTTTTGCTCAGTTCTTGAGCAAAAACTCAGCAGTCTCTTCGTCGGTGATCAGAGCGTTGATTTGATGGCCGACAACGGCGGCCCTGATCGCCTTGAACTTGCGCTTGCCCTTGGCCAGCCCAATGACCATCGATGCATCACGGGATGGGATCGGCGCGGACGCGACGCGCTCGTTGATCGGGTTGTCGATCAACCTGCCATCGACATCAAAGATCCAACCGCAGATTTCGCCGACAGCGCCCCCCCGCATCAGCTCCATCATCTCGTCCTTCTCGAGAAAACCGTCGACGCAGAGCGGCCCATCGATGCCGAGCTCGCCGATGCCGACGAAGGTGACATCGGCCTGGGCGCTCATATTAAGCGTCGAGCGCACCAGCTGTTGGCCATGCAGCAACTCGCGCTCCTCCGCCGAGGTGACGAGCACCGGCAGCGGCATCGGATAGTGTCGTGCCTTCACCGCATCGGCCATGCTGAAGATGACGTTGTAATAGGCCGCCGATCCGTCCGGTGCGATATTGCCGGTCAGCGAAACGATGCGGTGATTGGGACATTCGATCGCCGGAAGCTGGTCGACCGCCGCCTTCAAGGTGCGGCCGGTACCGATGGCGAGTACGATGGGCTCCGGCCGTTTCAGCCACCGCTCGATCTCGGCCGCCGCTGCCTCGGCGATACCGACCGTCGTCGACGACGACGCGGGATCGCTCGGCACCACCTCCACATGTTTCAGCCCGAATTTACGGCGCAGCTGACTTCCGAGCTCCAGGCAGGCTGCGATCGGATGATCGAGCCGCACCTTGATCAGGCGCTCAGCGACCGCCAGCGACACCAGCCGCTGCGCCGATTGCCGCGAGATGCCCATCGCAGCGGCGATTTCGTCCTGCGTGCGCCCGGCGACGTAGTAGAGCCAGCCGGCACGTGCCGCATCGTCGAGCCGTGCAGGGGTCTCGGATCTTTTTACCATCTAATGCCTACCGCGCAAAGTGAGCCGGCGCGCCGTCGCCGAACATGGTTTGAGTCTGTATCGCGCCAGATCAAAACAAAATTCCGGCAAATGTCGAGCCTGTTGCAGGGAGCCCAGCCAAATAACCGCCTTCACTCGGGCAAACCCCCGCTTAGGCAAGCCATCGCAGGACGAGATAGATCGCTGCCTTCACGAGACCGTAAATCACCCCGCCGGCAATAACGAGCGACACGGCCGTCATCACGAAGCCGATGAGCGCGAAAAGACCGTCACGGCCCAATATGCCGAAAGCGAAGACCGAGATCGTGATCGCCGGCAGAATATTGCCGAGCGGGACCGGCAGCAACAGCACGATCGACAGCAGCAGGCATGCCGCCCCGGCCAGATATTCCGCCGGCGGTTCGGCGAAGATCGCCAGCCGCGGTTTCAGCATGCGTTCGGCCCAGGCGAGCCAGCGGTGGATGCGGCCGACAATGGTCTCGAAATCCTCCCGGCGCATCGAACGGTTGGCAATCACCTTCGGTAGCCAGGGTTTCAGCCCGAAGGTCAGTTGCGCTGCCAGGAAGATCAATGGCGCCCCGAGCACGGCCGAGGTGCCCGGCGGAGTAGGAAAGGCGTTCGGAAGCGCGAAGATCAGCATCAACGCGCTGATCGCCCTGTCACCCATCGTGTCGAATAGATCGCCGATCGAGATCCGTTCGCGGCTGTGGTCGGCGGCCATCTGCCGCAAAATGGATGAGAGGCGGCGGCCTTTGGGACGTGGTCTTCGGATGGTACTGTTTTCTCTCGTATCGATTGTCGTGGGTCCGACAGTTTATGAAAGTGTAGGGCCGGATTCTGGCGATGCAATATGCCATTTGAATGACTTGCGGGGTTAGAAATTACCGTTGCGATCGGAGCCGATGGGCTGGGGATCACCAGATTTCTCCAACGTCTTGCCATGACGGAATGGAAGACGGAGAACCGTCCCGCCTATTCGACCTGCGGGAGAGATGTCCTGCAGAACAGAGGGGATGGCACACGGCACGCCCTAAAGCCGGCGACACCCCGCCGAATGAGCGCTTGAAATTCCCCGCCAACAATGCAAGCAGACGCTGGGAGACCAGAGAAACGGCAGAGTGGCAATGATCATTTCATTCGACATCGGTGGCACCGCCATCAAGGGTGGCATCGCTCGTTCCGAGACAGACATCGTTCCCCTCGGCCGCCGCCCGACACCCAGGGATGATTTTGCCGCTTTCGTCGAGACCCTGCGCGACATCATCGCCGAAACCGGCGAACAGCCGAACGGCATCGCCCTCTCCATCGCCGGCGTCGTCGATCCCGATACGCAGCGCCTGATCTGCGCCAACATTCCCTGTATCCACGACCGCACGCTCGCGGCCGATCTCGAAGCCGAACTCGGCCTGCCTGTGCTGATCGCCAACGATGCCGACTGTTTCGCTATTGCCGAAGCCGGTCTCGGCGCCGGCCGCGGCCACCGCATCGTCTTCGGCGCCATCCTCGGCACCGGCGTCGGTGGCGGCCTGGTTGCCGACGGGCGCCTCGTCAACGAGGCCGGCGGCTTTGCCGGCGAATGGGGCCACGGGCCGATCATCGCATCCGCGGCCGGCAATCCGCCTGTGGCCATTCCCGCCTATGCCTGCGGCTGCGGCCAGAAGGGCTGCGTCGACACTGTCGGCGGCGCCCGCGGCCTGGAGCGACTGCACAAGACGCTGCACGATCTCGACCTTGCCAGCGAGGAGATCATCTCTCAGTGGCGCCGTGGAGAGGAGAGGGCGACACGGACGATCGACGTCTATGTCGATCTCGTCGCCTCGCCCTTGGCGCTGACGATCAACATCACCGGCGCGACCATCGTACCGGTCGGTGGCGGGCTTTCCAATGTCGAGCCGCTGCTTGCCGAACTCGACCACGCCGTGCGCGCCCGCATCCTGCGCAAGTTCGATCGCCCACTGGTGGTGCGCAGCGAATGCCGCATCGAACCCGGCCTGATCGGCGCAGCGCTTTTGGGGCTGAAGGCCGAGACGGCCTGAAGCAATTCCACGAAAAGTGCGAAGCGATTTTCCATCCGGAATTGCGATTCCTTAAAGCACCGGCCACATCCGCACGATCGCGGCGAAGCGATCCCAGTCCTTACGCACAGAAGGCGTCCAGGCAGCCTCGGCGACCGCCGGGAGACGCGGAAAAACCAGCCGGTTGAAATAGGCGCGCGAGATGAAGTTCTCGGTCCAGATGCAGGCCTGGATGCCGCGCATCTTATCCTGCAGCGCCTCCGGCAACTCGCCCTCGGCCTCGTAAGCATAGGTGTGTTCCGGCGGCGCGTAGCCCGCCCAGGCGGCGCCGGGCTCGGCCCAGGCCTCAGCCTGCGCCATGTCGAGATAATAGGCCTGCCCTGGCGTCATCACCACGTCGTAGCCTTCCTGTGCCAGCTCGATGCCGACGGCGGGCTTTTCCCAGGCCATCAGCAGCGTGCCGTCGCGGTCGACGCCGCCGCCATGCGAGACCTCGTTCCAGCCGGCAAGTTTCCTGCCGCGTTCCGACAGCATGGCTTTGATACGTTTCAGGAAATAGGATTGCAGCTCGGCGGTGCCGGCAAGTTTCTCCCGCTCCATCAGTGCCTTGCAGAGCGGCGAGGACAGCCAGGAGCCATGCGCCACCTCGTCGCCGCCGATATGAAGATATTCGCCGGGAAACAGCGCCACCATTTCGTCGAACACCTTGCCGAGAAATTCATAGGTGAATTCCACAGCCGGATTGAGGGCGTTGTTCGGATAACCCTGCACCGAGCGGTAACTGTCCGGCGCCTCCTGCCCGTCGACGAGTTCGGGCAGCGAGAACAGCGTCGCCATGCTGTGGCCCGGAATATCGATTTCCGGCACTACCTCGATATGCAGCGAGGCTGCATGCGCAACGATCCGTCTGGCGTCCTCCTGGGTATAATGGCCGGAGCGTGTTTGCGCCCCGTCGCCGAGCTGCGGCACGAGCACTTCATCCGGCCCGCGCCGGGCGCCGATCTCCGTCAGCGCGGGATAGGCCTTGATCTCCAGCCGCCACGCTTCGTCATCCGTCAGGTGCCAATGGAAGATGTTGAGCTTGTTCCAGGCGAGAATATCCATCAGCCGCATGACGCCCGCCACCGGATAGAACTGCCTGGACACATCGAGATGGCAGCCGCGCCAGTCATAACGCGGCTGGTCGGCGATCGTGCCGAAATTGGGGAATTTGAAGCGCTCGGGATCGGCGCGGGCGCCGTGCAGCAGTTGCACCAGGCTGATCAGCCCGTAATGCCGCCCGGCGACATCCGCACTCGAAAGCACGATCTCATGTGCCGTAAAACGCAATTCGTAGGCAAAGGCGGCGATCGACGATTCGGTGACGAAACGAATGGCCCGCCCGCCTTCGAAGGCACTGAGGGAAAACGGCACATTGTCGGCCGGATAGAGCCGCTGGTAAAGCGCGAGAACCAGCGAGAGCGCCTTGACCGCATCGGGCCGCGTCCGCTCTGCCGGATAAAGGACGACCGGCAGCTCTCCCGCCTTCAGCCCGAGCGCCAGCGGCCAAGGCAGCAGCGAGTAAGGTTCCTCGGCCCGGCCCGGCGGCAGAAGCGGCAAGGCCACGCCGCCATCTCGGCCTTCGAGCATGAGATCGCCGAAACCGACAGGAACGTGGCGCCCGTCGCCGAGTGTCAGATAGGCCGATTTGACGCCGGCCGTCCTATGTTTCGGCTCCCTGGTCAGCCCCTCGACGGTGAACCGCCAGCGCCCGCCCGGCGGCACGCTCAGGCCGCTGGGCGGCAGGAATTCGTGGAAATGTGCGACCTGTCGATTGAGGCTGCCGCCGTCGCAGACATGTTTGTCGGCAACCCGCGTCTCTGATGTATAGGCGAGCAAGAATCTCGACAGTGGCTCGGCCGAAAGATTGAACAGCGTGAAGGTCAGGCGCCCAAAGCTGCCTTCGATCGGGCTCCAGCTTGCTTCCAGATGGTAATCGGCCATGATCGTGCCTTGCCCCGTCAGTTGGTGGTCGGGACCGTGGTTGGTCTCCCGGCATGCTTTCGCAGCTTAGCTTTTTCGAGGGGGCAATGGAATCGGCGCGCAGCTCCAAGACGAAGCAGGCAGTAAAGACTGCGCGGCGCTATAGGCAGCGACGCTGCTTGATGAGTAAGCTGTGATCTGCAAGGAAAACGGCGCGGCTTTCGCCGCGCCGTCCTCACTCAGCTGCCAACGCCGGCGGATGTCTGTCATCCGCCTCTTCCTGGATGGCGTCGGCATGCCGGCCTGGCTCGTCCTTTGCCTTCGGCTCTCGGCCGAAGAAAAGGGCGTAACCGGCGGGCAGAACCAGAATGGTGAGCACGGTCGCAACCAGGATGCCGCCCATCATCGCGTAGGCGAGCGGACCCCAGAAGACACCGCGCGAGATCGGGATCAGCGCCAGCACGGCGGTCAGCGCCGTCAGCATGATCGGCCGGAAACGGCGCACGGCCGCACCGACGATCGCCTCCTGCCGGTGCATGCCGGCCTTGATATCCTGGTCGATCTGGTCGACCAGGATGATCGAATTGCGCATGATGATACCGAGCAGCGCGATGACGCCGAGGATCGCCACGAAGCCGAAGGGCGCGCCGCTGATCAGCAATGCGGCCGCCGCACCGATGATTCCAAGCGGTCCGGTGGCGAGCACCAGCATCGCCTTGCCGAAATGCTGCAGCTGCACCATCAGCAGCACGATGATGACGGCGAGCATGATCGGCGCCTTGGCGGCGATCGACATCTGGCTTTCCGCTGCATCCTCGGCGCCGCCCTGGATCTCGACCTTGTAGCCGGCTGGCAGGCTGTCGCGCAGATCCTTCATGTCGGCATACATCTTCATCACCACGTCGTTCGGCTGCACATCGTCAGGCAACGTGGCGCGCACGGTGATCGTCGGCAGCCTGTCGCGCCGCCATTCGATGCCCTGTTCCATGACGGGCACGACCTTGGCGACCTGCGAGACCGGCACGAAGCCGCCGAAATCCGTCGGGACATAGACCGAGTTGACCGCCGACAGCAGCGAACGGCTGGCATCCGGCTCGCGGGCGACGATCGAAACCGTCTCCTCGCCGTCGCGGAAATCGTCGAGCGCAGCCCCTGACATGGCGGTCTGCAGCATCTGGCGGACACGCTGCGAGGTGACGCCAAGTGCCCGGGCGCGATCCTGGTCGATCACCAGCTTCATCGCCGGCACCTCTTCCAGCCAGTCGTCATGGATGGCGCCGAGCATTGGATTGGCCTGGAAGCGTGCCTTTACCTGGTTGGCGATCTCTCTGACTTCCTGGCGGTCGGGCCCCATGACGCGCATCTGCACCGGCCAGCCGGTAGGCGGACCGAGGAAGAGGCGGTCGACCTTGCCGCGAATGTCGGGGAAGTCTTCCGCAAGGATCGTCCGCAGCTTGACGATCAGCCGCTCGCGTGCCGGTTCGTCGTTGGCCATGACGAGCAGCTGGGCGAAGTTCGGATTGCGCAGTTGCTGGTCGAGCGGCAGGAAGAAGCGCGGCGCGCCTTCGCCGATATAGGTAGCGATGAACCGCTTGTCGGGATCATCCATCATCTTGGCTTCGAGCGCCTTTGCCTGCACCTCGACTTCCTTGATGCTGGTGCCCTCGGGCAGCCAGAGATCGACGAGGATTTCCGGCCGCGAGGATTGCGGGAAGAAATTCTGCGGAATGAACTGGAAGGCCCAGAGGCTGGTGACGAAGGTGCCGAGCGTCAGCAGCAGCACGATGACGCGGTGGCGCACCGCCCAGCTGACCGTGCCGCGCAGCCGGCGATAGAAGCCGGTGTCGAAGGCGTCGCGATGCTCGCCGGCGTGATGGCGCTGCTTGAGGATCATATAGCCGAGCCACGGTGTGAAGTAGACCGCGACGAACCACGAGGTGACAAGCGCGATGCCGACGACGTAGAACAGCGAGCGCACATATTCGCCGGCCGTCGAGGCGGCGAAGCCGACCGGAATGAAGCCGGCCGTGGTGATCAGCGTGCCGGTCAGCATCGGGAAGGCGGTTGAGGAATAAGCGAAGCTTGCCGCGTCGATCTTGACGAGCCCCTCCTCCAGCTTTCGCTCCATCATCTCGACGACGATCATTGCATCGTCGACAAGCAGGCCGAGCGCGATGATCAGTGCGCCGAGCGAGATGCGCTGCAGGTCGATGCCGAGTTCGTACATCAGTGCAAAGGTGGCGGCCAGCACCAGCGGAATGGCAATGGCGATGACGAGGCCCGATCGCCAGCCGATCGACACGAACGAGACGACGAGCACGATGATGAGAGCTTCGCCGAGCGCATGCATGAATTCGCTGACCGCATCGGTCACCACGTCCGGCTGGTTGGCGATCTGATCGACGGCGACGCCGTAGGGCAGCGCCTCTTCGAAACGCTGATAGGTCGCTTCCACGCCCTTGCCGACATCGGTCACGTTGAAGCCCTTGGCCATCACGACGCCGACCTGAACGCTGTCGTGGCCGTTGAAACGGTACTTGCGCTGGTAGGGATCTTCGAGCCCGGAACTGACGGTGGCGATATCGCCGAGGCGCGTCACCTGGCCGCCGGCGCGAAGGCGCAGCTCGCGGATATCGGCCGCCTTCTTCACGTCGCCTTCGACCGATATGCGCACCGAGCGCAGGCCGGTATCGACGGAGCCGGCCGGATCGACATTATTCTGGCCCTTGATGGCGCTCTGCAGATCGAGGATCGTCAGGCCGCGCTCGGCGAGCGCCTTCGACGAGACGTCGATATAGATCTTCTCAGGCTGGTCGCCGATGATGACGGCCTTTTCGACGCCCGGCGTCGTCAGTAGCATGTCGCGCGCCTGGATCGCGAACTTCTTCAGTTCCGGATAGGAATAGCCGTCGCCGCTGATCGAATGCAGCGTGATGAACGTATCGCCGAACTCGTCGTTGAAATAGGGGCCGAGCAGGCCCTGCGGCAGCTCGCTGGAGATGTCGCCGACCTTCTTGCGCACCTGGTAGAAGGCATCCGCCACTTCTTGCGAATTCGTGTCGCCCTTGACCTGCAATGTGATGATCGCACTGCCTGCCCGCGTATAGGACTTGACCCAGTCGATATGCGGTGTTTCCTGCAGCTTGCGCTCGATCTTGTTGACGACCTGATCTTCCATTTCCTGGATGGAAGCACCCGGCCAGATCGCCTGAACGACCATGACGCGGAAGGTGAATTCCGGATCCTCGCGCTGGCCCATGCGCATCAGCCCGAGCACGCCGGTGATGATGATCAGCCCGAAGAGGAAGCGGGCGATGCTTGGATGTCCGATCGCCCAGCGCGACAGATTGAAGGGCCGCTTTTCGGTGGTGGTGGCGTCCATGGTCCTGTTCTCTCTTTATGGCGCGTTCAGCGAACGGTCTGGTCGGTGGCAGCCAGGGCCGACTGCTGGTCCGGCACCTTCACCTTCAGGTTTTCGCTCATGAACTGCGTGCCGGCCGAAACGACGAGATCGCCGGTATCGAGACCCTCGGTCACATGCACGCCGTCGCCGGTGAAATCGGCGACCTTGATGTCGCGGCCATGCACGGTCGCCGTGTCGCGGTCGACGGTCCAGACCATCTGCTTGCCGTCCTTTTCAGCCAGGGCACTGAGCGGGATCGAGACATAGCTGTTGCCGTTGCTGACATCGGCCTCGATCGTCGCCGTCATGCCGAGCAAAACGCGCGGATCGTTCGGCAGGCTCACCCGGACCGCAAAGGTGCGCGACTGCTGGTCGGCGCTTCCGGAAACCTCCCGCACCTTGCCGTCGAGCACCAGCCTGTCGTCGGCCCAGAAGCTTGCCTTGACTGTTTTGCCCGGCTTGAATTCGGCAATGTCATTTTCCGGAACGGCGATCTGCACTTCCTTTTCGCCGTCGACGGCAACGGCGACGACGGGAGTGCCCGACGCAACGACTTGGCCGACATCGGCATTGATCGTCGTGACAATCCCGTTGTGGTCGGCCTTCAGCTCCGCATAACTCACCTGGTTCTTCGCCTGATCGAGTGCCGAGACGGCGGCATCGCGGCTTGAAACGGCCTGATCGTAACTGAGCGAGGCTTGCTCGAGCTGGGATTTCGGCGAAACATTCTTGTCGAAGAGCTGCTGATTGCGCTTGTTCACGAGATCGGCGGTTTCGACACCTTTTTCAGCGGCTGCCAGATTGGCTTCCGCCGTCTTGACCGCCAGCTGGTAATCGGTGGAGTCCATCCGAGCGAGCACGTCGCCCGGCTTCACCTTGTCGCCGATATCCACGAGGCGTTCGGTGATCTTGCCAGCAACGCGAAAGCCGAGGTTCATCTCCGTACGCGCCTTGACCGAGCCGGAATAGTCGAGCTTGCGGGTGTCGCCGGCCTTGGCGATCTCGACGACCTTCACCGGACGGATGACTTCCTTGACCTCAGCCTTCTCTTCCGAGCAGGCGGAAACGCCGATACCGATGGCGCCGACGAGCACGAGACTGGCGACGGACGGCATGCGATGGCTGAGGGTCTTGAGCGAAAACATCTTCCGCACTCCTGGATCGTTTCGGGGTTCCGACGGCGGCTGCCGTCCATTATTTCTTCAGCGCCCTGATCACGTAGTCGATCAGTTCGTCGACGCTTGCGCGGTTCGTTTTGGCAAGACATTGCGCCACCATCTGCGGATGGCAGAGATTGATCGTCGCGGCACCGAAGCAGCGCGAGGCAACGACCGGGTCCTGCTCGGCGAATTCCCCGGCTGCAATGCCTTCGGCGATGATTTCGGCAATGAGATCATGAACACGGTCGATATGCTTTTCGATGACATGCCAGTCGCGCTCGATCGCGACGATGATCATCTCGTGCACCTTCATCTCGTCGAGCATCAGATCGAGCGTCAACTGATGTTGGGTCTCGACATAGCGGCGCAGCCGCTCGCTGGCGCTGATCGGCTGATGGCGGATGTCGTAGGCGATTTGATAAGCGGTGGCGAGCATGCGCCCGCAGAGCGCCTGGTGGATTTCCACCTTGGAGGCGAAGAAACGATAAATATTGGCGGGCGACATGCCGAGATCGCGGGCAATGTCGGCCACCGTCGTCTTGCTGTAGCCGTAGTGCCGAAACAGCCGTTCGGCCGCGTCGAGAATGCGTGTGACATTCTCCTGCCGGGTGACGTCGAGCGTGTTTTCCGCGATCTCGTCCATGACTTTCGATGCCTCGACTTACGACTGACGAATTTTGAATTTCGTCAGTCGTAAAATATCAGGCGTCACTTGTCAACATCCCGGAGCGCAGCGAAGCTTCAGGTCAGCTGCGTGGGGGCGATCGGTTGATGCAGCCGGTGGGCCGCGTTCGTTGAACGTGGGGGATTTTCTGGAGCGGCTGAACAATGAACATCGCGCAATTGAAAAGTGCCGCGACGCGAACGCGCACGGCACCTCATCGCCGGCAGCAGGGAAATCAGACGATCTTGACGTCGAGCGTGATCGGAACCGCCGCGAGCGCCTTGGAAACCGGGCAGCCGGCCTTTGCCTTGTTGGCGAGTTCGGTGAAGGTCGCCTCATCGGCACCGGGAATACGGCCGGAGAGCGAGAGATGGATGGCGGTGATGGCAAAGCCGCCCTCGACGCTTTCGAGCGTTACCTTGGCAGAGGTTTCCATATGCTCGGCGGTAAAGCCGGCTTCACCGAGGATCAACGACAGCGCCATGGTGAAGCAGCCGGCATGGGCGGCACCGATCAGTTCTTCCGGGTTGGTGCCGGCGACGCCTTCGAAGCGGCTCGCAAAGCCGTAGGGATAATCCTTCAGGGCGCCGCTCTGCGTCGAGATCAGGCCTTTTCCGTCCTTGAGGCCACCGGTCCAATGAGCCGAAGCCGTACGATTGATCTGCATGCCGTCCTCCTGTTTTCGATTGTGCTTTCAGAAAGCGGCAGGGGCCGCTCCATGCCTGCGGGAGATCAGATAGCCTTCCCGATGGGCAATATAATGCTCTATCCCGAGAAGACGACAGGCTTGTAAAAATAGCGGGATCGAAGCCCTTCAAGCGGGATGCTGCAGCACGCTGAGGCCGCCGTCGATCGTCAGGCAGGTGGCATTGATGAACGGGCACTCGTCTGAGATCATGAACACGGCCGCCAGGGCAATCTCCTCCGGCGTCGCGATGCGCCCGCCGGGATGCAGTTTCATCGTCTCGGCCCTTGCCGCCTCCGGATCGGGAAAGCTGTTCCAGTAATCGATCACCTTCTGCGTCGAGACATAGCCCGGCGCCAGCGCGTTCACCCGGATATTGCGGGCCGCATATTCGAGCCCCAGGGATTTTGTCATCCCGAGCAGCGCGTGTTTTGCCAGCGGATAGGGAAATGTGTGCGGGATGATCGTGAAGGCATGCGTTGAGGCGATGTTGAGGATGACGCCGCCACCCTGTTCGATAAGGCCCGGCAGCACCGCCTTGCAGCAGTTCCATGCGCCCTTCAGATTGATGTCGAAGCAGCGGTTCCATTCCTCGTCCGTCGTCGCGAGCGGTTCGGCAAAGACATTGACCCCGGCATTGTTGACGAGCGCGTTCAGCTGTCCGATCTCTTCATTCGCCTGAGCCACCAACGTCGTGATCGTTCCGGCATCGGTAATATCGGCCGGCAGATAACCGAGCCGGCCGCCGCTGCGCTGGAGCTCTTTCGCCGCCTGCGCCAGCAGCGCCCCATCGCGATCGACGAGAAAGACGGCGGCATCCTCCCGCATGAAAGCCTTCGCCATCGCAAGGCCGATACCCTGCGCAGCACCGGTTATCAGGATGTTCTTGCCCTGCAGACGGCTGCTCATCTATCACCCCTTCGGTTGAACCGGCAGCGTCGACATCAGGATCGTCACTGTGCCGGCAAGCGCCTCACCTGGCGCAAGCGGCGTGAGCCCACCGAAATCAGGAAGGTGATGCCCGTTCGGCAGATGGCTCATCGGCTCGAGGCAGAAGAAATCGCTCCGGTTGACCGGCATATACAGCATGAAGCGATCGAGCGCACCGTCGGCTTCCAACGCCGCCCGGATTCCAAGTTCCGGCCAGGTGATAACAGCCCGCCCATTCCAACCCTCGAAGGCATTGTTCATCCATCTCTGCGGTAAAAGCGTCTCAGATCTGAAATCAAAATAACCAGGCACAGGGCCAGGCATCTCTGGCAGATGGTCCGGCCGCTCGCTCCAATAGCGATCGGCAGCAATCGCCAGTCGTGTCTTTGGCGTGCGCGCGAAGAAGGGATGTTGACCGAGCCCGAAGGGAAGAGCCGTATCGCCGCGGTTTTCCACGGAAAGCCTCAGCACCAGTGCATCGCCGGCGAGACGGATCTCTTGCCGCGTAAGATAGGCATAAGGTGAAACCCTGTCGGCGCTGCGGGAAAAGCAGAACTGCGCATGCTCCGCGCTGGCGTCTTCAAGCTGCCAGAGGCTGAGCCAGCCGTCACCGTGGAGATAGAGCGGATCGGAAGCATTCGGTTGGAAGCCATAGTCGCGTCCGGCAAAGGACATGGTGTTGCCTTCCACGCGATTGCCGAACGGCACCATCGCGAAATTCGCCATCGCTCCCTCCGGCCCGCCGGCCGCCACGAGAAAGGGCATGCCGCGATAAGTCGCGGCGGTGACGGCGGCACCCCGACGGCTGACCCGGACGGAGAGATCGCCTTGCCTCAGTTCGATGTCGTCCCCGGCTCGTCCTTGGTTCATCCACGTCGCCCCGCAGCCGAAGACCTCAAATTGTCGAGCAGCACTGCGATCAGCAGGATCAGCCCGCGTACGACATACTGATAGAACGCCTGGATATTCAAGAGGTTCATGACGTTTTCGGCAATGCCCATGATCAGCACGCCGACGATGACACCGCTCATCGCCGCTCGGCCGCCGGCCAGCGAAACACCGCCGAGAACGCAGGCCGAAATCACCGAAAGCTCAAGCCCTGTCGCCGCATTCGGCTGGCCGGAAGTGATGCGCGAGGCAAGCAGGATGCCGGCAATGCCGCAGACGAGCCCCTGCAGCGCAAAGATCCAGATGCGCATGTTGACGACGTTGACGCCGGCAAGCCGCGAGGCTTCCGGATTGCCACCGATCGCCAGCGTGTTCTTGCCGAAGACGGTGCGGTTGAGCACGAACCCGAAGAGGATGAAAAGGATCAGCATGATCCAGATCGGCGTCGGCACGGTCAGGAAGCGCGACAGAGCAAGCTGGTAGAAATCGGGATCGTTGATGCCGACGGCGCGGCCATCGGACGCGATCAGCGCCAGCCCGCGCACGATCTGCATGGTCGCAAGCGTGGTGATCAGTGCATTGACCCGAAAACGCGCAATGACGATACCGTTGACCAGGCCGACGACGGCGCCGCAAAGCAGGGCGGCGAGCAGCCCGACGGGAATGGAGCCTGTCGCATTCGAGACCATCACCGCGATCATGCCGGAGAAGGCGACGATCGATCCGACCGAAAGGTCGAAATCGCGGGATGCCAGGCAGAACATCATCGTGCAGGCGACGATGCCGATCGTGACGACCGATTGCAGCAGCCCCAGCATGTTTCGCTCGGTCAGGAAGTTCGGAACGAAGAGCGAGACAATCACGAAGGCGGCAGCGAAGATCACCACCAGCCCCTGTTCGCCGAGAAGGATTTTTTTCAACGAATTCATCGTCCGTATATTCCTGGTCCTAGAGCAATTTCAGGAAAAGTGCGAAGCGGTTTTCCGTCCGGAATTGCGTAAAAACAAAAAGTTAGAGCGGTTCTGCGTTTCCATGAAAAGCTGAACCGCTCTAAATGGTGCCTGCGGCATTCTTGTCGGGAAGCGCTGCCGTCAGGATGTTGCGCTCGTCGAAATCCTGGCGGGTGACATTGGCCGCCACCCTGCCCTGGCACATCACCATGATGCGATCGGAAATGCCCATGACTTCGGGCAACTCGCTTGATATGACCACGATCGCCATGCCGCCGGCCGCAAGCTCGTAGAGGATTTCGTAGATTTCCGATTTCGCCCCGACATCGATGCCGCGTGTCGGCTCGTCGATGACCAGGACCTTGATGCCCTGCTCGGACAACCAGCGGCCGAGAATGACCTTCTGCTGGTTGCCGCCCGAGAGGTTGATGATGTCCTGCTTGCGCGAGGGCGTCCGCACCCGAAGCTTGGCGATGAACCGATCCGCCAGCGCCGCCTCTTGTCTCGGGCTCAGAATGCCGAAAGGCGAAAAATGCCGGCGCGACGAGATCGCGATATTCTCCTCGATCGATCGCCCTTGGACGATGCCGTCGAACTTGCGGTCCTCGGGGCAAAGCACCATGCCGGCATTGATCGCCGCTTTCGGATTGTTCGGCGCAACGGCTACGCCGTCGATCGTGACCTGGCCCTGATGTCTGGTGTCGGCGCCGTAAAGCAGCCGCGCCATCTCGCTGCGGCCGGCGCCGATCAGGCCGAAGAAACCGAGAATTTCGCCCTGGCGGACGGAAAAGCTGATCGGATGACGCAGCCTTGGCCCCGACAGGCCCTTGGCCTCCAACCGTACGTCGCCGAGCGCGCGTTCGCGCCATCCCCAGACATTGCTGATCTCGCGTCCGACCATTTCCGAGATGATCTGCTCGCGCGTGGTTTCGGCGATCTGAGGATGGTGGGCGGCAAGTTTGCCGTCGCGCAGCACCGTCAGGCTATCGCAGAGGCGGAAGATCTCGTCGAGGCGATGCGAGACGTAGAGAATGACCGTTCCCTTCGCCTTCAGCCTGTCGATGAGCGAAAACAGGATTTCGCTTTCGCGGGAGGAAAGCGAGGAGGTCGGCTCGTCGAGCGCAATCACCCGCGCATCGAGCATGACGGCCTTGGCGATCTCGACCATCTGCCGCGCACCGATCGAAAGCGAGGCGACCTTGGCCGACGGATCGACATCGATGCCGATCTCCTCGAGTTTCGACCGCACCGTCTCGATCAGCGCCTTCGAATGGATGACGCCGCCCTTGGCCGGAAAGCGTCCGAGCCAGAGATTTTCGGCGACCGTCAACTCCGGAACGAGTTGCAGTTCCTGATGGATGACGATGACGCCGGCATGGAAGGCGTCGCGGACGGAGCCGTATTTCTGCTCCTCGCCGTCGATGAGGATGTTGCCGCCATCGGCGGCCTGATCGCCTGACAGTACGCGGATCAGCGTCGATTTGCCGGCACCGTTTTCGCCCATCAGGCCGTGGACGGCGCCTTTCTCGACCGTGAAGGAAACATTCGCCAGCGCCTGCACGCCGGGATAACCCTTGGAGATATTGCTGAATTCGAGGAAAGCCATCATCGCTCCGTCGAGAAAGACCGGCGGCACGCTGGGCGACCGCCGGACGATATCATCTTGGAAGGACGATCACTCGATGCCAAGATCCTTGCGGACCTTTTCGTAATCGTCGCGCAGCGCCAGGGAACCCGAGGTCAGCGTCAGCTTTGCCGGCTCCTTGTCGTTGGCGATCCAGTCGTACATGTTGAGCGCCGTCTCGTAGCCGTGACGCTTCGGCGAGATGATGACGGTGCCGAAGAAGCCCGTTGCCGCCGGCTTCTTGAATTCATTGATCGCCGATTCCGCACCGCCGATGCCGACACCGATGACGTTGGCGGCCGGAATGCCGACCGATTCGGACGCACGGACGGCGCCGAGGACGGCTTCGTCGTTGAGGCCGAAGGCGACCCAGTATTTCACGTCGGCATGCTTGTTGAGAACGGTGGTCGCCGCGTTGAGCGCCGCTTCCGTATCCGTCTTCGCCTGTGGCGCATCATAGATGTTTTCGGCCGGGAAACCGGCGGACTTCAGCACCGAGATCGCACCTTCGACGCGGTCAACGGCGGTGGGCAGCTGGTCATAGGAAACCCGCACGGCGCCGACATTCTTCATCTCCCAACCGCGCTTCTTGATTTCGGCGACGATTGCCTGGCCGACGGTCTCGCCAATCTTGGTGGCTGAAATGCCCATATGCGGCACGTCTTCCAGCGGCTTGCCGTCGGCGCTGACGAGGCGGTCGTCGACCGTCATCAGCTTCAGCTGGTTGGCTTCGGCCTTGGCGACGATGCCGGGGCCGAGCTTGACGTCGGGCGTGCAGATGATGAAGCCCTGCGCACCCTGAGCGCCGAGATTGTCGATCGCCGATTGGACCTTCTCGCCGTCTTCGGCGCCGATCTTGACGACGGTGAAGCCTTTGTCCTTTGCGGCCTGATCGGCGAATTTCCATTCGTCCTGGAACCACGGCTCCTCAGGCTGCTTGACGATGAACCCTATCTTGACGTCCGCGGAAAATGCCGAGCCGGCTGCCAGAATGGCGAAAGTGCCAGCCAGAATGGCTGCTTTGAACAAGCGCATGTCTCTCTCCCTAAACTCTCAAAAACCGAGCAGCTGCCTCCCAGGCAACGTCCAATGAATTATGACAAATCATCATACCAGTCAATTGCCAATGTATGATGATTGGAATAATAGGATTATTGACGAGATGCCGGGAGGAAGCGTCGCAAAGCGGATCGAATTCGGATAATCAGGTTCGATTGCCTAGCACGCGAGACAGAGCGGAGAGGTGAGTTGGAAACAATCGAGCGACAGAGCGGGGCCGAAAGCCGCCGCATCGAGCGCCGCCCGCGCGTACGCCGCAACGTCACGGCGGCGATCGCTCAGGATATCTGTGCGGACCGCTATCCCGCGGGCTCGCCGCTGCCCCGCGAAAACGATCTCTGCGAGCTCTACGGCGTCAGCCGCACCGTCATTCGCGAATCGCTGAAAGTGCTGGAATCCAAAGGCCTTGTCCGTGGCAAGCCACGCATCGGAACCACCGTCTGCGATAAGGACGACTGGAATATCCTCGACGCTGACGTGCTTGAATGGATGGGTCCCTATATCAAGGACTTCGACCTGCTCGGCTGCATTCTCGAAGCCCGCCGCACCATCGAGCCGGCAGCCGCCGAATATGCCGCCGAGCGCGCCAGCGCCCAGGAGATCGCCGATCTCGACAATGCCTGGCGGCAGATGCGCGACAGCGCCCGCGACCCGGAAAGCTTCACCGATGCCGACGTCATGTTCCACACGGTGCTGCTCACCGCCAGCCACAATCAGGTCTTCCGCCGCCTGTCGAGCGCCATTCACGCGGCGCTGAAATATGCGCTGCATGCCTCCAATATCGGCGTCGAGAATCGCGAGGATGCGGTGCTCGTTCACGGTCAGTTGGTCGAGGCCCTGCGCATGCGCGACAAGGCGGGAGCCCGTGAATGCGCCAACCGCATGCTCGATCTTGCGGTGCGCGATCTAGCCGCCGCCGAAAAAGCGATCGGCAGAACGAAATGACGGATCACCACAAATCTGCGAACGCGCCGTCGATCGCAAACCCGGGAAGAGACTGAAAGAACAGCGATGAAGATCACCAAACTCACCACCTATATCGTTCCCCCGCGCTGGTTGTTTTTGAAGGTCGAGACCGACGAGGGCATCATTGGCTGGGGCGAACCGGTCGTCGAAGGCCGTGCGCTCACCGTTCAGGCCGCCGTCCATGAGCTGGAAGACTACCTGATCGGCAAGGATCCTTTCCTCATCGAAGACCACTGGACCGTGATGTATCGCGGCGGCTTCTATCGCGGCGGCGCCGTCCACATGAGCGCGATCTCGGGCATCGACCAGGCGCTGTGGGACATCAAGGGCAAAGCGCTCGGCCAGCCGATCCACTCCCTGCTCGGTGGCCAGCTCCGCGACCGTATCAAGGTCTATTCCTGGATTGGCGGCGACCGTCCTTCGGATGTCGCCAACAATGCCAAGGAGGTGGTTGCCCGTGGCTTCAAGGCGATCAAGCTCAATGGCTGCGAGGAAATGCAGATCGTCGACACCAACGAAAAGGTGGAGAAGGCGGTCGAGACCATCGCCGCCATCCGCGAGGCGATCGGCCCGCATATCGGCATCGGCGTCGATTTCCACGGCCGCGTGCACAAGCCGATGGCGAAGGTTCTCGCGAGGGAGCTCGACCCCTACAAGCTGATGTTCATCGAAGAGCCGGTGCTTTCCGAAAACAGGGAAGCGCTGCGCGATATCGTCAACCATACCTCGACGCCGATCGCGCTCGGCGAGCGGCTCTTTTCGCGCTGGGACTTCAAGCAGGTTCTGTCAGACGGCTACGTCGACATCATTCAGCCGGATCTCTCCCATGCCGGCGGCATCACCGAATGCCGCAAGATCGCGGCGATGGCCGAAGCCTATGACGTGGCGCTGGCGCCGCATTGCCCGCTGGGCCCCATCGCGCTCGCCGCCTGCCTGCAGGTCGATGCCGTCAGCTATAACGCCTTCATCCAGGAACAGAGCCTCGGCATCCACTACAACAAGGGCAACGACATCCTCGATTACATCTCCAACAAGGAGGTGTTCCACTATGCCGATGGTTTCGTCTCGATCCCGCAGGGTCCGGGTCTCGGCATCGAGGTCGACGAGGCCTATGTCATCGAGCGCGCGAAGGAAGGTCATCGCTGGCGCAACCCGATCTGGCGGCACGCCGACGGCAGCTTCGCCGAATGGTGAGAGCGCATAACCCCGAAAATCGGAACCGACTTTCGGACAGGATTATGCGCAATTCAAAGTAATAGGGTCGCGCAAGCGACCCTTTTTCAATCCCCGTGTAGGATATCACGTGTCCTGTCCGTCATAGTGGAAGCTCAAAGAGGAGATTTCAGAATGGCCAGAGCAATTGCAATCATCGTCGCCCGCATCATCTTCAGTTTCATCTTTTTCATGGCCGCCGGCTTCAAGTTCGCCGATATCGGCGCGACGGCAGGCTATATCACCGCCGCCGGCTTTCCGATGGCGACGTTCCTTACCTGGATCGCCGCCTTCTTCGAGATCGCACTGGCGCTCGCCTTTATATCAGGAGCCTTCTTCACCGAGGCCAGCCTGCTCGCAGGCATCTATGTGATCTTCCTCGCTTTCGCCTTCCACGGCCCATCCCATTGGCAGCAGAACCAGGCCGAGTTCGGTTTCTTCATCGATCACTTTACCTTCCTCGCCGGACTGCTCTTTGCGGCGGTCCACGGGCCGGAGAAATGGGCGTTGAAGCAAACGCTTCTAAGATAACTGCGACGACCCGCCTCCTTCCGGAACCAACTGCCGCGCCGAACAGTTGGCATGTCGGCAAAACGGCAAGGAGAGCCCGCCCATGGAGCTGAAGGGAAAAGTCGCATTGGTGACAGGCGCCGGTTCGGGCATCGGCAAAGCGGCCGCGTTGCGGCTCGCCGCCGAGGGTTGCAAGAGTCGCAGCATTGAGCCGCACCGACGACGAGGTCGAAAAAACTTGCGCCGAGATCAAGGCCGCCGGCGGCCAGTCGATCGCGTTGACGGCAGATACCAGCGACGAAGCTCAAATGCGGGGCGCGGTGGAGCAACTGACCAACACTTTCGACGGCCTCGACATCGTTGTCGCCAATGCGGGGATCAACGGTGTCTGGGCGCCGATCGACGATCTGAAACCGGAAGAATGGGACAAGACGATCGCCGTCAATCTGCGCGGCACCTACCTCACCCTGCATCTGACGGTTCCGCATCTGAAGCGCCACGGCGGTTCGATCATCGTCGTCTCCTCGATCAACGGCACCCGCACCTTCACCACGCCGGGCGCCACCGCCTACACCGCAACCAAGGCGGGCCAGGTCGCCATCATCCAGCAGCTCGCCCTCGAACTCGGCCGACATGGCATCCGCGTCAATGCCGTCTGCCCGGGCGAGATCGAGACCAATATCGGCGCCAATACCGACAGCCGCCATCGCGAGGAGACGGAGGTTCCGGTCATTTGGCCGCAGGGGGATATCCCGATCGCCGGCGGCAAGGCCGGCAAGAGCGAGGATGTCGCCGAAACCATCCTTTTTCTCGCATCCGAGCGCGCCCGACACATCACCGGTACGCCGATCTGGATCGACGGCGGCCAGGGTCTGTTGCGATAGCCTTGCAGTCAGGAACTCAGCTGTTCAGCCGGGCGCTGTCGAGAGTATACAGTTCCTGCGCGCGCTGCACGCCGCGCAACGCATAGCGTCCGACGCAGGCGAGTGCGGTACGCTGCTGCTCCGGTATCGCCGCGGCGAAATCGGAGGAGATCAACAGGTTGAGATCGACGGAACGACACATCGAGGCGATCCGGCTGACCTCGTTGACGGCGGGTCCGATGACGGTGAAGTCCAACCGGTCCTGGCTGCCGATATTGCCGTAGAAGACATCGCCGATATGCAGGCCGATATAGACGTCGGTCGTCGCCCGGCCGTCGGCCGCACGCGCGGCATTCAGCGTGGTGAGCTTTTCCCGCAGCAACGATTCGGCGCTCAGCGCCGCACGACACGTCTCCGCCGGCACCTCGCCCTTAAAGATGGCGAGCACACCGTCGCCGATCAGCTTCAGCACGTTGCCGCCGGACTCGTGGACCGCTGTGATCACCGCCTCGCTATAGTCGTTGAGCAGCGGGATGATCTCCTCCGGAGGCACGCTGTCGGAGATCTTGGTGTAGTTCAGCAGATCGGAAAACCAGAGGGCCGCGGAAATCCGCTCCGATTTGCCGCGGCTGATCTTGCCTTCCATCACCTGGCGCGCGGCGTCCTCACCGAGATAGACCTCGGCGATGGTGCGGGCGATACGTCCAAGCGCGATGCATTTGATCGCCAGCCCCAACACCGGCACCAGCTTGCGCAGGATGGCGAGGTCGTGATCGGAAAAGCCCTCAGGATGTTTCGTCGCGAAATGCGAGAAGAAGCAATCCATCTCGCCGATCGTGCCAGCCTCGGAAAAACGATGCATCATCGCCACGAAATCCGTGTGGCCGGCTT
>Ga0102590_1001237_pt1 | contig 40415 bp, 41 predicted proteins | sample AraplaMF_Col_mMF_FD_76859 | JGI IMG/M metagenome (GOLD analysis project Ga0102590, IMG submission 76859) | Arabidopsis root microbial communities from the University of North Carolina, USA - plate scrape MF_Col_mMF | ecosystem: Host-associated > Plants > Roots > Endosphere | place: USA... | reverse complement strand
CGAAGCATCCGCGCGACCTCGTCGAGCATCGCTGCCTCAGCTTCATGCCGACCGGCCCGGAATGGGTCTTCGACGGGCCGCGCGGCCGCATCAGCATCCAGGTCAGCCCTCTGCTCTCCTCCAACGAAGGACATGTGCTGGCGCGCAGCGCGATCGCGGGCAACGGCATCGCGCTGATATCGCAATATCTCGTCGCGGACGCCTTGCGCGACGGCACGCTCAAGCCGGTGCTGCGCGACTTTCCGATTCCGGAATTATGGGTGAAGGCGGCAATTCCGGAACGACGGCGCAATGCAGCCGCGGTGCAGGCGCTGCTGACACTGCTAAAGACGTCGCTCGCACCCTCGCTGTGAACTGGGACGCCGTAGCCCGGATGGAGCGTAGCGTAATCCGGGTTTCGTGCCACGCGGGACAGTCGGGCGATGCGGTCGGTCTGTCCCGGATTGCGCTCCGCTCCATCCGGGCTACGTGCCCGACAAAAGACGGTTGCCCGGGAATGACGGACCTGACAGAAGTGCCCGCATGGATTCGCCACTTTTGAAATTCGTTCTGCCAGCCCTGACCGCTCTCGCGATCTCCACCACGCCCGCCGCGGCCGTGGAGCAGAACTGCCGCTTCATCCAGGCCAAGGCCGATCGCGAAGCCTGCTACAAGCGGCAGGAGGACGAGCTGGCGGCGAAGCGCAAGCCGGCCGCCGAGAGCACGTCGCTCGAATCGCTGCGGCAGGACGACGACGCCGTCTATCGCAGCATCAACAACATCTGCCGCGGCTGCTGAGCGGCCGAGCAGGGCTATCAAATCTCAGAGAAAAGCAGGAGCTTCTGCTCCGTGGCTTTCGTGCAGAGGTCTCGAATAGTTTCACCCCAAGAGAGAATGATCGGCTCAAGAGTACCGCGCCGTATCTCGACCGTTTCTCCAATGTAATGCCAATCGGAGATCATGAAGTTAGGACCATAGGCAGCTATATGGCGCCGAATCTCGGCTTCGAATCTGTAGCCTTTTAGAACGCCCGCGTTGTGCATGATGCTATTGCGCACCCATAGAAGAAATTCCAACTGCCGAATTTTGTCTGACAGCGAAATTCCACAACGTTGAGAGAAAACGGTGAGGCGATGAACGACTTGCGCCGTACCCCTCGGGGGGGCCCCAATCGAGAACGACGGCCGCAGGACCGCCATTGACCACTCTATGGTGGATGTCAAAGCCGTTAAGGTCGCGTAGCGAATTCTCATAGGCAAAGCCACATCGAACTTGAAATTGATGCTGTCTAACAGGTGCTCCTTATAGGAAACAACCTCGGCTTCGTCGATCGAAGCATGCGCCACCTTCTCATCGACCTCCGCCAGTTCGGCCTGCTTCTGCTTCACAATGCTTTCTTCTGAAAAGGCTAGGAACTCGCTTACGCTCGCTAGAATTCCAAGTTGGTCGATGGCAAACATGGGAGTCTTAAGGAACATTTCGGCGTCAAAGACCATACTGATTCCCTCATCCTATAGAGCCGCATTGAACGCCCTACGCTTTCGCTCGAGCCCAATTCCCCGCCCGCTTCTCCGCGAACGACGCCAGCCCCTCCGCCGCCTCGTCGCTCTGCCGCTTGAGCGAATGCAGGTGCACCAGCCGGGCGTAAGCGGCATCGTCGACCGCCATGCCGCCGAACGAGCTCTCCAGCGCCAGCCGCTTGGTCTCGGCCATCGCCTCCGGTCCGTTGGCAAGCAATTGCTCGACCATCCTGGCACCGGCGGCCTCCAGCTCGGCGAGCGGCACGACTTCGTGGACGAGGCCGATGCGGCGGGCATCCTCGGCGCCGAAGCGCTCGCCTGTGAGCGCGTAGCGGCGGACCTGCCGGACACCAATGGCGTCGCAGAGCTGCGGGATGATGATCGCGGCGGTAAGGCCCCAGCGCACCTCGGTGATGGAGAACAGCGCGTTGTCCGCGGCGATCACGACATCGCAGGCCGCGATCACGCCGGTGCCGCCGCCGAAGCAGCCGCCCTGCACCAGGGCGACCGTCGGGATCGGCAGCGTGTTGAGCCGCTGCACGGCCTCGAAGGTGGCGCGCGAGGCCGCCTCGTTGGCCTCGGGTGATTGCGGCCGCACGCCGTTGATCCATTTGAGGTCGGCGCCCGCCTGGAAGTGCTTGCCGTTGCCCTTGAGCACGACCACGCGCAGGTTCGGTTTGCTGCCGAGATCGTCCATCGCCGCGAGCACGCCAGCGATCAAGGCGCCGTCATAGGCGTTGTTCACCTCCGGACGGTTCAACGTGACGGTCGCAACCCCACGCTCATCGAGGGTCCACAGGACGGGGCTGGCAGTCATCGGCGATCCTCCGGTCATCTTGCTTGTCGCGCACTATGGCCGACGGAACGCATGCCGATCCATATCTTTCCAGCGTGGGGCGGTCGCGCCCATCGCATGGCGGCTTGTGTCATGCTGCCGCCGGGCGGCATTCAAGGGATCAGGGACAAGATCAACATGCGCATCTGCATTTTCGGCGCGGGCGCCGTCGGCAGCCACATTGCGGTACGGCTGGCGCGCGCCGGCCATGAGGTCAGTTGCGTGATGCGGGGGGCGCATCTGGAGGCAGTCCGCGCCAATGGCCTCAAGCTGCGCGTCGGCGATTCCGAGGTGTCCGCCAAGGTGAACGCATCAGGCGATCCGGCCCAGCTCGGCCCGCAGGACGTCGTGATCTCCACGCTGAAGGCGACGGCGCTGACGGGCCTGGTCTCCAGCATCAAGCCGCTGCTGCAGGAAGATACCGCCATTGTGTTCGCCCAGAACGGCATTCCCTGGTGGTACGGCATCGGCCTGCCGCCGCGGCATCCGACCCCGCCCGATATCTCCTTTCTCGACCCCGGCGGACGCCTGCGCGCCTGCATTCCGAAGGAGCGCATCATCGGCGGCGTGATCTTCTCCTCCAACGAGGTGACCGCGCCCGGTGTGGTGCACAACCTCACCCCGGACCGCAACCGCCTCCTGATCGGCGAATGCGACGACCGCAATTGCGAGCGCATCACCAAGCTTCGCAATGCCTTCAACGACGCCCGGCTGGAATCGCCGCCGGTGGCCGAGATCCGCGAGGCGATCTGGTCAAAGCTGCTGACCAACATGTCGCTGTCGGTGCTGTGCCTGCTTACCGGGCAGACTGCGCGCGGCGTGCGCGACGACCCTGCCTTTGCCGACGTCATTCCGCGCATGCTGAACGAGGCCAACGATATCGCCCAGCATTTCATTCCCGAGGTGAAACGCGTGACACGCAGCGGCCCCGCCCCCAACCACAAGCCGTCGCTGCTGCAGGATTACGAGCTCGGCCGCGCCATGGAGATCGATGTTCTAGTGAAGGCTCCCGCCGCCTTCGCGCGCGCCGCCGGCCTGTCCACGCCGACGCTCGACCTGATCGCTGCGCTCGCGATCCAGAAGGCGCGCGACAAGGGGCTTTATTCCGCCTGAGCCTCAGGCGAGACCGTCGATCCAGGCCGCGAGCGTATCGAGCACTTGAGAGAGTGCCTCTTCATTCGTCCGGCCCGACTTCTTCAGCACCGCAAACGAATGGTCGCCGCCTTCGACCTCGTGCAGCGTCGCCTTTGCCCCGAGCGAGGCGATGACGGGCTTGAGATGGCCGAGATCGGCAAGCTCGTCGCGCGTGCCCTGCAGGAACAGCATGGGGATGGCGATGCCGGCGAGGTGATCGGCGCGCTCGGACGAGGGCTTCTTGGCGGCATGCAGGGGAAAGCCGAGGAAGGCCAGTCCCCTCACACCCGGAAGCGGCGCCTTCGACTGCGCCTGCGAGGTCATGCGCCCGCCGAACGATTTTCCGCCGGCGACGAGCGGCGCGCCGGGGCAGCGCCGCGCCGCCTCCGCGACAGCCGCGCGGATGGCGGCGTGTGCGACGGCGGGCTGGTCGGGGCGGCCCTTCTTCTCTTCCATGTAGGGGAAATTGAAGCGGAATGTCGCGATGCCGCGATCGGCGAGGCCGGCTGCGACCTTCTCCATGAAGGCATGCCGCATGTCGGCACCCGCACCATGCGCCAGCACGTAGCAGGCGCGCGGATGGTCCGGCTGCGTGAGGATCGCCGAGACCGTGCCGATGCGCTCGATGTCGAGCTTGAGCTCTTGAGTTTTGGTTGTCACAATCAGCCATCCCGACAGACGCTGCTACGGCCGCCTTGGTAGCGTCACCGGCGCAGCCTGAAAACACAATAATTGCCGCGCCCGACTAGCCTACCAAGCCGGAACTGCGCATCAACCGAGGTAACCATGTCCTACCGCTCCTCCTGGATGACCGAAGAGCTCGACGTCTTCCGCGACCAGTTCCGGAAATATCTTGCCAAGGACCTGGCGCCGCATGCCGAGAAATGGCGCGAGCAGAAGATGGTCGACCGCTTCGCCTGGCGCGGGCTCGGCGAGATGGGCGCACTGCTGGCGAGCGTGCCGGAGGAATATGGCGGGCTTGGCGCCACCTTCGCCTATGACGCCGCGGTGCTGGACGATCTCGAAAGCACCGTGCCGGAGCTGACCACCGGCGTCTCCGTGCACAGCGCCATCGTCGCGCATTACATCCTCAATTACGGCTCGGAGGAGCAGAAGAAGCGCTGGCTGCCGAAGATGGCCTCGGGCGAGATGGTCGGCGCCATCGCCATGACCGAGCCCGGCACCGGCTCGGACCTGCAGGCCGTCAAGACCACGGCGAAGAAGCAGGGCAATTCCTACGTCATCAACGGCCAGAAGACTTTCATCACCAACGGCCAGGCCGCCGATCTCGTCATCGTGGTCGCACGCACCGGAGAGGCCGGGGCAAAAGGCATTTCACTGATCGTGGTCGAAACCGAAGGTGCCGACGGTTACAAGCGCGGACGCAACCTCGACAAGATCGGCCTGCACGCCTCCGATACTTCGGAACTGTTCTTCGACAACGTGACCGTGCCGCCGGAAAACCTGCTCGGCAAAGAGGAAGGCCAGGGTTTCGTCCAGTTGATGCAGCAATTGCCGCAAGAGCGCCTCGCGCTCGCGGTCGGCGCCGTTGCCGCGATGGAACGCGCCGTCAAGCTCACCGTCGACTATACCAAGGAGCGCAAGGCGTTCGGCAAGCCGCTGCTGGATTTCCAGAACACCGCGTTCACGCTGGCCGAGCGCAAGACCGAGGCGATGATCGCGCGCGTCTTCGTCGACTGGTGCATCGAGCGGCTCGTCGCCGGGGATCTCGACACAGTGACGGCGTCGATGGCGAAATACTGGTGCTCGGACAAGCAGGTCCAGACCGCCGACGAATGCCTCCAGCTGTTCGGCGGCTACGGCTATATGCAGGAATACCCGATCTCGCGCATCTTCATCGATTCCCGCATCCAGAAGATCTATGGCGGCACCAACGAGATCATGAAGCTGCTGATCGCGAGGTCGCTGTAGGGCTGTTCAACGCCCGCGCCAATCACGCGGCCGGCAGCCAAAACGCTGCTTGAAGCGCCGTGTGAAGTGGGAGAGGTCCGAGAAGCCCCAATCGAACGCGATGGCGCCGATCGTGCGATCCGCCATCGTGGGATCCCTGAGATTCCGCGCCGCACCGTCGAGCCGATGCGCGATCAAATAGTCGGTGAAGCTAGAGCCCGATCGCGCCAGCAGCTTATGCACGTAGCGCTCGCTGATGCCGACGGCCGCGGCGATATCGGCAACCGCAAGGCCGGGCTCACGCAGTCGCCGGTGAATGGCGCGCTTGAGCGCCAGCGTGGTCGCCTCCGCGAGGCTCTCCGATTCCGCAGCACCCGCCCGGCTGCGCCGCGACAGGCTGACGGCAACCAGCTCGATCAGCGCCGCGAACAGCCGCACGCCCTCGTCCTCGGTCATGCGCAGCGCGCCATCGCTCAGCGCGCGCGCCGTCTCCACGATGAGGTGGCCGACGAAGGGATCGTCCGAGACGCGGCAGGCGGTGACGTCGACCGAAGCCGGCAACCGCTCGCGCAACGCGCCTGCCGGCACCCAGAACGAGGCGACCTGCAATTGCGGACCGTGATCGTGCAGGAGGGCGAACTGCCGGTCGCTGTCGAAGATTCCGACCTGCCCGGGCGAGAGGCTGATCTCGCGGCCGTTCTGCTGAATGCGGCAGCGGCCGGCCAGCTTCAGATTAAGATAGAAGCAGCTGCGGTCGGACGCCGCGATGTCGGCCGCGGAGCGGCGCACCACATGCTCGGGAAAGCTGACGCGGTTGATCGCGGCATCGCCGAGACGGATATGCCCGACGCTGGCCGGAAAGCCGGCCGCGGCCGCCGGCTCCGGCGTCAGGTTCATGAACGCCTGGCAGATCGCCTCGCGGTAATAGGCGAATTGCTCGTTCGGCCGTACGCCCGCGGTATTCCAGGCCGATTGGCGTGACGGAACGGCGCGCTCGATCTGCTGCATCGGTTCACTCCGAGACCAATCCGGTTCACTTCCAGCCAAGCGCAAAAAGGCGGACCGGTTCACACTTCATACAACAAGAGTGTCCTGCTGCGCCCCGCGCACGCCAAGGACCCGCATCGTACCGATCTAACCACACCCCCTCGGGAGGAGCCACAACATGTCGATCTACGTTCTCGTTCACGGCGCCTGGCACACCGGTACGGAGTTCGAGCCTGTCGCGGCGCCGATCCGCGCCCACGGCCATCAGGTCTACACGCCGACGATCAGGGGCAACCGCCCGGGGGATGCCAAGACGAGCGGGCTGAAGGAAGCGATCCAGTCGATCGCCGACTACCTCGCCGAGAACAATCTCAAGGACGTCATCCTGCTCGGCCATTCCTATGGCGGCATGGTCATCACGGGCGTTGCCGATCTCGCGCCAGAGCGCATCCGCCGTCTCGTCTACTGGAACGCCTTCGTGCCCAACAATGGCGAGAGCCTCAACGACATGGTGCCGCCGCCCTATGTCGGGCTGTTCGACGCGATCGCGGCCGAGCGCGGCGACGGCTCGGTGGTGCTGCCCTTCCCGATCTGGCGCGAAGCCTTCATCAACGACGCCGATCTCGAGACGGCGCAGCGGGCTTACGACGTGCTCAATCCGCATCCGCTCGCGACCTTCACCGACAAGATCGCACTCAAGACCAACCCGGCCGACATGCCGCTGGCCAAATCCTACATCAACTGCACCGAGGACACTGCACTGCCGCACAGCTATGGCTGGCATCCACGGCTGTCGGAGAAGCTCGGCCTGTTCCGCCTCGTGCAGGTGCGGGGAAGCCACGAGCTGTGCTTCTCCGATCCGGCGCGCCTCGCCCAGGCGATCATGGAGGCGGGACGCGACTGACGGGCCCCGCTGCTGATCTCGTGGCCCGCAGGCGCTACCTCATCCGCTTGTCGGCGGCGACGAAGTCGATGAAGGTCCTGACCTTCGCGGAGAGATATTTGCGGCTCGGATAGACCGCGAACAGCTTGCCGACGAAGACGACGTGCTCCGGCATGACGTGTTCGAGACGCCCGGCAGCGATGTCGGCGGTGACCAGCCATTTCGGCAGGAAGGCGAGGCCCATGCCTTCGAGCGCGGCCATGTGCAGCAGCGTCTCGTTGGCACTGCGCAGCACCGGATCGAGCTTGATGGTCTCGGGCCCGTTCTCGCCCTCGAAGGAAAAGCTCTCGCCGGGATAAAGCGCGTAGTGCAAGAGCGCGTGGCCGGCGATGTCGGCGATCCTGGCCGGGCGCCCTGCGCGTTCGAGGTAGGCCGGCGCGGCGACCATGTAGAACGGAACGTTGGTGATGGGGCGCGCGATCAGCGCCTCGTCGGGCGCGGCGGTCGCGCGCAAAGCGAGATCGAATCCCTCCTCCACGAGGTTGACCAGCCGCCCGCTGAGATCGACGTCGAGACGCACATCCGGATATCGCGCCTGATAGTCCGCCAATACACTTGCGAAGATCGTGTTCGCCATCCACACCGGCGCGGTCAGCCGCAGCGTGCCGCGCGGCACGACGGTCGCATGGCTGACGGCGGCCTCGACCTCGTCGAGTGAATCCAGCATCTGCCGCGTCTGCTCGAAATAGAGCGTGCCACTCTCGCTCAGGCTGACGCGCCGGCTGGTCCGATTGAGCAGCCGCGTGCCCAGCCGCTTCTCGAGCTGCATCACATGCTTGCTCGCCATGGCGGGCGAGATGCGCAGGCGCTGCGCCGCGGCCGCAAAGCTCTTCAGCTCGGCGACCAGGCAAAACACCCTCATGCTCACCAGCGAATCCACGGGATCATCAACACCAAGGAAATGAACCTATCCTGAAACACATAATGATCAAAAATGGAGAAACCATCAAATGGTGGCAACCCTCATAATCCCCTGGAGAACCACCATGTCCGCCACCACCTTCGAGACCCCTGCCTCCAGCCGTGCCCTCCGCATCGGCCTCTGGGCTGCCCAGATCGTCCTCGCCGCCGTCTTCGTCTCGGCCGGGTTCGTTAAGCTGACCACCCCGATTCCTCGGCTGGCCGCGATGATGCCGTGGGCCGGGCAGTATTCGGAGACGTTCGTCCGCTCGATCGCGCTGGTCGATCTCGCCGGCGGCATCGGCATCCTGCTGCCGGCCCTGACCCGGATCCTGCCGCGGTTGACCGTGCTCGCCGCGCTCGGCTGCGCGGTGCTGCAGGTGGTTGCGCTTGTTTTCCACGCCTCGCGCGGCGAGATGCCGGTGACGCCGCTCAACGTCGTCCTGCTCGCGCTCAGCCTGTTCGTGCTGTGGGGACGCAACAGCAAGGCACCGATCGCAGCGCGGCAGTTCTGACCGGCTGGAGCGTCGCCGCCATGATCTCAGCCAACGGATGGTCCCGCAGGGGACTGCTCGCCGGCACCGCGATCCTCACCGCCGGCGGCGCTGTCGCCGCCAGGGAGGATCGCCTCGCCGACGGCGTCGTGATCCTGATCGACAGCAACGAGCCCTATGTCATGGGTCACGCGATCAGCTATTCGGCCAACCTCTCCCGGCATTTTGCCGAGCGGGGCGCGCGATTGCTGATCGAGGTCGTCGCCAACGGCAAGGGCATCGACGTCTTCCGCGCGGACAAGACGCCGCTGGTCGAACCGCTCGCGATGCTGCGGCAGTCGGTACCCAACCTCACCTACAGCATGTGCGCCTCGTCGAAGACCATCGCCGAGGCCAAGGAGCAGATCTCCATTCCGCTGATCCCTGGCGCGAACCTCGTCCCGTTCGGGATCGGTCGCGTCGTCGATCTGCAACTGAAGGGCTGGGCCTATATCCATGCGTGACGACGCACGCGAAGGCGTTGCGATGTCGCGGCGATCGATCCTGATGGCCGCGGCAGCCTCTGTCGCTGTCCCGCACATCGCCCGCGCGCAGGAGAGCTGGCCGCCGGTGTTCGAGGCCGGCCGCAGCCAGTTCACGCTGGTACGGCCGCATGCATCGATGCCGCAGCTCAGGCTCCAGGACATGCGCGGCCGGGATGCGGTCGTAACGGCGAAGCCGGGCCGTATCACGCTGGTGAATTTCTGGGCGACCTGGTGTGCGGCCTGCAAGCTCGATCTGCCGACGCTCGCTAGCCTTGTGGCCTCGCGGCCCGACCGGCTCGATATCGTCGCGATCTGCACGGACACGAAGGATCTGGGCAATATCCGCAGCTTTCTCGGCGGGCTCGCCGTGAAGGACCTCGCCTGCTACGCCGACGCCTATGGCGCGGCGGCCGAAGCATCCAAGGCGATGTTCTCTATCCTCGGCATGCCCATCACCTATCTCGTCGGCACCAGCGGTCGCGTCGAGGGTTACATCATGGGCGCGCCCAATTGGCTCTCACCGGCGGGCGCGCGCCTGCTGCAGTTCTACCGCGAACAAACCTGATCTAGTTCGGATGCCACCAGCGGCCGCCGATGACGACGCCTTCGGACGCGATCTTGCGATCGCCGATCAGGTGCTCGCCGACGACATCCTCATAGTCGAACTGGCCCTGCTTGATGCTGATCAGCGTGGCGTCGCCGGCGCTGCCGGGCTTGAGGCTGCCGAGCTCGGGGCGGCGCAGCGCCATCGCCGCGTTCACGGTCGAGGCCGCGATCACGTCCGACAGCTCCATGCCCATGCACAAGAACTTCGACATGGTCGTCACCTGGTCGAAGGCGGGGCCGTCGATGCAGAGCTGATGGATGTCGGACGAGATGGTGTCCGGATAGAAGCCGTTGGCGAGCATGGCGCGCGCGGTCTTGAACGCGAACGAGCCCTTGCCGTGGCCGATGTCGAACAGCACGCCGCGCTCTCGCGCATCCAACACCGCCTTCTTCACCGTGCCCTGCGCCGTCGCCGGCGTGTTGGGGAACGGACGGAACGCGTGGGTGAGCACGTCGCCGGGACGCAGGCGCGCCAGCACGTCCTCATAGCTCGGCGGGGGATGGTCGATATGCGCCATCAAGGGCATGCCGACCTCGTTCGCGACCTCGAGCGCGATGTCGAGCGGTACCGCGCCTGACGTTCCCGAAGAATGCAGGCCGACGCGCACCTTGATGCCGACGATGAGATCGCGATTGGCATCGGCCACCTTGGCCGCCTCGATCGGATTCATCAGCCTGAGCTCCTCGCTCTCGCCGACCATGATCCGGTGCGAGAAGCCGAAGATGCCGGCATGCGAGACGTGCAGATAAGCGAGGATGCGGACCTGGCTCGGCTCGATCACATGCTTGCGAAATCCCGCGAAATTGCCGGGGCCGGCGCTGCCGGTGTCGACCGCCGTGGTGACGCCGGACAGGCGGCAGAATTCCTCGGCATCGATGCCGAGCGACGTGCCGCCCCAATAGACATGGGTGTGCAGATCGATCAACCCCGGCGTCACGATGTATTTCGAAACGTCGCGCACATCGGTGCCGGGATCGGCCTTGAGCCCGGTGCCGATCGCCGCGACCTTGCCGCCCGAAAAGGCGACATCCGTCACGGCATCGAGCTTCTGCGAGGGGTCAACGACCCGCCCGCCACGCAGGATCAAATCGAAAGGCATTCTGGTCTCCGGATGTCGCGATGAGGCGGCTGACGATTGGTCGGCCAAAGGAAGGAAGCCTCACACTTCTAGCAATTTTTGCGCCGGAGTCCCCGGTCAACGAAGACGATGACCCATGACAAAATGGCGACCCCGGGAGGGGCGTGCTTCCGGCCCGTGGTGCCGGAGCCGTCTCGTCCCGGGATCTCCTCGGAGCGGCCTATGCGGGGCGGACCGTAGCAAGGCGCTCCAGCGCTTTGCGGACACCGGCGCCATAGGCCGGGTCGGCTTTCGTGCAATTCGCGATGTGCCGCTCCTGGATATGGACCGCCGCACCGCCGACGCTGCGTGCCGTGTTGTCGAACAGGATCTGCCGCTGCGCCGCGTTCATCTTGCGGAACAGATCGCCGGGCTGCTGATAGTGATCGTCGTCGACGCGATGATCCCAATGCGCGGCCGCGCCGTCGATCTCCAGCGGCGGCTCGTTGAGATCGGGCTGGTCGGTCCACTCGCCGTGGCTGTTCGGGAAATAGGCGGGCGTGCGCCCGAGATTGCCGTCCGTCCGCATCGCACCGTCGCGGTGGTAACTGTGATACGGACATTTCGGCGCGTTGACCGGAATCAGATGATGGTTGACGCCGAGGCGATAGCGCGCCGCATCGCCATAGGAGAACAGGCGCGCCTGCAGCATCTTGTCGGGCGAGAAGCCGATGCCGGGCACGACATGGGCGGGCGAGAAAGACGCCTGCTCGACCTCTGCGAAGACGTTCTCGGGATTGCGGTTCAGCTCGAAATAGCCGACCTCGATCAGCGGAAAGCTCGCCTTTGGCCAGACCTTGGTCAGATCGAACGGGTTGAACGCAAACGCCTTGGCCTGGTCATCGGTCATGACCTGCACGAACAAGGTCCAACGCGGAAATTCGCCGCGCTCGATGCTGCCGAACAGATCGCGCTGATGGGATTCGCGATCCTTGCCGACCAGCGTCTCGGCCTCGCCGTCCGAGAGGTTCTCGATACCCTGCTGGGTGCGGAAGTGAAACTTGACCCAGGTGCGTTCGTTGGCCGCGTTGATGAAGCTGTAGGTGTGGCTGCTGAAGCCGTGCATGTGGCGATAGCTTCTGGGAATGCCGCGCTCGCTCATCACGATGGTGACCTGATGCAGCGCCTCCGGCAGCAGCGTCCAGAAATCCCAATTGTTGTCGGCGCTGCGCATCCCGGTGCGCGGGTCGCGCTTGATCGCGTGATTGAGATCGGGAAAGCGCAGGGGATCGCGGAAGAAGAACACCGGGGTGTTGTTGCCCACCATGTCCCAATTGCCTTCCTCGGTGTAGAATTTCAGCGCAAAGCCGCGGATGTCGCGCTCGGCGTCGGCAGCGCCGCGTTCGCCGGCGACGGTCGAGAACCGCGCGAACATGGGCGTCTGCTTGCCTATTGCCGAGAATATCTTCGCTTTGGTGAAGCGGCTGATGTCGTGGGTCACCGTGAAGGTGCCGAAGGCGCCGGAGCCCTTGGCGTGCATGCGCCGCTCCGGAATCACCTCGCGATCGAAATGCGCCAGCTTCTCGATCAGCCAGACGTCCTGCAGCAGCGCAGGCCCACGGCGCCCCGCGGTCATGATGTTGAGATTGTCGCTGACGGGTGCGCCGGTTGCTTGGGTCAAACGTTTTGGCTCATCGGCCATGGGATGCTCCTGAAGATGGGATTATCGGGTACTTGCCGCCCGCGTGCGAAACCACAGGCTCGCACGCGTCGCCGGCAGTCGATTTCGAGATCGCACTGTCCTTGCGCGAACGCCGCTCAGCCGTGCCAATGCGAGTTGCGGATGACGCTGCAGAAATTGCCGCGATGGAAATGCGGCTCCTTGTCGGCGATGACGTCGGCCTTGACGTTGCCGAAGGTCGTCTCCGGCTTGTGCTTGATGCCGTCGTAGAACGCCTGGATGATGTCTTCCTTGAAGTGCGGCGTGCGCGGAAACGCCTTCACGACGGCCTCGCGCTCCGCATCGGGATAGTCCTTGTAGGTGAGCCCGAGGACATCCATCTCGACGCCGGCGGTCACCAGCGCGACGACGGGATGCATGTGCTGCGGCACGCCGGGCGTGGTGTGCAGCGCGATCGCGGTCCAGACCGTATAGGCGTCGGCCTCGGAGATGCCCTGGCTGCGCAGGAAGTCGCGAGCGGCATGCGCGCCGTCGACCTCGAACCGTTCGTGCCGGCTGCCATGACCCGGCATCAGGCCGATATCGTGAAACATGGCGCCGGCGTAGAGCAGTTCGCGGTCGAATGTCAGCCCGCGGCGGATGCCGGCCAGCGCGCCGAAATGATAGACGCGGCTGGAATGGTTGAAGAGCAGATCGGTCTCGGTGTCGCGGATGTAGTCGGTGATGGCGCGCGCCAGCCTGCTGTCGGGAATGGCGGCGGTTCCGGTGATCTCTTGCATGATGGCCTCCTGAATTTCTCCGGTAGCCGCGAACGTAAGTCCGGGTTAGATTGTCCTCAATTGAGGTAATACGTCGAAAACGGACAAATACCTGCCAAGGCGGACACGGGAGAAGGACATGGGCGCGAAGCCGAAATCGAGGACAGTTGTGATCGTTGCGCTGCCCGGGGTGCAGCTGCTCGACGTCGCCGGCCCGCTCGACGTTTTCGCCGAGGCGAATCTGCAGGCCGGATATCAGGCCTATGTGCTGTTCGTGGCGGGCGCGGAGCCGGGCCCGATCCGCAGCTCCTCGGGCGTGCGCCTGATGCCCGACCGCATCCTCGATCGCGGCTTCCAGGAGAGCATCGACACCCTGCTGATCGCGGGATGCCCGAACGCCGCCGATGTGCCGGCGGACGGATTGGTGATCGACTGGCTCCGCCGGCGTGCAACCAGGACCCGGCGTTTCGGGTCGGTCTGCTCGGGCGCGTTCTTTCTTGCGGCGGCGGGCCTTCTCGATGGCAAGCGAGTCACGACCCATTGGGCGGTCGCGGACCGGCTCGCCGAAAAATTCCCGTCGGTCACCATCGACAAGGACGCGATCTACGTCACCGACGGCAAGCTTCGCACCGCCGCCGGCGTGACCGCGGGGCTGGATCTGGCGCTCGCCCTGGTCGAGGAGGATCTCGGCCGCGAGATTGCGATGAAGGTCGCAAGCCAGCTCGTGATGTTCTTCAAGCGCCCGGGCGGACAGATGCAGTTCACCCGCAAGGGCGAGACCGTCCCCGCCGGCCGTGCCGCGCTGCAGGAGCTGCAGCGCTGGGTCGCCGCCAATCCCGGACTGGATCACAGCGTCGCCAGCCTCGCGGCGCGCATGGACATCAGCCCGCGTCACTTCGCGCGGCTGTTCCGCGCCGAAGTCGGCATCACGCCCGCGACCTGGGTCGAGGAGGCCCGCGTCAATGCGGCAAGGCGCCTGCTGGAGCTCGGCAACGAGGCGCCCAAGCAGGTCGCCCTGCATTGCGGCTTTGCCGACGCGGACACGTTGCGCCGCGCCTTCGCCCGCCATGTCGGCGTGACGCCCGCCGAATACCGCAAGCGCTTCGCTCGGATCCCGGGCTCGACGATCTAGAGAAAGGAGGAGATGGCGATCCCGGCAAGAGGTCGATGCTCGCGCTCCGGGCGGGGCATTTCGGGAGAAATGCCAGAACGATGCTTGCGCTCTCGACCGATTTACCGGCAATTTGCCTGCTCTTTGTATCTCCGAGGCACACGGAGCAAGGCCGGCGCTGACGCCCAGGCGGGCCTGCCGGCAGCCGTTCAGGCCTCGAATCCAGCAGCAGAGTGGCTTACGTACCGACCATGACCTCTACGAATACCTTCGTCGCGCAGGTCGCGCCTCAAAGAAGCAGTCAGTATTCCAATCTGGCCCGCGACCTCGCGACCGCCGAACTCCTCGCGTCGCCGCTCGGTCAGACGCTGTCGAATGTGTCGCTGGAGCAGATCGCCGGGCAGGACTACGTCAGGTTCACGAAATCGGACGGCGGACTGACGGAGCAGCATCACAGACAGCTCGCCAGCATGGCGATGATCGGGAACGTCTTCGAGCTTTTCGACTCCATCGACGCCGTGCAGGGTCCGTTGCTTCGGCCGGTCGCGGTCAGCTATCCCTTTGCCATGTCCCGGGACCTGCCTTCCATCAGGCGCTACAAGGGAAAGACGAGCGAGTTCTTCACGCAATTCGTCTGCAACATCGCCAAGAACGCTTCCGACTTCCGCGACCTGGATTGGCGCGAACTGAAGTTGCTCGATCCGCTATGCGGCGGCGGAACGAGTCTGTTCGTCGGGCTGTCGCTCGGTGCTAGTGTTGCCGGTGTCGAGCTCGAGCAGAGCGACATCGAGTCCACGGCCACCTTCGTCATGCAATATTGTCGCGAGAACCGGATATCGCTGTCGAAGACGCAGGAGCGCCTCCGAAAGTTGGGAAATGCGCACCGCTGGACCTTTCAGATCGGAAGGGATGATCCTCTTCGCTGCATGCTGGTGAGCGGAGGCGGTGCCGCGGCAAAGGAGTTGACATCCGGCTTCGGTCAACCTCACCTCATCGTCGCCGACCTGCCTTACGGCATTCAGCACAATGCCCCGCTGCAGGACCTTTTGAGCGGTTGTCTGCCCGCTTGGGCCAAGCTGCTGCTGCCGGGCGGCTGCATGGCCTTTTCCTGGGATTCGACGCGCTTCACGCGCGAAGACATGGTGGCATTCGTCCAGGACACCGCGCCTTTCGAGGTCGTCCAGACCCCGCCCTACGACAATCTTGCGCATCGGGTCGACCGCGTCATCAAGCGGCGCGACGTCCTCGTGGCAAGGGTCCGTCGCTGAATTCGACGCTGCGATGGAGAGAGGCTGGCGATCCCGGCATGACTCGAACATGCGACCTACGGTTTAGGAAACCGCCGCTCTATCCGGCTGAGCTACGGGACCGCGGAACCCGCCGCGAGGCGGGTTGCCTGGAGCTGTACATATCAAAGCGAGGGCCGAATCGGAAGCCCTCGCCGCAGCCAATACAGACGCCGGCGGGCGGTCTTACGCCTTGATATTGTTGTCCTTCACCACCTTGCCCCAATAGGCGACCTGCTTGTCGAAGAAGGTCTTGAAGGCGGGGCCGTCCTGAAGCAGCAGCGTCATCTGCTGCGTTTCCTTGAGCTGGGCGGCGGTCGCGGGCTCGCTCAGGATCTCCTTCGAGGCCGTCGCCATGGCCGAGACGATATCGGGCGGCGTGCCCGCGGGCGCGAAGACGCCCCACCAGGCCAGCGTCTCGAAATCCGGGAAGCCGGCCTCGATCGCGGTCTGCGTATCCGGCAGCGCCGGCAGCCGCTCGCGGCCGAGCTGTAGGACCGGGCGCAGCATGTTGGTGCCGAGCTGGGCCGCGACAAGCGCCGCCGATCCCGCGATGAGATCGACATGGCCGCCGAGCACGTCGTTCATGGCCGGGCCGCCGCCGCGATAGGGCACATGCATGATCTCGACGCCGGCCTTGCTGCCGAGCACCGTCATGGCGAGATGGCCGAGCGTGCCGATGCCCACGGACGCGTATTTCACCGCGCCGGGCGTCGCCTTGCAGGCGGCGACCACGTCGGCAAAGCTCTTGTAGGGACGGCCCGCACCGGCGGCGATCACGTAGGGCGCGGTGCCGATCAGCAGCACCGGCATCAACTCGCGCTCGACGTCCACCGGCGGCTTGTCGAGGATCGACGGGATCACCGCGTGGGAATCGAAGGTGACCAGGAACGTCGAGCCGTCCGTCGGGCTCTTGGCGACCTGCGCCGCACCAAGCGCGCCGGCTGCGCCCGACTTGTTCTCGACCACCACGATGCGGTTGAGCTTTGTCTGCAGATTGCTCTGCAGCAGCCTTGCCATCGCGTCAGTCGAGCCACCCGGCGGAAACGGCACGACCAGCGTGATTTTCGAAGCCTGCGCGCTTGCCGGTGCCATCGCCAGGATGGCGGGCGCGGCCAGCAGCGCCCGTCGCGTGATCGTCATGGTCCCCTCCCTTTTGTCTTGCGCTTTGCTTTTTTGCTTTTGAGCGCTTCAGGTCGTTCCGAAGCCCGACCCTGCTTTTTTGTATTCTGGCCGAGGCGGACTGAAAATGTCCAGCACGCGGGCTCCGTCGGGGCCGGCGCGCATGGTGTGCGGCACGTTGCAGGGCGTGCGCCAGAAATCACCCTTCTTCACCGGGATCTCCTCGTCGCCCTGGACGCGGATGGCGGAGCCGTCGAGCAGCACGCCCCATTGCTCCTCGGGATGATGGTGCAGCGTGCCCTGCGCGTGCGGCGCCAGCGTCACCACCGAGAGCATGGCCTGCTCGCCGGAGAAGATGCGCGTGGTCACCCCCGCCGCGAGCTCGCGGAACAGCCCGTCGTCGGGATTGTCGATGTTGTGGAATTCGTCTTTCTGGCTCACGCCGTTCTCCCCTTCGTTCTTCTCTGCTCAGGATTTGCCATAGGAGCCCTGATAGCGGCCTTCGCGGATCGCCTTCATGGTCTCCTCCTCGCGCGCGACCTGGGCACGGACGGCTTCCAGCAGCGCTGCGGCGCCCGCGGCAGGAAACGATACCACGCCGTCCTCGTCGCCGACCACGATGTCGCCGGGCGAGATGACGCTGCCGCCGACAGAGACCGGCACGTTGATCTCGCCGGGGCCGTTCTTGTAGGGACCGCGGTGGATCACCGCGCGGGCGTAGCAGGGGAAGTCGTCGGCCGCGAACGCCGCGACATCGCGGATCGCGCCGTCGATGACATAGCCTTCGGCTTTGCGCCATTGCGCGATGTTCTTCATGATCTCGCCGACCAGCGCCCGCGTCTCGTCGCCGCCGCCATCGACCACGATGACATCGCCGGGCCCGACCAGCTCCAGCGCACGATGGATGGCGAGATTGTCGCCGGGCCGCGTGCGCACCGTGAAGGCCGTCCCCACCAGCTTGCCGCCGCGATGATAGGGTTTCAGCCCGACCGCGCCAGGCAGGCGGGCGAGATTGTCGGAGATGACCGACGTCGGCGCACCGCGAAAGCCCTCGATGATCTCGGCCGGCGGTTTCGGCACGCTGTTCGCTGCGATGGTGATGGTCATGTCAAAACAGTCCTTTCGTGGATTTTCTTATTCGGCGTGCGCCCGCGCCTTCGCCGGCATGACCCGGAAGGCGCGCCCTTCCTTCATCCACGCCGCGCGCTCATCGCGCAACAGGGTGCGGCGGACTTTTCCGGAATCGTCGCGCGGCGGAGCGCCGACGAACTCGAAGCTCTCAGGATGCTTGTAGCGGCTGAGCCGGTCCTTGAGGAAATCCACCATGCCGTCGGCGATTTCCTGGCCATCGGCATCGCTCTCCGGCTCGATGATGGCATGCACGCGCTGGCCGAGCTCCGGATCGGGCAATCCCACCACCACGCAGGACCGCACGCCGGGCGCCTCGGAGACCGCGGCTTCCACCTCCGCCGGATAGATGTTAGCGCCGCCGCGCAAGACCATGTCGGCAAGGCGGTCGCCGAGATAGAGATAGCCTTCCGCATCCAGCCGGCCGATATCGCCGAGCGATTCCCAGCCGTCCGCGCGGCGTTTCGGTTCGGCGCCGAGATAATGATAGGTGGCGTCCCTGCCGTCATTGTTGAGGAAATAGATCTCGCCGGTCTCACCCGGCGCGACGTCGTTGCCGTCCTCGCCGATGATGCGAAGCTTTGCCATCTCGCCGATCTTGCCGACCGAGCCCTTGTGCGCCAGCCATTCCGTGCCCGAGATGATGCAGGAGCCTTGCCGCTCGGTGCCGCCATAGAGCTCCCAGACGCGCTCGGACCCGAGCCAGGAAATCCAGTTCTCCTTCAGCCAGGGCGGCATGGGTGCTGCCATGTGGAACACGGTCTGCAGGCTCGAGACGTCGTAGGCGTTGCGCACGTGTTCGGGCAGCGCCCAGATCCGGTGCATCATGGTCGGCACGAAATTGACCCATTGCACGCGCTCGCGTTCGATCTGCCGCAGCGTTTCCTCGGCGTCGAACTTGACGAGGCCGTTGAGCTGGCCGCCGGTGAACAGCGCATAATGCGACACGATGAACGGCGCATTGTGGTAGAGCGGACCGGGATTGAGCAGCGAGACGCCGAAGGGGATATTGAGCGGCGGTGTCGCGGCGGTGTCGATGACCGCCGGCTGGTGATCGAGGATCACCTTCGGACGCCCGGTCGAGCCGCCTGAGGTCATGGCCTTCCAGTAGCGCGCCACCGGCGGGTTGAGCGGCTCGTCCGAAAAACCTTCGGGCACGAAGTCGGCAGGCAAACGGTTGGGCGCGTTCCAGTCGGCCTCGCCGCCGACCACCAGCGCGGGCTTGAGGATGTCGAGCACCGCGGCGGCCTCGCCGCGCGGCAGCCGCCATGACAGCGAGGTCGGCGTCGCCCCGCATTTCCACACCGCGAACGAGGTCTCGAAGAAGGCGTTGCCGTTGGGCAACCCTATCGCAACGAAATCGCCGGGCTTGACGCCCTTGGCCGCGAACGCCCGCGCGCGCCGGTTGGCGCCGCGATCGAGCGCGTCCCATGTGAGCGTATCCTGTCCGTGGCGGACGGCGATCGTGCCTTGCGGTTTGCGTTGAGCGTACCAGCGCGGCACGTCGGACAGGGGCAGCAGCATCAGGCGTTTCCACTTCGTCTTCTTGGCGGCGCCCCGGGGCGAGGCGCTCGCGGGAGGAAGTGTAACAGCGAGAGCTATGTCTTCAAGACATCAGCGTTCGGCGCCGCAGCCCGGACTGTCGAACAGCGCAGCAAGGCCGCATTTCGAGGTCAGCATCCTGTCGCCGTCATGGCCGACGCCTGCGACATCCCAGACCCGGTGATTGGGTGTGCCGTGGCCGCGCTTGGCCATCGCATCGGCATAGGCATGGCCGCGCGCATATCGCGTGGCGCCCTGCGCTTCGGCCATGCAGCTCTTGTCCAATGCGGAATGCTTCGGATTGGTGTCGAGCGTGCCGAGCAGGTAGATCACCTCGCGCTCGACATAGCGCTGCTCGAGTGCTGCTTGTGTCGCGTCCGCGAGATAAGGCGGACGGCCACCCATGCCGTATTTCCAGTTGTCGTAGCCGGGACAGGATGCGGCGATTTTCGGCAGGGGCCGCTCGCCGTTGAAATAGGCATAGGACGAGGGATTGGCGACGACGTAGCGGATGTCGATGTGCTGGCGCAGCAGAGGCGCCTCGCCTTTACTCGCGATCGCATAGCGCTGCACAACCTGGCCGCCGCCGGAATGCCCGGCGACCACGACCTGCTTCAGGTTCGGGAAGACGCGGCGGTCCGAGAGTTTTGCCAGGATCGCATCGAGCGCCTCGAAGGACGACACCGGATTCGGAGCGAGCGCGGCATCGCCGCCCTCCCATCCCTCCAGCGACCAGCGCAGCGTGTCCGCGGGCGGCTTGTGCGCCTCGATATCGACCTCCGCCAGGAATTGGGGAACGATCATGAGCGCGCTCTTGCCGTCGTCGCCCGCCGCGGCCTGCGCGTTGTTGGCGGATATGTAATATTCGTCGGCGTTGCGCAGGCGCCCATGCAGCACGATGACCGCGCGCAGGACCGCCGGCAGCGGCATCGACCAGTCGCGGGAGAGGTAAAGCGGCAGCATGCCCCGCCCGCCGACCGACAGTCGCGCATCGCCGATGGCCTTCACCGGCTTGCGGTTGGGCGCATCCTCGTCGGCTGCGAAGGCAGGGCCGCAACTCAGCACCAGGGCGAGTGCGGCAAGTCGGGCCAGCGCGCTCATGACGGAGATTCCCCCTCGGATACAGATCGATAAAAGTCTAATCGCAACATGTGCCGCGCGGCTGTGACTCCCGGGCCACGTCAAGCAAAAAATGTCAGCATTACAGCCATGAAATTCCCGAGTTCCACGGGTGACAAGCCGGCGATAAAGGGGCAAAAATCCGACTCGACTCGGTTCGGGTTGAGTCGTGTAAGGAATGCTCTCGTAAAATGTCTGTTGTCGTTGCATCGCGTCGTGCGGCGCTTCTTATTGCCGCAGCAGGATTTTTTCTGCTGACGCCGTCGCATGCCCAGGCGCAATGGTGGAAGCGCGCCCCGGTCGACTTCGAGGAATGCGCCGATGCCGCCGAGAAGGCCGCAAGCAAGGCCGAGAAGACATCCGCGCTCGCCGACTGCAACGCCAAGTTCGCCGGCCGCCGCAAGGCTGGCGGCGGCTACACCTATTACGACTTCCTCCAGGACCGTACCTTCGACATCGCAGGTCCCAACCCGACGCCGGACGAGCAGAGGAAGATCGACGAAACCTACACGGCGTACCTCGCCAACCAGCGCCGCAGCAATGAAGCGGCCCAGGCCACCGCGCGTCAGCAACGCGAGCAGCAGGAGCAACAGGTCCAGCAGCTGCAGCAAGTCGCGCTGCGAACCGAGACCGCGCGCGTGCCGGTGCCGGTCGAGCGGCCGAAGGTGCAGCAGAACGTCGGCCAGCGACCAAAGGGCGCATGCACCAAGGGCTCGTTCTCCTGCGAATGGCCGCGCCTGTCGGAAAGCTTGAACGATCTGAAGAAGCTGTTCAACCCGACGCCGAGCAAGCCGGCGAAGAAGGGCTGAGGCCAGTCATTCGGGACCCGCTACCGCCACACACTCCGCTGTCGTCCCGGCGAAGGCCGGGACGACGACTGAGAACATTGCACCAGCGTCAGCTTCAATTCACGCGCTTCTTCTTGGTATGCTTCGGCTTCGCCACCGGCGCATCTGCCGGCGCCGTCATCGTCGAACCACCCAATTGCGACCTGCTCTCCTGTAATCGCCTGTCATAGCCCGGCGAGTTCATGACCGTCGGGGGCCTCGCATAGGCAAGCGTCGATGCGCCGCAGAGGGCGGCAAGTGCGAGCCCGATCATCAAGCCAGGTTTCATCACGCTCTCCCATCGGCGGGCGGGCGCACCGCACTACCCGCGAATCTGCTGCGGTGTCAGCCCGGGCGGGCCCTTGCCGGCAATCTCAGCCTCCCTGATCAGCGCAACAATGCGGCGCATCAGCGGCACGGCGACATTGTTCTGCTCGGCCAGCGCGATGACCGCGCCCTGAAGATAGTCGATCTCGGTCTTGCGGCCCTGCTTCAGATCCTGCCACATCGAGGAGCGTGCCTCGGGATCGATCTTCATCGTGCGTCCGAGGATCGCGTTGAAGATCATGTCGGGCAGCCGCAGCAGGGTCGGCGACCAGTTCATCGGGATCGGCGTCGAGGAGACCGGCGCGATGCCGGCGGCCTGCAGCGCGGCTATTCCTTCCGCCATCTGATCGGCGAACAATCTGCGCCAGTCGCGGCTCGCCAATTGCGCGGCGAGCGGCATGTCCGACAGCGCGCTGAGCGCGTTGTTCAGATTGATGATCAGCTTGCCCCATTGCACGCCGGCGATGTCCCCGCTCGCGCGCACGTTGAGGCCGGGCACCGAAAGCGCCGCGGCGGTGTTCGCCTCGTCTTGCCCGACATGGATGTCGCCGGAGCTCGAGCGGTGGAAGCGCCCCTCGCCCATCGCCACCACGTTGAACGGCACCATGCCGGCGAGCACGCGCCGGCCGCCGAGGCGCTCGCGCAGGACGGCGACATTGCCGATCCCGTTCTGAAGCGAGACGATGACGGCATCCTCGGGCGCATGCTGCGCGATCTGGTCCGCGACGGCGGCGGTGTCGGCACTCTTCACCGTCACCAGCACGATGCCGGCGCTGTGGAGGATCGAAGGGTCTTCCGCGAGCGCGAGCTGGCCGGCGCCGAGCTTCGTCTCGGAGCCGTCGAAATCGGTCAGAAGCAGGCCGAACCGCTCGATCTCGGTCTTCACCCGCGGCCGCACCAGGAGCGCGACGCGGCGGCCGGCGGACGCCAGCATGCCGCCGACGAAACAGCCGATGGCGCCCGCGCCGGCCACCACGATGGGTCGATCCGTAACCACCACGTTCTCCCTAAACGTCCCGCCTTCGATAGCAGAGGCCACGCCGCCTGCCCATTGGTCGCGCGCATCCGCCTTGTCACCGTCATGAGAGCCCCATATGTTTTCGCACCGGGGGCAGCCAGCGGCGAGCACTCGCCGAACGAGACGCCAAAGGAGAGCACCATGGGTCTACTCGACGTCCTCAACGGCATGCAGAACGGCCCGCGCGGCCAGAGCACACCGAGCTCCGAGCAATCCTCCGGCGGCATGTCGCCGATGACCATGGCGCTGCTCGGCCTGCTCGCCTGGAAGGCGTTCAAGCATCTGACGGGCGGCCAAGGCGACGCAGCGCCGGCACCGCAGCAACGCTCGCCGCTGCCGCCACCGACACAAGTGAACGCAGGCGGCAACGTGCTTCCCGGCGGCCCCGGTGGCAGTGGCGGTCTCAGCGATCTGCTCAAGGGCGGCCTCGGCGGCCTGCTCGCGGGTGGCGCGGCCGGCACCGTGCTCAGCGGCGGGCTCGGCGATCTCCTCAACCAGCTCCAGCAGGGCGGCCACGGCGATGCCGCGAGTTCCTGGGTCGGCAAGGGCGAAAACAAGCCGATCGCGCCCGGCGATCTCGCCAATGCGCTCGGCGCCGACCAGATCGAGAGCCTGTCCGCCCAAAGCGGGCTGTCGCGGCAAGAGCTGCTCTCCGGCCTCAGCCAGTATCTGCCGCAGGTAATCGATCACCTGACGCCGGACGGGCGGCTGCCGACCGAGAACGAGCTATCCGACAGGATTTAGTAAAAGTCCGATCGACATCTTCGAGGCAAGGGGAACACTGTCATGAGTTTCGGCGGCCTGTTGTGGATCATCATCGTCGGCTTCATCGCCGGCCTCATCGCGCGCTGGCTCGCGCCGGGGCCGAACAATCCGAGCGGCTTCATCCTCACCACCATCCTCGGCATCGCCGGCGCGTTTCTGGCGACTTTCGTCGGCCAGGCCATCGGCCATTACAGCCCCGACCAGGGCGCCGGCTTCATCATGGCCACGATCGGCGCCGTGGTGGTGCTGTTCATCTGGCACCGGCTGGTGGCGAGTGGGGTGATCAAGGGCTAGCGCGCCGTCGCTTGCGATGGCGCCTGCTCAAAAAACTCGGTGTCGTCCCGGCGCAGGCCGGGACCCATAGCCACCGAACTCCGTTTGGCGAAGACAGGCAATTGCCAACTTCGTAAAACAACCACCGCCTGTGGTTATGGGTCCCGGCCTACGCCGGGACGACAGTTGTGTTTGCCGCACTAGCCCCGCGATCTCACGTCACCAAATGCATCCCCGCATCCATACGCACGACCTCGCCGGTCATGTTGCTGGAGGCCGGCATCGCAAGGAAGCAGACGAGCTGCGCAATGTCGTCCGCGGTTGACGCGACCTTGAGCGGCACCTTGGCCACCACGCTGTCGCGCACCTGCTTGGCGCCGGCCTCGCCGCGGCCCTTGGTGAACCAGGGCGTGTCGATATAACCGGGGCAGACCGTGTTGACGCGGATCAGCGGCGCAAGCGCGCGCGACAGCGACAGGGTCATGGTGTTCAGCGCGCCCTTGCTCGCGGCATAGGCGATCGACGAGCCGACGCCGCTGATGCCGGCGACCGACGACACGTTGACCACTGCCGACGGACGCCCCGACGCCTTCGCTCCGGCCTCGAGCAAGCTGCGCGCGGCGCGCACCATCTGGAACGGACCGATGGTGTTGACGCCGTAGAGGCGCTGGAAATCTTCCGCCGACAATCCGTCGAGATCGGCGTGGGCGACATGCTTGGTGGTGCCGGCATTGTTGACGAGGATGTCGAGGTGGCCCCAGCCGCTCGCCGCCGCGACGATCTTGCGGCAATCCTCATCCTTGGAAACATCGCCTTGCGCGACCAGCACTTCCGGCGCGCCCGCCTTGCGGCAGAGCTCTGCCGTCGCCTCAGCCTCCTTCTGGCTCGACGAGTAGTTGATGACGAGGCGCGCCCCGCTCCGCGCGAGAATTTCCGCGGTGGCAGCACCGAGGCCGGATGCGGACCCCGTCACGATTGCGCACAAGCCGTCCTTTGCCATCCGGTATGTCCTTCCCTTTGTAAATTTGAGGCGCCCTGTTTAGCGAGTTTGCCGCGCCCTGCAAATCGAGCAAACTCCGCTAAGCGGAATTAGTCCAGACCGGCTTTCGCCCCCATGCCGCCGCCGCAGATGGGCTTGCGATCAACGCTTGTCAGGGCCATGGCTTTTTCCGATCATCGGGCGCAAGAAGAACCTGCGCGCCGGCTGGTCAGACCGGACGCGCCAATGGCAAAACACGGGGAACGCTGTGGCGGAGAGTGACAATATCGTCGTCGAGACCGCGGAAAAAATCTTCGCCGATCTCGCCGATCCGCAAACCATCAACAACGACAAGAAGGACTCGTGGCAGGCGCCGCTGTGGCAGGCGCTGAGCGAAGCCGGCTTGCCGCTGGCCTGGGTGCCGGACGATCTCGGCGGCTCCGGCGCGAGTCTTGCCGACGGCTTTGCGCTGCTCAATGCCGCCGGCCGCTTCGCCGTCGCGGTTCCCCTCGCCGAAACCATGCTGGCGGGCTGGCTGCTCGCGCAGGCAAAGATCACCTCCCCCGAGGGCGAGATCACGGTCCTGCCGGCGTCGCCGAAGGATCGCATCACTCTCGACGCCGACGGCGCGCTTTCGGGCCGCGCCCGCGGCGTGCCCTTTGCCAAGGCGGCAAAGCATTTTGCAGTGCTGGCGCAGGGCAAGGATGGCGCGGTCATTGCGCTGGTCGCTGCGGGCAAGGCGCGGATCGAATCCGGGCTCAATGTCGGCTACGACCACAGCGACACCGTGACGCTCGACAAGGTTCAGCCGGTCAGCATCAAGCCCGCACCGAAGGGCTTTGAGCAGACCAATTTGATGCTGATGGGCGGCGTCGCGCGCAGCCTCCAGATCGCCGGCGCGCTGGAATCCATGCTCGACGTCTCCGTGCGCTATTCCAACGAGCGCGTCGCCTTCGAGAAGAAGATCTCGAAATTCCAGGCGGTGCAGCACAATCTCGCGCGCCTCGCCGGCGAATCCGCCGCGGCGCTCGCGGCTGCGACCTCGGCCGCCGACGCCATCGCGAATGCGAAAGCCTTCGACGACGAGGTCTATCTCGAAGCTGCCTCTGCCAAGATCCGCTGCGCGGAAGCCGCCGAAAAGGGCGGCGGCATCGCCCATCAAGTCCACGGCGCGATCGGCTTCACCATGGAGCACATCCTGCACCGCTATTCGCTGCGCGCGCTGGCCTGGCGCGACGATTTCGGCTCGGAGAGCCACTGGGCCGTCGAGCTCGGCAAGCTCGTCGCCAAACGCGGCGCCGACGAATTGTGGCCGCTCGTGGCGTCGCGCTGATCGGAGAGAGAACACATGACCGCAGCCCTTCGTTTCGATCCGATCCGCCTGCCCGAAAAGTGCGAGCAATTGCGCAAGGAAGTGCGCGCGTTCCTCGCCGAGGAAATCGCCGCCGGCACCTTCGATCCGCACAAGCCCAACCGCGAGGACACCGACGCGCCGGAATTTTCCCGCCGGGTCGGCGCCAAGGGCTGGCTGGGCATGACCTGGCCGAAGAAATATGGCGGCCAGGAGCGCTCGTTCCTGGAACGCTACGTCGTCACCGAGGAGATGCGCGTCGCCAACGCGCCGACACGGCGCTTCTTCGTCGCCGACCGCCAGAGCGGACCTGTGCTGCTGAAATACGCGCCCGAGCACATCAAGATGGACATCCTGCCGCGCATCTGTCGCGGCGAGATCTGCTTCGCCATCGGCATGAGCGAGCCGAACTCAGGCTCGGATCTGTTCGCAGCCAAGACCCGCGCGACCAGGACCGACGGCGGCTATCTCATCAACGGCACCAAGATCTGGACCTCGTCGGCGCATATCGCCGACTACATGATCGCGATCTTCCGCACGTCACAGCCGACCAAGGAAAACCGCCGCCACGGCCTGACCCAGTTCCTGGTCAAGATGAAGCAGCCGGGCATCAAGGTGAATCCGATCGGCCAGATCACCGGCCAGTACGAGTTCAACGAGGTCGTGTTCACCGACTTCTTCGTTCCTGATGATCACGTGCTCGGCGAGGTCGACGGCGCCTGGAAGCAGGCGACCAGCGAACTCGCCTATGAGCGCTCGGGCCCCGAGCGTTTCCTCGAGACCTATTACGTGCTGACCGAGCTGGTCCGCGCGGTCGGGCCCAATCCGGACACGCGCAGCGCCGAAGGCATCGGCCGGCTCGTCGCCCAGCTCCACACCATGCGGCGCATGTCGGTCTCCGTCGCCGGCATGCTGCAGGCCGGCAAGGAGCCGGTGGTGGAGGCATCCATCGTCAAGGACATCGGCACGGTCTGGGAGCAGCAGCTTCCGCACCGCGTCCGCGATCTCGCGGCCTTCGTCGAGGAGACTGCGACCAATCGCGAGACGCTGGAACGGCAGCTCGACTTCGCCATCAAGACCGCACCGAAACTCACCATCCAGGGCGGCACCACCGAGGTGCTGCGCGGCATCATCGCCCGCGGACTTGGTCTGCGCTAACGCTTCGAGGACATCATGAGCACCTACAAGGATATCGCCGTTGAGAAGGTCGGACACGTCGGCACCATCGAGATCCGCCGTCCCCCGCTCAACTTCTTCGACATCTCGCTGATCAACCAGATCGCGGATGCGCTCGACGAGTTCGACCGCGACATCGAGATCCGCGCCTCGGTCCTCTCGGCGCAGGGCAAGGCGTTCTGCGCCGGCGCGAATTTCGGCGACCCGGCACGGCAGGCGCAGGAAGCGCGCGAGGCCGAGAAGAAGGGCGATCCCGCCGACAATCTCGGGCCGATCAACCATCTCTACATCCAGGCCGTGCGTATCTTCCGCGCCAAGAAGCCGATCGTCGCGGCCGTGCAGGGCGCGGCCATCGGTGGGGGCCTCGGCCTCGCGGTGTCGGCCGACTTCCGCGTCACCTGCCCTGAAGCGCGCTTCTCTGCGAACTTCACCAAGCTCGGCTTCCACCCCGGCTTCGGCCTCACCGTGACGCTGCCGGAGCTGATCGGCAAGAACAACGCCGAGCTGATGTTCTACACCAGCCGCCGCGTCACCGGCGAAGAGGCGGTCAAATGGGGCCTCGCCAACGTGCTGGTGCCGCAGGACCAGGTGAAGGCGGAAGCGATGAAGCTCGCCGGCGAGATCGCCGAATGCTCCCCGCTCGGTCTGCTCTCAACCCGCGCCACGATGCGCAATGGCCTCGCCGACCGCGTGATGGCTGCGACCAACCACGAGCTCGCCGAGCAAACGCGGCTGCGCGCGACGGAAGACTTCAAGGAAGGCGTCAAGGCGACGGAAGAGCGCCGCGCGGCGAATTTTAGGGGAAGGTGAGCAACGTATCGCGCCGGCGCAGCAGCCACTTCCCCTGTCGTCCCGGCGAAAGCCAGGACCCACTACCCCAGGAAGTAGTTGTGGCGCGAAGCTGATAACCACGAGTCTTCGCCAAACCACTCCCGCGCTCCGATGTCGTCCCGGCGAAGGCCGGGACCCATACCGCGAGGTCCATCGACCTGAGCGGAGTGCCAATCCAGAACGACCAGTCTTCGTCAAACCACTGCCTGTGGTTATGGGTCCCGGCCTTCGCCGGGACGACAACGGCATTTGTGGCTACTTATTTCTGCTCCCATCGCCAGCGCACCGGCGACCTTTCACGCTCCGACGCGAAACGTCACGCCACCCAGCAAGAACTCATTCCCCGCGACCGCGAGGCCCTTGGCCTTGGCGGCATGCAGCACGCTCGCGGGATCGGCCACCCGAAACTCCAGCGCGCTCATGATCTCGCTCGCGCCCTTCACGAAGCGGAAGGTCGCGTTGGGCAGCGTCAGTTCGGCATCGCGGCTCGCAACCCCGATGATCCTGCCCCAGTGCTCCGCCAGCCCTTGCGGATCCGGGCTCTGCATCTCCACGGCCGTCAGGGCCTGCGTCACGTCCTTGCGAATGAACTTTTGCCAGTCCGGCCCTGCCGGCGGATACGGGCCCAGAATGTCGTCGCTGCCTTCGGTGTGGTTGAACTCGATGAAGGCGGCACGGCAGTCGCGCGGGTGGAGCTGCACGCCGTGATAGGGCGCATGGTCGATGACGTTGGCGGTGCGGACACCGAGCGCATTGGCATTGCGGCCGCGCTCGTCAGGATCATCGCAGCAGAAGATCGCCATGTAGCCGCCGCGGCCGCCGGTCTTCTCGATGAAGCGGCCGGCCGTGGTGCCGTCCTTGAACGGCGCCACCACCTCCAGCAGGATCGTGTCGACCGGGAGCAGCGCGTTCTCCAGGCCGTATTTCGCGACGTTACCGTCGCGGTAGCAGACGGAAAGGCCCATGATCCCTGCGATGTCGGAGATCACCGGCTCGAGCTGCGGCGCGACCAGGCAGATCTGCCGCAGGCGCATATACGACGTCATCGTCACTCGCCCCTGAAGGCGGGCTTGCGCTTCTCGACGAAGGCCTTTGCAGCCTCCTTATGATCGGCGGTGTCGCCGCAGCGCGTGTGGTGGATGGCTTCGCCGTCGAAACAGTCCTCCAGCGCCAGGTGCTCGGCATTGTTGATGTTGCGCTTGATGAAGCCGAGCGCGATCGAGGGCCCCTGCGCCAGCGACAGCGCGACTTCGTGCGCGGCCGCGTCGATCTCGGCGTCAGGCACCACCTTGGTCACCATGCCGATGGCATGCGCTTCCTTCGCGGTCAGCACCGGCGACATCAGATAGAGCTCGCGCGCCCGCGCGCTGCCGAGCAACTGGGTCAGGAAATAAGTCCCGCCGTAGTCGCCGGAGAAGCCGACCTTGGCGAAGGCCGTTGTGATCTTGCAGGACTCGCTGGCGATGCGCAGGTCGCAGGACAGCGCCATCGACAGCCCGGCGCCGGCCGCGGCGCCGTCGAGCTGCGCCACCACGGGTTTGGGCATCTGGTGCAGGATGCGCGAGACCTCCATGCCGCGGCGCAGGTTCGCAAGCTTCTGCTCGAACGGCAGCGGCGCCCTGCCCTCCGCCATCGACTTGACGTCGCCGCCGACGCAGAACGAGCCGCCGGCGCCCTTGAACAGCACCGCGCGTACCTCGGGATCGTCAGCGGCGCGCCGCGCCGCCTCGACCAGCCCGCGCACCATGTCGGGATTGAGCGCGTTCTTCCGCTCGGGGCGGTTCATGGTGATGGTGAGCAACCCGCCTTCGAGCTTCTGCAGGACCATGTCGTTCACGGCGCGTCTCCCTTGTTGTTGTGTGACCGAGCTATCACCCCACCCGTCATTGCGAGCGAAGCGAAGCAATCCAGAGATGTTTCCGCGGAGACAGTCTGGATTGCTTCGTCGCCAGCGCAAAATTGCTTCGCAATTTGTCGCCGGCTCCTCGCAATGACGAGGCTTACTTCTTCACCAGCGGGCAGCGCGATTGCTCCAGCGACTGGAACGCCTCACTGCCGGGGACGGTGGCGAGAAGCTTGTAGTCGTCCCAACGGCCCTTGGACTCCGACGGCTTCTTCACCTCGAACAGGTACATGTCGTGGATCATGCGGCCGTCCTCACGGATCTTGCCGTTCTTGGCGAAGAAGTCGTTGATCGGCGTCTCCTTCATCACCTTCATCACCGCGGCGGCGTCGGTCGTGCCCGCCGCCTTCACGGCTTTCAGGTAGTGCGTCACGGACGAGTAGACGCCGGCCTGCGCCGAGGTCGGCACGCGCTTGGTGCGCTCCATGAAGCGCTTCGAGAACGCGCGCGTGTCGTCGTTGAGGTCCCAGTAGAACGCTTCTGCGAGCAACAGGCCCTGTGCGGTCTCGAGCCCGATCGAATCGATGTCGGAGACGAAGGCGAGCAGCGGCGAGACCTTCTGGCCGCCCTTGGTGATGCCGAACTCGGCCGCCTGCTTGATGGCGTTGACCGTATCGCCGCCGGCGTTCGCGAGCCCGATCACCTTGGCTTTCGAGGCCTGCGCCTGGAGCAGGAAGGACGAGAAGTCCGACGTGTTGAGCGGATGGCGCACGCCGCCGAGCACCTTGCCGCCGGTCTTGGTGACGACGGCACTGGTGTCCTTCTCCAGATCCTGGCCGAAGGCGTAGTCGGCGGTGAGGAAGAACCAGGTGTCGAGGCCCGACTTCACGGCCGCAAGGCCGGTGACGTTGGCCTGGCCGTAGGTGTCGAACACGTAGTGGATGGTGTAGGGACCACAGGCCTCGTTGGTGAGCCGGATCGAACCCGGGCCGTTGAACATGATGATCTTGCCCCGCGCCTTCGCGATCTCGCCGGCGGCGAGCGCAGTGGCGGACGCCGCGACGTCGTAGATCATCTCGACGCCCTGATTGTCGAGCATGTCGCGCGCGATGTTGGCGGAGAGGTCGGCCTTGTTGAGATGGTCGGCCGCCAGCACCTGGATCTTGCGGCCGAGCACCTCGCCGCCGAAATCCTCCACGGCCATCTTCGCCGCAGTCTCGCTGCCGGGACCGGTAATGTCGGCATACAGGCTCGACATGTCGAGGATGCCGCCGATCTTCAGCGGCGGCTTGTCCTGGGCCTGCGCGGCGGCGCTCGCGCTGAGGGCAAACGCGGCGGCAAAAATGCCCGACATAATATGCTTCATGGAAAACGACCTCCCTTTATCGCCTGTCTCTGATGGCGGCTTGGTTATTGCTCTTGGCAAAAGCTGTTGCCGCAATCATGCCGCATGCGCAAGTGCGCAGCAAGCGCAGGTGCGAAGAGGCCGCATGTTGCGCCACGCGATTTCCGCAAAGCGGAATGGTTGGAAGACGCAAGATTTTCGCATCGTCATTGCGAGCGGAGCGAAGCAATCCAGGGTCTTTCCGCAGAGGGATTCTGGATTGCTTCGCTGTGCTCGCAATGACGGAGCGTGACGAAGCCTCTTCGCGACCCGCTACGCTTGGGTTAAAGCTAGGGCGCAACGCAACCTCTCCGGGCAACGTGACGCGACTGCTTCATCTCACCGTCGCATTTCTTCTCGTCGCGGGTCACGCCGCGCTCGCAGCGCCATGCCTGTTCGAGTCGCAAGGCGAGGGCCGCGTCGCCGCGATCGTCGATGCGCGCAGCGTGCGTCTCGACGACGGCCGCGAGATCCGCCTCGCCGGGATCGAGCCGACGGCGACGACGAAGCAGGCGCTGGCGTCGCTGCTCACCGGCCGCGGCGTGACGCTGCGGAGCGCGGACGACACGCCAGACCGCTACGGCCGTCAGGGCGCCATCATCTTCGCCGGTGAAGACGACGCCTCGGTGCAGGTCCGGCTTCTGGCCAAGGGCGACGCCATCGTCTCCGCGGAGGTCGCCGACAAGGACTGCGCGGCCGCCCTGATGGCGTCGGAGGCCGAGGCCCGGCGCCAAAAAATGGGCAACTGGGCTGACCCGTCGGCCATAAAAAACGCGGAAAGTGCGGACGATATTTTGGCGGGGATCGGGCGCTTTATGGTGGTCGAGGGCAAAGTCCTATCGGTCCGGCAAGCTGGGGCAATGACCTACCTCAACTTCGGACGGAACTGGACACGCGGCTTTGCCGTGACTATTTCAAGGCGCGTGAGTGCGGCCTTCGAGGGCGTCGGGATCCCTGTTAAGTCCTTGGAAAATCGACGAGTTCGAGTCCGGGGCTGGGTTGAGGGGAATGCGGGGCCGCGTATTGAATTGCGTCTCTTGGGACAGGTTGAATTGCTGGGCGCAAACGAGCCTACTGGGGTAAGGCCTTAGGGCCAGGCACGGGTTAAGCGACGTGAATGGGGTGCTAGAACGGCACGGACTGGGTGATTGCCGCCGCCTGCGGGCAGCGCCGGCCGCGCTTTGCCTTGTGCTGGGCGGACTCCTCGCCGGCTGTGGCGACATGAACCGGTTCCAGACCGCGGCCGCCCCGCCGACCGTGGCGATGCCCAAGCCGAAGCCGGCCGTCGCGCAGACTCCCGCCACCGAGAAGGAGCACGAGCGCATCCTGGCGAGCTATGGCGGCACCTATGACGACCCCAGGCTCGAATCGCTGGTCAGCAAGACCGTCGACCGGCTGGTCGCCGCGTCCGACCGGCCCGACCAGGGCTACAAGGTCACCATTCTCAATTCCGGCGCGGTGAACGCCTTCGCGCTGCCGAACGGCCAGCTCTATGTCACGCGCGGCCTGCTTGCGCTGGCGAGCGACACCTCGGAACTGTCCTCCGTGCTCAGCCACGAGATGGCGCATGTGCTGTCCAAGCACGCCGCGATGCGCGAGGACCAGGCGCGCCAAGCCGCGATCGTCACCCGTGTCGTCACCGACATGAGCAACGACCCCGATCTCACCGCGCTGGCGCTCGCCAAGACCAAGCTCACCATGGCGAGCTTTTCGCGCAACCAGGAGTTCGAGGCGGACGGCATCGGCGTCGGCATCTCCGCCAAGGCGCATTTCGATCCCTATGGCGCCGCGCGCTTCCTCTCGGCGATGGAACGCAATGCCGAGCTGAAGGCCGGAAAGTCTTCGCTCGATCCGCGCGCGCAGGATTTCACCTCGTCGCATCCGGCGACCCCGGAGCGCGTGCAGAACGCGCAGACCATCGCGCGGCAATACTCTGCACCCGAGGGCGCCGAGCGCGACCGCGAGACCTATCTCGCCGCAATCGACAATCTCGTCTACGGCGAAGACCCCAGCGAAGGCTTCGTCCGCGGCCGCCGCTTCCTGCATCCGAAGCTCGGCTTCACCTTCCAGGCGCCGGACAATTTCACGCTCGACAACACCGCGCAGGCCGTGATCGGGGTACGCGACGGCGGTTCGCAGGCGATGCGCTTCGACGTCGTGCGCGTGCCGGCCGAACAGTCGCTCGGCGATTACCTCAATTCCGGCTGGATGGAGGGCGTCGAGAAGGCGTCCACCGAGGACATCACCATCAACGGCTTCCCGGCTGCGTCCGCCACCGCCAAGGGCGACCAGTGGCAGTTCAAGGTCTATGCGCTGCGCTTCGGCAGCGACGTCTACCGCTTCATCTTCGCGACGCGGCAGAAGTCGACGGAGAGCGAGCGCAACGCGCGCGAGACCGTCAACTCGTTCCGCCGCCTGACGCTCGACGAGATCCAGGCCGCACGCCCGCTGCGCATCAAGGTCATCACCGTGCAGCCCGGCGACACCGTGGAATCGCTGTCCCATCGCATGGCCGGCGTCGATCACCCCGCCGAGCGCTTCCGCGTGCTCAACGGCCTCGACCGCACCGCGCAGGTGAAGGTGCGCGACCGCGTGAAGATCGTGGCGGATTGACGTGCGCCAAGCGCACGTCATCCCGGGGCGCGTTTAACGCGAACCCGGGATCTCGACCCACAAAGACAGTGCCGTAGGGTGGGCAAAGCGAAAGCGTGCCCACCATTGCCGATTGAAACTGCAGATCGTTGGCAGGCACCGCGCCACGCCCCCGCGCGCTAGTTGACCAGCACCGCGCCGTCGCAACGGACGCCCGACACCCACACATCCGCCTGACCGACACCGACACCGAGCGTGGACAGGACCGACGCGACGAGCTGGTCGATCGAGCTGGTCGATCCTGACAGGATGCCGCTGACGGACGACGTCAGGCCGGGGATCGGAATGCCGACGCCGCTGACGGAGAGCGAGAGATCGCCGAGCAGGCTCGACGTCAGCGACGAGGTGAAGTTTCGCGTGCTGACCGTCTTCGCCAGCTGCGACTGGATGTCGACATAGGTGAATTCGACCGAAGTCGGCGAGGTATTCCCGATCGCCGCATGGGCGCGGCCGGAGATGTTGAAGCCGCCGACATTGACGAGCACGGCCGCGGGCGGATTTGGCTTGCTGGAGAAATTCGTCATGTCCGCTATCGAGACATTGCCGATCCAGGCATCCACGAGGCCCGGCGTCACGCCCAGCGTCACCGTCGAATTGGTGATATTCGCGCGGCTGCACGAAATGGCATCGAGCGTGGCCGTCCCTTGCGCGATCTCGACATAGAGCGGCAGGTTGATCGCCGGAACGATCCCGCTGCCGCCGATCTGGACCATCAGCAGGATCCGCGTCTGGGCGGTATGGACGCTCGCACCCTGCGTGCCGACCGCGACCCAGCTCGAGCCCACCGGCCGTTCGCCGACGGTCACGACGAGGCTCGCGGCGGTGATGCCCGGCAACCCCAGGCTCACGGGCGCCGTAATCTGGTGCGTGCCGTTGGCCACCTCCGCGATCGCCGAAAGCAGGTTGAAGACCGAGACGCTGACGCCGACCTTCGGCTTCTGTCCGGCGATCATGCCGCCATAGGGCCCCAGATCGATCACCGAGCCGACGCTGACCTTGGTCGAGAGACCGGACAGCGCCTGCGATATGCCCGACAGAGCGGTGGTTGCCGAACTCGCACCGTTGGTCGCCTGCTGGGCCGCGAGCGCAGCGGCAACCGCGTCGGGCAATTTGACCTTGCCCGACAGTAGATCGTTGTAGGTCACGCCGGTCAGATTCACGCGCGTCGCCAGCGCGGTGAGAAAGTCGAAGGCATCGATCCTGGCATTGACCAGCGCCTGGTAGTCCATGGCCGACAGCGAGACGGTCGTCCCGAGCATGCCGCCGAGTATCGCGTTGAGCAGGCCTCCGTTGAGAGACACCAGCCGCGATCCGATCGCGAACGAGGCGAATGCCGTGCTCGAGGCCGTCGCCTGTGTGCTGATCGCGAACTTGTCCTTGCCGGTGATGTAGCGGGCGAAATACAGCGGTGTTTCGGTCTTCAACGTCACGCGCGCGGCATTGGCGGTTCCGGTCGACGGCGTGACGAACCGCGCCTGGGGTGCTGCCGCGGGATTGGGCGTGTAGGTGCCGACGTCGACGGCGACCAGCGACGCCGCCGGGTAGTTGTTTTTCACGACAGTTGCCGAGGCGGCATTGTAGGCGTTGGACAGGTTGCTCGCGGCCACGATGGCAGCGAGGTCGGCGGCTCCCTGGGCTTTGCGTCTGTCCGTGAAAATCGCGCCGACATCGACGCCGAGCGCGGTGCAGCCGATGACCAGCGTCATCAGACAGGCACTCATGATGGTAAAATTGCCCGAGCGATCTGCCGCGAAACGGGAGATGAGTGTCGCCAGCTTCATCTCAGAACCCTCCATTGGGAATGACCGCCGATCTCGAGATCGACTGCGGCAGCGGAGGCACGAACGGGAGCGCGAAGATGAAGCTGGCGGAGGCGTCGTAATTGACCTTCACGATATAGGCATTCGGATCGGAGCTGGATGGCGCAGCCACGACGTTGATCTTTGCAGCGTCCAGCAGCGGATAGCTTGCAGCGCTGGATGTCACATAGGACGTGGCCAGGCTGTTGCGCTCGCTATCGCTGAGGCCCGCAACCGATGTCCGGGCAGCTTCGGCCGCAAGCTGCTGAACGCCGTGAACCATAGTGAGATAGGACCCGAAGACCACGATGCCGAATATCAGTGCGAGAAACATCGGGAGCATGATGGCGAATTCGACCGCCGTTGCTCCGCTCTGATCTTTTCCAAAACGCATGTGACAAAAACCTCAATGCCCCGAATTTGTACGGAGCTTGAGGAATGCGGATTTACAAGGTATGGATAGTTGTACACGCAGCAGTTGAAGTGCTTATGCACGCAAATAGCCATATAGATTTTTGTGGCGTGATCGACACCAAAGGCCAATTGCGGTCTGAGCTTCCGACGCACAACCGTAGAGCGTGGGCCGGCTGCGCCGAATAAGAACACTAATTCTATAGGGAGATAAATTTCATTGATGTCACCTGCCCGGAGGAGCTGAGTGCTTCGACAGCAGATTCAAAATATCCCCATGGAGACCATGCGAACCGTCGTGGCGATCGCCGAGACGGGCAGCATGTCCAAAGCGGCCGAGCGCCTCAATCTTAGCCAGCCGGCGATCAGCGCGCAGATCAAGCGCCTGCAGGGTCTCATCGGTGGGGAGCTGTTCTCGCGGACCGCGAATGGCACCGTTCTGACCGAACTCGGCAAGCTCGCGCTTCAACAGGCCCGCCGCATCGTCGACGCCAACGACCAGCTTCTCAGGCTGGGGGGATCGGATAAGTCCGCCGTACGCCGGCTGGGCGTGAGCCAGCTCCTGGCGGAGCAGCTGCTCAACGAGTTCAGCAAGGAAAGCCTCTCCAACATTTTCGTCTCAGCCGAGCTCTCCACCGAGATTCGACGTGGCCTTCTCGAGGGATTTATCGATGTTGCCTGCCTGTTTGTGCGCGATAATTTCGGGCAGGATCTCGAGGATCTGATCGTCGGTGAGTTCCAGTTCGAGACGAGCTGGGTCAAGTCGAGGGACTTCGTCGCGCGGCCCGGCGCGCCGATCCCGATCATTACGCTGCCCGAGGATAATTGGATGATCGGGCCGCTGGATCGCAGCGGAATTGCCTACCGGATCGTGCTGCGAAGCTCGGATTCCGCCGTGCGCATCAGGGCTGTTCGGGCGGGCCTCGGCGTCGCCGCCATGCCCAGTGTCCTCGCCGGGTCGGACGTGGTCAAATCCAGGGACTATTATCTGCCAAAACTGCCGCCATCGCGCGCCGCCGTCTGCGTCCGTGACGGGCTGATCGATCCCGACGTCAAACAGCTGGCAAAGCGGCTGTCCACTCTCCTTGCCAAGCTCAACGGCGAGGAGATCTCGCCGCAGAGCCGCATTCCCCGTAACTGATCGATCGCCTCAGTTCGCCGAGGAGCCCGCGTCCAAGTCGCCGGCCTCGCGCTGGCCGCTGAGCCAGAGCGCCAGCAGGGTCCAGAACGCGCCGGAGAGCAGATACGCGCCCGAGGCGATGACGCCGAGATTGGTGGCAAGCAGCAGCGCGACCAGCGGCGCAAAGCCGGCGCCGAACAGCCAGGCCATGTCGGAGGTCAGCGCGGACGCCGTGTAGCGGTACATCTGCTTGAAGTTCGAGGCGATCGCGCCGGAGGACTGGCCGAACGAGAGGCCGAGCAGGATGAAGCCGATCACCATGTAGATGGTTTCGCCGAAGGCGCCGGCATCGAGCAGCTGCGGAGCAAAGCCGCTGTAGATCGCGATCGCGATCGCCGATCCCATCAGAAGCGATTTGCGGCCGACGCGGTCGGCGATGACGCCGGAGGCCACGATCGCGGCGACGCCGAACACGGCGGCGACCATCTCGATGATCAGGAAGCGCACCGGGCTCTCGCGGGTGAACAGGAACACCCAGGACAGCGGAAACACCGTGACCATGTGGAACAGCGCGAAGCTGGCCAGCGGCGCGAAGGCGCCGAGCATGATGTTGTGGCCTTCGCGCGCGACGGTGTCGGAGATGCGCGAGGGCTGCAATTCGCGGGTCTCGAACAGCGAGGCGTATTCCTCCGTCGTCACCATGCGCAGGCGCGCGAACAGCGCCACGACGTTGATGGCGAAAGCGACGAAGAACGGATAGCGCCAGCCCCAGTCGAAGAAGTCCTCGGCCGACAAATTACCGGCGAAATAGGCGAACAGCGCGCTCGCCACGATCAGGCCGAGCGGAGCGCCGAGCTGCGGCACCATCGCGTACCAGCCGCGCTGCGAGGCCGGCGCGTTCAACGCCAGCAGGGAGGCCATGCCGTCCCAGGCGCCGCCCCAGGCCAGACCCTGCGCGATGCGCGCCAGCGCCAGCAGCCAGATCGCGGCAACGCCGATCTCGTGATAGCTGGGCAGGAAGGCGAGCGCGACGGTGGCGGTGCCGAGCAGGAACAGCGCCGAGACCAGCTTGGCCGTCTTGCCGTACTCCCGGTCGACGGTCATGAAAATGACGGTGCCGATCGGCCGTGCCAGGAACGCGAGCGCGAAAATCATGAAGGAATAGAGCGTACCGGTCAGCTCGCTCGTGAACGGGAACACCAGGCGCGGGAACACGATCACCGAGGCGATCGCGTAGACGAAAAAGTCGAAGAATTCCGACGTGCGGCCGATGATGACGCCGATGGCGATCTCGCCGGGACTGGCCTGGTCGTGGCCGTGCTCGCCCGAGTGGAGGTCTGCCATTGCGGGGGTCTGTGCCGTCGCCATTCGTGCGCCCTTAACGTCCTGAAAACCAAAGCCGACCGCCCGGCGGGGCGCCAGGCAATCTGCCCCTGTCTGGCCCAACATCTCGCACTGCAACATTGGACAAATTGTCCAATGTCCGGATTGTTGCGCCGCAGCTACCCGTTGGCCCCGCAAAGGAAACTCATTCTCAAAGGCTCGGCCCGTGTCTCGTCTCAAGATCCTGGCGCTACTACCTCTGGCTGCCGCACTCAGCGGCTGCGACTACGTCGTGCTGGCGCCAGCCGGCGACATCGCTGCCCAGCAGCGCGACCTCGTCATCATCTCCACCGTCCTGATGCTCCTGATCGTCGTCCCCGTGATGGCGCTGACGGTGCTGTTTGCCTGGCGCTACCGCCAGTCCAACACCTCGGCCCGCTACGAGCCGGAATGGGATCACTCGACCAAGCTCGAGCTGGTGATCTGGTCGGCGCCGCTCTTGATCATCGTCTGCCTGGGCGCGCTGACCTGGATGGGCACGCATCTGCTCGACCCCTACCGCACCCTCGGCCGTATCAAGGCGGAGCATGCCGTGGACCAGTCCAGGGCCCCGCTCGAGGTCGACGTCGTCGCGCTCGACTGGAAATGGCTCTTCATCTATCCGGACTACGGCATCGCCACCGTCAACGACCTCGCCGCGCCGGTCGACCGTCCGATCACTTTCCGCATCACCGCCTCCTCGGTGATGAACTCGTTCTACATCCCCGCGCTCGCCGGCCAGATCTATGCGATGCCGGGCATGGAGACCAAGCTCCACGCCGTCGTGAACCACGCCGGGACCTACAAGGGCTTCTCGGCCAACTATAGCGGCGCCGGATTCTCCGGCATGCGCTTCAACTTCCAGGGCCTCGACGACAAGGGCTTCGACGCCTGGGTCGCGCAGGCCAAATCCGCCGGTGGCTCGCTCGGCCGCTCCGAATATCTCCAGCTCGAGAAGCCCAGCGAGAACGAGCCGGTGCGCCGCTACGGCACGGTCGATTCCGATCTCTACCGCCTGATCCTCAACATGTGCGTCGAGACCGGCAAGATGTGCCAGAGCGAGATGATGGCGATCGACGCCAAGGGCGGCCGCGGCCATGAGGGCCTGAACAACACCCTGCCGCTCACCTACGACAAGTACGCCCGTCGCGGCACCCCGCTCGGGCCGGAGCCGACCTTCGTCGCCGGCACCTGCACGCCGGATGCGCCGCAGGGCCAGACCACCGCGTCGATCAAGGCTCCGATCGACATTGCGCCGCTCACCGGCGCCGGCCTGAAGCGGCCGACCTTCACGCCGCTGAAGTCCTCGTCCTTCTTCCTCGGACAGCGTCCGAAGTCAGACTCCTAAAGAGAACGCGCATGTCTCCTGATCTTCTCAAGCTCATCTTCGGCCGGCTCGGCTTCGAATCGCTGCCGCTGCACGAGCCGATCGTCGTCGGCACCTTCGCGGTGGTCGCGCTCGGCGGCGCCGCGCTGCTCGGCGGCCTCACCTATTTCCGCCTCTGGGGCTACCTCTGGCGCGAATGGTTCACCACGGTGGACCACAAGCGCATCGGCATCATGTACATGATCCTCGGCATCGTGATGCTGCTGCGCGGCTTTGCCGACGCGCTGATGATGCGCGGGCAGCAGATGCTCGCGTTCAACGGCTCGGAAGGC
>Ga0102590_1001232_pt1 | contig 40598 bp, 35 predicted proteins | sample AraplaMF_Col_mMF_FD_76859 | JGI IMG/M metagenome (GOLD analysis project Ga0102590, IMG submission 76859) | Arabidopsis root microbial communities from the University of North Carolina, USA - plate scrape MF_Col_mMF | ecosystem: Host-associated > Plants > Roots > Endosphere | place: USA... | reverse complement strand
GATTAATTAAAGTTAAGATTTTATCGGATGGTAGCTCAGCTTTTTAATACTGCTGAGCTACCAATCCTACCATCCTAACCTTTACACAGTTATCTAAACACTACCTTCTTTGATGTGCAGATATGCGTATGTGCAAATGAAAAAAGCGAATGTATCATACCCTGAAACATTCGCTTTTTATATAAATCGCTGCTTTAATCATCTGCACATCTGCATATTTGCACACCTGCACATTAACTCATTACCTTATACATCAGCTCTTTCATTAACTCCCCATCCTCTACCCCGCTATCATTAATACCTATACTACGCAGGTTATAGGTGTGCAATAATAAAATAGCTTTTTCCGTGCCTTCTGCACCGTACTGGCGGGCGGCCTGCATATAATCTTTTACAAAGAACGGATGCACGCCCAGAGTAGATGCAATTTCTTTTTCACCGCCTTTTACACCAAAGATCAGGTTTACCTTACTGAAAAAGTTATACAGGGCAGGGATCACCATTTGTACCGGGCCGGCTTTGGGGTTAGCGGCAAAATAATTAACAATGCGCATTACCTTAATAAAATCCTGCTGGCCTACGGCGTTCTGCAGCTCAAATACATTGTATTCTTTGCTGATGCCTACATATTTTTCAATATCCCCTTCATCGATCTTTTTTTCATTAGGCAGATTTACCAGCAGCTTATCTATTTCATTAGAAATACGGGAAAGGTCGTTGCCAATATGATCTACCAGCAATATGCAGGCTTTCTGGGAAATAGCGCGGCCCATTTCCCGGACATACACCTCTACCCAGCCGGGTAGCTGGTTATCGTATAGTTTTTTAGTGCTTAGCAGCACTCCCTTGTCCTTTATTAGTTTGGCCATTTTGCTGCGCCCATCCAGCTTTCCCTGTTTGTGGGCTACTACAAAAATGGTGGAGTCCAGGGGATGATCTATATAAGGCTCCAGCTTCAGCAGGTCACGCATGGCCTGCGCTTCTTTTAATATAACTACCTGTTTTTCTGCAAACATGGGGTAGCGGCGGCAGGCATTGATCACGGCGCTCCAGTCGGCATCTTTTCCATACAGCACGGTTAGGTTAAATCCCTTCTCTGCTTCATCCAGCAGCTTATGCTCAGCATAGTCAATCACCTGGTCAATAAAAAAATCCTCCTCCCCTTCCAGCCAGTAAATGGATTTAAATTTCTTTTGTTTCCAATCTTTTAAAATATCCTGGTATTCCATGAAATGATTTACGGTTTATAGTAGTGTTATACGATCACTACGTCTTCCTCCTTTAAAATAGGCACTCCTTTAAAGCGCTGCAGCAATTGCCCTACGGCTACCACATCTTTCTGGCAATAGGTTGCAATGCGGGGCAGATTACGTTCCTGCCAGTATACGCTGGCCACCATGCTGCCATCTATATCATCCTTGGGGGTAGGAATGCCCAGGATGGTGGTGAGCAGCTTCAGGGAAGTATAGTTCTTATAATCGCCAAAGCGCCACAGGTGCAGGGTGTCCAGCATAGGCACTTCCCAGGGTTTAAAACCATGCAGCTGCAGGCACGGGGGCAAAGATAGCTGATGAATAACAGAACGCCTACAGATGTATGGAATATCAAACTCCTTAATATTATGCCCGGCAAACAGGAAGCGCGGATGTTTGGCGCAAAACTTATTTACCAGGTCCAGGAAGCCGCTTAATACCACTTTTTCATCATCGTCATAAATAGATTTGATACGCAGCTGATAACGGCCGCCTTCTATGGTGAAATAACCCGCTGAAATGCAGATCACTTTCCCAAACTCGGCAAAGATCCCTGCTTTTAAGGCAAAGTCCCCGGCGCCTGTTGTTGAATCTGGCGCAGTTTTTGTTATTTTCTCCATCCAAAGGTGCTGAAGCGGCTCGGGTAAATCGTCGAAACTAGCCACAGCGGGGGTTGTCTCTATATCCAGCAGTAATAACTGGTCTAATGCGATGTTAGGTAGCACTGAGGAAATCCTGTTTAAAAGTTTGTGAATTAGAGAATTTTAAAAAGCTATTTTTGCATAATTATTTTTAACCATATAACAATTAAACATAAAACAAACAACTATGGCTGAGAACACATTTAACACGCCTGCTTCCGGATCATCCGGCTCTGAAAAACCGCGTAGCCGTAACGGACTTATATACGGAATTTTAATTGCAGCACTGGCGGGTACGTGGATCTATATGTTGTACGATAAAAATAAAACCAGCGAAACTATTGTACAACAAGGCACTCAGATCGATTCTATTTCATCATCAAGAGATGCATTACAGCAGGAATACAATGCTGCCAACGCACGTCTGGACGATTTGATCTCCCAGAACAGCCGGATGGACAGCCTGGTAAAGACCAAAGATAAAGAACTGGCTGATATGAAAGCCAGGATCCAAAGTATCCTGTCTAACAAGAACGCTACCCAGGGCGAGCTGGCTGAAGCCCGCAAGCTGATAGAACAAATGAAAACAAACATAGCCGGTTACCAGGAAACTATTGAACGCCTGGAAGGTGAAAAACTGGTGCTGGCCGGCGAAAGGGATGTAGCCCGTAAAGAAAGGGATTCTGTAGGTACTGTAAAAGACAGCCTGAATAAAGAGGTGAACCTGGGTTCTGTATTACACGCCAGCAATATTAAGCTGCAGCCTTTACAAGTGAAAAAGAACGGTAAGGAAGTTGAAACCACCAAAGCTAAACGCGCAGATATGATGCGGGTTACCTTTGACCTGGATGAAAACAGGATCGCTCCTACCGGCGACAAAGAAATTTATGTAGCCATCTCTTCTCCCGACGGTTCTCCCCTGGCTGTAGAAGCACTGGGTTCCGGCCGTTTTAGCCTGGAAGATGGTACTGAGAAATTATATACTGCCAAGAAAACCGTTGCTTACACTAAAGGTGAAAAACAAACTGTAAGCATGGATTGGAAACAGAACTCCGATTTTAAACCGGGCGATTACAGCGTTGAGATCTATCACAACGGTTTCCGCATCGGACAAGGTAAAGTAAGCCTGAAGAAAGGCGGTTGGTTCTAGTTGATTTAGTTTTAGCCTTCATAAAAAAAAGGATTGCCTGTGACGGCAATCCTTTTTTTTATGCTTAATGCTGAACGCTGATTGTGTTTTGTACCGCTCTTCGGTTTTATGTTCTGAAGCCGCTTTCCAGGTATTGAGAGCTACGGTAGATAGTATTAGTGGGCATTGGCAACCGGCGTTCATGCGAGGCATTAAGCTTTTCCTTTCTGCTTTTCCTTTACGCCGAGGCATTCCACTCCATCTTGTTAATGATTAGTTATTGCCAAATCGTATATATGAAAATAAACCTAATTTGAACCTCTTTTTCTCCTATGTGACCGGATGTTGCTGTTGCTTAGCCTTGCTTTTAAAAGAAAAACAGTGCGTTCAACCTGCGTGAACAAAGAGGAAATCCAAGACTGAAAATAACCGGAGATACCTTAAAAAACCAAACTGCATGGCGGATTCCAAGTCAGTATACGTTATAGACGACGACGAAATTTTCCATTTTATTATCAGGAAGTTGTTTCTACAATGTGGTAAGGACCCCAATAGCCTCGAAATCATTTCCTTTTACTCTGCAGAAGATGCGTTGGAACAATTGCGCCGGCCCGGCCCCCTGCCTGCACTAATCATCGTGGACATTAACATGCAGCCCATGAACGGATGGGCATTTATGAAGGCTTTCGGGGAGCTAAAACATACCCTGCCAAAGCAGATCCCCGTGATCATGTGCTCTTCTTCTATTGATGATAAAGATATACAGCAGGTGAATGATACTCCGGAGCTGGCAGCTTATATTACCAAGCCATTGGATAAAAAGAAGCTGGAGATTATTGAGAAATACTTATAGATGTGCAGATTATAAATGTGCAGATGTGCAGATGAAGTGTGCAGGTGTGTAAATGAAAGGAGCGAAAGCGCATAATGCACTTTCGCTCCTTTTGTAATTATTTTATAACAATTTCCAATCCATCTGCACATGTACATATTTGCACATCTGCACATCATTACGCCGGCTGCACATTCATATACATCTCTTCACGGAGCGCTTTTACGCGCGCATCTTCCAGGTATTCATCAAAGGTGGTTAACCGGTCAATAATACCTTTAGGCGTAATTTCAATAATGCGGTTCGCTACGGATTGCATAAACGTATGGTCATGTGTGGTGAACAGCACAATACCTTTAAAGTTGTTCATGCTTTCGTTGAAAGACTGGATAGATTCCAGGTCCAGGTGGTTGGTAGGTTCATCCAGTATCACTACGTTGGGATCCTGCAGCATCATACGGCTGGTCATACAACGCACTTTTTCACCACCGCTCAATACACTGGTCTTTTTCATGATGTCATCACCGCTGAACAGCATTTTACCCAGGAAACCGCGCAGGAAGGGCTCATCCACATCCGTTACGTGCGGGGGTACAAACTGGCGTAACCAGTCCATCAGGTTCAGTGATTTATCGGTAAAGTACTTGGCGTTATCGTTGGGTAAATAAGCTTTGGTAACAGTGGTGCCCCATTCAAACTTACCGCTGTCGGCCTGCGCTTCTCCATTAATGATCTCAAAGAAAGTGGTAAGGGCCAGGTGGTCTTTAGAAAGGAAAGCGATCTTATCGCCTTTATTTACTGTAAAGCTTACGTTGCTGAACAGGGTACGGCCATCCACCGCTTTTTCCAGCTTCTCTACATTCAGGATCTGGTTGCCTACTTCGCGCAGCTGCTTAAAGATGATGCCCGGGTATTTACGGTTGGAGGGCTGTATCTCTTCGATCACCAGCTTTTCCAAAGCCTTTTTACGGGAAGTAGCCTGCTTGCTCTTGGATGCGTTGGCGCTAAAGCGGGCAATGAAGTCCAGCAGGTCTTTCCGCTTTTCTTCCATCTTCTTGTTCTTATCAGACATCTGGCGGGCTATCAGCTGGGATGATTCATACCAGAAGGAGTAGTTACCAGTGAAGATCTGGATCTTACTGCGGTCCACATCCGCCACGTGGGTACATACGGCATCCAGGAAGTGACGGTCGTGGGATACTACTATTACGATATTCTCATAGCCGCCCAGGAAATTCTCCAGCCAGCCAATGGTTTCTACGTCCAGGTCGTTCGTGGGCTCATCCAGCAGCAGGATGTCCGGGTTGCCGAACAGGGCCTGCGCCAGCAGCACGCGCACTTTTAAGCTGCCGCTGATCTCTTTCATGAGCACACTGTGCATTTCTTCCTTCACACCCAGGTCGCCCAGCAAGGCGCCTGCATCACTTTCTGCGGTATATCCGTCCATTTCGCCAAATTCGCCTTCCAGCTCACCGGCACGTATGCCATCCTCTTCTGTAAAATCGGCTTTGGCGTATATCGCATCCCGTTCCTTGGCTATTTCCCATAAACGCTTGTTCCCCATCAGCACGGTATTGAGCACGGTCACCTCGTCGAACTCAAAGTGGTTCTGTTTCAATACACTCATCCGCTCACCGGGGGTAATTTCCACGTTTCCCTTATTGGGTTCTATTTCCCCGGATAAGATCTTCAGGAAAGTGGATTTACCGGCGCCATTGGCCCCGATAACGCCATAACAGTTCCCTTTAGTGAAATTGAGGTTTACTTCGTCAAACAATACGCGCTTACCGTAGGAGAGCGTTACATTTTTAACACTGATCATGCTGGCTAATGAAATTTAAGGCGCAAAGTTACGAAATAGGGGCTAAAAAGCATATTACTTGAAAAAAGCAAATTCCAGGGCATTGCACAGGCAGGATATTTGATTAAGTAAAGGCATGATGCCCACTACCACCCCACATGAACAGGAAATGCGCAAAGAGCTGCGCCGCTGGCAAAAGCAGATGCAACGGGGGCCTTCCCTGCCGGGGCGGCTTGCCAAACGGCTGCAGGACCGTGTGAACAACTGGATCCCGGAGAAAGTGCACAAGGCCTTTACGGTAGCCATTAAACAAATGGTCCGGGCTGTGCTGTACGGTGCAAAATTTATGACCCCGGAGCCGCAGCCGGTGCAGGACCTGGTGCTTACTGAGACTAAAGTGCAGGAGCGGATCCGGTATTATAAGACCACCGCTGCCACAGAAGGCGCCCTTACCGGGGCAGGCGGCATATTATTAGGGCTGGCAGACTTTCCGCTGTTCCTGGGCATTAAAATGAAAATGCTGTTTGATATTGCGGCTTTATACGGCTTTGATGTAAAGGATTATAAAGAACGCCTGTTCCTGCTGTATGTTTTCCAGGCTACTTTCTCCAGCCAGGAGCTGCGGAATAAAACCTATCCTCTGCTGGCCAACTGGGAGCAATACAGCAAAGAGCTGCCTCTGGATATCAATACTTTTGACTGGCGCCGCTTCCAGCAGGAGTACCGCGACTATATTGATGTTGCCAAGCTGCTGCAGCTGATGCCCGGCATTGGCGCCGTAGTAGGTGCATATGCCAACCACCGCCTTACGGATAAATTAGGCCGCAGCGCTATGAATGCTTACCGTATGCGTTTATTAAAGGTTTAAGTATCTTTATCCCTCACACACACTTCTAACGTATGACTACCTACGAGCAAATCTTTGAGAACAACAGGAAATGGGTGGCCAGCAAAACGGCTACCGATGCGGAATTCTTTGAAAAGCTGGCACAGGAACAAAAGCCGGATTACCTGTATATTGGCTGCAGCGACAGCCGGGTACCTGCCAATGAGATCATGGGACTGGATGCGGGCGAAGTGTTTGTGCACCGCAACATTGCCAACCTGGTGAACAGTATAGACCTGAATATTATGTCGGTGATCAACTATGCAGTACGGCACCTGGAGGTAAAGCACATTATTGTATGCGGGCATTATAACTGCGGGGGCGTAAAAGCCGCCATGCAGCCGCAGGACCTGGGCCTGCTGAATCCCTGGCTGCGTAATATACGTGATGTATACCGCCTGCATATGGATGAGCTGAACGCTATAACGGATACCCATGCACGTTATAACCGGCTGGTGGAGCTGAATGTGCAGGAGCAGTGCCTGAACGTGATAAAAACAGCAGCCGTGCAGCAATCCTATGTTAACAAAGGCTTCCCTGTTGTACATGGCTGGGTATATGACCTGCATAATGGTTTGCTGGTAGACCTGAAGATAGACTTTGAAGGTTTGCTGCATGAGATCCAGAAGATATATGATCTGACCGGGAAAGGCATGCAGTTTTAATTACGGAATTGACAATTGACTTTATGGGGCCTATTGGCGTATTTGATTCAGGTTACGGCGGATTAACGGTATTAAAGGAGATCATAGCTGAGCTACCGCAATATGATTATTTATACTTAGGCGATAATGCCCGTACGCCTTACGGCAACCGCAGCTTTGATACCATACATGCGTATACGTTAGAATGCGTGCAGCATCTTTTCAGGATGGGCTGCCCGCTGGTGATACTGGCCTGCAACACCGCGTCTGCAAAAGCGCTGCGTACCATTCAGCAAAAAGACTTATCTCATATTGCGCCGGACCGGCGCGTGCTGGGCGTTATACGGCCTACTACCGAGCTGGTAGGCACCTTAACGCAAACCGGCGAAGTGGGTATACTGGCTACCAACGGTACCGTAACATCCCAATCCTACCCGATAGAGATCAACAAATTTTTTCCGCAGGTAAAAGTGCACCAGGAGGCCTGCCCTATGTGGGTGCCGCTGGTTGAAAATAATGAACATGAAAGCAGCGGTGCAGATTACTTTGTAAAAAAACACCTGGATCATATACTGGGCATAGCGCCTGATATTGATACGCTGGTGCTGGGCTGCACACACTATCCTTTGCTGATGCAAAAGATAAAGGAACATTTGCCCGGCGGTATTACCGTATTATCACAAGGTAAGATCGTAGCGCACAGCTTAAAAGATTATTTACACCGGCATCCTGAGATGGAAGTACGTTTAACCAAACAGGGCACGCAAAAATTCTATACCACAGATGATGCGCAGATCTTTGACCGGATGGCAGGGATCTTTTTTGGAAAAACGGTTAAGTCGGAGCATCTAGCGCTGTAGCTGTAGTCAGTCCATAGTCCATGGCCTGCTGCGTATGTAAGGGTGTACAAGAATAGCAAGTATTAATAAGGTTCATACTAAAAGAAAAAGGCGGTTTATGCAACCGCCTTTTCTTGTATATTTCTATAGTGTAGCAGGAATGGACTATGGACCATTGGCTATCGACTAACCCCTTCCAGCTTCAGCAAAAACGCCTGTTCAAGGGCTGTTTTCTTTAATGCGGTAAACCGCCCGGAAGCGCCGCCATGGCCGGCTTCCATATCGGTTTTCATGAGCAGTAAGTTATGATCTGTTTTTAGCTCGCGCAGCTTGGCTACCCATTTGGCAGGCTCCCAGTACTGTACCTGTGAATCGTGCAGACCGGTGGTAACCAGCATATTGGGATAAGCTTTAGCTACCACATTATCATAGGGGGAGTATTGCTTCATGTACTCATATGCATCCTTGTTCTTAGGGTTACCCCATTCATCAAACTCACCGGTAGTAAGTGGAATGCTTTCATCCAGCATAGTGGTAAGCACATCTACGAACGGAACGCCTGCAATTACGCCATGCCAGAGGTCGGGCCGCAGGTTGGTTACAGCGCCCATCAGCAGGCCGCCTGCGCTGCCGCCCTGGGCATACAGGTGGTCAGGCGAGGTGTAATGCTGCGCAACCAAATGTTCTGCACAGGCAATAAAATCGGTAAAGGTGTTCATCTTTTTAAACAGCTTACCATCCTCATACCAGTAACGGCCCATTTCTTCACCGCCGCGGATATGCGCTATGGCAAAAGCAAAACCGCGGTTCAGCAGGCTTAAACGTGCGCTGCTGAATGTAGGTTCTGTAGTAATGCCGTAAGAGCCGTAGCCATATAGCAACAGCGGATGTTTACCATTCTTTTCAAATCCTTTTTTATATACAATAGAGACAGGCACTTTTACGCCATCTTTTGCAGTGGCATATAAGCGCTCTGTTACATAATCTTTGGGATCATAACCACCCAGCACCTCCTGCCGTTTCTTTAACTCGCTTTTGCGGGTTTCCATATTATAATCGTAGGTAGAGGCGGGTGTGGTCATGGAGGTATAGCTGTAGCGCAGCTCTTTGGTGTCCAGCTCCGGGTTAATGCTAATACCGGCCACATAGGCTGGTTCATCAAAGTGCAGGTAATGATCCTCGTGGTTTTGCAGGTTCATGATATGCAGCTGTGAAAGACCATTCTTACGCTCCGCCAGCACCAGGTATTCGCGGAAAATTTCAAACTCTTCCAGCAATACATCTGCACGGTGGGGGATCACTTCTTTCCAGCTCTCTTTGGAGGTCTTATCCAGCGGGCTTTCCATCAGGCGAAAGTTCTTTGCATCCAGGTTAGTGCGGATGTAAAAACGATCGTTGAGCGGTTCTATATCGTACAACAGATCCTTTTGCCGCGGCTGAAAGATCCTGAAGCTGCCTTCCGGTTTAGATGCATCCAGTATGCGGTATTCGGCAGAGAGTGTGCTGGTAGAGGCGATCATGATGAACTGGCCGGATTTGCTGCGGCGTACCTCTACATCAAAGGTTTCATCTTTTTCCATGTACACCTGTTCATCCTTACCGGCTTCTGCACCCAGCTTGTGGCGCAGGATGCGCTCCTCACGCAGTGTTTCCGGATGCTTACCGGTATAAAAGAAAGTCTGGTTATCATTGGCCCATGCAACATCTCCGCTGGTTTCAGGAATGGCATCCGGTAAAATGTTGCCGGTAGCCAGCTCTTTTACACGGATCACATATTTGCGGCGGCTTACCGTATCTACCCCAAAGGCCAGCAGGCGGTTATCAGGGCTTACGGACAGGCCGCTTACATGGCAGTAGGCATGCCCCTGGGCTACTTCATTTACATTCAATATCACTTCTTCTGCTGCTTCCAGGCTGCCTTTCTTACGGCAGTAAATGGGATATTCCTTACCGGTTTCAAAACGGGTGTAGTAATAATAACCGTTCTTCATGTAAGGGGCGCTGGCATCGGTTTCCATAATGCGGCCTTTCATTTCTTCATACAGGCTTTCCCGTAGTTTCTGCTGCGGTTGCATGATGGTGTCCAGGTAAGCATTTTCTGCCTGCAGGTAGGCGATCACTTTAGGATCGTTCCTGTCATTCATCCAGTAGTAATTGTCCGTGCGCGTATCTCCGTGTATGGTAAGCGTCTTGGGTATTTTTGGCGCTACCGGTGCTGGTACATTCGATTGTTCTGTCATAGTGTTCTTTTTCTCCTGACAGCCTAAAAGGCTAATGCATAATAATGCGGTAAAACCTGGCGTGTGCTTCATATAGGAATGTAAATTAAACAATTTGCATGCTTTCCGGGTTCCAGTGAATGGGCTGCTTTTTAAAGTAGCTTTCATTGGTAAGCAATGCCGGGCCGGCGGCGCGCAGGCCAAAGGTAGCATCTTCAACAACGGCCTTGCCGGAGCGCATGGCTTCAAAGAAATTTATGAAATGATCCTGGCGGTCGTCATAACCGGCAGGGGCAGCGTACTTGCTTTCGGAGCGGTCTCCCTTGCGCATGGATTCGGGATATTTGGTATTGTACTGCTGCACATAGGCTTCCTGCTGCGCTTTGGTGAAGGTGTTATACGTGTCCCAGCCGCCATAGCCGGGGGCTTCCGGCAGCTTGTGCTTTTTGATCTTAAAATCGTTCCAGCCCATTTCCAATACACCTTCTGTTCCAATAAAACGGGTGTATTGCCCGCCACCGCCGCCATCTGCAAAGTTCACCCGCAGGGTGGTCTGGAAGGCAGGATGCACTTTAGTTTCGGGGTAGTCAAAAATAGCTATCACCACATCCGGCACATCGCGCCCATCTTTCCACTGTACTAAATTACCGCTGGCAAAAACGCGGGAAGGGCCTGTGGAGCCGGTAATGTAATGCAGGCCGGTGATCAGGTGCACAAACAGATCGCCGGGAATGCCGGTGCCATAAGCCTGGTAATTGCGCCAGCGGAAAAAGCGTACGGGATCAAAAGGAACCTTGGCGGTATCTTTTAAGAAGGTGTCAAAGTCAACGGTTTTAGGGCTGGCATCCGGCGGTATGGAGTACTGCCAGGCCCCCAGCGCATCGTGCCGGTCGTAGCAGGCTTCTACTACATTCAGCTGTCCTATTTCGCCGGCCTGGTATCTTTTACGCGCTTCTACCATGGCTATGCTGCTTACCCGCTGGCTGCCTACCTGGAACACTTTGCCGGTGCGCTTTTGCGTGGCTATTACCTGGTGCCCTTCTGCTATCTGCTGCACCATGGGTTTTTCGCAATACACGGCTTTACCTTTTTCCATTGCGTAAATGGAAATAGTATCATGCCAATGGTCCGGCGTAGCTACTATTACTGCATCAATATCTTTACGGTCCAGCAGCTCCCGGTAATCGCGGGTGGTAAATACATTGCTGCCGTATACTTCCTTTACTTTCTGCAGGTGACCATCATACAGGTCAGCAGCGCCAACAAACTCCACACCGGGCACTTTCAGCGCGGTATCCACATCGCCAAAGCCCATAATGCCCATACCTACGCAGGCCAGGCGGATCTTATCGTTAGCGGATATACGTTTTTCTGGTTGTAGTATATGTATATGTTCCCTGCCCAGGGATGCCAGGGGGCCGGCGCCTAATAAAGCAGCGGTGCTGCCCAATTGCCGGAGGAATTTTCTGCGGGAGTTGTCAGACATAACGTTCCTGATTTTAGGTTAGACGTGGATAGACTGTATAATAATAACGAAAAAAACGGAACTTATGTAAACGCTCCGGAGGAGTGGTAAAAACAAAACAGGCTGCCCCGTTTATAGCGGGACAGCCTGCGGCTTATAATATTCAACCCGGGGGCTTACCTATTTTTCATAGGTAAAACCGGCGCGGATAAACTCGCGGTTCAGGCGTGCAATGTTAGTGAGAGAGATCTCTTTCGGACATTCTGCTTCGCAGGCGCCGGTGTTGGTACAGCTGCCAAAACCTTCTTTGTCCATTTGAGCTACCATGTTCAGCGCACGGGTAGCTCTTTCAGGCTCACCCTGCGGCAGCTGGGCCAGCTGGGATACTTTAGCAGATACGAACAGCATGGCGGAGGAGTTCTTACATGCTGCCACGCAGGCGCCGCAACCAATACAGGCTGCTGCTGCAAATGCGGCATCGGCTTTATCTTTCGGGATGGGAATAGCATTCGCATCTACCGCGTTACCGGTGTTTACGGAGATATAACCACCTGCTTCAATAATGCGGTCAAAGGCGCCACGGTCTACCGTCAGATCTTTCAGTACCGGGAAAGCCTCTGCCCTCCAGGGTTCTACGGTAATGGTATCGCCATCTTTAAAGGCGCGCATGTGCAGCTGACAGGTTGTAGTACCTGCCCAGGGGCCATGTGCGCGGCCGTTGATATGCATGGAACACATACCGCAAATACCTTCACGGCAGTCATGGTCAAATGCTATCGGTTCTTTACCCTCGTTGATCAGGCGTTCATTCAACACATCGAACATTTCCAGGAAAGACATTTCAGAAGAGATATCTTTTACCTGGTAAGTTTCAAAACCACCCTGAGCTTTTGTATTTTTTTGCCTCCACACTTTTAATGTGAGGCCCATGGTATAATGTTCCATTGTTATGGCTGTATTATCAATTATTAATTATTTGTATGAGCGCTGAGTAGGTTTACACTCTTCAAATACGAGTTCCTCCTTATGCAATTCGTAGGTGCTATCGCCTTTGTATTCCCAGGCAGCTACGTAGCTGAAGTTGGCATCGTCGCGCAGCGCTTCTCCTTCATCCGTCTGCGATTCTTCACGGAAGTGGCCTCCGCAGGATTCGCGGCGGTTCAGCGCATCAAGGCACATCAGCTCACCCAGCTCCAGGAAGTCGGCTACACGCCCTGCTTTTTCCAGCTCGGGGTTAAGCTCATTGGCCTCACCGGGTATACGCACATCTTTCCAGAACTCGGCGCGCAGCGCTTTGATCTCTTCAATGGCTTCTTTTAAGCCCTGCTCATTACGGGCCATGCCGCATTTTTCCCACATGATCTTACCCAGCTTTTTGTGGAAGTGATCCACGGACTTGCTGCCTTTAATATTCATTAAACGGTCGATGGTTTCCTGTGCCTGCTTTTCTGCTTCCACAAAGGCCGGATGGTCAGTGGGAATAGCTTTGGTACGGATCTCATCGGCCAGGTAGTTACCAATGGTGTAAGGTATTACAAAGTAACCATCGGCCAGGCCCTGCATGAGCGCAGATGCACCCAGGCGGTTAGCGCCGTGGTCAGAGAAGTTGGCTTCACCCAAAGCATATAAACCGGGTACAGTGGTCATCAGCTCATAATCCACCCACAGGCCGCCCATGGTGTAGTGCACGGCAGGGTAAATGCGCATGGGCACTTCATATGGATCTTCGCCGGTGATCTTGGCGTACATATCGAACAGGTTACCGTATTTCTCTACTACTACTTCTTTACCCAGCTGGCGGATCTGGTCCGGTGTTGGGTTATGCAACCCGCGTTTGCCGGCTTCTATTTTGCCATAACGTTCCATGTTAGCGGCAAAATCCAGGTACACGGCCTGTTTGGAGCTACCTACGCCATAACCGGCATCGCACCTTTCTTTGGCGGCACGGGAGGCCACATCGCGCGGTACCAGGTTACCAAAGGCGGGGTACCTTCTTTCCAGGTAGTAATCTCTTTCGTCCTCAGGTATATCTTTTGGTTTACGGTTGTCGTCTTTTTTCTTAGGCACCCATATGCGGCCGTCGTTACGCAGTGATTCTGACATCAGCGTTAATTTGGACTGATGATCACCGGAAACGGGGATACAGGTTGGGTGGATCTGTGTAAAGCAGGGATTACCAAAGAAAGCGCCTTTTTTAGTTGCTTTCCATGCTGCGGTTACATTAGAACCCATGGCGTTGGTAGACAGGTAGAACACGTTACCATAACCGCCGCTGCACAGCAGCACGGCATGGCCAAAGTGACGTTCCAGCTTACCGGTGGTAAGGTCGCGGGCAATGATGCCGCGGGCTTTGCCATCTATCTTCACAATATCCAGCATTTCATGGCGGGTGTACAGGGTTACGTTACCCAGGGCTACCTGCCGCTCCAATGCGGAGTAGGCGCCTAACAGCAGCTGTTGGCCGGTTTGGCCTGCGGCATAGAAAGTACGTTGTACCTGTGTACCGCCAAAAGAGCGGTTGCTTAGCAGGCCGCCATATTCACGTGCAAAGGGTACACCCTGCGCCACGCACTGGTCTATAATATTAGCGCTTACCTCTGCCAGGCGATGCACATTGGATTCGCGGGCACGGTAGTCGCCACCTTTTACGGTATCATAAAATAAACGGAAAACGGAATCACCATCATTCTGGTAGTTCTTGGCAGCGTTAATACCACCCTGTGCTGCAATACTGTGCGCACGGCGGGCGCTATCCTGAAAGCAGAATGCTTTTACCTTGTATCCTAATTCGCCCAAAGAGGCCGCTGCTGAAGCGCCTGCCAGTCCGGTACCCACAATGATTATTTCCAGACTGCGTTTGTTAGCCGGGTTCACCAGCTTACAATGTCCTTTATAATCTTCCCATTTACTATTTAACTGGCCGGCAGGAATTTTTGCATCCAACATAATATGTCAAAAATTTGAGAGTAAAGCTTGAAATTATTTGAAAAATATTACCACCGGAATAGCAGCAAAACCAATAGGGATCAGGATGCCAAACAGCCATACCCCTATGAAATTAATTAAGCCGTTGTATTTAACATGGTTTAAACCAAAGGTCTGGAAGGCGCTCTTGAAGCCGTGGATCAGGTGAAAGGATAAACCGATCATACCGATCACATACAAGGCTACCAGCCAGCCTTCCTTAAAGGCATACTGTACTGTGGTGTACAGGTCCTTTACCGGTTCGCCGGTGGCTTCGTAGTTAATGGTGGGTACATTGCCGAAGTGGAATTTCCACCAGAAATCGGCCAGGTGGATAATGATGAAAATGAGCAGGATGCTGCCCATAATAGCCATCTGGCGGCTAAACCAGGAAGAGGTTTGGTTACCCGGATTAATGGCATATTTCACCGGGCGGGCCTTACGGTTACTGAAAGTAAGCTGCAGGGCAATGATTGCGTGCAGCAGGATCACGATCTTTAAGCCCCAGGCAATAAACTGGATCAGGCTATTGTGCCCCATGAAGGCGGCATAGCTGTTAAAAGCCTTGCCCCCGTCGTTGTACAGCAGCTGGACGTTACCGGCCAGGTGCACCAACACGAAGCTGCAAAGGAAAAAACCGGTAGCGCCTACTAATAATTTCTTGCCAATAGAGGTATCGAAGAATTGTGACCACTTCATATAAAATACTGAGCTTCCTTATAAGTAATATGATAAAATTCCTAAATGTCGGGCAAATTTAACGCAGGAAAAGTTAAAAGCAAATGATATTTCTCAGTTTTAGCTAATTAAGTCCATGGTCCATGGAAGTTTCCCGTATATCAGCTTTGCGTGTATAATAGCTTCGTGTACAATGCTATGGACCATGGACTATGGACCATGGTCTCTTCAGCCTACTCCAGCCGCCGCATCATGGCATTATCGATGAGATTATAAAGGTGCTGGGGCTGGTAGGTTCTCCATTTGTCGTTTTCAAGCAGGTGTACGTAGTTGTCCAGGTGGGCCTTCACAAAGTCGTGCTTGGTTTGTTCGGGCATGTTCAGGCTCACGATCCAGCCGCCCTCGTCCTTAATATCATCCCACCACTCCTCATAATAACAATCGTCTGAGGAATGAAAGTTCATGACATTTTCTGTAATGAGAATGAACTTGTTAATGCCTTCGGCTACCATGAGATCTATGATCTCCCTTTTCAGGGTCATAACATCATTTTCAATGGCATCATTCCATTCTCCCAACAGTTCTATAATGGCAAAGTTGAACTGGTAATCTGCAAATAATACTTTCAGATACAGTGTGCGGGAGCCAAAATCGTCCCACTGCGGATGTACGTAATAGTTATATACGGTATTGGTAAATTCAAATTCGCTGTACTCCCTGCCATAGAAAGGCGATAGCTCATCTTCTTCCGCTGCGTACAAATGCCGCCAGTTATAATATGGTTCTATATCGTGCATGGGCTCTCAATCTACTCTCCTAAAGTTACGCCATCTTACTATATTCTTCCACCGCCTTTCTGACACTGCCGGCCTTTAACAGCAGGTCTTTAGCGGCCTCATACTCGGTGAGCTGCAGCTTTTCCATCAGCATTTTCACACCTCTGTCCACCAGCTTATCATTGCTCAGCTGCATGTTCACCATTTTATTATCCTCTACCCTTCCCAGCTGGATCATTACTGCGGTAGAGATCATATTTAATACCAACTTTTGCGCGGTGCCGCTTTTCATGCGGGTGCTGCCGGTTACAAACTCCGGGCCCACCACCACTTCTATAGGATAATCGGCGGCAGCGGATAAGGGCGCGCCGGCATTACAGCATATGCTGCCGGTAACCACTCCCTCCTGCCGGCACTTTTGCAGGGCGCCAATTACATAGGGTGTGGTGCCGCTGGCGGCGATACCTATTACTACATCTTTTTCTGTAACATTAAATTCCTGCAGGTCTTTCCAGCCCTGCTCCCGGTCATCTTCTGCAAACTCCACTGCCTTGCGGATGGCGGCATCCCCACCGGCAATAATACCTATTACCAAACCATGCGGCACGCCAAAAGTGGGCGGGCATTCCGATGCATCCACAATGCCCAAACGGCCGCTGGTACCGGCGCCCATATAAAACAGGCGGCCACCGGCCAGCATTTTATCTGCGATGGCTGCTACCAGCTTTTCTATCTGCGGAATTACTTTTGCTACCGCCTGGGGTACCGTTTGATCTTCTTTATTAATATTGGTCAGGATCTCCGCTACGGTCATCTTTTCCAGGTGGCGATAGTGGGAGGTTTGCTCCGTTACTCTTACAAAGGACATTTCTATTTTAGATTGTAGATTTAAGATTATGCTGCTTACAGCTTACTTTTTATACCTGCTTCCTCATGGTATTTTATTAAACCATCCATCGGGTTGCGTAGTACAGATCCCAGCTGCAGCTCATACAGCTCGCACAGGGCCTGCAGCACATCCCGGAAATGCCAGGCGATGCTACCGGTAAAATGCAGCGGATGCGTCCAGCTTTCGCTGTACTTATAAATATGGTTAAAGAAAAAATCGTTCAGGCCATCTTCCAGTATGTTCTCTACAATAAAATGCCCGCGGTTCTCGCCCAGGAACACGGAAAAACCGGCCAGGTAGCGGTTAGCCATGGGTTTACGGTACACATTTTCCAGGATCTCGTCTTTATTGGTATGGTACTTTGCATCAAAGCGCATTTGCAGCTCCTCGTCAAACGAGTTATAACAATAATACTGCAGCAGCTTGCGGCCCAGGTAAGCGCCGCTGCCCTCATCGCCCAATATAAAGCCCAGGCCCGGGTTATTATGTGCAATACGTTCACCGTCGTAATAACAGCTATTGGAACCGGTGCCCAGTATGCTGGCTATGCCGGGACTGTGCTGGCATAGCGCGTGCGCAGCGGCCATCAGATCGTGTGATACCGCAATATTTGCATGGGGCCATACGGCGCCCAGGGCTTCCTGCATGATCTGTATACTTCTGGGCTGCGAACAGCCGGTACCGTAGTAAAAGATCTCTTCTACCTCTACCCCCGGGGGCATTTGCGGCTTCAGCTCCTTTTCCAGCACCTCGCGCACCTGCTGGGTGTTAAGGAAAAAAGGGCTGATGCCCTGTGTTTGATAACGGAAATGATCACTTGGAGTTAACAGGCTCCAGTCTGCCTTGGTAGAACCACTATCCGCTATCAGCTTAACCTTTACAGGCATATCCGTTGATTTATGAAATTAATGTAGCAGAATATAATTATGCTATTTTTGTCACAATTTAAACAAATCGGCCAATTTATAATTTTAGATTTACGATTTCAGATTTTAGATTTGATAATGCGTTCCCCGCTTCAGGTGAATCTGAAATCAAAAATCCAAGACCGTAAATTGATTGGGGCTCAATACAGGAATTATGTCAAACAATAGAAAGCTGAATGTTTTTTTACCCCTCTTATTTGCAATCGTGCTGGCGCTGGGAATGTACCTGGGTCATAAAATGCCCGGAGCGCAAAGTGGAAGCACCGTACTTTTTAACCGGGGTGGCCGCAGCGCTTTACAGGAAACCATGGACCTTATCAAAGTAAAATACGTGGATACCTTAAAGGTAGATGACCTGCAGCAGGAAGCTATAGATGGTTTGTTATCCCACCTGGATCCACACTCCATATATATACCCCCTACTAACCTGGCCGAAGTGAATGAAGACCTGGAAGGTAATTTTGAAGGTATTGGCGTAGAGTTTAACATTACGGATGATACCGTGAATGTAGTGGCAGTGCTGGCCGGCGGCCCTTCTGAAGCAGCCGGGGTATTAACAGGCGATAAGATCATTAAGGTGAATGACAGCCTGCTGGTGACCGGCAACAGCATCACATCCGACAAGATCCGGAAGCTGCTGCGGGGACCTAAAGGATCTGAAGTAAAAGTAACTATGCTGCGCCGCAGCAAACTGGTGGACATCCGCATTAAACGCGGCGTAATTCCCTTGTACAGCGTGGATGCCAGCTACCTTATTACACCCAAGATCGGTTATATTAAGATCAGCAAATTTGCGGCTACCACTTACCAGGAGTTTATGGATGCGCTGCGCAAGCTGCAAAGGCAGGGTATGGAAAAGCTGGTAATAGACCTGCGCCAAAACCCCGGCGGCTTCCTGGATGCTGCTACCCGTATTGCCGATGAGGTGCTGGATGGTAATAAGCTGATCCTTTATACAAAAGGTAAAAGCTACCCGCGTACCGATTATAAATGTGAAAAGCCCGGGTTGTTTGAAAAAGGCGCCCTGGCAGTGCTTACGGACGAAGGTTCTGCCTCTGCCAGCGAAATACTGGCCGGCGCTATACAGGACTGGGACCGCGGCGTGATCATAGGCCGCCGCACTTTTGGTAAAGGCCTGGTGCAGGAACAGTTTGACCTGAGCAACGGAGGTGCGTTAAGGTTAACCGTAGCGCGTTATTACATTCCCTCCGGCAGAAGCATTCAAAAATCTTACAGCAACGGCCGCGAAGCTTATGATGAGGATATTATGAACCGCTATACGCATGGAGAGCTATTGAACAAGGACAGTATCAAACAGGCGGATACCATCCCGTATAAAACGGCCAAAGGCCGCGTGGTATATGGCGGCGGCGGTATTACCCCGGACATATTTATACCATTTGATACTTCCCGCTTTTCTGCCGTATTAACGGAGATGTACACACGTAATACCTTCAGCAACTTTGCCTATAAGTATTATAATACCCACCAGGATGTGCTGAGCCGTTATAAAGATGCATCCGGATTTACCCGGCAGTTTACCGTAACGCCGGAGCTGTATAATGATTTCCTGAGCTATGCCCGTAAAGACAGCATTCGTACAGAGCGCGTAACGGCTAAGGATGAAACAGAAATCCGCGACCGTATTAAAACCATGCTGGCAAGACAGCTATACCGTACCGAAGGTTTTTATGAGGTGATCAACGCCGGCGATCCGCTGGTAAAACGTGCAGTAACGGAGTTAGAGAAAGCGAAAGAATAGATTAACATTTATAAATGGGGCTGACTAAAAAGAATGTAAAATGTAAAATTTTAAACCGACGAAGGAGGTTCATAGAGACCATTGAAAAGACTTTATGAACGAGATAAATCATAAATGTAAAAGTAGAATGCCGTGAATATAAGCCTGTACTTGGAATCGTGGCATTCCATTTTTACATTTTAAATTTTACATTTATGATTTTACATTCTTTTTAGTTACCCCTTATTTTACGCCATCTGCTAAAAAATAAAGGCCATTCCTTCCGGAACGGCCTTTAATAACTTCTTGCAAGAAAGCTACAAACTTCCTACACAATTAGTGATGTGCAGCGCTATCAGCGGGAGCAGCAGTTGTGTCAGCTAAAGTTGAATCAGCAGGAGTAGCTACGGAATCAACGGGAGCAGCAGACAGGGTGTCAACAGCTGTAGTTGTAGAATCAGTAGTTTCTGAAGATGCACCGCTGTTACAAGCTACGAAGGTCATACCTGCAGCGATGGCGAACACGAATAATTTTTTCATACTCTGTAAGTGATTAGTTTTAAGATCACGCAAATTTATATAAATAAATTTGAATATAAAATATGTATTTTTATAATGTGTTATATCTGTGGACTTTCTCCCCAATAATTACTTCTTCCTGAAGAATATTCTTAAAGGAACCCCTTGAAAATCAAAATTTGAGCGTAGCTGATTCTCCAAATAGTTCCTGTAAGGCGGTTTCACATCATCCGGCAAATTGCAGAAAAAGGCAAAAGCGGGGGTATGTGTGGGCAGCTGCGTTACATATTTAATACGTATAGGCGTGCCCCTGACTACCGGCGGGTGGTAAGATTCAATGGCCTTTAACATAATATCATTCAGCTTGGAAGTAGGTATTTTCCGCTGACGGTTGTCGTATACCTTCAGGGCCTCTTCTATGGCTTTGAAAATGCGTTGTTTTTCCGGTACGGAGGTAAAAATGATGGGCACATCGGAGAAGGGCGCCAGTCTTTTCTTTAACTCCGCCTCATAATCGCGGGCGGTATTGGTTTCCTTTTCTATCAGGTCCCATTTATTTACCAGCACCACCATGCCTTTGCCTTTTTTAACAGCCAGGCTAAAAATGGCGAGGTCCTGCGCAGTAATGCCTTTGGTGGCATCCAGCAGCAGCAGGCACACATCAGCATCGTCCATGGCTTTAATGGCACGGATCACGGAATAAAATTCAAGATCTTCATGCACCTTGTTCTTGCGGCGTACACCGGCAGTATCTATCAGCACAAAATCTTTCTGGAACAGCTTGTAGTGGGTATGGATGGTATCACGCGTAGTGCCCGGAATATCGGATACAATGTTGCGCTCCTCTCCTACCAGTGCATTCAGCAAAGATGATTTACCTACATTGGGCTGCCCGATGATAGCTATTTTAGGCAGATCGCCATCTTTAGGTTCTGCCTGCAGCTCTTCGGGGATTATGGCGGCTACTTCATCCAGCAGCTCACCGGTACCGCTACCGGTAATGGAGGAAAGGAAGAAGATCTTTTCAAAGCCCATGCTGTAAAATTCGGTAGCTTCCAGCAGGCGCTCTCCATTATCTACTTTATTGATAACCAGGAACACCGGTTTGGAGGAACGGCGCAGCATATCTGCTACTTCCGCATCCAGATCGGTAATGCCGGTGGTTACATCGCACATGAACAGCAGCACGTTGGCTTCTTCCATGGCTATTTTCACCTGCTTGCGGATCTCCCGCTCAAAAATATCTTCACTATTGGCCACAAAACCACCGGTGTCTATTACGTTGAACGTTTTACCGTTCCAGTCGGCAATACCATACTGACGGTCGCGGGTAACGCCGCTTACATCATCTACGATGGCTTTGCGCTGCTCCAGCAAACGGTTGAACAGGGTAGACTTACCCACATTTGGACGACCGACGATGGCGACTGTAAATCCTGACATATACTTTTAATTACGAATTTCTTAATTACGAATTACGAATTATGATTGCGTAGATCTATTCGTAATTCGTAATTAAATAATTGAACATTGATTAATATCCGTATTCCCTTAGGAACGTTTCATTATCCCGCCACTTGCTTCTTACTTTTACGAATAGCTCCAGGAAAACTTTTTGTCCGATGAACTTTTCGATATCCTGGCGGGCCAGGGTACCTATCTGGCGGATTGATTTTCCTTTTTCTCCCAGGATGATGGCTTTCTGCGTTTCGCGTGTTACCACTATCTCTGCGGTGATCTTTACCAGCGTTTGTTTTTCCTGGTACTGGGTTACAACCACGGTTGTATGGTAGGGAATTTCTTCCTGGAACAGCTGGAAGATCTTTTCGCGGATCATCTCGCCTACAAAAAAGCGTGTAGACTTATCCGTTAAAGTATCGTCCGGGTAAAAAGGTTCGCTTTCCGGCAGCAGGGCTACGATCTGGTTCAGCAGCTCGGGGATGCCTTTTTTCTGCACTGCAGAGATGGTGACCACTTTTGCTTTGCCCCAGGCTTCGCACTGGGCCTGCACGGCAGCCAGCGGTTCCTTTTCGAGCACATCCATTTTGTTCAGCACCAGAATGCAGGATGCTTTGAGCTTCAGGGAATCAAACAGCTCCAGGTTCTCTGCCACGTTATCTTTCACATCCATGATCAGCAAGGCCACATCTGCATCTTCCAGAGCGGATTTTACCGCGCCCATCATTTTCTCATGCAATTTGTACTTTGGATCAATGATGCCGGGGGTATCTGAAAAAACGATCTGGTATTCCGGTGCGCTAACAATACCGGTAATGCGATGGCGGGTGGTTTGTACTTTCGGGGATATAATAGCCAGCTTTTCACCTATGAGGGCGTTGAGCAGGGTGCTTTTACCTGCGTTGGGCTTACCGAAAATATTTACAAATCCTGCTTTGTGCATTGCTGTAATTTTTTCCGTCAGGGTTTATAAGGCCGTAACGAAATAAAATAAAAAAAGCCGAATTACTCCGGCTTTTTAAATGTTTTTGTAGTGATGAGAGGATGTTGAACTTCCGGCCACCGACCTACGGATGTCTTATTTCTCTCTTAAACAAAAAATCCCGACCTCTGCCGGGACTTCTCTTTTGTAGCGAGGAGAGGATTCGAACCTCTGACCTTCGGGTTATGAGCCCGACGAGCTACCTCTGCTCTACCTCGCAATGTGGGTGCAAAGGTAAGGGGATGATTTATTACTGCCAAATCTTTTTCAAAAAAAGTTTGAAGCGTGGGCTTTTTTCTTGTTTCACAGAAACTGTTTAGCAGCCATCATATACTTTATTAAATTAATAGCTCACAAGCGTACCTAACCTTATGGCCCAACGATCTTCCTTATCCCTAACTGTCCCAAATCCGTGCCAACAGGCCTGGAATGATATGATACTTAATAATGAGGGGCGCTTTTGCAATCATTGTAATAAAACAGTGATCGACTTCACGCAGCTTACAGATGAACAGGTTGCTGCTGTTTTTAAAAATACCAGGGGCAGGGTCTGCGGACGTTTTACTGTTTCGCAATTGGATCGTGACCTGCTTACACCGCGGACAACTCACCACAATCAATTTATTCCAGCTGCGGTGATGACGGCAGCGCTTGTTACCGCTGCTCTTAACAGTGATGCGCAGGTGGGTAGGCCTATTATGCCGTGCGCACAAACACCAGGGATGGTAATGAATACGGCGGAGTCAACGACAATAGCTCCTGTCGCTAAAAGAGATACTGTTCCTGCAAGCGACATCATACGTACGGTTAGCGGGAAAATTACAGACAGTACCGGCACCCCACTATCCGGGACAACTGTTTTACTCAGTAATACTCAATCCGGCGTTGTTACTGATACAACCGGATGGTTCAGGATCAATATACCTGAAAACCTTGCCGGCACAGTTAGTACACTAATATTTTACTGTATGGGATATGAAGGAAAGGAGGTACCGTTAACCGGTACAAAAGAACAGTTTGAGAACCTGGAAGTGGTTATGCAGGTGTCTTCAGCTACGCTCTCGGGAGAAGTGGTGCTGGTAGGTGCTGTTGCCCCCAAGCGAAACCTGTGGCAAAGAGTGAAGTACTTTTTTAAGAGATGATCTGATGTTTGACCGCTTTGACTAAAATTTAGGCTGGAGCCTTAATTAGGTATGAAATTAAGGCTCCAGCCTAAATTAAAGATGCTTGCGTTTATTGCCAACTTAAAAGAAGATCAGCCCTGGAAAAGGCCGGATCGTTTATAACCTTAACAATATTGGCTCTTCAATAACTTAACCGCAACATAAAATAAGACCGGCCCTCGACAAGGCGGGTCGTCCATTCATCTTTTACAACTCAAATCCTGACCGGCTAACCCCTTAACCGGTCAGTTACCATAACACCAACCCTTAAAAAGGCCGGCCTGTTCTATGAACTATAATCAACTACTTTACTGCCGGCTTTCCCGGCAGGTATAGAAATACATTAATAGCTTAAAGGAAACCAGCCTTTGAAAAAGCCGGTCTGTTCTTCTATTAAAACATAATCCTCAATAAACCAAAACTATGTGCCGGCTTCCCGGCAACATGCTCATAAATAACCCACCAACCCTGGAAAAGGCCGGCCTATCTAACACATATGATATGAAAACCAACATCCAGGCTTGACGCTTATACGCCAGCTGCAATATTTTAATAGTATAAGGTGATACCGGCCATGGACAAGGCCGGCCGGTTAAATGAACAAACCATTGAACAAAAACTTCCCTACTACCGGTTATCCCGGCAGCAGTATATAACAAGCTAATAATAGTCTGGGAATGCCAACCCTGGAAAGAGCCGGCCCATTATGCTATGAATTACATAACACCTCTAAAACGGTAAATCGTCTGCCGGTTGTTCCTGCAGGTCATCATCTAAAATGCCTGCGGTGGCAGCTTTGGAGTGATCATCATGACGGCGGCCATTTAACAGCTGCACATTGTACACGCGCAGCCTTAACTGGCCAATAGCTTCACCGGCGCTGTTCTTATAAGCGTCTGATACCGGTGTACCTTCTACATACACTTGTGTGCCCTGCGTTAAATAAGGGGCCATGTTCACACGGTCCCAGAGGGCACAATCTACCCAGGTGGTTCTTTCCTGGGGCACGCCTTGCTGACTTTTGAAACGCTCTGTGTGAGCAACGCTGAAGCTTAATACGGTTTTTCCTGCGGCTTCTCTCTGTACAGCATCTTTGCCGAGATAGCCAATGATCTGGAGTTTAATCATTAGTTCAAATTTAAATGGTCGGTTAACGATATGGTTAACTCGTTAAAAAATAGGGTGAATAAAAAACGAGAGAGAGATGCGGGATGGAAATTAGTATAAAATAATTAACCGGAAAAATATTTTCTTTTTTTTAGTACTGCAGATATAACTTTGTGCTGTTATAATAATTCAACTAAAGGGGTGCCTTACTGTCAGGCTGAGATCACACCCATTGAACCTGTGACCAGGTAATGCTGGTTAGGAAAAACATAGCAATGAAACAATCCTTACTGCTTTTGTGGCTGCTTGTCAGCACTACTGTGCTATATGCACAAAGAACTATTTCCGGTGCCGTTACTGATAAAACCAAGGGCCAGCCATTAACGGGCGTTTCCATTATTATCCAGGGTAACAATAACAACGGCGTGCTTACGGATGCCCATGGCCGGTACCAGCTGAAAGTACCGTCCAAAGGCAGCTACCGCCTGCAGGCCAGCTACCTGGGCTACCGCACTTATATTACTACGCTGCAGGGCAGCGATGCTGTGAGCGAGCTGAATATACCGCTGGAAGAGACCGGGTTATTTGTGCAGCCGGTGGAGATCAGCAGCCTGCGCGCCGGTAAGAACGCGCCTTTTACTACTTCCAGCTTGAATGCAGAAGATATTAAAAAGCAGAACATGGGGCAGGACCTGCCCCTGCTGCTGAACCAATTGCCCGGAGTTGTTACCAATTCCGACGCAGGTAACGGCATCGGCTATACGGGAATGCGGGTACGCGGTTCTGATATTACCCGTATTAATGTTACGGTAAATGGTATTCCTATTAACGATGCAGAATCATCCGGGACCTTTTTTGTGGATATGCCCGACTTTGCCTCTTCTGTAAACAGCATACAGCTGCAACGGGGTGTAGGCACCTCTACCAACGGGGCCGGGGCTTTTGGCGCATCCCTGAACCTGAGCACCAATGATTTCCGGGATAAAGCCTATGGAGAGATCAGCAACAGCTACGGCTCATTTAACAGCTGGAAACATACGGTAAAAGCCGGTTCCGGTTTGATCAATGATCACTTTACAATTGATGCCCGCCTATCTAAGATCAGCTCTGATGGCTATATAGACCGGGCCAGCTCTGACCTGCATTCTTTTTATACCTCCGCTGCTTATATTTCTAAAAAGACGGCCATTCGCCTGAATGTATTTTCCGGTAAGGAAAAAACCTACCAGGCCTGGAACGGGGTGCCGGAAGCGTTGCTGCATACCGACCGTACCTATAACTCTGCCGGTACGGAGAAACCCGGTGCGCCTTATGATAATGAAACAGATAATTATCAGCAGGACCACTACCAGCTATTCCTGAACCAGGAAATAAATTCAAAGCTGAACTTTAACGTGGCCCTGCATTATACCAAAGGCAAAGGCTATTATGAGCAATACAAAGCACAACAGCTGTTTAGCGATTACGGGCTTAGCTCACCGGTGATAAACGGGCGGCCGGTAGATACTACAGACCTCATTCGCCAGCTATGGCTGGACAATGATTTTTACGGTACTGTTTTCTCCGTGAATGGCACAGGCCAAAAGCTGAACTGGAGCTTAGGCGGCGGCTGGAACCGCTATGAGGGCGGACATTACGGCAAGATCATCTGGGCACAGTATGATATTGATAAAGACCATAAATATTACGACCTGGATGCTGTTAAAACCGACTTTAATATTTACTGGAAAGGTGAATTTAAATTAACGGAAGCCGTGCGCCTGTTTGCCGATCTGCAATACCGCACCGTACGTTTTAACATCGATGGTTTTGAGGATAATCCAACATTAATACAGCATAATACCTATAACTTCTTTAATCCTAAAGCAGGCATTTATTATTACCTGAACACCAGCAGCCAATTATATGCTTCTTATTCCATCGGTAATAAAGAGCCGAACCGTGATGATTTCGAAGCCGGGCTTACACAAACGCCTAAACATGAGAACCTGCAGAACGTAGAGGCAGGTTATGTGTTCCGTAATGACCGTGTGAATGTGCAGGCTAATGCCTATTACATGTATTATAAGAACCAGCTGGTGCAAACCGGTAAACTGAATGATGTAGGCGCCTATACACGCACTAACATTCCTAAAAGCTACCGCGCCGGTGTGGAGCTGCAGGGCAGCGTAAAGCTCAATGAGGTATTTACATTCGGCGCTAATGCCGCTTTTAGCCAGAATAAAATAAAGAATTATACGGCCTTTGTTGATAATTATGATACCGGCGTGCAGGATACTGTGCATTACGGTAATTCAGATATCTCCTTCTCCCCCAGCGTGGTAGCGGGTTACACGCTTACTGCCAAACCGGCAAAAGGCCTGGATATAGATGTGATAGGCAAGTATGTAAGCCGCCAATACCTGGATAATACCGGCAGTAAAGAGCGCAGCCTGAACGGGTATTATACCAATGATGTACGCCTGCGCTACAGCATTCCGCAACCGCTGTTCAAAGAGCTGGGATTACAGGTGGCGGTGAATAATATTTTCAATAAAAAGTATGAGCCTAACGGCGCCAGCTATACGTGGATTGAAGGTGGAAAGCTGGTATCAGATAATTATTATTACCCTATGGCGGGAACGAATTATATGGTGGGATTAACGGTGGCGTTTTAGGGAATTACAAATTAAGTATCCTATAAATAAAAATGTCCTGCCTAAAAGCTGCAGGACATTTTTATTGTAAATTAATTAACCAGCTACCAGCTGATCAACCGCTTTGTTTACTTTATCAAACGGAAATTCCTTTAACACTTCGTCCATTAAGGTTTTTACCTGGGCGGTGCATAAGTTGCCAATGCTGCCGGCATGCGTATGGTGTACTTCTTTAGCCGGTACAAAGGTTCCTTTCTCAATATCCATTCCTACCTGCTTGTATGCTTCACGGAAAGGCACGCCTTCCAGCACCAGCTTGTTCACTACTTCTACACTGAACAGGTAGCGGTATTTTTCATCATCCAGGATGTTTTCCTTTACCTGCATATTGTTCAGCATTAAACCGGCCATTTGCAGGCAATTGCGCAGGGTTTGAAATGCAGGGAACAGGTTCTCCTTCAACAGCTGCAGATCGCGGTGGTAGCCAGATGGCAGGTTGGTGGTCATCATAGCTACTTCATTGGGCAGGGCCTGCAGCTTGTTGCCATAAGAGCGGATCAGCTCCCAAACATCGGGGTTCTTTTTATGCGGCATAATGCTGGAACCCGTGGTCAGCTCATCCGGGAAGCTAATGAAGCCAAAGTTCTGGTTCATGAACAAGCAGGCATCCATAGCCATTTTAGCCAGGGTAGCGCCTAAACCTGCCAACGCAAAGGCTACGATCTTTTCTGTTTTACCACGGCCCATCTGGGCATATACTACATTATAGTTAAGTGCTTCAAAACCTAACAGTGATGTGGTGAGCTCACGGTCCAGGGGGAACGAAGAACCATAACCGGCAGCAGAGCCCAGCGGATTCTTATTTACCACCTTATAGGCGCCCTGCAATACGGTAAGATCATCCACCAGGCTTTCGGCATATGCGCCTAACCATAAGCCGAAAGAGGATGGCATGGCTATTTGCAGGTGGGTGTAACCTGGCAGTAAATGCGCTTTATATTGTTCACTTTTTTGTTGCAGCAGGTCAAACAATACTTTTACATCCTGCACCAGGGTTTGCAGCTCGTGACGCAGAAATAGTTTAAGATCTACCAGCACCTGGTCGTTGCGGGAACGGCCGCTATGGATCTTCTTGCCTACTTCGCCCAAACGGCGGGTAAGCAGCAGCTCCACCTGGGAGTGAATGTCTTCCACACCATCTTCCAGCGTGAAATTACCATCCTGTATCTCTTTATAGATGTTCTTTAGCTCCTGCTGCAGCACAGCTAATTCTTCTGCCGTTAACAGCCCTATCTTTTGCAGCATGGTAATGTGCGCCAGGGAGCCCAGCACATCAAAAGGCGCCAGGTAAGTATCCATTTCACGGTCCCGCCCTACAGTGAATTGCTCTACTGCAGCGAGGGACGCTTTATCTTTTTGCCATAGTTTCATATGCGATGATTGATGTGGACTTATGTGTGCCACACCTCAAAGGTGTGGCACACGTTAAAAGTTATATTTCGCAAATACCCGCTCTTTGATCTCCGGCCATTCTTCTTTCAAAATGCTAAAGTAAACAGTGTTACGCAGGCGGCCGCCATTCACTATCATATGGCGGCGGAAAATGCCTTCCTGTTTGGCGCCTATGCTTGCAATAGCATTGCGGGACTGTATGTTCAGCTCATCTGTTTTCAGCTCTACCCTGTTCAGGTCCATCACTTCAAAAGCATGCTGCAGCATGGCAAACTTCATGGCTTTGTTTAAACCGCTGCCATGCAGTGCTGTATCTATCCAGGTAGCGCCTATCTCTGCCCGCTTATGAGCGATCGCTATATTCATAAAACGTGTGCTGCCGGCGGCCCTTCCTTCTTTTTTATCTATGATCACAAAAGGCATTTCTGCTTTTTGCTCTCTTAAGGTTAGTGTACCCTGTATATAGTTCACCAGGTCGGCCTTTTCCTGCAGGTTCACAATACCTACTTTCCACAAAGCAGGCTGTAATGCTACGGGCAGCAGTGTTTCCGCATCTTCCAGCTGCAGGGGACGTAATAATACCCGTTTATTTTCCAGTACAGGATAAAAATCCATCTTATAATATTTCTGACAGCAATTTAATATAAGTGTCAATGCCCTGGCTGATCTCTTCCAGGTAAATAAATTCATCGGCGGTATGAGAGCGGGCTGAATCGCCGGGACCTATCTTAATAGAGGTAGCAGGGATCAGCGCCTGGTCGGAAGTAGTAGGTGATCCATACCAGGTTTTGCCCATGCGCATACCTGCCTGCACAATAGGATGATCCAGCGCAATGCCCGAAGGCCGCATACGCATGGAGCGTGGCGCTACTGTGCAGCTAACATTTTGTGTGATGGTAGCCAGCACCTCTTCCAGTGTATACTTATCCGTTACCCGCACATCTACCACAAAAGAACAATCTGCCGGCACTACGTTATGCGCTTTATTGGAGGTATTGATCACGGTAACCGTCATCTTTACCGGGCCCAGTGTTTCCGATACTTCGGGGAACTGGTATTCCCGGAACCAGCTAATATCCTGTATGGCTTTGTAAATGGCGTTCTCGCCTTCGTTACGGGCAGCATGGCCTGCTTTACCATGGCTGGTACAGTCCAGCACCATCAGGCCTTTTTCTGCAATGGCCAGCTGCGTTTGCGTGGGCTCCCCTACTATAGCTAATGTGATGGGGGGCAACTGTGATAAAATGCTTTCTATACCATTGGTGCCGCTCACCTCTTCTTCTGCTGTAGGTGCAATTACCAGGTTATAACGCAGGTTAGGCTGCTCATAATAATGCAGGAAGGCAGCAATAAGGCTTACCAGGCAACCGCCGGCATCATTGCTTCCCAGGCCATACAGCTTACCATCTACCACATCCGGGCTAAAGGGATCGCGGGTATATTGCGGATTGGGCTTTACGGTATCATGATGGGAGTTAAGCAGCACCGTGGGTTTGGACGGGTCAAAGTACTTATTCTGCGCCCATATGTTATTGAGGTGCTGGTTATACACTACCCCTTTTTCTGCCAGCATAGCGCCAATAAGCTGCGCGGTGCCTTGTTCTTCCCTGCTAAAGGAAGGAGTAGCGATCAATTGTTTTAAGAGCTTTACGGCATCCTCGTATAACTGTAGGTTCCACATAAGTTAGCATATTAAAGTACCGGCTACCGTACCAGTGGTGTTGCTCCGTACATCTGCCGCATGGCCTATCAGCACTTCCTTTACCCCGCTTTCAATGGCGGAGAAAGCATTTTCCAGCTTGGGCAGTATACCGTCTGTGAGCACCTTTTGTTCCAGCAGCTCCGCATAAATGCTGCGGTTGATCAGGTTTATAACCGCGTTATCGTCCTGCGCATCACGCAATACACCTTTCTTTTCAAAGCAGTAAATGAGGCGTACCTCATAGTGGGCTGATAAGGCTATGGCCAGTGAAGAGGCAATGGTATCTGCATTGGTGTTCAGCATCTGCCCATGCGCATCGTGCGTTAAGGGGGCGAACACTGGTGTTAATCCCGCATCCAGCATAGCTTTCAATGGTCCAACGTTCAGGTTTGCAGTATTGATATCTCCTACAAAACCATAGTCGATCTCCTTTACCGGGCGCTTTACAGCGGGTATTACGTTTGCATCAGCGCCCGTCATACCAATGGCATTACAGCCCACTGCCTGCAGTTTGGCTACCAGCTGTTTGTTCACTAAACCGCCGTATACCATGGTCACTACATCAATAGTGGCAGCATCGGTTATGCGGCGGCCATTCACGTAGTTTGATTTGATCCCCAGCTGGTCGCCGATGCGGGTAGCTATCTTCCCACCGCCATGGATCAGGATCTTAGGCCCTTTGATAGCTGCAAAATCTTCCAGGAAGGATTGCAGCAGCGCCGGGTTATCAATCACATTGCCACCTACTTTAATGACGAAAAGCATATGCGGATCAGCGTTGTTGTTGTTTTAATATTTCACTTAATACTGCCTGGGCTGCCCATACACGGTTACCGGCTTCCGGTATTACAATGGACTGCGGCCCATCCAGCACCTCATCTGCAATTACCACATTCCTTCTTACAGGCAGGCAATGCATTACCTTAGCTTCGTTGGTATGCTGCAGCTTTTGATTGCTCATCATCCAGCTGCTGTCTGTGCTGATGATGTTACCGTAATCGCTATACGAAGACCAGTTCTTCACATACACAAAGTCGGCGCCTTCCAGGGCTTTATCCTGGTTGTATTCTATGGGTGTGTTGCCGGTGAACTTTTTATCCAGCTCATAGCCTTTTGGATGCGTGATCACAAAGTCAGCTTCGCCCCAGGCGTTTATCCACTGGGCAAAAGAGTTAGGCACGGCCTGCGGCAATGCTTTTACATGGGGCGCCCAGGTCATCACCACCTTCGGTTTACGTGGCTGCTGCCAGCGTTCCTTAATGGTAATTACATCTGTTAAGCTCTGCAAAGGGTGCAGGGTAGCACTTTCCAGGCTTACCACCGGCACCCCGGCGTATTTAATGAACTGGTTAATATATTTTTCAGTGTAGTCTTCTTCTTTATTTTTCAGGCCGGGAAAGGTGCGGATGGACAGTATATCAAAATACTGGCCCATTACAGCGGCGGCTTCTTTCACGTGCTCTGTGGTGCTGCCGCTCATAATAGCGCCGTCGTTCATTTCCAGCGCCCAGCCTTCTTTATCAATATTAAACACTACTACTTCCATACCCAGGTTCCTGGCGGCTACCTGCGTGCTTAAGCGTGTTCGCAGGCTGGGGTTCAGGAATATCATGCCCAGCGTTTTGTTAACGCCTAATGTTTTGTCCCTGAAAGGATCCTGCTTGTAACCCAGTGCTGTCTCCACTAAGCGCGGGACACCTGGTACATCATCTACGGAAATAAATTGCTTCATTGCTGCAATTATGGTTGTGTTTAAAATATGTAAAATGAAGTAATTAATATTTTAACAGCTCGTCCCGGAAAGCGGTCAGGAACTGATCTGCATGCTCCTGTGTTAAAGCCAGTGAAGGCAGCAGCCTTATTACATTCGGCTTTGCTTCGCCGGTAAAGATCTTATGTTTAAATAACAAGTCTTTTCTTACCTGGTTCAGCTCTTCCGGTAATTCTATACCGATCATCAGGCCCCGGCCCCTTACTTCTTTTACATGCGGCAGCTGTTTCAGCTGTTCCATGAGGTAGCCGCCTACTTTGGCTGCGTTTGCGATCAGCTGCTCCTGCTCCATTACTTCCAGCACTGCCAGCGCTGCGGCGCAGGCCAGGTGATTACCGCCAAAGGTAGTGCCCAGCATACCATAGGCCGGCTGAATGTGCGGGGCAATGATGATGCCGCCTACCGGGAAACCGTTGCCCATACCTTTTGCCATGGTATAGATGTCGGCATTAATGCCGGCATAATCATGGGAAAAGAACTTACCGCTCCGGCCATAACCGCATTGTACGGAATCGGCAATGAATACGGCATTGTTAGCATCGCACAGGCTCCTGATCTTTTTCAGAAAGCTTTCGCTGGCCACATTAATACCACCTACACCCTGAATGCCTTCAATAATTACAGAAGACACTTCATACTGCTTAAAAGCCGCTTCCAGGGCTTTTTCATCCTGCCAGGGCAGAAACACTACGTTATCGGTTTCATTTACCGGCGCTACAATTTTCGGATTGTCGGTAGCGGCTACTGCCAGTGAGGTACGGCCGTGGAAAGATTTTTTAAAGGCAATGATCTTCTTTTTACCATTGTAGAAAGAAGCGAGCTTTAATGCATTTTCATTGGCTTCTGCACCGGAGTTACACAGGAAGAGCTGGTAGTCTTCCTTACCGGATACTTTGCCCAGCTTTTCTGCTAACTGTTGCTGTAAGGGGATCCTGATAGAATTGGAATAGAAGCCTACTTTCTGTAGCTGATCAGTGAGGCGCTTTACGTAATGCGGATGGGTATGGCCAATGGAAATTACTGCGTGACCGCCGTATAAGTCCAGGTATTGTGTGCCTTTATCGTCCCATACATTGGAGCCTGCACCTTTTTCAATAGTAATATCGTTGATCGGATAAACGTCAAATAGTTTCATGAAATGTGTTTGTTGGCGTGATGAGCGCATCACGCATTTGAAAGAGAAATTTGTTACAGTAACATGCGGGGGTCCCGGGTTCGGATCCCGGCGGGATCAGGCTTAGAACACGATCGATTTCAGCTTTAACCCGGCTGTTTCTTCCAGCCCGCATATGAGATTCATATTCTGCACCGCTTGTCCGGAGGCGCCTTTCAGCAGATTGTCCTCTATGGAGTGGATCACCAGCTTGGTGCCGGTCTTTTCTAACTGGATCAGGCATTTATTGGTGTTCACTACCTGCTTCAGGTCTATCTGCTTATCACTGACATGCGTAAACGGATGCGGAGCATAATATGTTTTATACAACTGAAGCGCCGCTTCCAGGCTCAGGTCACTTTCCAGGTAGGAAGTAACCCAGATGCCTCTTGGATAATCGCCCCGTACCGGTACAAAATTAATGTTGCCGGTAAAGGCAGGCTGCAACAGTTGTAAGCTTCGTCGTATCTCTTTCAGGTGCTGATGGGTAAGCACTTTATAAGTGGAGACATTGTTGGCGCGCCACGTAAAATGCGTGGTGCTTTGCAGGCTTTGGCCGGCGCCGGTAGAACCGGTGATGCCGGTGGTATGTACTTCCTGCAGTAAGCCCGCCTGTGCTAAAGGCAACAGCCCCAGCTGGATGGCGGTAGCAAAACAGCCGGGATTGGCAATGTTCTGCGCTGTTTTTATCTGATCCCTTTGCATTTCCGGCAGGCCATAAACGAACTCCCGGCCCGGCAGGCTTTCGCCTAAACGGAAATCCTGGCTCAGGTCTATTACCTTAACGGAGGGTGCAATGGTATTGGCTTCCAGGAATTTCTTTGATTCGCCGTGTCCCAGGCAAAGGAACAATACATCTACATCATTGCTGAGGTCTGCGGCAAAGGTAAGCTCCGTTTCTCCCAGCAGATCGCCATGTACGGCATATAAAGGATTACCGGCATTACTACGGCTATGTACAAACGTAATTTCCACGTCAGGATGGTTGAGTAAGATCCTGATCATTTCCCCGCCGGTGTAACCGGCGCCGCCTACTATGCCTGTCTTTATTTTAGTACTTGCCATTGTAATCTTTTTTGCGCGTTTAGCTTTCGTTCACCTGGTGCCAGATCATGGTCTGGTTACCAAATATTTTGCTGAAGCCGCGTACGTCTTCGCCGGTCCAGCCGCTGTTCATTTCGCCGTACTTGCCAAACTTGCTGCTCATCAGATCGTACGGTGATTCAATACCGGTTACCTGGAAACGGTAAGGCAGCAAGGTTACAAAAACCTGGCCGGTTACCTGCTGCTGGGAGCTTTCAAGGTAAGCTTCTATATCGCGCATTACAGGATCCAGGATCTGACCTTCATGTAACCAGTTGCCGTAAAACTGCGCCAGCTGGTCTTTCCAGCTCAGCTGCCATTTAGTGAGCACATGTTTTTCCAGCGCATGGTGCGCTTTCAGGATCACCATGGGGGCAGCGGCTTCAAAGCCCACGCGGCCTTTAATACCAATAATGGTATCGCCTACATGTATATCGCGGCCAATAGCAAACGGGCCGGCGATGGATTGTAAATATTGTATGGCTTCTGTAGGATGACCGAATGTTCTATCGTTCACACCCACCAGCTCTCCTTTTTCAAATTTGAGGGATACCTGCTCCGGGTCCTGCTTGGTTAGCTGGGTGGGGAAGGCTTCTTCCGGCAGCATGCCGTTGGAGGTGAGCGTTTCCTTACCACCTACAGAAGTACCCCAGATACCTTTATTAATAGAGTACATGGCTTTTTCAAAGTTCATCTGTACTCCTTTGGATTTCAGGTAGTCTATTTCCTGCTCCCGGCTCAGCTTCAGATCGCGTATCGGTGTAATGATCTCTACACCCGGGATCATGATATGGAAGATCATATCAAACCGCACCTGGTCGTTACCGGCGCCGGTGCTGCCGTGCGCTACAGCGGTAGCGCCTGTTTCCTTTACGTATTCTGCAATGGCCAGGGCCTGGCTCATGCGCTCTGCGCTTACGCTTAATGGGTAGGTATTGTTCTTCAGCACATTGCCAAACACCAGGTATTTGATCACCTTATCATAATAAGAACGTACGGCATTTACTGTTTTATGGCTCTTTACGCCCAGGCTGTAAGCGCGTTTTTCTATTTCCTGTAACTCCGCATCGGTAAAACCGCCGGTGTTTACGATCACAGAATACACTTCATACCCCTTCTCTTCTGTCAGGTATTTTACACAGTAGGAAGTATCGAGGCCTCCGCTAAATCCCAGTACTACTTTTTTGCTCATTATTATGGTTCTGATGGTTAGGTGGTAAAATTGCTAAATTATCGTTGAAACAGCACCATTAAAACAGGTTGAACAAAAAGAATTTCTTTTTGTTGTTGCTGGCTGCGCTGGTATTACCGCCTTTCAGCAGCACATATCTTTTATACCGCAGCCAACGTTCAAACAAACGGAAGTTCTCTTTGAAAGCCCGTTGTTTCTTTGGATGCAGCATATCAATATTACCATTGGCGGCTACCATCATTTGCGGCTGCACGCTTACCGTCTTATGCTCAGCGGCGGCTCTGTCGCGCATGGCTTTCTCTTCCGCCTCCTTCAGCTTCTGTGCAGGATCGTAGAGCATGCCCGTGCAAAGGCAGTTCTTACGTTCTTTGGCTGTGAGAATGTCGAAGTTCACACAGCTGCGGCAGCCTTTCCAGAACTCCTCATCATCTGTAAGCTCGGAGTAAGTAACGGGCTCGTAACCTAATTCCGAGTTGATCTTCATTACGGCCAGGCCGGTGGTAAGACCAAATATTTTGGATTCCGGGTATTTTTCCCTGGACAATTCAAAGATGCGATGCTTAATTGATTTAGCCACTCCATGGCCGCGGAAGGCTGGATTAACGATCAGGCCGGAGTTGGCAACAAACTTTCCATGGCTCCAGGCTTCGATGTAACAGAAGCCTACCCATTCGCCTTTTGCCGTTACTGCAATTACAGCCTTTCCCTCATCCATCTTCAACTCCACGTACTCCGGTGAGCGTTTTGCAATACCGGTGCCACGGGCTTTGGCGGAAGATTCCATCTCGTCGGTGATGGTTTTTGCATAAATTTTATCGTCGGGAGTGGCTACCCTAACGATGATATCTGTATTTTCCAACTTTCGTAAATTGAAAAAAGTGAACCAATAGTATTAAATGAGCTGCCTTATGTGGTCAGGAAAAATAGAAATCACAAATGATGGGGTAGATCATTGTGCGATAGCATGCCAGTATGTGAGACGAATGCTATCAAATGCGAGGTCGTCGGGAGAGATATTTAAAGACATTACACCCAATAGAGTACATGCCTTCCATCAGAGAAGGATGATACGCAGAGATGTTGGTATGGGTCGCAAAGTTTTCCAACTTCAGTTCAGCATTAAATTGTGAAACAAGTGTCTTTAATTAATTCTCCGCAAAATTATAACATATTCTATTATTATTAGACTTTTTTTTTGCTATGACAATACTTTAACATAATTGAAAAACGGACTGCCTTTCAGGATAACTCCCAAGACAATCCGTTTATAATGAATTAATTATTTTCTTACTTTGTTAACACCTCCAGTTCGGCTACACTGGCATCATGGTCCGTTTCAAAAGCCGGTTCCAGGGCCACCAGTTTAATATAGCGTGCAGTAACGGCCTGCGGGAAGCGGATGGTTTGCTGAACAGGGTTGTTGCGGATGTTGTCGAAGCTGCCGGCGCTTACCGGCTGGCCCCACTCCTTCCCATCGTTGCTTACATAAAAAGCATATTTATAAATAATACCACTGAAAGTGGTGTGCGGATCCCGGTGCGGCAGGTAGCTAAATCCTTTGAGGCTCAGGCTTTCTCCCAGGTCAATGGCCAGCTCATACGGATAATGGCCAAAGGCGCCTTTGCCGGAGGTCCAGTAGGTTTCCGGGTTGGCATCTATGGCATTGGCTGCAGTTCCGGCTTTACCATCTGCTGCCAGCACTTTCCATTTGGACTGGGCCATATTAAAGCTGGCGCTGATGGTGGAGCTGGCTGTTTTGCCTTTGTGAATGAAGGCTTTAGCTTTTACTACGCCACCCTCAACCAGGGCAAACGGCTGGCTGTAGCGCGGGGAAGTAAAGGTGGGCTCACTGCCATCCAGCGTATAGTGCAGCTCCGGATCAGGAGAGGCACAGGTAATGGACAGCAAACCTTCTTTATCGCGTTTGATCTCAGGATCGGCCAGCAGGTCAGGGGCATTATATAATTGTACCTCGCTGATAACCGGGCAGGCTTTGGCATCCTTTATATTAATGCGTACCTGGGTGGTGGTAGTGGCGGGCACCCGCAGCAGGCGTTTATGCCCAATGGTGGTTTCATTGGCTACCTCTTTAAAAGCGCCATCCTCCAATACCTCTACAGTAAAGGCTTTTACGCGCTGGCCCAGGGCAATGTACTCCTGCAATACCACCCGGTTAAAGGTAACCGGTTTGGCAAAGGTGAGGGTAATGCCGGCATTCTGCACTTCATCTGGCGTAGCCCAGTAGGTTTTATTATTACCATCTACCAGGTAATTGGCTTTAACAGCGGTATTGTTCTTACGTATATCGGTTACAGTTACTTTAGCGCTGCGGGCCAGGTTATTTTTAAACGTGGTTTCCAGCAGGCGTTTGAACTCCATGAGGCGGGTTGAGTCATTTGCGTTGATAAGCCCGCGGCGGTCAACCGGTACATTCAGCAGCAGGTTACCGTTGCGGCCTACGGATGCGTTGTAAATGTCGAGCAGCTTTGCTACGCTTTTCACTTTGTCGTTGGTAGCCTCGCTGTAAAACCATCCGGGGCGGATGGATACATCGCATTCCGTGGGCACCCATTTTTCGCCGTCTTCATCTCCTTTATTAAGGGTTGCCTGTGAAGGCGCATTTTTACCGGGCTCAAAACCTGTTACATTCAGGGTGCTCCAGTTGGTAGTGCCTGCATAACCATCTTCATTACCTACCCAGCGGCAGCCGGGACCCACATCACTAAAAATTACTGCATTGGGCTGCTCACGGTATACTACGCTGTGAAACAGCTGCCAGTTATATTCCTGTTTTTTGCCGTTGGGCCCTTCGCCGTTGGCGCCATCAAACCACTGCTCAAACACGGGACCGTAACTGGATAATACTTCATTCAGCGTTTTGGCAAAGATCTGGTTATACTGCGGGGTACCATAAGCCGGGTGGTTACGGTCCCAGGGCGAGAGGTACACACCGAACTTAAGGCCATACTCTTTACAGGCGGCGGAAAGCTCTTTCAGCACATCGCCCTTGCCATTTTTCCAGGCGCTTTCCCTTACGGTATGGGTGCTGTATTTACTGGGCCACAGGCAAAAACCATCGTGATGCTTGGCGGTGATGATAATGCCTTTCATACCGGCTAGCTTGGCCGTACGCGCCCATTGGCGGGCATCCAGCTGGGTAGGGTTAAAGATGCGGGGATCTTCATCGCCATGCCCCCATTCCCGGTCGGTAAAGGTGTTAGGCCCAAAGTGAATGAACATATAATACTCCATATCCTGCCAGTTCTCCTGGGCTTTGGTGGGGAGTGCACCGTAAGGTTTGATGGTGGATTGCGCTACTGCTGCGTTGTAGCATAACAGTGCGCCTGCTAGGAATGTTGCTGCTTTTTTCATCATACACTGACTGTCGTAGTAAGGAGTAAATGTAATATACGATAAACGTACATGGGTGGCGTGGTGAAAATCGATGCAGTATTTGTTAAAAAAGCAAAAGTTAAAAAGTAAAAAGCAAAATGCTGAACGCGGAATGCTGAATGCGGAACGCTACGATTTACCCTTTTTACTTTTTACCTTTTGCCTTTTGCTTTATCCTTTACGCTTTACCCTTTTTAATTTTTGCTTTTTTTACTTTTTACTTATTGCACCTGCACGCCTTCCTCAATACTGGTTACATAAATTTCAGGAGCCTTGCCGAATTTCTGTTGATAACGGTCGCGGATATACGTTGTATAGGCTTCAACCTGATCTTCCTGCACCAGGTTAATGGTGCAGCCGCCAAAGCCACCGCCCATTACGCGTGCGCCGGCTACTTCGGGCCGTTGCTGCGCCAGCTCTACCAGGTAATCCAGCTCAGGGCAGCTTACTTCGTACAGGCGGCTAAGGCCGTCGTGCGTGGCATACATCAGCTTACCAAACTCCTGCAGGTTGCCTTGCTGCAGGTAATCGCAGGCCAGCTGCACACGGGCTATTTCTGCTATTACATAAGCGCAGCGTTTATATACAATATCGTCCAGTTTATCTTTTACGGCTTCCAGCATATCCATGCTTGCATCGCGCAGGGACTGCACCTGCGTGTAGGCAGCCTGTAATATTTTTACGCCGGCTTCACATTGCTGGCGCCGTACGTTATATTCAGAAGAGGCCAGGGAATGGTGCACCATTGAGTTGCAGAGCACAATCTTCTGGTTAGGAAAATTAAAGGGATAATAAGTGTAGGTAAGATCGCGGCAGTCCAGCAGCATCACCTGGTCTTTTTTACCATGCAGGTTCGCAAACTGATCCATGATACCGCATTTTACACCGGGGAAAGTATGTTCTGCCTTTTGCCCTATCAGCGCCATATCCATACGGGATAATGCATAACCCATTAAATGATCCAGCGCTGCTACCAGCCCGCCTTCTACGGCTGCGGAAGATGAAAGGCCTGCGCCTACCGGTACATCGCCTGCTATTACACAATCAAAGCCCGGTACTTTATAACCGCGCTTTTGCAGCTGGTCTACCACACCCAGAAGATAGTTGATCCACCCCGGTGTAGGTTTTACCTCGTCCAGGTCAAAGCTTACCTGCTCTTTATTAAAGGCAGCATATGCGTTGCATTTGTTGGTGCCGTTGAGCGCTACCGCATAAATAATGCGTTTGTCAATAGCGGCGGGTAATACAAAACCGTCGTTATAATCCGTATGCTCTCCGATTAAATTGATCCTGCCGGGAGAGCT
>Ga0102590_1001230_pt1 | contig 40652 bp, 30 predicted proteins | sample AraplaMF_Col_mMF_FD_76859 | JGI IMG/M metagenome (GOLD analysis project Ga0102590, IMG submission 76859) | Arabidopsis root microbial communities from the University of North Carolina, USA - plate scrape MF_Col_mMF | ecosystem: Host-associated > Plants > Roots > Endosphere | place: USA... | reverse complement strand
AAATATAACCGTGCAATTGTATCCAACCTGTTAAAATTACAGGATATAAAACCGGCCGGTTGAAAAAGGAATGGTTCCAGCTGTATATGTTCTTTAAAATCAATGCTTCCAAGACCATACCACTTATAGACTGCCTCCTTGGCGCTCCAGCACACGGTTTGATGCGCCAGTGAATGACCGGTGTCTATAAAAGCCTGCTCCTCAGCTCCGAGGAATTTGTGAGCCACTTTCGCTATTTTAGGTTGCATGGCTTCAATATCGATGCCAACTGCGCTCTTTTTGCTGACGATAGCCGCTACATAATCCCGGCAATGGGAGATAGAGAAATGGAAGCTGCCGTATTCCAGCACGGGTTTACGGCTGCTCATCACACGGATGTCCTGTATCGGGAATTCCGGGAAGAGCTCCAGCAGGAGGTAACGCCCGGCAAAATGTTGTAAGCGTTTATGCGGGTGATGTATCTCGGGCGAGATATTGACCCGTGACCGGAAAAAGCTTTCGTTCTCTTGTTCACCAATTTTCCACACTCCGAGGCGGGTGCCCTGATCCATTTGTATCGTACGTATTAAAGGCATATCTTGCCAAATTAATACAAAATCAGCTATGATCTTATCTGATACCCGCATCCTGGAAGAAATTGAGAAAGGGACCATCGTCATCTCCCCTTACGACCGGAAATACCTTGGCACCAATTCATACGACGTGCACCTGGGCAAATACCTGGCGACGTACAAAGACCGGGTACTGGATGCGCGTAAACATAACGAGATCGAACATTTCGAGATCCCTGAGGAGGGATATGTGCTGCAACCCGGCACCTTATACCTGGGCGTAACAGCGGAATATACAGAAACACATGCACATGTGCCTTTCCTGGAAGGCAAGAGCAGCACCGGCCGCCTCGGGATTGATATCCATGCCACTGCCGGTAAAGGCGATGTAGGATTCTGCAATACCTGGACGCTGGAGATCTCCTGCGCGCAACCGGTAAGGATCTATGCCGGCATGCCGATCGGTCAGCTGATCTATTTTGTGGTAGAAGGAGAAGTAGCTACTTTCTACAACAAGAAAGGAAATGCGAAATATAATAACCGCACGGTGAAGCCGGTGGAGAGCATGATGTGGCGGAATGAGTTCTAGACAATTCCCCCTTTCTCAGCGCTTGCCCCGGGGATATAGTATCGATATAGTAATGATATAGTAACGATATAGTAACTCTTATAAGAGATACTATATCGTTACGTGATCTATACAAGCCTTATACAATTAACTGCAAGGATTCTCCGCTATTTTCCCGATGAAGCAGTCTTCTCCATCTGTTTAATGATCTTATTCACCTCAGTTTCCGTAGACCGGAGCTTCTGCTGACAGAACTCTATTAACAAAGCAGCCCGTTTTACCTTTTCCGCTAGTATATCTACGGGAACAGATTCATTTTCGATCTCTTCTGCGATTGTTTTCAGCTCTTCGTAGGCGGCTTCATATGTTAGGTCCTTTGGTTCCATTGCTTTTGTTTTTTGCTGTTACTGTTGCGTTCAATTCGGTATCGGATAACAGAACCCTGATATCGGTACCTGGCTCAATGCTTTCCGGGTTCGTGGTGATATGACCGTTATGGTATACCAGGGCAAAACCGCGCTTCAGGATATTTGCAGGGCTGACCAGTTTAAAGATGGTTTCATGATGCTCAATACCGGTGTGCTTATGCTGAAAATAGATCTTGCTGAAAGACCGGATATTCGTTACCAGGTTAGACAGCTCATTCCGTTTATTCGCCACCAGTATTTGCGGTTTGGAAAGCATGTGCCCGGATATCCCGATCAGTTCACGATGTTTGTTGATCAGCACTTCCTTCGCGGTATTGATCATTCTTTGATTATAGTAGGCCAGCACATCTTTGTGCGTGGAGAGCAGGTCCCTGGATGTATTGATGATCCTTGTATTGATGGATGACAGGGCCTGGAAATGGCCGGAGAACAATTGCTGGGACCTGATCAGGATCAGCTTTTGCATAGCGGCCATTTCGTCTTCAAAAGCCTTATTATGGGCAATGATAAACTCGGCGGCCTTTGTAGGCGTTTTGGTGGGCGTGTGCGCCATCATATCAACGATGGTTTCGTTCTTCTGATGACCGATGCCTGTGATAACAGGTATGGGGAAGCGGGCGATGGTTCTGCCCAGGCGGTAGGTATCGAAGATCAGGAAATCAGTTTGCGCCCCTCCTCCCCTGATCAGGATCACGGCATCGTATGTTTTACCGGCGTTAAAGATATCGATGAAGCGTTGCTGCACCTGTTCAGCGTTGGCTTCTCCCTGTACCACCGTAAAGTAGTTGTCTACTACAAAGCGATAACCGAAACGGTTATTATCCAGCGTATGCTTAAAGTCCTGGTAGCCGGCGGAGTTACTGGAAGTCACCACTGCAATCCGTTGTAATACCGGGTTTAAAGGCAGTTGGTTGTTCCTGGTAAGGTAACGCTCACCTACCTTCGTGATAAAGTCCGGGTTCTCTGCCAGCAACCTGTTCAGCGTTTCTTGTTTTTGTTGTTCCAGCAGTCCGATGGTGAAATTGGCGTCAATATCCAGGAGCGTGATCTGCAGGCCATATACGTGGTGGTAGTTAACAGATACTTTTACCAGCACGTTGATGTCGTTCTTAAACAGCTGGCCGGTGATGCGTTCGAAGTCCTTTATTTTATTGGCGCCGGCGCCCCAGGCCACTGCAGCCACTTTGGCGATGATATCACCGGCATGGTCCTGTTTTTCCACCAGGTCAAAATAGTGATAGCCCCTTTGTTGATAGAAGGAGTAGTTGGTCACATCGGCAACGATCCAATAGCTTTGATTGGCAAATGCGTTGGAAATTGCCTGCTGGATCCTGGCGGTAAGGTCGGACAGCTTTATGTATGGTGTTGCTGACATGAGGGTGGAAAGTTACAAAATACTATTTACGCAGGTCTACAATGACATGCGTAACTACCCCCAGTACCTGGAAATCCATATCCTCTGTGATCATCACCGGCTTATGAAAAGTGTTTTCAGGGTGCAACACCCAATTGCGGCCGGCTTTCACCAGGCGTTTTATGATGCATTCATGATCAAGCATGGCTGCTACAATAGCGCCGGAAGCAGGTTTAATAGCACTGTCCACAATCGCCAGGCATCCGTCGGGCATGCAGGCCTCCTGCATACTATCGCCTTTAACAAGGATCACAAAGCAAGAGTTGGGATGGGGTTGAAGAACGCGGGCAAGATCAATGGGCGCCTCGTTATTATTGAAGTATGGCATTGCCATGCTGGTATCAGCCAGCTTTCCTATCGTCTCCATAAAGTACCAAAATTTATAGCAATATATGCTAATTTTTTTAGCATTTCAACAGCATTAACAAACCCTGATCGGGCCTATATCTATAAGGAGCTGATTGTCATCCGGAAGACTGGTGAAAAAAAGAAGAAGGATTTTTATGGCCCGGCAGGTCTCTTAACAAAAAAAGAAGAAAGTTCAGAAAAAGCTAAAATGGACAAATTGATTTTTATATTAAAAACGATATTGCAGAGGAAAGGTACTATCATAGCTTATCATTTTTCTATCATCTTTTATAGCGATGAATAATTTCTGATAATGAACATGTTAGAATGGTAAAATCCCCCTACTTTTGAGCATTCGAGAGAAAAAAACAGAGTCCTTTTATTAACAATATTCAACCAAAATTGATGAACGCCGGGGGGCGTAGACGTTATAGAACAACCATATTCTGAGAAAGGCCAGTCGGCCACCCCAGCATGAGACCATTAAAGTTCGAGATTTATTTTTCCGTGATTCCACAAAACGAGCTTATAAAATAACAACTTTTATGAACCATTTTATGATAACTGTTCCGCCTGTCAAGATCAAAGTAACCGTGGTAATGTAGCGTCAACTTCCAGGCGATAATATCTGCTTAGAGGCCTTTATAAATTCATATGAACAAGATATTCGACCCTAAAAAACATGCATATATGGTTTACTTTGATCCTGATGAATTCATCGAATTACTGGTAAAGTACCATGATGGCGAGGCAAGCAAACAGGAAACACGTTATGTTGAACAACAGCTAAAGGAAAATGAACAGGCCCGCAACTTATGGCAGGATGTGCTGATCACATTTGCTGCTGAAGATGCGAAGAACGGGCATACCGAAATTAAACAGCCCAAACGCCCGCTGCCTCATTGGCTCGCAGCCGCTGCCATCCTCCTGCTGCTTGTTATCGGGGATGGTATTTATCATTCGTTGCATACATCGCAGCCAACATTCCCCAGGGCTCACTATGAGAAGGCGATCATACTGCGGTTGGCAGATGGTCATATCATACAACTCGGCAACAAGCCTTCAGACTCTTTTCCTCACCTGGCTAAAATGCCGGCTAATCCTATGAACGGAAAATATGCCAGGCTGTCTAATACGCTTGTGGTGCCTTACGGGCTTACCTATGCGTTTAAACTACCGGACAGCACTATTGTATATATCAATTCCGATACAGAGCTTGAATTCCCCTTTGTCTTTAATAGCAGCCGGCGGGAAGTGCACGTTGAAGGAGAAGCATATTTTGATGTGGCGCAGGATCCGGGGCGACCTTTTGTGGTGCATACCAAACATGCAGATGTAATTGCATTGGGCACATCTTTCAATGTGAGTACTTATAATAACCAATTCAGGACCTCACTGTTAACAGGCGCTGTAGTGGTGATGGAAAAGAACAAGATGATACAGTTGTCGCCCGGTCAACTGGCAACTAAAGATCCGCATAGCGGGGATCTGGTGGTAGATACGTTTATTAAAGACAGTCTTCCCGGCTGGGTGAACGGCAGATATGTGTTCAGTAAGAAGTCACTGGAGGAAGTATGCAAGACTATCGAACGGCTGTATGATGTAGAGATCATATTTGACAGGCCCGAAATTGCAAGGCAACGATATAACGGAGCTGTCAATAAAAAGGAACGGGTAGAGGCTTTCCTGGACAATGTGGCCAAAACGCTCCGGATAAGATGGTATTGGGACGAGGAGAAACGGGTGCATTTAAAGTAAGCATACGTCCTACATACAACAGATCCAGGCAGCCGGACAACCCCTTCCATATTAGCTCCCGGTAAAAAATATACTGATTTTCAGCCTCCTGCCATAACATCGCAGTATCATTAGGTAATTTGTATCATAATCCCAGCCGGTAGCCAACCCGGAAATTGAAAGCCATTAAGCATACAATCCTGTTAAAAGGCACAGCACCGATACTGACTGGAGTTCATATAACCAGAGAAGTGACCGGATCATTTTTTAGTGCCCCCACTGCACCCTCAAGCGATGGAGGCAGCTAATGTTAGACGAAATGGAAATACCTTTTTCATTGTTTCATCAACGCTTATGCAAACATCCGTTCAAACCGACACGGTTAATGGTAGCGGAGGCAACATAGTGCCAGTACCTTGCGATCTGAAAGTACTACTGGCGCCCTGGGCCGACGCAACATGTACATCCTATGATTTTGGTACAATCGTAAGACAGGTACTGAGTACTCCCGACTACCAGGTCCATGTGACCTTATTTAATTTTCTTCAGCCCGTAACACTTTATCCCAGCTGGGATACACCGACCATTGCCCTGCAATATATAAAACAGGGCAGGATCATATCCAGGTTAAGCGGCTCGGAAGAAGTCGTGTTGGAACCATCCAGGTACAACCTCTTTCACGTAGCCGCCGGCAAACATTTTTCACAACCACAGGAAGGCCTTAGCGAATCTTTACGCATAGAGATCTCCCCTGCCTACCTGCAGGAACTGCTTGGCGCTCACCCCCAGCAGCAAAAAATGCTGGAGATGCTGCACGACCAGCACAAAACAGGTGAGCTCCTGGCGCCCGCCAGAATGAACGGAAAGGTGAAAAATATCATTCATGAAATATATCAATGCAAAAAAACTGGTCCTTCATTATACCTGGAAATAAAGGCCCATATTTATAGCCTGCTCAGTGCCTATGATGAAGAGCTGACCTTAGCCAATGACCTGGAAGGCATACAGGCCTCTAAAACGGAGAAGATCATTATGGCGGTGAAGCAATATATTGCCAGTTACCCGCATATCCACGAATGCAGCCTCGAGAAGTTAGCCCGGCAGTTCAACATCAGCCCTTCTTCATTGAAAATGCATTTCAAAAAACATTGTCAGGTGTCCCTTGGCGATTTTGTGCAACAGCAATGCCTGCTGAAAGCGCGGGATCTACTGCTCCTCGGCATCGATCCCGTACGGGATATCTCACAGCAGCTGGGATACACCGATGTATCCAATTTTTCCCGGGCATTCCGGAACTATATGGGCTGCACACCGAACGAAGTGAAGCTGCATCCTGAGCGGTTTAAAAATAGCCACTAACAGTGTGCCTGAGCTAATTTTCCAAATGGATAGTACCTTTTTCCTTTCTCTACGTTGTTAAGTAAATCCAGCGGCAATGCCGCGAGGGATCACTATGTAGATCGTAAATCAACCAATCGTTTAAAAATGAGCCGATTTAAGCACCCGTTTTCACTTACCGCCTGCCTGATGCTCCTGCAAATTTCCACCTATGCGCAAAGCAGCTGGAAAATGCAGCCCGTAGGCGTCCAGACACGCTGGGCCAGGGAGGTAAGCCCCGATAAAACATTAATGGAGTACCCCAGGCCCCAGATGGCACGTGCTCACTGGCAAAACCTGAATGGCCTCTGGCAGTACGCCGTTACTCCCAAAGATGCCGCCGCTCCTGCTCAATATGATGGCAACATACTCGTTCCCTACCCTATAGAATCTGCCCTGTCAGGCGTAAAAAAAGCAGTGCTTCCAAACCAGGAGCTCTGGTATAAACGGGCGATAGCCCGGCCAGCCCTGAAAACAGGAGAACGGGCATTGCTGAACTTTGGCGCGGTAGACTGGCAGGCGACTGTCTACCTGAATGATAAGCAGGTAGGCGAGCACACCGGCGGCTATCAAAACTTCTCTATAGATATTACCGATGCGCTGCAAGCAGGCAATAATGAACTGGTCATTAAAGTATATGATCCAACAGACCAGGGACCCAATCCGCATGGTAAACAAGTGCTCAACCCGGCAGATATTTATTATACTCCCTGCACCGGTATCTGGCAAACGGTATGGATGGAGGTGATCCCGGCTGCCTCCATTGCCGATATCAAGCTCAGCCCCGATATTGACCAACAGGTGTTGAACGTGATTGTAACGGCGCCTTCAGATTGTGAAGTATTGCTGACTGCCAGCGCTGAGGGAAAAACCGTAAGCACCGCCAAAGGCTCTCCCGGCAGTAACATTCAGCTGCCTGTTAAACAAGCCAGGCTATGGAGCCCCAACACCCCCTTTTTATATGACCTGAAAGTGCAACTGGTAAAAGATGGAAAAACCACCGATGAAGTAAAAAGCTACTTCGGTATGCGGAAAATAGAAGTAAAAAAAGATGCCGCAGGTTTTGACCGGATATTCCTGAACAATCAATATACCTATAACCTGGGCACGCTGGACCAGGGCTTCTGGCCAGACGGCATCTATACCGCGCCAACTGATGAAGCGCTGGCTTTTGACATCAAGGCCATTAAAGCCATGGGCTTTAATACGATCCGTAAACATATTAAAATAGAGCCAGACCGCTGGTACTATCATTGCGATAAACTGGGCATGCTGGTTTGGCAGGATTTTGTAAATCCGCCCCACCAAATGCCGGAGGGAGCAAAGGAAGAATTTGAAAGAGAGGTAGCCGCTACTATGGAGCAGTTACATAACCACCCCTGCATCACCACCTGGGTACTGTTCAACGAAAAATGGGGCGCCTTTGACCAACAACGCCTGACAGAATGGGTAAAGCAAAAAGACCCGTCCCGGCTTATTAATGGTCACTCCGGCGAGATACTCTATGTAAACGAAAAGCTGCGTAGCCCCTCCCCCAATGCCTGGGTTAGCGCGGATATGACAGATGTTCACTCCTATCCCGATCCGATGAATGCACCTGCCTTGCCAGATAAAGCACGTATACTGGGCGAATTTGGCGGCATAGGGGTCTTTATTCCAGATCACCAGTGGAACCCCATGAACGCCTGGGGATATATACAGGTTACTCCTTCTGCCCTGAAAGGCAAGTACACGATCATGAACCAGCATCTGAAACTGCTGGAGAAAGAAGGTCTCAGCGGCTCAATATATACACAGCCATTTGACGTGGAAGGAGAACAAAACGGCCTGATGACCTACGACAGGGAAGTTATTAAGATCCCGTTTGAAGAGCTCCGGAAGATACACAGCCAGCTATTGGCCACCGCAGGTAATATTCCGGTAGTGACAGCCATGGCGGCAGATATTACGGACCCTGGCATATTGTACAGCCGCTTGCTGCAGCAATATGTTGATGGAAAAAAAGATCCTGCTTTTCTGCGCAAGCTGGCAATGGCAGCACAGCAAACCGGCGACAAACTTGGTGCACGCAGGGCTTCGGCAGACTATATAGCCAGCCTTAAATCGCCCTTTTCTGCAGAAGACCTCTCCTATGTATTACAGGTAACATCCAGCACCCGGGATGCCGGCTTTATACTCATCCGGCAAAATGCTGCAGAAATAAACCGTACCCTCGGAATGCGCCAGGCAGATGTAAAAATGATGAATCTTATCTACCAGGATGAGATCCAGCCATATGTAGCAAATCCAAATGCCGCACCCGACTGGAACATGTTAGCAACTAAGGTAAGCAGCTATGGTGCGCCTGGTGAAGAGATCCTGTTGAGGGCTAAAACCATTCATTTCCTGAACAAACAGGAATGGGAAAGTTTCGCCCAGGCAGCCAACGAATACATAAGTAAATACGGCCAAAACCTGAGCCCCGATGAGCTTAACCAGTATGCATGGACCGCATTTGAACAAGTAGAGAATCCTTCCCTGCTGGAGCCTGCTTTAAGCTGGAGCCAGTTATCGCTGAAATCCAGCGAGCAGGCAGCCTACCTGGATACTTATGCCAACCTGCTCTATAAACTGGGCAAAAAAGAAGATGCTATCCGGCAACAGGAAAAGGCCGTAAGTATGACGCCCGATGCCGCGCTAAAAGAGAACCTGGAGAAGATGAAACGGGGCGAGCGAACCTGGAAATAACAACGCGAGTTCAATACTTAAATATCCATTGAGTTATAGTTTTATTCTCACCAATAGATTTTTAAACACAGGGCCGCTTTCCAGCGGCCCTTTCTCTTCCCGGCAAGCGGAAATATTCGTATAATTTCATACCTTCATCCTGCTTTTTAGCGCTCCGACATACACCTTACAGTTGAACGAATTGTCATGTAAGTAAATATTGCAAGAAGCTTATGCAACCTAAAAGTGATGAATGTCTACTGGGCCAGTTGAAAGCCGGTGATGAAGCAGCCTTCACGGAACTATTCAATAAGTACAGATCCGCTTTGTACCTGGAAGCATATTACCAGTTGAAAGACCACCAGGAAGCGCAGGATATTGTGCAAAATATTTTTACCTGGATCTGGCTGCATAAAGCCACCATCCCGGCTGATATTCCCCTCAGGCAATACCTTTTCCGCGCCGTCCGCAATAAATGCATCGATAAACACCGGAAAACAAAAACAGTGTCGCATTTCACCAGCGAATACACGTATACCAAAGAAACCGGCGCTAACCAGATTCCACTCGAAACAAAAGAATTGTCCCAACAACTGACCGATGCCATTAATGCTATTTCTGCACCCGCATCACGGAGAGCTTTCCAGTTACTCTACCAGGAAGGCAAAAGCCACAAAACGATTGCCCTGGAAATGGGCATCAACGTACAAACCGTGAAAAACCAGATCAGCCGGGCTTTAAAGATCCTGCGCGGAAAGCTAAAAAATGTCTGACAGCTTGTGTTACCTTTTTCCATCACTAACGATTAATGATTAGTATGCACCCTGACCAGGACTATATACGCCAACTGGTGATCGAAGAGATTGCCGGTACGATCAGCGAGCAGGACGCCGCTCATCTGCGGCAGATCATTGCTGAAAGTACAGAGGCATGGGTGCTTTATACACAACTCCACCAGGAACTGGACAGCTTTGAAATACGCGCTGCCACAGAAGCCCTGGCCTATAATCTCACAGCAGAGAAAATACTCATTGACAGTAAGAACAGAAAAAGAAGGCGCCAGGGAATCACTATTGGCAGCATAGCCATTTTATTCCTGTTGGGAATAGGCTTGTATGTCAACTTCCTGGCTGACAAGCTCCAGCCGGATCCGGTCCCTCCTCCTCATCATCAACAATTTGTTGAGTTGCAGATAGCCAATGAGAAAACAGTAACGCTGTTTGATGAAAAACGGCAAATAGCGCTGGAAGGCATTACGTTAAACAATATACAGCGAACACTAAGCTACTCAGCAGATAAGGCTCCCGCCGGCCTTGCTACCCTCAGCGTTCCGGCCGGGAAAGACTATAAAATTCAATTGTCTGACGGAACGGAGGTTTGGTTAAACGCCGACTCAAAGCTGCAATTCCCTTTCAATTTCGATGGAAAAATAAGGGAGATCACAGTTACGGGAGAAGCCTATCTAAAGGTTGCTCCTAACCCTCAAAAACCCTTCATTGTGCATTTACCATATAGCAGCAATGTAGAAATACTGGGTACTTCTTTTAATGTAAATACCTATGACCAGAGAAAGATCAAGGTATCCCTCCTGGAAGGGACTGTAAAAATGCAAACACAGCGGGAAGCCAGGATCCTGAAGCCTGGTGAGCAAACCATATATAACCCCGAAAGAGGATTGCTGATAACAACCTTTGATGAAGAAGAGGTGCTTGCCTGGCAACATGGGATCTACAGTTTTGAAGATACTCCCCTGGAAGAGATCTGCCAGGTGATTCCCCGCTGGTTTGGCATTAAGGTGATGATAGATAAGCCGCAGGCGGCAAAGCAGCGTTTTACCGGCTCGTTTGACAAAAATCAGCCAGTCCAGGTATTATTGGAGGGATTGAAATCTACCAACCTGATTGATTACGATTTTGATAAGGATAGTGTACTGCATATCAGATAAGCATATGGCTATTTCTTCTCTTCTTTCTTTCCCAGATAATATGAAAAGCTGACAAGGAAAAAACGTTTTAATATCCTCCCCTGTATATCTTCAATGTAATTCTCCCCAACATTCCGGGTAATGCTCAGGTTCTGGCTCAACAGATCAAATCCCTGCAACTTGATACTTCCCTGTTTATGGGGGAACAGGCTCTTGGATATAAATGCATTCAATAAAAAAGCCTGTTGATTATATCCATCCGCCCGACCTGCATTTAGTATGTATTCTATATTGCCGCCCAGCACAAACCCTATAGGCAGGTTTATCGAAAAAATAGTCGATAAATTATAATTGAAAAAATTAGTATTGTTATTTTGCTGTGTGGAATATCTCACTCCATTCCAGCCGCCGCTGGCCAACGCAGTCAGGTTTAATATGTCCTTATGCACATAGTTGAAACCAAGCTCCTGTGCAAGACTGTAACCCTTTAGGGTTCCCGCTACGCCGTTAACAAAATTAACATCACGGTTAATTGTAAATGTGGTGTTTGAGCTGATGGAACTGCCCTGCTTTTTCAGCGGCAGGGAATTCACTATGTTGATACTAAAATTATATGCTCCGTTTACATTTACAGGCTTGCTCACCTGTCTGCCGAGTGAATCAAACCAATTTGCATTCACAATTTTATTAGGGAAGAACGACATGTTTGTGCTGGCTGAAAAGCCATACATCGCACCGGCATTGAAGGCATTATACCATAAATTAAACATGTGGATCACAGCTGGCTTAAGATCCGGATTGCCTAATTGTATATATAAAGGATTGCTATTGTCCGGAACCGGTTGTAACTGTGCCAGATTAGGCGGCTGTGGGGCCCCGGAATAAGTGAATTGCAGGCGCTTGCTGCTACTGAATATATAACTCATGGCTGCCTGCGGAAAAAAATTCACAATAGATTGCTGTATGCGGTTATTCTGGCTGATGTTATTATTATCCAGATCACTTATCTGAACATAAGCACCTAAGCTGTATTCATATTTTTCCTTCTGGGTGCGGAAGAGCAGGCTGGCCAATTGAAAAGAATAATTATTACGGAATGAATTACTCAGGCTATCATTCAGCAAATCGTATACTTTACCAGCGACATTATAATCATAAGTAACTTTGTTTGATCGCATGCCGCTGCTGTTGTAAGTGTAAAAAAGATCAATGAACCTGTCTTTAAAAACCGGCTCTGTATAAGTAACAGCAAGACGAACAGCATTGCTTTTATTATCCATGGTATTCCGTTGATTGATAGTATCACCGGTTATTTCTCCATTGGGCTGAAAAAACAAATTGTCTGATCTGTTGAAATTTTTCTGCCTGTTATTGTTGGCATAGAAATTTAAGTTGATACTGGCAGCGCGCCCCTTCTTCTTAAATCTCTTTCCTACAAACGCATTTATATTATAAGTAGGAGAAGTTCCCGTGCCGGAATTATGTATAATTCCCTTATTGACCAGCTCCTGACGGCCGCTTAGTGACTCATAAAGATTCTCCACTGTGCTTTTACTTTTACCATAGCTGAGACCTGTGCTTAACGTTACGGTATACATGGTGTCAGGCTTATACTCAGCGCGCAGATCAAAATTATGATAGGTATTATTATCTACTGAATGGTTATTCTGGTTATAATAATAAGTAGTATCAGGCAGTAGGTTTTGCCTGGCGATACTACGTTCATTCTCTCCGTGGCTGTCATTTATCATATAGCTGGTGCTGAGCTTTAACTTTTCACTAATATCCTTACTATAGTTAACCCCTCCGTTCCAATTCCGCGTTATTCCCATACCTGCAGTTAACCGGGTTTGCCCGTCCTGGTATCCGTTAATATTATTCCCACCTGCTAAGAACGATACCTGCTCTCCGTCACTAAACCGGCTTGCATGGCCATTACCGGCAAAACGCTCATCTGTTCCATAGCCGGCAGACAATTGTCCAAGGAATATTCCTTTGCTGTCCTTACGCACAGTAATATTGATCGCCTTTTCCCGCTTGCCGTCGTCAACTCCTGAGAACTGGGACTGATCTGATTTTTTTTCGATCAGCTGTATCTTGTCAATCATGTCTGCAGGCAGGTTCCGGGTTGCCATTTTGGGATCATCACCAAAAAAAGGCTTACCATTCACCAATATCCGCTTCACTACCTGCCCATTTACTTTGATGGTACCATCCTTTTCGATCTGCACACCCGGCAGTTTCCTTAACAACTCCTCCATCACCGCATTTTCTCTTGTTTTGTAATATGCTGCATTGAACTCCAGTGTATCCCTTTTTACCACCATGGGCGTCCTTACCTGTACAATTTCTACCGTCTTTAAACTCACTCCCGTCCCTTGCAGAGGTATCACTCCCAGGTCTACCAGCGTATCTGAAGGCGCAACGACTACCGAATGCAATACCGGCTGATAACCCAGAAAGGTGATATACAGCTTATAACTGCCTTCTTTCATGCCATCCAGGGAAAAACCACCTTTGGCATCTGTAAAACCTGAAACTACTCTTGAAGAATCTTTTGCCCGTAATAAGGCTACCGTTGCATCTGCCAGCGGCTGCTGACTATCCTTATCTGTTATACGGCCTTTCACCCGGACTGTTGGCGGTGTCTGGGGCCGTGCCTGAAGAGCGCACAGGGTAACAATGATCACGATGAGGAGGGTTTTGCTCATCCGAAATAAATAAAAGGTCCTTTAATGGTTTCATTCCTCCTGAGGAACCGGAGGTTCAGTGTTGTGTAAGTTAAGAAGTAAAATGCAATTTGAGGGGCGCCATCGTAATAATTTTCCAACATAACATACTGCGATAACGTTGCAGCACAATTAGTTATCTTATTCTTTGACATATAGACCTTCCCTATAGCCCGATAGGTTATTATTATAAGTTATAATGTAGTACCTTTTCTTATTTTCACCGTTGGTAATACAGTGGATCCCAACAAAACCATTGACTTTGAAAACTACAATTATGATGTCGCGGAATGCGCCGATTAACCCCGGCAGATTTGATCATGAGGCATTTGTGCATTTACTGATAAAGCAACAGGCAGGAATCACGTCCCGAAAAGAGAATGCATTTATTAAAAGAACGCTGCAGGAAAATGCCGAAGCCAGGGAACTATTCGCTGAGGTAAATGAAACCTCCCTGAATGAGAACTGGGAAAAACCACGCAGGAAACGTTTCCCTCTGTATATAGCGGCCGGCGTCACGTTGCTGCTTGCAACCGGCGCCGGTTATTTTTATCTTCAAGGGCCAACACACAGCAATATCACCCTGAAAACCCTGGTGGTGGAACGCGGCGCCACCAACACGCTCAAACTGGATGACGGCACTGAAGTTAAGCTCAACGCGGCTACCACCATCAGGTACCCCGCCGATTTCAACAACAACAACAACATACGCGAAGTCTATGTAGAAGGCGAGGCTTTCTTTACCGTTAGCCCTGATCCCAAGAAGCCTTTCATTGTGCATTGCGGTCTCGCCAATATAGAAGTACTTGGCACCAGCTTCAACATCCGTACCTATGACAGTAGCTTCAGGGCGGCCCTGGTATCAGGCGCTGTAGCCATCACCACCCACGAAGGAGAAAAAGTGAAGCTGAGCCCGGGTTATACCGCCACACTTGAAACACACATTCCTCAACTGCTGGTAACCGCTTACAAACCCGATACCGTATTAGGATGGCTATCCGGCATCTACCGCTTCGAGAACACGCCATTAAAAGAGGTATGCCTGATGGCTGAACGGGCGTACAACATCAGGATCTGTATTGACAGTAAGGAGCTGCCCAACGTTTGTTATTCCGGCATTATTAATGCAAAGAAGCCAGTTGAGCTCCTGCTGGAAGATATTAGCTATACAACTGAGATAGACTATTACTTTGATAAAACAGGACAATTACATCTCACCGCTGCTGGTCCAAAATGACCACAAAAAAAAGTCCGCAAATGATAACAGCTATCTCGGAATGTATTTCTACATTCGAGATACAAAACACCACCAGTTTTGTAGACTAATAAAAACTAACCATTATCACACAACGGATACATTGACGGCTGGTATTAACGCCCACCACCTAATACTTCAGTCCAGGCCTTAAACCCTAAACATTTAATGTATGCCACGCCAAATAACTGTTGACGTATCTATGCCCACCACCAGGTATCCTTACAGCATGAGCCATTGTATTATTTCATATCGAATATGATCGCGGCCTTCCTTTAACTAATATTTATTCCCTCAATACATACTGCCAAGCCTTTGGCAGCAGGCACGACTATGCCTTTAATTAAACTAATATGAAAAAGCAATATGCTATTATCATAGGCGCCGGGCCGGCAGGACTTACTGCCGCTTATGAGCTCTTAACGCGAACAGATATTACGCCTGTTATACTGGAAAAATCAGGAGATATAGGCGGCATTTCCAAAACGGTTAACTATAAGGGCAACCGGATAGATATTGGCGGACATCGTTTCTTTTCCAAATCGGACCGTGTAATGAACTGGTGGGTAAATATGATGCCGGTGCAAGCTGAGGGGCAAAGTACCTTTAACATCAGTTATCAGAACAAATCGCGTGAAATTGATACCGCCTCTATTGCAGCAATAGACAACGCAGGGAAAGATCCTGATAAGATCATGCTCATACGCAGGCGGCTGTCAAGGATCTATTTCCTGCGAAAGTTCTTCACCTATCCCATCCAGCTATCCCTGGATACACTTACCAAGCTTGGGTTATGGACTACTATTGCCATTATGTTCTCCTATCTGAAGGCACAGCTCTTTCCACGCAGGCCCGAAAAGAACCTGGAGGATTTTATGATCAACCGGTTTGGTCAGGTGTTATACAAATTGTTCTTCAGGGATTATACAGAAAAAGTATGGGGCATTCCTTGTGATAAGATCTCTGCAGAATGGGGCGCACAGCGCATTAAGGGGGTATCCATCAGTAAAGCCCTTCAGCATGCCATACAATCCGCAACGAAGAACAAGCAGTCATCCGGTGAAACCGACATTGCCCAAAAAGACACTGAAACCAGCCTGATAGAACAATTTCTCTATCCAAAATTCGGACCTGGCCAACTATGGGAGGAAGTAGCCCGGCAGGTGGAAAGCATGGGAGGGAAGATCCTGATGCACCATGATGTGAAACGGATCTACACTTCGGATAGCAATACCCAGATTACTGCCGTAGCTGCCATTAACAATATAACCGGTGAAACCAGTTACCTGGAAGGCGATTATTTCTTTTCAACTATGCCAGTGCAGGAGCTGATCGGAGGCCTGGACGGCCCCATACCTGAGGATGTGAAAGAAGTGGCGGCGGGCCTCCAATACCGGGATTTTATTACAGTAGGAATTCTGCTTAAAAAATTGTCGTTCCGGGATAAAAAGACCGGAGAATGGAAACCATTAGATCTGAAGGATACCTGGATATATATACAGGAGAAGGATGTGAAGGTAGGAAGGCTGCAGCTTTTTAATAACTGGAGCCCGTATATGGTGAAAGATCCCGATCATGCCTGGGTGGGTATGGAGTTCTTCTGTAACAAAACAGATGAGTTCTGGAATATGAAAGACGAGGATATTAAACAGCTGGCAATAGGTGAGCTGGAAAGGATAGGCCTGGCGAGTGCAGCCAATGTGCTGGATGCGACGGTATTAAGGATGGAGAAGACATATCCGGCTTATTTCGGGACCTATGAGCGGTTTGATGTTTTAAAAGAATATACAGATCAGTTTGAGAATTTGTTCCTGGTGGGAAGGAACGGCATGCATAAATACAATAACAGCGACCATTCCATGCTGACAGCAATGGTAGCGGTGGATAACATTGCGGCCGGAATAAAAGACAAAGTCAATATCTGGTCCATCAATACTGAACAGGAATATCACGAGGAAAAAACGGCCAAAGAGATACCAGTGCAGGCGATACCGGTGAGCAGCTTAAAGGACTTCCTGCTCAGGGATGCCCTCCATAAGTGGCTGGTCTGGCTGGGCATCCCGCTGATAATAATCCAGCTGATCATATTCAAGTTCCTGTATCCTTCTGCAGGATTCATAGATGGAGATTCTTATGTATACCTGGAGACTGCCTACTGGAATTTTGATATTAATACCTATCCAATCGGCTACTCCCGTTTCCTGAGAATATTCAGCGTATTCACACACTCGGACACTGCATTGGTGGCATTTCAGTATCTCCTGTTACAAACCAGCAGTCTGGCGTTCATCTTTACCCTGTTTTATTTCTACCAGCCGGGAAGATTGATAAAGGTGGTGCTGTTCCTCTTTGTGCTTTTCAACCCCACGTTTCTGTATGTAAGCAATTATATTTCAAGTGATGCACTGTTCATTCCCCTTAGCCTGATATGGTTCACCTTACTGGTCTGGATCATTCACAGGCCAAGTATCCGCCTGGTGATAGTACATGCTATTATATTGTTCCTGGCGTTTACTGTGCGCTACAACGCCTTGTACTACCCTATTATCGCATTACTGGCATTTATCATCAGCAGGCAGGCCGTCAAAATCAAGCTTGCTGGGCTTGTGTTGGTAGCCTTGTTGTTGGGCGGGTTCATCCAGTTTACAAGTAACCGCTACAAAGAGGTATCCGGGAAGACGATCTTCTCTCCTTTCAGTGGATGGCAACTGGCTAATAACGCCATGTACACCTATAAATTCGTTACACATAAAAGAACAAATGATATACCGGTGAAGTTCCGTCAATTGGATAAAATGATCCGCGACTACTTCGACTCAACCAGTAGCAATCCCCATCATCCCGAAGAACTGTTGCTGGCCAGCACCGTTTACATGTGGACCCCGACAGCCCCGCTGCAATTGTATATGGACAAACATTTCCCTAAAAAAGACAGTGCAGACGCAAACATTCCCAGATGGGCAAAAGTGGCGCCGCTTTATAAGGAATATGGCGCCTATATAATTAGTAAATACCCGGTTGATTTTGCAAAATATTACCTATGGCCCAATGCCATTAAGTACTATGCCCCACCCGTTGAGTTCCTGGATGCTTACAATATGGGAGTAGATTCCATGCGCTTGTTTGCAAAAGACTGGTTCGCCCTGAAAGATCATAAAGTAAAAACCTATTTCAAAGACTTCAAAGTCAATATCATTGGCTATTATCCGGTGTGGGTAGGTAGCAGCAACATACTTTTCCTGCTGGCGGTGATAGGCTTCCTTGTGTTAAGTGGTCCCGGAAAACATCAGCTGCTCAAATCGGGACTGATCCTGGCAGTGCTGTTCTGGATAATAAATTTTGTCTTCAGTGTCTTTGCATCGCCAATTGCATTGAGATTCCAGTTATTTCCTGTTCATGTCTATACAGCATTTGCCCTGATCGTCCTGGAAGTGATCTGGAAGGAAGCCACTGGCAAACAGGCTGTCTGACACAACTCTTATTGATCCTTTAACACTGATCCGATATGCGCTTAAATTATCAAAAATGGATATGGCAAGACCCCGTAATGCGGTTGCTGCTGTTAGTATCATCCGGGCTGGTTATTCTGCAATTTATCCTGTTCAAGTACCTATATCCTTACCCGAATTTCCTGCCGGACTCCTATTCTTACCTGGATGCCGCATTTCAGAATGCAAAGATTAACCTATGGCCAGTAGGGTATTCAAAATTCCTCCGGCTTTTCAGCTGCTTTACGCACAATGATACTGCCCTTATCTTCTTTCAGTATGCTTTTCTCCAGGCGGCTGTCCTATACTTCCTGTCATCAGTGGTATATATTACCCATCCGTCAAAGTGGTTCACCCGTTTACTATTTGCAGTGAGTGTACTGAACCCGGTATTACTCTATGTCAGCAATTTCATTTCAAGCGACGCGGTTTTTTCCGCCCTCAGCATTATCTGGCTTACACAGATCATCTGGCTTACCTACAGTCCTGGTCTAAAGCTTGTAGCTGCACATGCGGTAGTGCTCTATCTCGTCTTTATAACCCGCTATAACGCGCTTTACTACCCGATCATCAGCACCGGCGTACTGCTGTTCTCTTCGCTCTCTCTCAGGAAAAGACTGGCGGGGCTGGGATTGATATACCTGTTGATTGGCTCATTCATAACAAATACTGTCCTTACGTACCGCGCAGTATCAGGGAAACCGCAGTTTTCTGCATTCGGTAACTGGCAGCTGGCCAGCAATGCGCTATTTGCATACGCGCAACAAAAAGTTACGGTAAATGAGCAGGTTCCGGATAAATTTAAAGGACTGCATAGTATTGTAATCCGCCACATCGATTCCCTTCAGCAATTGACAAGCCGTCCGGATAGCTCCCTGGGCATTTACTATCTATGGGATGAAAAAGCACCCTTAAAACAATTTCTTGGAAAAACTCGTGATAGTGACAGCAGCAGCGGCTATTTCAAACGCTGGATAGGGGTAGCTCCGCTATATGGAGAATATGGAACCTTTCTCATCAGGCAGCACCCACTGTCGTTTACAAAGCACTTCCTGGTTCCCAACATTGTCAATTACTACGTGCCTAATCCGGAGTTCCTGGCGGTTTATAATATGGGAAGTGACTCTGTGGGAGACATTGCGAAGTACTGGTTCCGTTATACTACCAATAAAGTACCGTCTGGCGGCGCACAGCATATTGCCGTTATGGAATTGATGCCAGTTGCATTTGCTGTTGTCAACCTATGCTTTATACTAACATTTCTAGGGTTCCTGGTATTGGGAGGAATGAGCAAAAGCAGTCATTCGTTCAGATTAATTATACAATGGATCACCATAATATGGGGGACGAATTTTCTATTCAGCGTATTCGCCTCCCCAATCGTTCTTCGTTACCAGGTTTTCCCGATCATTTTCACTTTTACCTTCCTCTTATTACTGCTTGAGTTTCTTATAAAGGAAAGCAGCGGGAGGAAGCCTATAATAAACTTACCCGGGTACTTCGTGGAGAGGTCAATATCTGCCACCTCTCCAAATTGAAGCAAATAAAAGTGCAGGCATTCTTAACACCCAAAGTTTAGCTTTTTGATTTAAAAGGCACATTCACTATGAAAAAAGCAAAAATTGTATTGACTGCTATCGCAATATTAGCAGTTGCAGGCGGCGCCCTGGCTTTCAAAGCCAAGAAATTCACCGGTGGTACTTACTACGTAAGCGCACAAACCACTCCTCATGCAACATCAACCCTGACTGGTTTGTTCACTAACGCTGCATCTCAACCCCTGTTATACTATACAACAGAGTTTGATGCACCGCTGATCACCAGCTCACCCAGAACCCGCTTTACGATAGTTCCGTAATCGCGTTCGGTAACCAATCTGACAGGAGCTAACTTACCAGGTTAGCTCCTGTTTTATTAAAACGCTTCCGACATCCATTGTGGTGCAGGGGCGCCTTTGAGATAGTGATCAAAGAATTGGGTCAAACGGATCGTGTAGTCAATGGCCGATCTGCCGCCCACCGTGTGGCCTCCATCGTCATATTGCAACAGCCAGGCTTTCTTTCCCTTGCTGCGAAGCGCAATGTAGAAATCAACCGCCTGCTCAAAGGGCGATATCGCATCATTCCGGTTGTGCATGATCAATAGTGGCGTAGCAACCCGGGCCACATCAAAGACAGGGGAATTTTTCACATATGCATTCGGCAGCTCCCACAAGGGCTTTCCCATTCTTCCTTGTCCAATCTCAAAATATTTGCGCCAGTTAATGGCCGGCGACTGTCTTCCATACAAGCTTACAAAGTTGGATAAACCTGCAGCCGAACAGGCTGCAGCAAATCTATCAGTATGTGTAACAATATAATTTGTTTCAAATCCACCAAAACTATGCCCCTGTATACCGATCCTGGTACTATCTATAAAAGGCATTCCGGATAAATACTGCGCAGCCCCTACTATTGCATTCAAAGCACTCCCGCCAGGCTCCCGCAGGGAATACTGAATATCTGCAACCAGTACCAGATAGCCATTGCTGACAAACCACGGAATATTGATCTGTCCCTCACTTGCTTTAGCCGGAAGGTACAGGTGCAACATGTCCGATAGTTTTTCGTAATAATAGATGATGACGGGATATTTCCGCGTGCTGTCAAAATCTTCCGGTTTATACAATATGCCTTTGGTAGGCCGGCCGTCCGTTGTTTTCCAGGAGATCAGCGTTGTGCCGAGCCAGTTATACTGCCGCTCCGGAAATATGGAGCTCAGCGGATGAAAAGCCCTGAAATCTGTAGTGAAGAACAAATTTGGCGACTCGCGCTCACACATTCTTGTAACCAGATAGCCTTCTGCATCTCTTGCTTTTACCGGCGGTGTTTCCAGCACTATTTGATTCTGGGGAACATCATATATATAGGGGCCCATAGTTAAGATCTGAGGATCGCCGGGCTTACCCAGCACCTTGGAGAAGAAACCATTCTCTTTACTATCATGTCTGAATGCAGCCATAACGATCTTTTCTCCCGGAAATAAAAAGGCGCCCTCATTAAGTATTTTGAACGTAACCTGATGTTTATAGCCATAGCCGTTTGTAATACTTACAGCGGTGTTTATTCCTGAGGGATCCACCAGCCAAAGATCATCCTTGTAATTCAGGACTACCCATCTATCCCCTGCAGTCCAGCCCTGAGGGTCGCGGATAATAAACCTTGCATCATGGGGATTGGCGGTATCGGCAGGAAATTCACGTGGCAATCCCGCTGTAAGATTAGTAACTTTTCCGCTTGGAATGGCATAGCTGAAGTAGTCCATCTTCCGAGGATCAAAAAAAATAATGTATTTACTTTCCGGTGAAACAAACCACCAATCCAGATCTTTCAACACATTGACCGGCTGCCTGGTTCCCTGCTCCAGTGATTGTACCAGCAGTGTGCTGTTATTATGAATGACAAAGGCATGCGCCGAGGTTCTTAAAGCACATTGATCTCCCGGAAACTCCAAACGTACCAATCTTTTAGTAGCTGTATTTAATACCGCTCCAAACTGCTGTTGCTGCTGTATCACATTCCCTTTCGCTATATTTTCCAGCCACTCAGTCCGTTCACTTCCATCTGCATAACTCCATATTCCCATCCCCGCCTGCTGTTTAGTCATGGCTGCTGGTACCTCCTCCGAGCTTAATCTTACAAAAATATTTCTCCCGTCTTTACTGATGTCTTCGATGCTTTCAAGCCGCAGCGCCTCGTCTCCAAGTGTGACACTCCTCTCTGCAAGCATGGTAGCCTTACTGTTTCCTGCCTTATAATACCATAAGCCGTTCTCGGAAATGGAACCAATACCGGCCTCTCCCAGAAAAGCCAATTGATGGCCATCGGGATCAAAAACGAAGTTCCGGGCGCTGCTTCCATTCCATATCGCCGTGCGTTGATCGGTTTTCAGATCGATCCGTTGTAAAGAATGGATTGTATCACCATGATCCTTTTCCACTGCCAGGAAATATGCAGATTTCCCATCAGGAGCAAAGAAATACTCGCTGACACCGGGAAATGATCGCCTTTTACCACTAAGAACATCCAACAAGCATAACTGCCCTGTATGCGAAAGGTATAATAGCCGTTCCGCGGTACCTGCCAGAGGGATGTTAAATGAACTGACACCTGGAACATATGCAACACCGGATGTTGCAAGGGATAAAATGCCCAGGCTGTCCCCTGGTGTCATAAAGACGACATGTCCGCTTTTATCTGTAAAAGCTGCTCCTGTAGCATTTAACAATTCCTTTTTCCAGCCCGTCCTGATGTTTTGCACCATCAGGGTTTTGGCTCCGGCCGGCATATTCACTATAGTATAAAATACGAAGTTACCGTCGGGGCTGATGTGAGGATCTCTTAAGGCTGGCCACTTGCCAAAAACGCCTGTATCCAGCGGAGGCTTATTTTGCGCATACAAAGTAACAACGCTTGTACAGGCAACCATTATTGCCAGCACCATTCTTCTTTTCATACTGTTGGGAATTGTATTAAAATACCGGGCTACAAACGAATATAGCTTTCCTGACTGAACTATACCGGCAGTCATTTATTGGCAGCACTATCCGGAACAGGCCAGGTAGGTTCATTTGCATTCATCCTGCTCAGGGCCAACAGTATCTCCTTGTCATTGGGCGCCAATGTAAGCGACCTTTTCTGCCAGGCCAGTGCTTCCTGCCTTCTTCCTAATTTGTATAATACATTTGCATAGGTATCCATAAAAGCCGCGTTACCCGGCTCAGATCTTACCAACAGCTCCATCCATCCGGCGGCCTTCATGAGGATTGTTTTATCAGTGACATGCCTGAAAATAAAATAGTAAATAAAATTGTTGAGCGCCATCTTCTGGAACCCCAGGGTATCAATGCCATATCTGTCAATTCTTTGCAGGTTGTACCTGATAAGATTTAATGTATCTTTTTTATATTCGTACCATCTGAGCTGAGCGCCTGTAATGGTGCGCATTGCATACTCGCTGTTATATTTCTGTTTGATGACCGTCTCCATGAATTTCCAGTCCGGGTGGTTGCCACCGCTGGTTAATTCTTTTCTCAGCAGAGGATCTATTTCTTCTTTTGCAATCACAAAATCAACATGTGACTGTGCGTAGCCCGGAAGCTCCATGACCTGGTCTATTTTATGCTGATCCTCATAAAACATCCTGAACAGCTTATTGCCGGAAGTATCATTGAAATCATGAATGATCGCGATGTTTACTGGTTCGTATAATGCTGTTCCGGCGGTCTGCAACAGATAAGCACTTATGTAATATTGCGCAACACTACGTGCTACATCGTTCTGCTGCAACTCCCGGGCAGCATTGATCAGCGCGGGCATTTGAGCAAATGTGATTGTTCCCTTCTCATATTGTATAACCAGTTCATGGTACTGTCTTTTCAGAGAATCCTCCCTTAACTTTCCTTCTGTTTGTCCAAGCGCAAAAAAGGGGGTGAATAACAGGAGAGCTATCAGTGATTTTATCATAGTTTATTGTTTTCTATAGCTATCAATAGCCATCATTTTGTATTAAGTGTATGCCGCTCTGGACCTCAGTCGAGGGGATCGGATATAATTGCTTGAAAGCGCTCCAGTCCCCTCCTTTCTCGCCGGCTACAGTTTCCATCACTGAATTGATAGTGCCGGTCCGCTTTAAGTCTAACCACCTGTTTGCCCATTCCGTAAATAGCTCCACTCTCCTTTCTTTCAGTATTGCAGCTAACACTCCGTCCTGGGAACCGGGCGCAATATCAGGCAGGCCGGCCCTGTTACGGATTAGATTCAGATCAGACACCGCCTCAGCCAACTCGCCCTGCCGGGCCCTTGCTTCAGCCCTGATAAGGTATTGTTCCGCAAGGCGCATCACCATTTCATATTCAGTGACGGGGATGTCTGTCGATGCTGCTGCAACCTTGTATTTAAAGGGATAATAAATAGTTCCATAGCCGTCAGCTACTACGCTGTCCACCCAGTTCTTTCTGCGCTGATCACCGGCTTCAAAGCCGCCTAGCAGCTGCGGGCTCAGGTAAACCGGGTGATCATCATCCGGCCCGGACGGAAGGACGATGAACAACCTTGCATCCTGGGTGTTTTCACCACTATTAACTGGCTGCAACTGCCAGATCGCTTCACTGCTGTTTGCCAGGAATACCTCATTCAAACCTGTTAAGCTAAACCTTGCTGACTCACTGATAACGGCGCCGGCTGCCGACGCCGCACCGGCCCAATCCTTAGTGAACAAATAAGACCTGGCCAGCAGCGCCAATGCAGCCCATTTAGTTGGCCTTACCCGTTCGCCACCGGGGTTCAACAGGCTGATATCTAGAAATTCATCGCTCAACAGCATTGTTGCATCTTTAAGGTCCGAGATCACCTGGTGCCATACCTGTGCCTGCGGCGCTCTGGAAAGTTGCGCCGTGCTTGTATAATCCGTGCTGAGAACAAGTGGCACGTCTCCATAAAGATTAACAAGGTAGAAATAACAGAAGGCGCGCATAAACTTCGCCTCTCCCAACAACTGTTTCTTCACAGCGCCGGTAATTCCATTGGCTGCTGTAAGTCCTTCCACTGCTGCGTTCAGTACAAATATCTTCGGGTAAAAGGTATTCCAGTAATCTGTTCCACCGGTATTTACATCGCTGAGCGAATTAGTGTAGTAGGCATAATAATCCTGTTTGGATGTGCCTGGCATCAGTGTCAGTTCGTCTGCTGACAACGAAGGAAATAATGAAAGCGTTGAAATGCCGCCGCCTGGGAAATAAGCTGTACTGATCTGCGTATAAATACCTGTCAGCACGGCTATTGCGGTGGCGTCATTATTATAGACATTGGCTTCAGCAACAGTTGTAACAGGTGGATCCACTTCCACCAGTTTTGTGCAGGCAACGTGTAATAAGGCAGGCAGGAGTGCTGCAATTAGCGTATTATATTTTGAGCGCATAATAATAATGTTTCGTTAGATCTATAATCCCAGTTTAATTCCTGCGGTGATAACCCTCAGGGGAGGCAAGGTCCTTGAGCTCAGCGTTTCAGGGTCCAGACCTTTATACTTTGTAATCAGCAAGAGGTTCTGGCCCTGGGCATATATGCTGCAGGATTGTAAATGAGCCCGTCTTATCCATTGCATGGGCAGTTGCCAGGAAACAGCTACATTCTTAAGCCGTATGTAGGAGGCGTCGCTGTAGGACGCATTACTAAGGTTAGCCAGGTCATATTGCCGGCTGATCTTCCCGGCCCCGTCAAACCGCTGCACACTGGTAACATCCCCCGGATTTTGCCAGCGCTCCAGCACATAAGAAGGTTGGTTACCACGTGCAAATGTTCCCGGGTTGTTGCCAAAGCGGTAATTCTTACCCAACTGGTCTACAAACTGGAACAGGAAATCCAATTGAATGCCCTTGTACCGGAGCGTGTTCCCCAAACCGCCATAGAAACGGGGTGTACCGGTGTTCACGGGTATATAGTCACCACGTACAGGCGTGTAAGTAGGATTTCCCTTACTGTCCAGAAATTCATATTTACCCGTTTCCGGGTTCACACGGTAAAAATCCGGCAGCTTCCTGGTAGTCACAGGTTCTCCAATAATAAGTGTGCTGGCATAGGTGGAAGTAGCCAGGTTAGGAAAAGCTACCAGCTTATTACTGGGAATGGTGATATTGAAATTTGTTTCCCAGCTAAAACCCGGCGTTTCAAGATTATGGGTGTTCAGGACCAGCTCCCACCCTGTATTCTGTACAGTTGCCGGGAAATTACGTGTAACGGAACCAAAACCGGTAAATAAGGGGAGTGTATAGGACAGCAATTGATTGGAAGATCTGTTCCTGAAAAAACTTGCGGTCAATAAGATCCTGTCCTTAAAGAACCCTGTTTCCAATCCAAATTCCAGTTTCTTTGTTTCCTCCCATTGAAGGAATGGGTTCGTAAAACGGTTAGGCTCCAATGCGGTACCGCCCTGGTAAGGTACTCCCACCGTGATAGGCTGGTACAGGCTCATAAATCCATAATTTCCTATCTGGTCACTCCCGGTTGTACCATAGCTTGCTCTTAGCTTACCAAAACTCAGACACGGAAAATACTTTTTGGTAAAGTTTTCCTCAGAAAAGATCCATCCGACCCCGATTGAACCAAAATTATGAAACCTGTCGGCAGGCCCGAAACGGCTGCTGCCATCCCGCCGCCCTGTAAGATTGATAATGTACTTATTCTCCCATGTATAATTAAGTTTACCAAAGACCGCATTGTATTTATAGATGTCTGCAGTAGAGGAATTCACCAATACAGCCGCAGCGGCGCGGACATCCTCCAGCACCAGGTCGCTGTTATACCCACTGCCATACAACTGCAAACCGTTACTCCTGCTTTGTTGTATACTTGTTCCAAGAAGGGAGGTTATCCTGCCCCTGCCAATCGCTTTTTTAAAGCTGATCTGAGGTTCAGCGATCCAGGAGCTGATCGTATTATAACCATATGAGGCCCCTCGCTGCGAATAAGGACGGAATTCTGGCTGAATAGCTGTCAGTGGGTTTGCAATGAACTCGTCTGTTTGCAGACGGTTATAACCAAAGGTAGTCAGCAGCTCGAGCCAGGGCAGCACCTGATAAGATACGCTTCCGTTACTATTTAGGTTATTGGATTTGATGCGGTACCTGTTTAACAGAAAAGTTAGCGGGTTGTAGTAGAAGGTAGATGTACCTGTTGCATCCTGCTCCCAGTTTACACTTCCATCCGGATTTTTCAGCTGGGGTGCATTGGGGGCCAGGTAAGTAGCCATAAATGTAATATCTGTGTTGGGCAGTTGATTGTTGCCAATCAGGTAATTGGCGCCCAGCTGGAACTTCAATTTCCGGTTGGCTGATGAACTGGTGATATTGAAATATACCGTTCCCTTGGTGTCTGAAAAATCGCCGGGAAATACTGATGTTTCACGATGGTAGGATGTACCAGCCAGATACTGAATATTGGGGCTTCCTCCTGAAACGGTAGCATTTACGTTAGTGTAATGCGATGTTCCCCCGATCAGTTCCTTTTGCCAATCCGTGTTCCGGGTCGAATCCCAGGTACCATTCAAATCATAGTCAGACGGTCCCGGTGCTTTCCCGTCGTTATTGAGCGCTTCGTGGCGCATTTGCAGGTACCCGCGTATATTCAGCATATCCAGCTTCCGGGATACTTTGCCCCACCCCTGCTGCAGGTTGACATCGACTTTGGAGGAACCCGCCTTTCCTCGCTTTGTGGTGATCAGGATAGCGCCATTAGCTGCACGTGAGCCGTATATTGCGGTAGCATCTGCATCTTTCAAAACGGTAATGCTTTCAATCACATCCGGACTAAGGTAACTGAGCGGGTTACCTGATTGCACGCTATTTCCCCGCGGGCTTCCCAATACAGGATAACCATAATTCTGCAGTAGCTGGGAAGTGTAGGGAACACCATCGATCACAAAAAAAGGATCGTTACCATTGCTGATACTATTGATTCCCCGGAGCTGAATGCTTACTGCGCTACCGGATACGCCCGTATTCTGTGTAACGAACAGACCGGGCACTCTGCCCTGCAACGCCAGTAAAGGATTATTGACAGGCTGTTTTTCTATATCCTCCTTCCTTACCACGCTAATGCTACCAGTATTCATCCGCCTCGTTGTAGTGCTGTAGGCTACCACCACCGTTTCATCCAGATCATTTACCAGCACATTTAATCTTGCCAGTATATTCTTCCCTCCTATGGGAACTTCCATTGTTTCATATCCTACAGAACTGATCACTAATATATTCCTTCCTGCAACCGGTGCTACAGCGAATTTGCCATCTTCGTCTGTAGTAGCGCCTACACCTGTCCCTTTTACCTGTACCGTTGCGCCTATCAGCGGGGCCCCTGCAGCATCCGTTACTTTTCCCGAAATAGTCCGGGCAATAGCGTTTGTATCATTTCTCAGACTGGTGTGTTGCGCTTCCTGCCCATCCTTTTTTTTAGGGCTTACGGATATATAAGTTCCATTATAGATCCAGCTGAGACCTCGTTTATCCAATAGAAAAAATAATACCTCGTCGAGTTTTGCCTCCTGAAAATTAACATCTACTTTTTCCTTGTCGTTAAGCATATTGTTGTTATAGAGGATCGCCATTTTAGTTTGATGATAAATGGCTTTGAACACTGACGACAAAGCTATATTGCTGGCTTTAAGTGTAATGGAGGCATCGCCTTGTCTCCCGGCTTTCGCCTGTAACGAAAAGAGAAAGGCACAGGAGATCATTACAAGGATAGGAAGCATGTAGAAACGGCTTCGCATACTTATCCCGTTCATAATGTTGGTCGGTTTAATTTATAAGTTAGATTTGGTTGAATTTTCCAATTTGATCAGTAAGTGGCATGTTACAGGCGCTTTAGGCAAGCCCTGGCAATACTTCCTTAATTAAATACTTCCCCAGCCGAACATTCCATATATACAAGAACAGATCTCAAAAACCATTTGGACTAATGAGGTAACATTTTTTTAATAATTTCTTAAACCGGCTGCAAATTTTCCTACATTTGGGTACGTACTGCCTGAACAGTTGTCATGTAATTTTATTCGTAATGCCATCCGCCAGCGACAGCATACTACTTCAAGACCTGAGAAACGGACAAAGCGAAGCCTTCAACGAATGCTACAGAAGGTACCGGAAAGTATTAATGGCCACGGCATACGCCATTCTGCAAAATGAAGCGGACGCGCAGGATGTGGTCCAGGAGTTTTTCCTTGATTTCTGGGAAAAACAATCTTACAGGAATATCGATGTCAACAGCCCTATTGAGGGATTCAAAGGCTTCCTGATCATTGCTGTCAGGAACCGCTGCATTAACCAGCTCAGTAAAAATGATACGAGACGCAGGCGCCTGCAGGATATCATGCTTTCCCAGGAAGCGGGTTTCCTGCCGCCGGATAACCGTCTTGAGCAACAACAACAGCAGCATGAATTGACCACAACCCTTCAGCAGCTGCTCCATCCGCAATCCTTTAAAGTAGTGGAGCTGGCCTACCTGCATGGGAAGAACCGTAAAGAAATTGCCTTGGAGACCGGCACCAGCCCCAATACCATCCGTAACCAACTCGTGCACGCACTCAAAGTACTCCGTAAAAATCTCAGGCGGCTATAGTCCAGGCAGTCCTGTAAATCTGTTCTTGTATATGAGCGACCATAACATGCCTGCGAATCAACATACCGACCGTTTATTCCAACTGATGATCGAAAAGCTCACAGGTACCCTTAGCGCACCGGAAGAACAGGAGCTGGACCGTCTTATTGAAACAGATGCAGCAATAAGAAAAGTGTGGCTGAATCTCCGGGAAAGGTTTGACAGGGAGGACCTGGAAAACCAGCTGGCCAGGTTCGATGTTGATCAGTACTGGCAGGACCTTCCTCTTCACAGCAGGCAGCCTTCACGCAAACAACTGCTCTTTAAAAAGATCGCCTGGACTGCTGCTGCAGTAATTGCAGGCCTTAGTATTGGCGGCTACCTGCTCTTTACCAGGCCTGGTAACAATACAAACATACCGGCTGCATCTCTTCAAAATGCCGGCGTATCTGTTCAGCTGCAATTGGCTAACGGCAAAATAATCGACTTGTCTGCCAGCCAGGGGTCGGTAAAAACCAGCGGAACAACGCTTATCAGCACACCTAAAAGCCTCTCTTATACAAAAGATGGAAGCCCCGATAACACCGGGAAAGACATTAATATTTTGAAAGTACCGGTGGGCCTGGATTACAAAGTAGCACTGTCTGACGGTACAGAAATATGGCTAAACTCAGCTACAGAGCTGCGCTTTCCCTTCAGATTCCAGGACGGCGCGCGTGAGATCAGTCTCAACGGAGAAGCCTTTCTGAAAGTAGCCGGCGACGCCAAACGGCCATTCATTGTTCACACCCCCTACAGCAAAATACAGGTGATCGGTACGCAATTCAATGTAAACACCTATGACAGTGGCCTGGTGAAGGTGGCGCTGGTAGAAGGTGCTGTGAAAGTGCATGCCGGACAACAAGCCACGCGTATCAGCCCCGGACAGGAAGCGGTATACACGCAGACAGACAATCGCATTCATGTACAGCCCTTTGAGCAGGAACAGGTGCTTAGCTGGCGGGAAGGTGTTCATTACTTTGATAATGCGCCGGTGGAAGAAATATGCAGCGTTTTTCCCCGCTGGTATGGCGTAACTATCAGAATGGATAACCCGGTGGTTGGCCAAAAACGGTTTTCAGGTGTGCTCAACCGCAACCGGCCCGTTGAAGAGTTTATGAAAGCGCTGAAAGCTACTACCGAACTGGATTACTATTTTGACCGGGAAGGAACGCTCCATCTGAAATAGTGCCCTTACCCCAAATGACCATTAAAAAAGCCCCCAAATGATAACTCCTTTCTGCCAATATTTCGGTAAATTAGGATATGCTCAAAAGAACCATTCCCAGTGTCGTTTCACTCCTCCTCGTGGTGCTCTTCCTCTATACCGGCATCAGTAAACTGATGGACTATTCCGTCTTTAAGGAACAAATAGCACAATCCCCCATTTTAGCACCCATTGCCCCCTTTATTGCCTGGGCATTGCCCCTGGTAGAATTTGCCGTAGCCGTGGCCTTATTTATACCCGCATGGCGCTTGTGGGGCCTCTACGCCTCCTCTGTACTAATGCTGCTGTTCACCGGGTATATTGCCGCCCTGTTGAGCTTCAGTGAAGAGCTGCCCTGCAGCTGCGGCGGTATACTACAGGAAATGTCATGGCAACAGCACCTGGTGTTCAATATCACATTTACGGTACTGTCCATTGTAAGTGCCATACTTGAAAAGAAACGCCGGAAAGCGAAGAACACCGGTAATAACGATGCAGCATTTAGTTTAACCTGAAGAAGTTCACCTCTGTATACAGGCAGGTCCTGTTTACTATTTGTCATCGACAAAATAGTATCTTTCCGGACAAATCTACCTGTTCATCATGCAAAAACACCTATTTACACTGGCGCTGGCCGCAACGCTGGCAGCCTGTAACACCGGCAGCAATACCGGTAGCGGTCATACCGGCGCAGACACTACACAAAACGCCGCCTTCCGCGAATACGAAGCGCATTACCTGGCAGCCTTATGGAAAACTTATCCTGAATGGGCTACCTCAGTAGGCTACCATGAGCACGATACTATATTGACCGTGCCTGATAGTACATCCATACAGGCAGAACTGGCTTTCCTGCAGCAACAGCAGGATTCCCTGAAAAGCTATGATACCAGCAAATTAGGCGTAAGCCTGCTGACGGACTACTACCTGATCCGCAACCAGCTGGACGGCCGGAAATGGGACATTGAAAAGGCAAAGTCCTATGAATGGGCCCCTTCTTCCTATAACGTGATCGGTACATTCGCGTTTATGCTGAATGAAGGCTATGCCCCGCTGGATACACGCCTGCGGAGCTTTCACGCCAGGATGGCGAACATACCCGCTTACTACGCTGCTGCCAAAAAACTGATCAAAGATCCCGTACCGGAGCTCACCAGCCTGGCGCAAGACCAAAACCTGGGCGGATTGTCCATCTTTGAAAAAGACCTGGCAGACTCACTCAATAAAAGCAGCTTAAACCCCGATGAGAAAAAAGCGCTGCTGGAACGGGCCAAAGCAGCAGCCAGCGCTATCCGCGACTTTGCCGCATGGCTGAAGGCCCTGAAAGTAGAACATCCCCGCAGCTTCAGGCTGGGTGGAGAATTGTATGAAAGCAAGTTTAAGTATGATATACAATCCGCCTATACCGCCGCCCAGATCTATGATTCTGCTGTAGCCCGCAAGAACTGGATCCATACGGAGATGGCCCGCATCAGCAAACAGCTGTGGCCTAAATATTTCGGCAATGCTCCGGTACCCGAAGACCAGCTGGTGCTGATCAAACGGATGATAGATACCCTTTCCATCCAGCACGTAAAACCTGCAGAGTTCCAGCAGTCCATTGAAAAGCAGCTGCCTGCACTGACCGCTTTTATCAAGGAAAAGGATCTCTTATACCTCGATCCTACCAAACCATTGAAAGTACGTAAAGAACCGGGATATATGGCAGGCGTAGCCGGTGCGTCCGTAAGCGCCCCGGGCCCTTACGATAAAGGGGGTAATACCTATTACAACGTGGGCAGCCTGGAAGGATGGACGCCTGAAAGAGCCGAAAGCTATTTACGCGAGTATAACCACTACATCCTGCAGATCCTGAACATCCACGAAGCTATACCCGGGCACTATACGCAGCTGGTATATGCTAACCAGTCGCCCAGCCTTATTAAATCAATTCTTGGTAACGGCGCCATGATTGAAGGATGGGCCGTATATACAGAGCAGATGATGCTGGAGAACGGCTACGGCAATAATGAGCCGGAAATGTGGCTGATGTGGTACAAGTGGAACCTGCGGGCTGTTTGTAATACCATCCTTGATTACAGCGTGCATGTGAACAACATGAGCAGGGAAGACGCTATCAAACTGCTGACACAGGAAGCCTTCCAGCAACAGGCAGAAGCAGAAGGAAAATGGAAGCGTGTGAGCGTAACGAGTGTGCAGCTGACAAGCTACTACACAGGCTATAAAGAGATCGTCGATCTGAGGAATGCGTATAAGGAGAAGATGGGTGATAAATATAACCTGAAAGAATTTAACGAGAAATTCCTGAGTTATGGCAGCACGCCGGTGAAGTATATCAGGCAGTTGATGCTGAACTGATTTTAGCGTTTAAAAGTTTGAGGGTTTGAACGTTTGAGGGTTTGAACGTTTGAAAGTATGCCTGTCATGCAGGATGGCCTTCAAACGTTCAAACCCTCAAACTTTTAAATTACTTAATCCTTTTTTCTATGCTGCAGCTCCTGTAGTATTTTATTCAGCTTCACAGGATCATTCACATATGGACTGAGATCAAAAACTGCTACTTTACGAAAATCTGTAGGAGCGCTTTCACCCTGCAGGGCAATGTATCCTTCTTTTAACAGCTGACCATCTTTTTTCACAGCAGGATCAGCGTTAGATACATTCCCTCCGCCTATCTGCGGCTTCGTATAAGTAAGAACAGTATCACCGCCGGCTATATGTTTAATAATGGAATCACCTAATACCAGAGCTTCTGCCCTTACCCACTGCTCGCCGGCATACGTTTTTGATGTAGAAGTGATACAGTGATCCGTGATCAGTTTCCCATTCATCACCACATTGGTGCCGGGTGTGCAAAGGTTGGCAGTAGTGCGGGGATCTTTGCCGTTGCCGCCCAGCAGCTGCATCTCCAGGGAAATAGGAAAATCCTGGCCTTTACCCATACTGGCGGCTGATTGTGAATGCAGCATGGCGCCGTTGTTACGGATAGCCCATCCCGGACCGCCGGGCACCTGCTCTCCTACAAAGCGGTACTCCACTACCAGCAGGTAGGCGCTGAATGGGTGCTTGTAAAAGATATGCCCGTATTGTTCATTAAAATTGCTGTATTGATCGTAACGTACTTTCAGTAAGCCATCCTCTACGCGGAAGGTATTGCCGAAATTGTCATTCAGTTCGTGACCGGCGATCTTAATATCCCAGTCTTTCAAATCTTTGCCGTTGAAGAGTTGTATCCATTTGCCGGATTGGGCAGTCTTTGCGGACTTTTGCGCGCAAGCGGATACGGATAGCAGCATCAGGCAACCGTAGAGCAGTTTTTTCATGATAGTGGCATTATTGAAGCAGTAAAATACGAAGACAATTATAAATTGTCAATTTGCAACTTATCTGACCGGCAGCTGCAGCGTATATTCCATGGCGTTAGGGGCCGGAAAGCCCTTTTTGCAGCTTGCGGATGCTTTCAGGGGTAATTTGATCCTTCTCTATCCCGTTTCCGCTTTTCTACGCCCCGTATTATTTATTCCACAGCCGCTTCAGCCGCCCGAAGCTATGATCAATTGAAAATCATACAATTAAGCGAAATCGTCTGTATTTTAAAAAACTGCAAGGTTTTCGCTGTAAAATCTTCAAAATCAAGCTAGTTATGACTCATCCTAACGCACTTTTGAACGGGCATGGCCGCCCCAGTGCAGGCCCCCTCTATGACAGCAGCAACATTCTTAATGTAAGCCGGCCGGGACGCGCAGCGTCTATCGTGATCGGTTCGCTGCTTACCAGCAATGCGCTGGGACAAATGCGTAAACACCCTATTGGCGGACTCATGAAGCTGGCCATAGGCGGTTACCTGCTTTACAGGGGCCTGTCGGGCAACTGCCCTCTATCAGCCGCCATTGAAGAAAGGAAAAACCGGCATACCCGGGCGGTCAATATTCGCACAAAACTGCTGATCGCCAGACCCAGGGAGGAAGTATATGCCTTCTGGCGCCAGCTCGGGAACCTGCCGCTTTTTATGCAACACCTGGTAAAGGTAGATGAACAGGACAGCATTCACTCCCGCTGGATAGCCCGCGGCCCTGGCGGAATCGGCACCGTTGAATGGGAAGCGGAGATCATGAAGGAAGAGCCGGGACGCCTGCTGGGATGGCGGTCCATCGCCAATTCCATGATCGCCACGGCCGGCCGTTTAACCTTTGAAGATGCGGCCAATGGAGGCACTTATGTAGAGGTAAATATTTCTTACCGGCCGCCCGCCGGATATGTAGGTACCGGGCTGGCCTGGCTGTTGAACGTGGCGTTTGAGCGGATGATCGAAGAAGATATTTACCGTGTTAAGGAATTCCTGGAATCAGGGGAACTGATACTGGATGATGATCAGGAAGAAAGTTAAACCATTAAAAGATGCATACTAAAATGACAGGGACATCTGATAACAAGACGGTCCCTCCACAACATACAGGTGCAGCCACCAATACAGTCTTTTCTATTATGCTGCCCTCTTTGAAGGAAAGCCGTGAACGGTACTACCAGGCCAAGGCCCGTTTGCTGGACGTAAATCACTGGCACGACTTTGCCGGACCACTATCCGCTAACTTTACGCTGACCGACGACTCGGGCAGGGAGCTGGACCACCCCGCACAGGAAGGCGATCACATCCGTATCAATCTGCCTGGTCCAGGCAGCAAAACCGGCGATGGGTACGATTGGGTTGCAATAGAACAAATAGAAGACAAGACCACCTCATCCGGGAAAACAGCTTATGCGGCCATCCGTGTGAGGCCTTCTGTCAACCCACAGCAATGGCATGGAAAAGTGGCCCATTTCTATGACCCCGCTGCCACCAGCTCTTTTGTGGTAGAGCTCACCGGCAGATGTGTAAAGGCCAGTGTATACGGACGGAATGAAAAGCCGAATACGGCGCCTCCAGGTTTCTGGGATAAAGTAAGGAATACACTGATAGCGATCAGCGCCTCACTCGGAATGTCAAAACCTCAATGGAAAAGTTTAGTGAAGGGATTGGTGAAATAATATGTTTGGGTGGAGATCAATCTTTGTCTCCACCCAGGCTATATTCGTTATTCTCTTCATCTTCCATACCGTTATCTTCAGATGCATCATCGTCTTCCGCACCAGGCACATCTAACTGCTCAGGCGGCTCTTCATCAGATTCCTCATCTGTTTGTTTTACAAGGAGATCGCGGGCGCGTACAGACTCATCATCTCCCTCATCCATATCTTCATCACGGTCGCCTATATAGGTGAGATCGTCCGCAGTAACGTCCGCTTCTGTACCCATGATGATCTCAGGACTGGCGTCCTCTTCATCAGGTTCCATTTCCCCTGCAGTTTCAGGATCAGGTAATTCCCCTGAAGGCGTAAAATATTCCACACTTTCTTTGGCTTCCAGGTCTGCCTGGCTGGGTATGAAGGGGTCCTGATCCGGGAGATCGGGATCATCCTGAGCAGAGGTCGGGTCATCATGTTCAGCAGGGTTTGATGACTGTTGCCGGCGCTTGTCCGCAGCATCAGTGTTCCTGTCCCTGTTGCCTGTCTTGCCGGTATTGGATCGGTCCTTTTGCATAACACTACAGTTTCCTGTATGCGTACCAAAATTGGACCATTGCATCAGCTATTTTGCGATAAAGCCTCTTTCTTGAATTTATCGTAGGAGTTCTTGCTTTCGTCGATCAGTCTCAATACACGTTCCCGCACATCATCTTTCATACCGGTCACTTCATGTTCAAATACATGTCTCAGTTCTGCCAGATTATCTGAACCACGGCCCAATAAGCGGCTAAGCCTGTATCGAACATTACCCGCCGTATAACGGATCTTCCTCCTGGTTTCCTGCCCGCTGTCGGGTGCACATAACATACCTATTGCTACTCCTGCCGCTACGCCGGCCAGCACTCCTGATAAGAATTTAGTTGTGCTCATATTTGACAATTTTAAGGTTTAACAAATAGTAACCGTTTTAGTTCAAGGGGGTATTTTTGGAGGTTTCAAATTTGGGGCCAAAAAAGGTTAATTCAGCGCCTGATAAACCAGGATACGGAACTTCCGTACAAATTCGCCGTAGTAAGCATAGGGCATCGCATTGGTATATACCAGGAGGATAAGATCTTCTTTAGGATCGATCGTGTATTCAGAACAGTAAGCGCCTCCCCAGGTCAGTGAGCCGGGAGATGCGGGATCGCCATAATGCGTATCGGCGGTAATGATCTGGAGGCCCAGGCCAAACTTGTCGTTACGGTCCCATACAAGCGCATCGCCGATCTGGTTGCGTGTCATCAGGTCCACTGTCTTGCGGCTTAACAGGCGAACGCCGTTAAACTCACCGCCGTACAGTATCAGCTGGCAGATCTTTGCATAGTCTCCTATAGGTCCGGTAAGGCCTGAACCACCCATATAAAGGGTGCTGGTATTACTCAATGCAAAATGGCGGTCTGTGTTATGTGAAGATACCCTGATCGGGCTATCGAGGGCCGGTAAAGCATATAATTCAACAAGACGGGACTGCTTTGCCGGCGGCAGGTAAAACCAGGTATCCTGCATACCCAGCGGCTGAAGGATATGCTGCCGGAAGAAATCCGCCAGGGTCTGGCCGGAGAAGATCTCTACCAGGCGGCCTGCGATATCCGTATTAAAGCCATAAGTAAATTGGGTTCCCGGATCATGCAGCAAAGGACGCCGGGCAATGTTGTTCACCAGCATTTCCAGGCTGCTCTTTTCTCCCGTAGGGAATACTGAAAAACCATGGCCGCCAAACAGCAAGCTATCCAAAGGATGATCGTAAGGAATACCCGCTGAATGCGACAGTAATTGCCGTATAGTCGGCTGCGTAGCCGCAGGCCTCGTTTCATACGTAGCCTTATGCCGGTCGTAACTCACCAGCACCTTTGCATCTTTAAATGCCGGAATGTATTTGCTGATGGGATCATCCAGGAAGAAGCGACCTTCCTCGTACAACATCATTAAGGCTATAGTAGTGATCAGCTTTGTCTGGGAAGCCCAGCGAAAGATATCGTCCTTTTTTACAGGGGTGCGGTTTTCAAGATGACTATACCCGAAAGCCTTATAATGCACAATCTGTCCTTTATGCGCTACAAAGGTAACAGCATTAGGCGCCAGGCCCTTATCAACAGCCGCCTGCAGAAAGCTGTCCACCTTCTTCAGGCGCTCTGCAGAAAAGCCTGCCGCCTGCGGAGTCGCCGCTACCGAAAATTGCCGGGGATGCGTTTGGGCGAATGCAGTATATACCAGGCAACAAGAGATGCCTGTGAGGAAGAGCAACTTGTTCATCAGAACAAGATAACACTACTCTTTCAACAATTTATCTACGAATTGATTATACTCCTGTTTGAAATGCTCATAGTGCTCACCGGTACCAGGACCTGAGAAACCGGTATGCACCTCTCTTACAAGACCTTTTTTATCAATGAAGATAGTAGTAGGGAATCCCTTAATAGCAGTCAGCTGCGGCAGGCTCTTCTCCCCTTTCTTCGGATCTGCAGAAGTAACCCCCGTGATCAATACCGGATACTCCACATCAAAACGTTTAAGGAAACCTGAAAGCGCTTTTTTAGACCTTTCAAAATCCGTGGTACGTTCATATGCCAGTCCGATCACCTCTACCCCACGCTGTTTATTTTGCTTATACCAATCGCTCAGAAATCCTGTTTCATCCATACAGTTCGGGCACCAGGAACCCATCAGCGTGATCACCACCACTTTATTCTTAAAGCGGGCATCATTAATGCTCACCTGCTTACCATTAAGATCAGGGAAGCTAAAGTCCAGTTTAGCCTGCCCGGGTTTTACTGTAGCCAGCTTGGTTTCGTCCGGCAAAGCCGCTTTAGCATCTTTGCTGGCCGTCCACACTTCCTTGCCATTGCCAATACCTGCGTAAAAAACACCTTGCTCCAGCCTATTCTCAGTAGTTAAACGAGCCGTAAAGTAATAAGCATGAGAACCGTCAAAAGTAGACAGCTTGAGTGTATCTCCATCCAAAATGCCCTCCAGGAAACGGTAATCCCCCGTAGGCGTCAGGAAAGTCCCCGTTACATGATTCCCGTCCTGTTTAAACTCCCCTACCGCAAAAGAGCTGTCGGTACCATCCGGCGCCGTAAAGTAAGTAGCCCAGCGGCCGCTTACATTACCTTTAGCAGGTAAATGCTGTGTAAACCGCTCTTTCACACCCGGAACAGACGTAAAAGGAATACTCACATCCCTATCCGCCAAATGCCGTATCCAAACACCCCTTACTTCACCTGAAGGCAAATGCACTCCCTTAAATTCAGAATCAAAGAATGGCATCTTAATAAACACAGAATCACCTTCCACCCGAATATCGTCCACCAGCAAACGTTCGCCTGCATTAAGGATATACATCACCATTTTAGCATTGTCCACCTCTGTATTGAAGACAATATCCGCCCCATCCTGCCTGTGCAGGCGGGTCTGCCAGATATTTACATCATCCGTAAATTGTTGTTGTCCAATAGATTGAAGCGTAAACAACAGGGTAATCGCCAGGATTCCTACCGTCTGTCCAAATGTTCTCATGATTTCAACAGGTATTATACCACAAATTTAGTAGACAAATATAGCTCATAATACTGAAACCCCGCAAACTCTATGATGACCGGCTACCCGCCGCTGCCCGCAGGGCTTAAAAAACGGGCCTTGGCTGGCGTGACCACCCGGTACTACCCCATCAACGCTCCCAACTATCCATGCCCTCCCAAGCTCCATCCTCATCCACACAGCCAGGCGCAGCCCGTTTTTAAGTCCTGCGGCAAAACGCCATCGCGTCACTCCCAAAGTGACAAACGGGCTGAAACACCAGTAAAATGACTATTTATGGCCTAATACGCGCGCCAAAAAGCAAACTGCCAATCCTCACCAAGGTACTCCCGCATTGCAGTGCAAGCTGATAATCTCCGCTCATTCCCATAGACAACTCACGAAAGTAATCCTGGCCGGAAAAATAACGGTCCTTAGTCTGCCTGAAGAGTTCCTGCAAATGTTTGAATTCCTTTTGTATCTGAACCTCACTATCCGTATTTGTCGCCATGCCCATCAGGCCGGCTATACGAACATGAGTGGTCTCAGACTGCTGCTGCCATTCCTGCATAAGATTTTCCAGTTCAGTCTCGTTAAGACCGAATTTGGTTTCTTCTTCAGCAATATGAACCTGCAACAGGCATTGAATGATACGGTTGTGTTTGGCGGCTTGTTTATTGATCTCAAGCAGCAGGCGGAGGCTGTCTACCGCATGGATCATCGTAACGAAGGGGGCGATGTATTTTACTTTATTGCTTTGGAGATGGCCGATAAAATGCCACTCAATGTCCTGGGGTAATTCGGGCTGTTTCTGCACCAGCTCCTGCACATAGTTTTCACCAAAGATGCGCTGTCCGGCATCGTAAAGCTCCCGGATGTCTGCAACGGGCTTGATTTTGGAAACGGCAACCAGCCTGGCGCCATAAGGAAGGAGCGCTTGTTGTATCGTTTGATAAGCGGGTAAGTTGATGGACATGGGGGCAAAGATAGCGGTTAGCTGCTAGCTTTTAGCTATTAGCTGCGGAACAAACGTAAAGGCTAAGGGCTAAAAGCTAACAGCCAATAGCTAACTTAATATCGTCCTGCTGATAACGATCCTTTGCACCTCCGAAGTACCCTCATAGATCTGCGTGATCTTGGCATCCCGCATCAGGCGTTCTACATGGTATTCTTTTACGTAGCCGTAA
>Ga0102590_1001227_pt1 | contig 40709 bp, 36 predicted proteins | sample AraplaMF_Col_mMF_FD_76859 | JGI IMG/M metagenome (GOLD analysis project Ga0102590, IMG submission 76859) | Arabidopsis root microbial communities from the University of North Carolina, USA - plate scrape MF_Col_mMF | ecosystem: Host-associated > Plants > Roots > Endosphere | place: USA... | reverse complement strand
CCGGAAGCCGTCGATGCCCTACCCTCAACTCGTCGCCACCCTGCTCGGGCCAATCATATCCGTGACCTTGGCCGGCGCCGCAGAGGTCCCGAAACCCCGCACGGAGGCGCCGGTCCGACATGTTCTGCTGAGCAACGGCGCCCATCGCTACGCCATGACGATCCAGGTGGGCCAGACCCAGCTCGAGGCGGGTCTCGACACAGGCTCGACAGGCTTGCGCATCATGCCGGGCGTGCTCGCGCCCGGAGACGTGGGACCCGGCCGCGCGGCTCGTCCGTATCAATTCGACGCAGGGGTGCGACTGAACGGTCGCCTCTCTTCCGGAAGCTTGGTGATCGGCGATCTGTCAGGTCGCTCCGCGATGGAGGTCGTGGAGACGGTGACCTGCGTCGAGGACCATCCCCATTGCCCGGCCGCCCGTATTCCGGCGGACGAATTTCGCATTCAGGGGGACGGACTGCCGAACCAGGGTTTCAGGGCCATTCTCGGCGTCAACATGGCCGAGGCGGAGGCCCCGAACCCGCTGGTCGCGATGGGGGTGAGCCGCTGGATCGTCGAACTGCCCCGCCCCGGCGAGCAGGGTCCCGGCCGCCTCGTGCTCAATCCAAGCGACGCCGAAGTGCAGGGCTATGTCTATCTGCCGCTCCTGCCCCGGTATCGCGACCTGCACGGTGGTTTCCATGACGCCGTGGCGGGTTGTCTCCGCTCTGCGGATGGCCGCGTGCAAGCGTGCGGCGCGGTGATGCTCGACTGTGGCGCGCCGGGGATATCGGTTCACAATGCGGGCTTCGGCCAGGACGCCCTGCCCAATGGTTCGAAGGCCCTGCTGATCTTTGGCGACCTCGCCGGACGGGCCCAGGCGATGGCGGCCTTCACCGTCGGCGAGCACGCCCATGCGTCCCATCTAGAGGTGGTGACGGACGCGGCGCGCCCCGAAACCCGGATCTACGCGGGGCTTACGCCCTATTACGGCTTTTCGGTGCTTTACGACCCGCTGCACAATCGCATTGGCCTGAAGCCGCGGCCGCTCGCGCCAGGAGGCGTGCAAGCAAGCCTCACGCCTTCACCAGGCTGATCCGGGGCCGTCAGAGGCGCCCCCCGGAAAGTGGGAACCGGATGTCGGAAAAGCCGTGTAAAAATCTGGCGCCCGCCCCACACCACTACCGAATATAATTACATCGCATAAATACATGATTTATTACTCAGCATAAATATAACGCGCAGTACATACACATAATAGCCAATAATTACACTTATCAATAATCGCTTATTAGATGATGTTTTCCTTCGATAGGGCTCAACACCTTAGCAGGAGAACGGACATGGGCTTCTACAGTGGGTACGGTGGCTACGGTGGGTATGGTGGCTACGGTGGGTATGGCGGCTACGGCGGCTATGGCGGCTACGGCGGCTACGGCGGCTACGGCGGCTACGGCGGCTACGGCGGTGATTATGGCTATGGCGTGGGCGGCGCCGGCTATGGTGACTACTCGCCGTTCAGCGGCAGCTACGATGGCGAATATGGCGACGTCGCGATCGATGAGAATGGCTACACCCTGGCCGTCAGCGATCCCAACGCCGCCGTCCAGCTGCAAGAAGTCACCGTCACGGGACATCGGCCTGGAGGCTACTGGCTGCTGACAGCCTATGTGCCGACCTACTCCGCGTACTTGACGAACGTCAACTATACGGAAGGCCTTTCCGCGCACGACGCGGCGGCGAAGCTCGACGAAGCTTCCGACATCCTCAAGACCGTGGCCAAGACCCCCGGCCTCACCTCCCGCCAGAAAAGCGCGATCAACGACGTGGCCGAGGGCCTTCACCAGGCCGCGCTGAACATCGAAGCGGGCGGCATCGCCAACTCACCCTCGGTCGAAGCCGCCATCAAGGGAGGCCTCGTGGCGGCCCTCGACCTGCTGAACGGGTTCCCCGCCGAAATGGCCGAAACCTTCGCCGTGATAGCGGCCGGCGCGGCGTCCGAAACCGGTCCGGGGGCCATCGTGGCGGCCGCGATCGGAGCCTATATCGGCTACGAGACCGGATCGGCGCTCACCGATCCGATCATCGACGCCATTGCCGAGAACGTCGCCCACTTCATCGCCGAGCATCTCTAGGCGCGACGGGGCCCCTCGCCAGGGGCCCCGTCCGATCGGATGGATCAACTGGCGTCATGATGGTGATGGATCCCGACCCAGCAGGTCAGCACTCCGGCCGGAGCACGGATGCGCACGACCTGTTGCGGAAGGCGCTGGCTGCGCGGGCGTCCGGAGATCTCCAAGGCGCGCGCGACTTCTTCCGGACTGTGGTGGATATCAACCCGGCTTCCCTACCCGCCTGGGAAGGCCTACGGCAAGTCGACGCCAAACTCGGCTGGACTCGCGAAATCCTGGACATCGGCCTGCGGGCGGTCACGCGGGAAAGCCGTCCGCCCCTGGCCGCCTATCTTCATCTCTTCGCCGCCGCCGACCAGCTAGGCGAGCTTTCCAGCCACCAGGACGCGTTGGCGACCGCGCTTGGCGCCTTTCCCGACTGCGCGCTGCTGCGCCACTACCATGGCGTGCTTCTGGAGGACACGGATCGGCCGACGGAAGCTCTTCTCCAGTTCGGCCGCGCGGCGAGCCTGCGACCGGACGTCGCTGAATTCCACCTTTCCCTGGCGCAATCCTATCTGTCGCACGGCCTGTTCAAGCCCGGTTGGCGAGAATTCGAATGGCGTCATCGTCTGTCGCGGGTTCCCCGGCGCGCGCCGCGGGCTCCGGCCTGGGATGGCCAAGCCGGGCCTGGGAAGCGCTTGCTTGTCTACGCCGAGCAAGGGCGTGGCGACGTGATCCAGTTCTCACGTTTCCTGCGGGCCCTGCCCCCCGACATGAGCGTTACCCTCGAAGTCTATGACGATCTGGTCGAACTCTTCGCCGGCCTGCCTGGCGTCAGGGTCGTCGGGCCTTCCGCCCCTTCCCCGCCGATCGACGTGGAATGCAGCCTGCTCAGCCTGCCGCACCTTCTTGACCTGTCACGGTCGGGTGGCGCGATCGTCGATGGGGCCGCCTATCTTGATGTCTCCACGCCGTCTCGGAGGAGCTGGGCGGCGCGGCTCGCGGCGGCGCCAGGCCTGAAGGTCGGCGTCGTATGGCAGGGTAACCCGCAGTTCGGCCTCGATCAGCGGCGATCGATCCCGGCCGCGGCGCTGACAAGCCTGGCGGCGGTGGACGGCTTGCACATCATCAATCTCCAGAAAAACGCCCATCCAGACGATCTCGCCTCGTGGCGCGCCGTCTCGCCCCTGCACGACGGGATGGACGAGGTGCGGACGTTCGCCGACACCGCCGCGCTCGTGGCCAACCTTGACCTCGTGGTCGGGGTCGACACGGCGGTCATCCACCTCTCCGGCGCCCTGGGTGTTCCGACATGGCTCCTCAATCGCACGCCGGCCCACTGGACCTGGCAAGCCAAGGGCGATCATTCAATCTGGTACGACAGCGTGCGGCAGTTTCGCCAGACCACGCCGGGCGACTGGACGGACGTCATCGGGCGGGTGGCGCACGCCTTGACGGCTTTGACATCGAAAAGACATCCCGCCGCCGCCAGCTTGGCCACCCCAGCCTCTCGATCCAGGAGCGGACATGAAGCGGGATGACGAGCCGACCTTCCCACTGCCGATGTTTAGCTTCAGGCTGAACTACAGTCCCTTCACGTTCTCGACCTATGTTCCCCTGCCCATAGCCTGTCTGGCGGCCCTTCTGCTCTGGCTGGGATCCCGACGGATCATCGAGGGGTTCGGGGGCGGCAGGCCCCCCGGAACCTTCGCGTTCTCGGCAACCATCGCCGGCGCCGCCTTGTTGGCCGCCGCGGCCTGGATCTATCGTTGGACATTGCGTGGGATGGCGCCGAGCGGCCGCGCCGGCGTCTTCGCGGCCTGGTATTCGGCCATGACGATCCTTTGGGCCAGCACGATCGCAATCGGCGTCGCCGACCACGGCGGACGTGCCCGCTGGACAGGCTCAGAGATGCTTTTTGTGTCGATATTCCTGATTCTCACAATTTACAGTCTATGGGCTGCGACTCTATGGTGGAGATACTCGATCAGGAGCCACGACTGAGGCTCTCGACGACCAGGACGGTTCCGTCTGACGGCTTTCACGTGGGAGCGAAACATGACCCCAGGACGATTTTGCCTGATCGCGGCGGTGGCGCTGGCCGCGCCTCTGGCGGCCGCAGCTGCACCGCCGGCGATGAACGCGGGGGCATGGCTCCGGAGCACAACGTTCGAGCTGAACGGCTCCGCCGCGAAATTCCCCTTGCTCTCCAAGGGGCTCGGCATCCCGATGAAAAGCACAGTCTGCATAAGCGCCGAGGTCGCCAGGCGCGGCCCCCTGGCGATCGTGCTGGCCGGCGACGAGCAGGATTGTCACTTGGCCAGCGCCGCGATCAGCAACGGCGATTTCACCGCCAAGCGCACCTGCCCGGCGGACAAGGGCGGGGAGGACGTCTTCGACATGTCCGCCCGGTTCACCCCTGACTCGATCAAGATGACATCGGCCATCCACTCGGCCCATGGAGGCCAGGCCACGGCCCATTCCGAGTTGCGCCGCGTGGGTCCGTGCCGCGCCGACACGCCGCCGCCTGGCTAGAGCCTTTTAGCCTCACATGGAATCATGTGAGGCGTCTAAAATGGATCAAAATCAAGCACTTAGGTCACGGAAGGACGCCGAAACCGTTCACACTTTCGGCCGCCACGCTCTGGGGTGGATCTGGAGTTCGCCTGCTTCCGGAGCAGGCTCCGAGCGAACTGAAAATCCAAAAAGCATATAAAAACTGGAACTTACTGGTTTCGGTATCGATTTCGCAGCTCGTCGGAGCTTGCGGCAAACGCCGGCGAACTGCGGAATCGCACGAACTGGGCGACAGCGTGTCAGGCCCCACCGAAGATGCACCCGCAAGAAAAGCCGGTTCCTCGCGCGGGGCCAGTGCTTCGTCAGAGCGCGGGACTGAAGTCTGGCTCGCGCCGGTCGAGACGCTGATCCGGCGAGGCTTCCTCACGAACCACCTCGCTCGGCGGCCTCGGCCCCAGAACCCGGACATTGCGCGGATTACGCCCGGCATGGTTCCAGAAGTCCGACCGATGGTGCTTCATGGCCAGTTCGGACGGGAGCGTCAGCTCTCGCGGCCGGTATTCGACCTTACCGGAGACCTTGTGCAGGCCTCGGGCGCCGATCCGGAAGTCGAAGTCATCAGCGTTGTATTCCACATGATCAAAATCATGCGCGAAAGGCTCCTCACCCAGCGCACCGTAGAGTTCGGCGATGGTCTGCTCGGGATGCGCGGTCAGCGCCTCATATGGAACGACCACCAGCCTGTCGGCGAACACCCCGTTGAAAGCGTCTTTCAGGCAGGCCATCGCACTGCCGACCATGCCGCCGGGGCCCATCAGGGCTTCGGCGCGCGCATAGACGTTGCCGGACGCCTCGAAACCGAACATCCGCGTGGGCTCCAGCGGGTTGGACCTGACGATGCGTTCGACGCTATCGAGGATCCAGGGAACCGCTCGGACGCAGCAGACGACCTTCGCCTTCGGAAAAAGCTTGTCGACGACGAACATTCGCCCGCACCAGGCGCGGTTCGTGTCGAAGATTACCGAGCGGTCCAGCTGGTTTCTGTAATAACCCTCAAAAACGCCGCGCAGGACGTTCTCGCGAATCTCGTCAGTGATCAGCGGGTGCATCTCGCTCTTTCCGCTCATGCTCACCTGCAAGTGGGCCAGTAGGTTGAAGACCGGACTGGACATGGCGGCGTGAAAACGCGGGTTCTGTCGCAGAATCGCGGAAAGAAGTGTCGAACCTGAACGCGGCAGGCCCGAAATGAGATGTATGGTCTGCTCCACGCTAAATTTCTCCCTGTCGATGCGGGAGAATTAGGTTCCATTTATCGAAATGTGTCAAGCCGACACAATTTAAAACGCGTTGACTTATTATCGATTTATCATATTAAGATCGACTAAGCCACAAAGCGGGGAAACAGGGTGGATGACGATTTCGCGCCAGACTCGAGCGGCCAAGCGTCCCTCATCGCCGACAGCGCGCTCGCTGAAAAGCTAGGCCTGTGGCTGCGAATGGCCCATCGGGCGTTCGCGGAAACGGTGAACAACGACCTCCGGCACTTAAAAATCACCCAGTTCGACTTTTTCATCCTCACGCTGGTGGGCGAGCGTCCCGGCTGTCGGCAGGCGACGATCGCTCGCAAGCTCAGCATCAAATCCCCAAATCTCGCAGCCGCCGTGGACTACCTCGTGGAACGGGGCTTCGTGAGCAAGACCGCCGACCCCACGGATCGCCGCGCAAATCACCTGAGACTCACACCGACCGGCGAAAGCCTCGTCGAAGATATCGATCGTCGATACGCCAGTATCACCGCCGGCTTCCTAGGGTCGGATCGTGAACAGCAGCTGCGCCTGGCGATTTCTCTTCTGCGTCGGATTGCGTTGCGACCGGTATTGTCGATCAGCGCGCGCCCAACGCTGGAGAGCCACGACCCCAACAGCTAGCGGGGGCGCCGGGCGCCTCACTCCAACAATATGAGCGAGACGCACATCTAGTCTTGCAGGGCCAGTCGCGCCGCGGCTGGGTCCGTCCGCCAGTTCCACACGGCTCCGGTCGCGAGCACGGCGGCAAAGATGCACGCCAGCCCAAAGCCGAAGACCGGATCGCCGAAGAGGTCGCTCACCACGCCCATCGCCAAGGGCGAGAGCACCGCGCTCACACAGGTGAAGAACAGGATCACGCCCGCCGCCGCGCCGTGCTCGGCCTTCGGAAAGCCGCTAATGCCCTTGGAGTTCAAGGTCGGATAGAGCACCGACATGAAGAGGCCCGACAGGGGCAGGAGCAGCGCCGCGACACCCTTGCCGCCGATCAGCGCCCCTCCGAAACAGGCCAGGATGCCGCCCGTGCAGACCGCCAGCACGGCCGTCCAATCCATCCGCGCCAGCAGCCAGGCTCCGAAGAAGCGCCCGCCGGCCCGCAGCACGAAGAAGATCGGCAGGGCGGCGGGCACGAGGGCCGCGCCCGGCCCGGCGTAACCGGCCAGCAACGTCGGCATCCAGACATAGATGGCGGTCTCGACGCCCACATAGAGCATGATCGCCAAGCTGAAACCCAGGAGGTGCGGATCGCGGACCGCGCCCGCCAGCGCCCTGGCGGTCACCTTTTCGCTCGCCCGTCGCGCGGTTGGGTAGCGGACCGCCAGGGCCGCGACCATCAGCGCCAGGCAGAGGCCTCCGGCGATCACATAGAGCCATTTCCAGGCGATCCCGCCCGCCAGCAGGGCCGCCACGATCGCCGGGCCGATGATGGCGCCGACGCCGAAGAAACCCTCCACGGCGTTCATCGTGCTGGTGTGCTCGCGGGTGGAGCCGCTGATGTCGCCGATCAGGGCCAGCGCCCCCGTCTTGAAGAGGCCGATCGCCACGCCGGAGACGAACAGCAGACCGACGAACACCGGAAACTCCCCTGTCACCCCGAAGGCCAGGGCCGAGCCGGCGAACACGGCCAGGCCGAGCATGATCGTCGCCTTGCGCCCCAGGCTGTCGGCCAGGAAACCCAGGAACAGCGCGCTGAGCGCGATGCCGCTCATGGTCGCATAGTGGAAGGCGCCGGCGGCCTTCAGGTCCAGACCGTAGGTCCTGATGATCTCCGGAATGATCACGCCCACCGCGTCGGTGGTCATGGCGAACATCATGAACATCAGGAACGTCATGAGCTTGATCAGCCCATGGCTCGCGGTCGCGCCCTTCTCGTTCGTCATCGCCTTGGTCCTCCCCCTGTTTCTGACTTACGACGCCGGCCTCAAGCTTGTCGCTGGACCGCGCCCTGGCCTAGCGCCACCGCGCCGAGCAGCCCCGACAGGCCGCCGAGGCCGGGCGCGACGAGATAGGCGTCTAGGGCCGACCGTTCGGCGAGGCTCTGCAGATAGCCGCCGAGCCGGCGATGAAGGATGTCGCGCGCCTTGGCCAGAACGACGGGCCTGACGGCGCCGCCGCCGACCACCACGCGGCGCGGCGAAGCCGCGAGGGTCAGGCTCATGACCAGCTGGGCGAGATAGTCGGCCGCCAGGTCCCAGACCGCATCGTTGTCGGCCGCGGTTTCCGCCGACCGCCCGAGACGCGCCGCCAGGGCCGGGCCGCTGATCAAGCCCTCCACGCAGTCGCCATGGAAGGGGCAGGCTCCGGCGAACGGGTCGCGGATCGGGTCGCGGCGCACGAGCAGGTGGCCGACCTCTGGATGCAGGACGCCGTGTACGGGGCGTCCGCCAATGATCAGGCCCGCGCCCACGCCGGTTCCGACGGTGATGTAGGCATGATCCGTCAGGCCTCGTGACGCCCCCCAGCGGCCTTCGGCCAGCGCGGCGCCGTTCACGTCCGTGTCGAAGCCCACGGGAACCCCGAACAGGTCGGCCAGGGGCGCGACGACCGGCGTGTGGCTCCAGCCGGGCTTGGGCGTGGTCACGACCGAACCCCAGTCGACGGCCTCGCGGTCGACGCGGACCGGACCGAAACTGGCGATCCCGATCGCGTCGAAGCCGCCGCGCTCGGCCTCCAGCACCGCGCGCACGGCCGCCAGGGTCTCCTCCGGCGTCGTGGTGGGGATCCGGATCGGCGCGGACAGATCGTCCGGCCCGCCGCCGAAAGCCACCAGGACCTTGGTCCCGCCCAGTTCGATCGCGGCCACCCGGGTCATCGCGCCACCTTCAGCCAGACGAGGCCGTAGGGCGGCAGCTCGATCGTCGCGCCCGACCGCGACTTGCCCGACAGCAGGTCCATGCAGGAGTCGGCGAACGGGTCTGGCAAGCAGGCCGCGATCTCGCGGTCGGACAGATTGGCGACACAAAGGAACGGCGCGCCTTCGACACGCGAGAAAGCCAAGGCGGCCCCCACGCCGAGATCGACCGGAACCGACGGCCCACGCACGCCCTGCGCCGCGAGTTCGCGCGCCGCCCGGCCCAACTGCTGAAAGTCGGCGAACGTCGCACCAGGCAAGCCGCCCGCATGGTGGCGCGCCTGCGCCCGATCCCAATCCATCAGCGGTCGGTGCAGCCAGCGCCCATCGCCAGCGCGCAGCGGATCGTCGCGGTAGTGAACGTCATCGCCCAGGGCGATCTCGTCGCCCATATAGATGAGCGGCCAGCCGTCGAGGGCGTGAAGGATTCCATAGAGCAGGCGCAGGCGCGCCGCGCCCGGCGCCTTCGGCCCCTCGCCGGGCGCCAAGCCCGCCAGGGACGCCGCCATGCCGTTGGTCGACGGAACGCCGCCCGGCGCGGTCTGAAACGCCCGGCCATGCGAAAAACCTTCGCCGCGCCCGTAGAAGTCGGACCACCGGCGCAGGTCCTCGCCTGGCGCATAGTCCGTCAGGGCGTTCCAGATCACGTCGTCGTGGCAGCGCACATAGTTCAGCCAGGCCGCGCGCGAGGGCTTGTCCGACGCCGCGGCCAGGCACCGGCGGACGATCGCCGCATCCTGGTCGGCCAGCGCCCCCCACAGGGCGGTCATCACGACGTTGTTGTAGGCCAGGTCGCAGCCTGGACCATCGTCGCCGAAGAACGGCAGGACATCGGCCAGGCTCTCGATGGCCTCGGCGACGAGCACGACCGACGGGGCGATGATGGACAGGGCGGCGCGCCAGGCTTCGACGATGGCGTAGGCCTGGGGCAGGTTGCGGCACGTCGTGTCCTTCGCCTTCCAGAGGAAGGGAGCGCTGTCGAGCCGGAAGCCTTGCACGCCCTGCTCCGCCAGGAACACCAGGACATCGAGCATCTCGGCGAAGACGGCCGGATTGGCGTAGTTGAGGTCCCACTGGAACGGATAGAAGGTCGTCCAGACTTGGCCGCCCATCTCGGCGTCCGGCGTGAAGCTGCCCGGCGCGGTGTCTGGAAAGACGTCGATCAGTTCGGTGTCGCGATCGCGGGCCTCCGCTTCGGAGACGGTGATGTAGTAGTCGCGATAGGCCCGATCCCCGGCCCGGGCGCGCTCGGCCCACGCGTGTTCGCGAGCGGTGTGGTTGCAGACCACGTCGAGGATCAGCCCCATCCCGCGCCCGCGCAGGTCGTCGGCCAGGTCGCGCAGATCCTCCATGCTCCCCAGGCGCGGCTCGACGCGCCGGTAGTCGGCTACGGCGAAACCGCCGTCGCTATCGCCCTCGCGGGCGGCCAGCAGCGGCAGAGGATGCAGCCAGCGGACGCCCAGGTCTTCCAGGTAGCCGAGCCGATCGCGCAGACCGGCCAGCGTCCCGGCGAACCGGTCCACATAGAAGGTGTAGACGCCCTGTCCCGGCTCCGACAGCCAGGCGGGGGCCGCCTCGCGTTCGGCGTCGAGGGCGCGAAGCGGCTCAGGTCGCGCGTATGCGGCGGCCTCCACACGGGTGCGCAAGCCCGCGGTCAGTTCGGTCCAGTCCACGCGATCACCATAGACCGTCTTCAGGCGGGCCTCGAAACGCGGCCAATGGGCGGCAAGCCGGGCGGCGATCGTCTCGCCGAACGCGGCGTCCGCGCCTTGGGAAGCTGGAAGGGTCATGGACGGGAAACTCGACAAGATCGGATGCACGAAAAAGACCGCCGGGCGCGGCAAGGGACGCCCGGCGGACAGAGAGCAGACTAGAAGGCGTAGCGAAGCGTGGCCGTGACCGTCCGGCCATTGATCGACCGCGCGCGAATGGCGTTGACCGAACCGGCCGTGATCGCGCCCTCCTCGGCCTCGGTCAGTCCGACCTTGTCGAAGAGGTTGTTGGCGTTGACCGACACCGACAGCCCCTCGACGATATTGTATTCGGCGAAGGCGTTGACCTGGGCGTAGCCGGGGAAGACCAGGAGGTTCTCGTCCTGGGCGTAGGCCTTGGTGGTGCCGATCACGCTGGCGCCGATCGTCGCCTTGTCACCGAACCGCCAGGTTGGGGCGAACTGATAGAGCCACTTGGCCTGACGGCGCGGGGTGTTGCCGACGACGGCGGGGTTGAGGGCGTCCTTGTCGATGACCGCGTCGGTATAGGTCGCCCCCCCCGTGACCGAGAAGCCGCCGGCGCGATAACTGGCCTCCAGCTCGACGCCCTTGGCCTTGTAGACCCGGTCGAAGAACGTCTGGCTGGTGGCCTCGAAATTCTGCTCCTCGGTCTTGGCCCAGAAGGCGGTGGCGAACAGGCCAAAACCGTTGCGACGGAACTTCACCCCGCCCTCGACCTGGTCGACCATGTCGACGGCGTCCGCCTTGGTCACCGAACCGTCGGCCTGGACCTTGCCGAACAGCAGGCGGTCGGCGTTGGCTCGGCCGCCGCGGCTGGCGCGGGCGAACAGGGCCAGGTCCGGATTGAGCTGGTAGTTGGCGCCGAACGACCAGGAGGTGTAGCCCCAGTCGTAGTTCACGGGCGAAGTGTTGGCGTTGTCGACCACCGACACGCTCTGCTCGACGGTCTGGATCACGCCGTCGCCGTTGACGTCGACCGTGGCCTGCTTGGCCGCGGCGTAGCCGCCCCGGGCCTTGCCCTCGTCGCGACGCAGGCTGGCGTCGAGGCTGAGATCGCCGACGCGGGTCGAAAGGCTCAGATAGGGCGCGTCGATGTCGTAGGTGACGTCGTAGCGTCGCGTGCAGCAGTTGCCCCAATAGGGCACGCCGTAGGCGGCCAGGCCGGCCTGTGTCAGCTTGGTTCCCGCGCTGTCATAGACGTCGAGCAGCGCGGCGTTGTCGCCCTTCACCTCCATCAGGAAGGTGTTCCACAGCCAGTCCATGGCGATGGTCTGGCGCGACTTGTAGTAGCCGACGGTCACGTCGATCGAGCCCAGGCCGGCCGGCTCGAACGAGCGCGACAGCTTCAGGTCGTTCATGGCGTTGCCGAAGTCGTTGATCTCGACGTCGAACATGTGGACCCGCATGGCCAGGCCGTTGCCGTTCAGGCTCGAGGGCGAGGCGATGGCCTGGCCGCCGTTCGGCCCGTTGGCGTAGCGCAGGGTCGCGCCCGTTCCGCCGATCTCGGTCGCCAGGGTCTGGGCCGAGGTCACCTCCGCGGGGAAAGGGGCGACGAACCGGCCGGAGCTCTTGGCGACCTTGAAGCGGTCCTCGATCTTCCAGCCGCCGCCGAGGTCGAACTTGGTTTCCGCCCCGAACTGCAGGCTGTCGGGATGCATGCCGTCGGAGACCTTGCTGATCCGACGGTTCCCATCGCCGTCCAGGCCCGGATTGGTCGCCAGGAACACCGACTGGATGTCGTCGCGGCCAATGTCGAAGCCGGCGAAGGAGCCGATGCCAGGATCGTTGTTCGACCCGGTGACGCGGGTCGGCATGGGCAGGTAGCCCACCGCCCGGTCATTCAGATATTTGACGTGCAGGCGAACGAAGCCGTTCTCGAACTCCTTGGTCAGGTTGGCCTTGATCTGGCCGCCCTTCTCGGAGGTGTAGCCGGACCGGCGCGCGCCCTCGCCCTCCCGATAGAAACCGCCGACATGGAAGCGCAGCGTGTCGTTGATCGGCGCGCCGTAGTCGAAATCGAGCCGCGTGTGATCGTAGCCCAGCCCCTTGGTCAGGGCGATCGCCCCGCCCTCGGTCTCGCCGGTCTTGCTGATGAAGTTGATCACCCCGCCCGGCGAGTTGGAGGCGAAGGTCGAGGCCGACCCGCCGCGCACCGACTCGATGCGCGAAACGTTCTGGTCGGCGCGCAGGAAGATGTCGGCGTTGCCGAACGCGATGTCGCCGAACTCCATGACGGGCAGACCGTCTTCCTGCAGCTGCAGGAACTTGGCGCCGCCGGAGGCCACCGGCAGGCCGCGCACGGCGATGTTGGCGTTGCCCTCGCCGCCGGTCGATTCCGAACGGATGCCCGGCAGGCCGCGGAAGATTTCGGCGGTGGAGCGCGGCGCCTGGGCGGCGATCTGATCGGCCGAAATCGAACTGACCGAGACCGACGAACTCATCTTGGTGGCCCCGCCGGGCGAGGCCGTCACCACGATGGCGTCTAGCGCCAAAGGATCGGTCTCGGCGCCAGGAGCCTGCTGCCCCCAGGCCGTTCCGGCCGATCCCAGCAGGGTCGCGACACTGGCGAGCAAAACCGTCTTGCGGACCATTTCTTCGTTCCCTTCCCCTGGGCGCGCTTGCGCCTCGTCTCCGAAAGCGGCTCTCCGGCCGCCTGTGCGAGGCAAACAGAAACGATTTCGCAATCGATTGCAAGGCCATTCGCAATCGATTGCACTCAATAGTGCCCGAGCGCCGGGGAGATCGGGTCTCGTCAGGTCTGACGAACGACCAGGGTGGGCTGCATCATGGCTGACGGCGCTGGCTCACCCGCCATGCGCCGGAACAACAGGTCAACCATTCGCGCCGCGCCCTCGGCGAGGTTTTGCCGGATCGTGGTCAGCGCCGGAACCGACTGCCGCGCCAGGGCGATGTCGTCAAAGCCGACGACCGACACCATGTCCGGGACGTCGAGGCCTTCGGCCGCCAGGACGCGCACCGATTCCAGCCCGATCAGGTCGGAGGCGGCGAAGACCGCGTCGAAGGACGCCCCCTCGTCGATCAGGCGGCGAACGCCCTCGCTCGGATCGCTGAGGGTGAAATGGGTGGTCGCGGTCAGGGTGGGGTCATAGGCGACGCCAGCCGCGGCCAGGGCCGCCCGATAGCCTCCGTAGCGCAGGGCGACTTCCGGCGCCCGCGGCGGGCCGAGAAAGGCGATGCGCCGGCGTCCCAGGGCCAGGAGATGCTCGGTGGCCATCCGCCCTCCGGCGAAGTTGTCGACACCGACCGTGCAGTACCGCGCGCCCTCGGCCGCGCCGCCCCAGACGACCAGGGGCTCGTACCACTCGGCCGTGGCGTTGAGGGCCTGGTGCTGGTCGCTCTGGCCGATCACCAGCACCCCGTCGACGCGCTGCGAACGCGCCATTCGCTCGAGCCAGCCGGCCTCCGGCGCGGCGACCTTGGACAGCAGCAGCTCATAGCCGCGGGCGGTGATCTCGTCGGCCAGGCGGCCGATCATCTCGAGAAAGAAGGGGTCGGAGATCAACTGGCCGGACTCATGGCCGAGCGGAATGGCGACGTTGATGACGTGGGTGCGCTGCATGCGCAGCCCCCTCGCCTGTTGGTTCACCACATAGCCGCTCTCGCGGGCGATTTCCTCGATCCGCTCGCGCAGGGCCTGCGGAATGACCGGATTGCCGGCAAGGGCGCGCGAGACCGTCGAGGTCGAGACACCGACCATGCTGGCGATGTCGGCCATTTTCAGGCGACGATTCGGCTCGGAGGAATCTGGGGCGCTCATGACGCCAGCATAGCCATCCGCCAGCCAGGAAGGGAAATCGGCGCGCGGGTCGTCAGATTGGTTTTCGACGCCCTACGCCGCGGCGACGCCGCTTGAACGCCCACGCCGACACGGCGGATCAGTGAACTTGCGAAAGTGATCGCTTGTGAAGCGACTGCGCTCTGGTAAGTCGCCAATGCAAGCCCTAGGTCCACGTCGCGCCAGAATGCGGCGCCTGCGAGCAGCTCGCAAAGCCGACAACGCAAACTTGAATCGGGGGTCGGCCCGAACCTTTACCAACAGCCGCCAAACCCTCTTGCCGACCGCCGCAAGCCGGACCACTCTCTGACTTAACAATGATAACATTCCAGGGAGGCGACGTCGGGCCATGGCCAGCACGCGCTACGACTACGTCATCATCGGCGCCGGTTCGGCCGGTTGCGTCCTGGCGGCGCGGCTGAGCGAGGACCCGGCGGTCAAGGTCCTGCTGCTGGAAGCCGGCGGCAAGAACACCTCGATCCTGGTCAGGATGCCGGCCGGGGTAGGCGAGCTGATCAAGGCCAAGGGCGAGCAGAACTGGGGCTTCTGGACCGAGGCCGAGCCGCACCTGGACGACCGCAAGCTGTGGTGGCCGCGCGGCAAGGGCCTGGGCGGCAGCTCGGCGATCAACGGCATGATCTACATCCGCGGCCACGCGCGCGACTACGACCAGTGGCGGCAGATGGGGCTGGCGGGCTGGTCCTATGCCGAGGTCCTGCCCTACTTCAAGCGCTCGGAAAGCCATCACGGGGGCGGCGACGCCTATCACGGCGCCTCGGGGCCGCTGCACGTGTCGCGCGGCGAGTCCAAAAGTCCGTTCTACGCCGCCCTGGTCGAGGCCGGCCGCCAGGCCGGGCACGCGACGACCAAGGACTTCAACGGCTACCAGCAGGAGGGCTTCGGCCCCTACGACCTGACGATCCGCGACGGCAGGCGCTGGAGCGCGGCGGCGGCCTATCTGACGGCGGCCCTGGCCCGGCCGAACCTGACCTGCGTGACCGAGGCGCGCACCACCCGGATCCTGGTCGAGAACGGCCGGGCGATCGGCGTCGAATACAAGGTCGGGGCCAGCCCGGACCGCGTCGTCGCCCATGCCGACGCCGAGGTGCTGCTCAGCGCCGGCGCCGTGCAGTCGCCCCACATCCTGCAGCTGTCGGGGATCGGCGATCCGGATGATCTGCGGGCCCATGGGATCGCGGTCGTCCACGAGTCCCGGGGGGTCGGGGCCAACCTGCAGGACCACCTGGACGTCTGCCTGTCGTGGACGACGAAGAACCTGGTCACCGCCTACTCGGCCAACAAGGGGCTGAAGAAGCTGGGCACGGGCCTGTCCTACATGCTGCTGGGCAAGGGGCTGGGCCGCCAGCAGTTCCTGGAGAGCGGCGCGTTCCTGAAGTCGCGTCCCGACCTCGACCGGCCCGACCTGCAGATCCACGGCGTGCTGGCGATCATGCAGGACCACGGCAAGGTCCAGGTCGAGAAGGACGGCTTCACGCTGCATGTCTGCCAGCTTCGCCCCGAGAGCCGCGGAAAGGTCGGCCTGCGCTCGGCCGACCCGTTCGACGATCCGACCATCCTGGCCAACTACCTGGCCACCGAGGAAGACCGCCGCGCGATCCGCGAGGGGGTGAAGATCGCCCGCGAGGTGGTGGCCCAGGCCGCCCTGGATCCCTATCGCGAGGCCGAATACGCGCCCGGCGGCGATGTGAGGACCGACGAGCAGATCGACACCTGGGTCCGCGCCAAGGCCGAGACCATCTACCACCCGGTCGGCACCTGCCGGATGGGCGCGGCGGGCGATCCGCTGGCGGTGGTCGACGACCAGCTGCGGGTCCAGGGGATCGCCGGGCTGCGGGTGATCGACGCCTCGGTCATGCCCACCCTGATCGGCGGCAACACCAACGCCCCGACCCTGATGATCGCCGAACGCGCCTCGGACCTGATTCGCGGCAAGGCCTTGCTGCCCGCCGTGGACGCGCCGGTGTTCGAGGACGGACGGGCGGCGGCGGCCTAGGGGGCGTCCCGCCGCGCGCTTCGCATACCTATCTGTCGATCCTCGCCACCAGGACATCGCCATGAACCACCGCCCTCTCGGCCGCTCAGGCCTTTCCACCGCTCCGCTGATCTTCGGCGGCAACGTGTTCGGATGGACCGCCGACGAGGCGACGTCGCACCGGCTGCTGGACGCCTTCGTCGACGGCGGGTTCAACGCGGTCGACACCGCCGACGTCTATTCCGCCTGGGTCCCGGGCCATGCGGGCGGCGAGTCCGAGAGCGTGATCGGCCGCTGGCTGAAGGCGCGGGGCCGGCGCGACGACGTGCTGATCCTGACCAAGGTCGCCATGTGGCCGGCCCAGCCGGGCCTGTCGGCGGCCAACATCGCCGCGGCGGTCGAGGGCTCGCTCAAGCGGCTGCAGACCGACCATATCGACCTCTACCAGGCCCACCAGGACGACGCGGCCACCCCGATCGAGGAAACGCTGGAGGCCTTCGACCGGCTGGTGAAGGCGGGCAAGGTACGGGCGATCGGGGCGTCGAACTTTTCGCCCGAGCGGCTGTCGGCCTCGCTGAAGACCTCGGAAGCCCTGGGCCTGGCCCGCTACGAGACGATCCAGCCCAGGTTCAACCTCCATGACCGGCAAGAGGTCGAAGGGCCGCTGGCCGAGCTGACGGCGCGGGAAGGGCTGGGGATCATTCCCTATTACGGCCTGGCCGCCGGCTTCCTGACCGGCAAGTACCGGAGCGAGGCCGACCTGGAGGGACGCTCGCGCGGCCGCACCGTCAAGCCGTACCTCAACGACCGGGGCCTGAAGATCCTGGCGGCCCTGGACGAGGCCGCCGAGGCGGTGGGCGCTTCCCAGGCCCAGGTCGCCCTGGCCTGGATCATGGCGCACCCGGCGATCACCGCCCCTCTGGCCAGCGCCACCAGCGTCGAACAGCTGAACGACCTGATGAGCGCGGCCCGGCTGACGCTGCCGGCCGAGGTGATCGAGAGGCTGGACGCGGCGGGATAGGCAGAAACCTCAATGGGAAGGGGTCGCCCTGTGGCGCCCCCTTCCCATCCGCGGCGCCCCCCGCGCCGCTCTTTCCGCCCCCCGACGGAAAGCTCGTGTCGCCCTCACGCGATCCGGCGGCCGTGCAGGGTCGCCAGCCGCAGGCGCGGCGCCTCTTCGTTGGCCGGGCCCAGGCTCTGGATCCGGCGCACGCCCAGTTCCGAGGCCGGGCGGCCCATCAGGCGCTGGATCATGGCGATGGGCTGGTAAAGACCCAGGAAACGGTCCGCCTGGCCGTCGGCGCCGGTCATCGGGGCCAGCAGCACCTCCATGCCCACCGACGGCGCCCCGATGGCGCGAATGTCGGCGGTAATCACCAGGGGCTCGCCCCGGCGGCGCGCGACCTCCAGGGCCGACTTGACCTCCAGGCGATGCGACAGGGCCCAGAAGCCCAGGGCGTCCTCGCCGCGCAGGTCGCGGGCGTGCAGGTCGGCGACGAAACCGCCGGCCAGCCGCACCGGATAGCGGCCCTTGCCGTCGCGCCCGAGGATGAACACCTGGGGCAGCAGATCGAGGAAATCGCCCGGATTGACGGCGGCGCGCGCGGGCATGCCGGCGTTAACGGCCTTGCTACGCCAATAGTCTATCAACCGTTCCGTGCTTGGATGGAACATCGTCGTTCCCCTGGCGGGCTCGCACGCGGTCGTTTTCGACCGCATCGGGCTTGCAGGGAGAACCGGGCCAGCCCCAGGACCGTGCCGTCCTGGGACAGTTTCCCGGTGGAGCGGCGGACATGGCGTGAAACTTGCTTGGCCGTTGGCCGAGCGACGCGCTGGCGTGTTGTGAAGGGAAGAGGCCGATGAAGGCGCCGAAAATGACCTTGCCCAAGCTGTGGATCAGCCTGGCGACCGGATTGGGCGCGCTCGTGCTCGGGGGAGCCGCCTACGCCCAGTGCAACAGCGGCTGCACGCCGCCGCCGCCGCCCTGCTGCGCGCCGCCGCCGGCCCCGCCGCGGCCGCCCACCCCGCCCGGCTGCAACACCTGCGGCGGCGGCGGTCACAACGTCTATGTGCCCGGCATCAACATCCACGTGGGCGGTTCGGTCGTCGTCAACGCCAACGCCTCGGCGACCAGCACGGCCACGGCCGGGTCCAGCGCCGGCGCGGGCGCGGGGGCCTCGGCCGGCTCGACCGTCTATTACGGCGGCGGCACCCACGGCGGCTACTATTCCGGCCCGGTCTCGACCGGCTACATCCAGGGCCTGAACGTCGAGGGCGGCGAAGCCCGCCGTCGCGCCTCCTACGAGGCCACCCGCACCAAGTTCAAGCGCGTGGTCATCCGCGCCGTCTGCCTGGACGACCGCGACATTCCCCACCCGGCCTCGCAGGTCACCCCCGACCGCGACATCGACAGCGGCTACGACGGCGAGCTCTATCGCTGCATCGCCGGCTCGCGCATGCAGTACGTGGTCGGCGCCTACGAAGGCTACAGCGCGGCCAACTTCGGCGGCGAGACCTATGTCTGCGGCAAGAACGAAGCCCTCTACTACGGCGGCGGCGGCGGTGGCTCCGGCTACGGCGGTGGCGGCGGCTCCGGCCTGGCCGGCGGCCCCGACGGCCGCGGCGGCGCCCTCTCGTGCCGGCCGCAACGCCCGGCCCGCGACTGCAACGAGCGCTCGCTGCTGCGCCGCTACGGCGCCGGGGTGAAGGTCCTGACCATCCTGACCGTTGAGAAATACACCGCCTATCGCGAGGAGACGGTGCGCGAGCAGTCCAGCTCGGGCCTGAGCCTCAGCCTGGACGGCGGCGTCGGCGGGGTGGTGTACTAACCACCGCTTCGGCTTGCGAAACAGCAAGGGCCGCTCCTCCGGGAGCGGCCCTTTTTCTTTGGCGGAATCGTTCGCATCTACGACTTTGTCGCGAAACCCGCCCCGACGGTTGCTATCCTGGGTGAGGAATCATCGCCGATGGACCGCCAGTAAGGAACACCGATGCGTCGCAAGCTTTTCGCCCTCGCCATCGTCGCGGGAACGCTCCAGGCCGCCAACGCCTCGGCGGAGCCGTTCTACGACGCCGCCCTGTGCAAGCCGCCCTATACGATGGACTCGGCCACGGCGCTGTACGAAGCGGCCGAGAAGCTGGCCAAGCCCGACACCTCGCTGCTGACGGCCTATGTCTACAAGCTGCCGCGGGACCTCGGCCAGGACGGCTTCAAGACCAGCGAAGTGGTGTTCGCCGGCACGTCGGTCGGCGTCCTGGTCCAGGGCCAGCAGGCCGACGCCCTGGCCCAGCGCTACCAGTTGCAACGCGAACGCTCCAGCCTGCTGGGCGCCTCCACCAAGGGCTATGCGCGCGAACTGCCCGCGGCCGAGCAGCCGCAGCCCGACGCCGGAACGGTCTCGATCATCGCCCGGGAGAGCGCCGCCCTGCCCGGCAAGACGCTGCTGGCCTGCGAGTTCGTCTCGAAGGAAGACCAGGCGGCCCTGGAAGCCTACGAAAAGTCCAAGAGCCAGTAACGCGCGCGGATGCGCCCTTCATCGAAAGCCCCCTTCATGGCGATCCTGTCGGCGATCCTGTACTTCCTCGCCCACCATCCGCTGTTGTCGTGGCCCGTCCTGGTGCTTGTCGGCGCCGCGCTGGGCTGGGCCATGGCGACGTGGCGGCGCAATGGCGGCTGGTACGCGCTGATGGCGCCGTTCTTCTTTTTCGGCATCGCCAACATCTTCACCGGCCACATCTTCAACGCGCTGTTCCTCAACGCCTTCGGGGAAACCGGCGCGGCGGTGGTGACCCATTCGCGGGAGACCAGCTCCACCCTCAACGACCAGCCTATATGGGCCTACGACGCGGTGCTGAAGACGGCGGACGGACGCGACGTGGTGACGGGGTTCACCACCATGTCCGCCAGCATCTATCCGATCGCCAACGAGATCCTGATCCCGCCCGAGGGCGAGACCTTCGTGGCGAAGTACATCCCGGGGTTCCCGCGCAACATCGCCATCATGCGCGACCTCTCGCCCTACGGAAAAGTCTACCGGATCGGCCGCGACCGCGGGCCGGTCGACAAGGCGGCCAACCAGTTCGCGGCCAGTCCGCACAACGCGGCGTTCATCGCGGAATATCGCGGCGCCCTGACCGCGTTCCTCGCCAAGCATCGCCAGGACGCCGATCCGGCCCTGATCCGCGACTACGAAGCCAGGCTGGAGGCGTTGCCCCCGTCGCACTGATCTTCGCGCGCGATCGACCCGCGCTAGATGACGTAGTCGTAGACCACGTCGGCCAGGGTGTGATCCATCGTCCGGGCCGGCTCTTCGCAGGTGGGGCAGTTGACGATGCGGGCCGGCACGCCGGCGGCCGTGCAGTGCGGCGGCACGGGTTTCAGCACCACCGAGCCGGAGGCGATCTTGGCGTATTCGCCGATCTCGATGTTGCCCAGCACCTTGGCGCCCGCGCCCAGCAGCACGCCCTTGCCGATCTTCGGGTGGCGATCGCCGCGCTCGGCGCCGGTGCCGCCCAGGGTCACGCCGTGCAGCATCGAGACGTCGTCGCCGACCACCGCGGTCTCGCCGATGACGATGCCGGTGCCGTGGTCGATGAACACGCCCTGGCCGATGCGGGCGGCCGGGTTGATGTCGACCTGGAAGACCTCGCTGGCCCGGCTCTGCAGGTAGAAGGCCAGGGTCTCGCGGCCCTGGCTCCACAGCCAGTGCGACACGCGGTGGGTCTGCAGGGCCAGGAAACCCTTGAAGAACAGGAACGGCTGGACATAGCCCTTGGTGGCCGGGTCGCGCTCGAACACCGCCACCAGGTCGGCCTCGGCGGCGGCCACCAGCGCCGGATCGCTGTCGAAGGCGTCGGCGGCGAATTCGCGGGCGGTCATGGCCCGCATCTCCTGGTCGCCCAGCTTGCGCGCCAGCTGGAAGGTCAGGGCGTCAGCCAGGTTGTCGTGGCTGAGGATGACGGCGTTGAGCAGCGAGGCCAGGGCCGGCTCGGCCTTGGCGGCGTGTTCGGCCTGGTTGCGCAGCGCCGCCCAGACCGGGGGCGTCGCGTTTTCCGTCACGACCTCGAGATGCTTGGCCACCGGGCTCTCCCTTTACCCACGCCGCCTATCAGAGCATCTTTTTGAGAAATGCTCCAGGCGCCCATGGTTTCAGCGTCTGGCGCGCGAAACCGTTCGCGCACTTAAGACCGTCGTCAGGCGAGCACAAGCTTGGCCAGGTTGGCCGGCAGCTCGCCCTTCACCGCCATATGGTGCACCCGGAGCAGTAAAGCCACCGTCAAGGAGTCCGGCATGTGGCCGGACACCGCCGCGTCGAGGACCTCGCCGAACGGCAGGCGGGCGATGGCCAGGTCCTCGGTGTCGTCCGGCGCGGTCGCCGTCGGCGTCAGGTCCAGGGCCAGATAGCCGTGGCAGATCTCGTCGGTGATCGAGTTGGACAGCTCCATGGTCAGGATCAGCCGCCAGTCGGCGGCCTCCAGCCCGACCTCCTCGGCCAGCTCGCGCTTGGCCCCGTCCAGCGGATCCTCGTCCAGCGGCGCGCCGCCCTCCGGGATCTCCCAGCTGTAGTTAGCGTGGGGAAACCGGTTCTGGCCCACCAGGGTGACCGTGCCGTCGGCGTGCAGCGGGACGATGCCGATCGCCCGGTTCTTGAACGCCACCTTGCCGTAGAGCGCCGGCCGGCCCGTGGGGGCGACGGCGTCGTATTCGGTCAGGGTGATCCAGGGATTGTCGTAGACGACCGTTTCCCGGGTCACCCCCCAGGGCCTCCCATGCGGTTTGAGCCAAGCGGGTTTATCTGACATGCGAACGACTCGCGACTTGTGGCGACCGCGGCTCGGCCATAGGTGTGCTTGCTTATCGTGCTTCCCGGAGGTCGTCTTGACCGGTTCAGTCCCCCCTGCCCCAGAATTCGGCGAAGTGCTGCCGATCGAACCGTCGCCGGCGGTGCTGGACTTCCTGGCCAGGCGGCGGTCGGCCTCGGCCATGAGCCTGGCCGCGCCGGGCCCCGACGACGCCCAGCTGGCCGACCTGCTGCGCCTGGCGGCCCGGGTGCCCGACCACGGCAAGCTGGCGCCCTGGCGGTTCGTGATCCTGCGCGGCCCCGCCAAGGACGCCTTCGCCGAGAAGATCACCGCCCTCGCCGACAGCCAGGCCAATCCGGCCAAGGCCAATGCCGCCCTACGCAAGCTGACCCGTCCGCCGGTCGCGGTGGCGGTGATCTCGCGGCACATCCCCGGCGAGATCCCCGAATGGGAACAGCGCCAGAGCGCCTCGGCGGTCTGCCAGCAGATGCTGCTGGCCGCCGCCGCCATGGGCTGGGGCGCCAACTGGATCACCGACTGGTACGCCTATGACCCACGCGCCCAGGCCATCCTCGGCCTGGCGGACGACGAACGGGTGGCCGGCTTCCTCTATCTGGGAACCTCGACCGAGGCCCCGCAGGAGCGGGTGCGCCCCGACGTGGCGGCGATCACCACCGCATGGTCCGCCGACTGAGCGTCACGCGCGTCCCCGGGCGTTTTCCCTGTAGCTTTTTCCCTGTGGCGTTTTCGCATCGGTCCGGCGCCTTTGTTCCGACCCGGCCGGCTCGAATAAGGGCCTGACGCCACAGAATCGCCATTCGACTAGTCTCTAATCCCAAGGCGTGGGACTTGCGGGGCGCAGGCTTTGTCGTGCATCACGCGCGACATTTTATGTAACAGTCCTGCATCAAATCCACCTTAAGCATCCGTAACTTGTTACACGGCCTTGCCTTGCCTAAGGCCAGGCTCGACGTTGTCTGCGTACTTACACGCCGACCATAACTTTACGGCCGACGGGGTTTATGACGCTCTCCCTCCTGATCCTTGGCATGACCGCCACCCTGGACGGCGCGCCCGAAGCCGCGCCGGCGCAGCAAGACCCTCCGGCGCAGGTCCAGAGGGCGCCGCAGCAGGCCGCGCCGGCCGAGGCCGATCCATACGCCGCCGAGGTCGACGCGGTCGAGGTGGTGGCGGGCAAGCCGCGCGGCTCGGTCGAGGGCGACATCAAGCCCGACCTGACGCTCAATCCCGCCCAGATCCGCGCCTACGGGGCCGGCAGCATCTCGGAACTGCTGGCCTTCCTGGAGCCGCAGCTGCGCACCAGCCAGAGCCGCGGCGACGGCCAGCCGGTGATGCTGGTCAACGGCCGCCGCATCTCGGGCTTCCAGGAAATCCGCGACATCCCGCCCGAGGCCATCGAGCGCTTCGAGATCCTGCCCGAGGAAGTCTCGCTGACCTACGGCTACCGCGCCGACCAGCGGGTGGTGAACATCGTCCTGCGCCGCCGCTTCCGCGCCCTGACCACCGAGGCGGGGGTCAAGGTCCCGACCGCCGGCGACCGCACGTCCACCGACCTGCAGAGCACCTTCTTCCGTGTCCAGGGCGACAATCGCTGGCTGTTCAACGGCAAGGTCTCGCACGACACGGCCCTGTTCGAGAACGACCGCAATATCGTGCGCACGCCGTCGGGCCAGCCCTACGACCTGACCGGCAACGTCACGGGCCTGGCCCTCCAGCCGCCGGACATCGCCAACGGCGTCTACTTCCAGCCGATCGACCCGAACCTGACCGCCCTGGTCGGCTCGCCGGTCACCGTCACGCCCGTCCCGACCGCGGCCCTGGGCGGTCCCGCGACCCTGGCCGACTTCGCGACCAACGCCGGGACCGCGGCGACCGATGACCTGACCGCCTGGCGCAGCCTCGCGCCGCGGGGAACCTCCGCCTCCCTGACCGGCGCCCTGACCCGGCCGGTGGGCAAGTCGTCGATGGCCACGCTCAGCGGCTCGTTCGAGGATTCCACCTCCTATTCGTATCTCGGCCTGCCCGGCGTCCGCCTGGAGGTGCCCGAAACCAACCCGTTCTCGCCGTTCAGCCAGGACGTCCTGCTCTATCGCTACGCCGACGACTATGTCTCGATGGCCCGCAAGACCGACACCCAGAAGGCCACGGTGTCGGCGGCGGCCAACGGGCGGATCAAGGAATGGCGCTGGAGCGCCACCGGCGGCTACATCTACTCGACCAGCGACACCACCACCGGACGCGGCCTGGACGCGGCGGCCTTCGCGGCCAGCGTCGCCGCCGGGGCCCCGGCGCTCAATCCGTTCGGCAACATTCCCTCGACCCTGCTGGCCCGGGTCTCGCCCGACACCGCCAAGTCGACCTCGAACACCGCCAACGCCGAGGTGGTGTTCGTCGGCAACCTGCTGCAGGCGCCCGCCGGCGGCGTGTCGACCACCTTCAAGGTCGGCGCCGACAGCCAGACCCAGGACTCGCGCAGCGTCCGCCGGGGAACGGTGGTCGACCGCGACATCTCGCGCACCAGCGGCAACCTGCAGGCCAGCCTCAACCTCCCGATCGCCGACCGGGACAAGGGCGTGCTGCCGGCGTTGGGCGACCTGTCGGTCAACTTCAACGGCGAGTACGAGCAGCTGTCCGACTTCGGCGGCCTGACGACGCTGGGGGCCGGCGCCAACTGGTCGCCGATCAATCCGCTCAGCTTCCTGGTCAGCTACACCAGCGAGGACGGCGCCCCGACGCCGTCGCAACTGAACGATCCGATCCTGTCGACGCCGAACGTCTCGATCTACGACTTCAACACCGGCCAGTCCGTGCTGGCCACGCGCATCGAGGGCGGCAACCCGAACCTGGTGTCCGACAGCCGCCAGGTCATGAAGCTGAGCGTCAACATCCGGCCCCTGCCCAAGGACGCCAAGACCAACCTGCAGATCAGCGCCAACTATACAGCCACCCGGATCGACGACTCGATCAACAGCTTCCCGGCCATCACCGCCGACATCGAGCAGGCCTTCCCCGACCGGATCGTCCGCGACGCCAGCGGCCGGCTGATCTCGGTCGACTCGCGGCCGGTGAACTACGCCAAGTCCGAGCAGGAGCAGATCCGCTGGGGCTTCAACCTGTCGCGTCCGTTCGGCAAGCCGCGCGCCGGCCCGCCGGGCTTCCCGTTCGGCGGCGGACCGCCTCCCGGCGGTGGCGGTGGCGGCGGCCGTGGGCCCGAGGGCGGCCCCGACGGAGGCCCGGGCGCCGGCCGCGGCGGCGGCGGTGGTTTCCGCGGCGGCGGCTTCCGCAACGGTCCGCGCCCCGGCCAGGGCCAGCTGCAGGTTTCGCTCTACCACACCTGGAAACTGAAGGACGAGGTCACGATCCGCGACGGCCTGCCGGTCATCGACCGCCTGGACGGCGGGTCGGGCGCCGGGCCCGAGCACGAGGTCCAGTTGCAGGTCGGCGTCTTCAAGAGCGGCATGGGCGCGTTCCTGAACGGCAGCTGGCGCAGCGGCTATCGCCTGAACGGCGCGACGACCCAGCAGGACCTGTTCTTCAGCGACCAGTCGACGTTCAGCCTGAACCTGTTCGCCGACCTGTCGTCGCGCCCGGACCTGCTGCGCGCCCACCCGTGGCTGCGCGGTTCGCGGGTCCAGCTGCAGGCCCAGAACCTGTTCGACACCCGCCAGGACGTGCACGACCGCCTGGGCCTCACGCCCCAGGCCTACCAGCCGGACTATCGCGACCCGATCGGCCGGACGGTGCGGATCAGCTTCCGCAAGCTGATCGGCCCGGCCCGGCCGGTGCAGCCGCCGGGCCAGCGCCCGCCGCCGGTCCCGACCCCGCCGCCGGCTCAGCCGCCGCGCTAGACACCCAAAGAAAAGGGGGCGCGTCCGGCTGGACGCGCCCCTTGCTCTTCACGGCCCCGGAAGCGCCGATCAGCCCCGGCCGCGATAGGACGCCACGCCCTGGTCGGGAACCCACAGGCCCTCCGGCGCCGGGCCGGTCTGCCAGAACACGTCGATCGGGATGCCGCCGCGCGGGTACCAGTAGCCGCCGATCCGCAACCAGCGCGGGGCCGCGACCTCGACGATCTTGCGGCCGATCTTGACCGTGCAGTCCTCATGGAACGAGCCGTGGTTGCGGAAGCTGGTCAGGTACAGCTTCAACGACTTGCTCTCGATCAGCCAGTCGCCGGGCGCATAGTCGATCACCAGGTGGGCGAAGTCGGGCTGGCCCGTCACCGGGCACAGCGAGGTGAACTCCGGGGCCACGAAGCGGGCCAGGTAGGTCACGTCGCTCTGAGGGTTGGGCACGCGCTCGAGAACGGCCTGGTCGGGGCTGGCGGCGGGCTCGACCACCTGGCCCAGCTGGGTCACATGAAGTTCGGTCATGGGCGGTCATCTAGGCCGCGCGCTCCCGCGAGACAAGCCGATGCGGCGTCGCTATCGTCGCGTCAAACAGATGTTGGACCCAAGCGCCTCGAGGGAGAAACCATGAGCGGACGCGATTTCGACGGCTTCACGATAGTGGTCACCGGCGCCTCCACGGGCCTGGGCCGGGCCATGGCGGTGGAGACCGCGCGGCGCGGCGCCGGCCTGGTGGTGGTCAATTTCGCCCGCAGCGCCCAGGAGGCCGAGGAAACCGCCCGCCTGGTCGAGGCCGAAGGGGCCAGGGCCGTCCTGGTCCAGGGCGACGTGGCCCAGGACGACGACTGCCGCAGGATCGCCCAGGCGGCGGCGGGCTCGGGCCGGATCGACGCCCTGTTCAACAACGCCGGGATCACCAAGTTCGCGCCCGACCACGCCGACCTCGACGCGGTCGACGCCGAGGATTTCCTGCGGCTGTACGCGGTCAACGTGGTCGGCGCCTTCCAGATGGTCCGCGCGGCCCGCAGCCTGCTGGAGGCCGCGCCGCAGCCAGGCGCCGTGGTCAACACCGCCTCGATCGCCGGGGTGGTCGGCAACGGCTCGTCGGTGCCCTACGCCGCCTCCAAGGGGGCCCTGACCACCATGACCCTGTCGCTGGCCCGAGCCTTGGCGCCGCGCATCCGCGTCAACGCCGTCTGCCCCGGCTTCATCGACACGCCCTGGTTCGGCAAGGCCATGGACGCCGAGCGGGTCGACCGGCTGCGCGCCGGCGCGGCGGCCGCCACGCCGCTGAAGGTCGCCTCCACCGCCGAGGACATCGCGGGGTCCGCCGTGTTCCTGGCCTCGCCCGCATCAAAACACGTCACGGGCGAAACCCTGCTGGTGGACGCGGGCCTGCACCTGGGCGGCGCCAGCCTGGCGATGCGCTGAGGCCGCAGGTAAAGCTCAAACAACCGCGTCCCCGACACTGTGGCGCCCCACGCCACTTCTGCAGCAAAATCGTCACACTTCGCTTATTCCTTGTGCTCGGGGCGCCGTTTCTGCTGGCGATTTAACCATCGCGATTGCAACTAGGGTGTAGTCCACGACTATTCCAGTTGTGCCACAACACGCTTGCAGGCGTCGCTGGACGGCGAAGGCTCCAAACCCTTCGGTCGGCAAAACGAAATAAGGGGATAGAACACATGAAGTTCATGAAACTGGCGCTGGTCGCCGCCGCCGCTTCGGTCGCCATGGGCGGCGCCGCGATGGCTGAAGAGCTGAAGCTCTCGTACAACGCCGGCATCGCCAGCAACTACATCTTCCGCGGCATCAGCAACACCAACACCAACGGCCAAGTCTTCGGCGGCGTCGACGCCACCTACGGCATCGGCTACGCGGGCGTCTGGGCCTCGAACGTCGACTTCGGCACCCCGAACCCCGACACCGAAATCGACCTGTACGCCGGCGTGCGTCCGACGGTCGGCCCGGCTTCGCTGGACTTCGGCGTCATCTACTACGGCTACGACAAGGACAAGAACGGCGCCCCGGGCTCGTTCAGCTACTTCGAAGTCAAGGCCGCGGGTTCGATCCCGGCCGGTCCGGCCACCGTCGGCGCCGCGCTGTACTACTCGCCGGAATTCCCGGGCAAGGGCGGCGAAGCCCTGTACTACGAGCTGAACGGCTCGATCCCGCTGGAAGAAAAGCTGACCCTGAGCGGCGCCGTTGGCCGTCAGGACGTCGACGCCGAGAACTACTTCGGCGGCCAGACGACCAGCTACGTGACCTGGAACGCCGGCGTCACCGCCGCGATCAACGATCACATCAGCGCCGACTTCCGCTACTCGGACACCAACAAGAGCGACTACGGCAAGATCTATCACGCGACGGTCACCGCCTCGCTGAAGGTCGCCTTCTAAGCCACGCGCTCCAGAAGTCAGGAACGGGCCGCCTCGACATCGTCGAGGCGGCCTTTTCTTTGGCCGGAGCCCCGCCCTAGGCCTTGGGCGCGGACGGCGGGCGCATGAACAGCGCCGCCACGAACACCACCGCCGTCAGGGCCGCGAACAGCTCGAAGGCCGGGGCGAACGAGCCGACGCGGTCGCGGATCGCGCCGCCGATGAACGGCCCGGCCGCCGACACCGCCCCGATCAGGCAGGTCAGGGAGAACAGCTCGACATTGTTGCGGCGGCCGAAATAGTTCAGCAGCAGCAGGCTGACGGCCAGCACCGTCAGGCCGAACCCGACGCCCACGCCCACCGCGTACAGCGTCAGCAGCAGCGGTGTCGTGGCCCGCGACAGGGCCAGCAGGCCGACCACCAGCAGTCCCTGGGCGAAGACCAGCAGCCAGCGCGGATCCACCCGGTCGCCGATCGCGCCGCCGCCCAGACGGGCGACCACCTGCATGCCGCCCTCCAGGCTGAGCATGCCCGCCGCCACCGCGCCGGCCACGCCCAGCTGGGTCAGGTGGGCCTGGGTCAGGCTGGCGGCGCTGATGCCGGCCAGCAGGTGGCTGAAATAGGCGGCCAGCAGCACGTAGAACTGCGGCGTGCGCACCGCGTCGCGGACGCTCCATTCGTGGTCGGTGTGATAGACGCCTGTCGGCGTGACGCCGGCTTTGGCCTCGGCGTCCAGCTCGCGGTCCAGCGCGGCGCCCGCCTGCTCCAGCCAGCGCGGCCCGCCCACCGCCACGGCGCACAGCAGGCCGACCAGGCCGACCGCCAGGGCCTGCAGGGCCCAGTAGAGCCGCCAGTCGTTGTGGGTCGCGGCCAGCGCGCTGACCACCATCCACGGCCCGGCCACCCCGCCCAGGGCGCCGAAGGTGAAGTAGATCCCGAACGGCAGGGCGCGTTCCTTGAAGATCGCCGACAGCACGTGGGTGCCGGGGATCAGGGCCGCCATCTGGAAGCCGATCCCGCACAGGGCCGTCCCGAAGAAGTAGATCGGCAGGGCGTGGACCCGCGACAGGCAGAACAGCCCGCCCGCCATCACCGCCACCCCGACCAGGATCGCGCCGCGCACGCCCATCCCGCGGATCAGCATGGCCGGCAGCCAGGACGACAGGCCGGTGAAGACCCCCAGGATCGTGAAACCCAGGAAGGCGTGCTCCCAGCTCCAGCCCAGCTCCGGCACCATGGCCGGGATCACCACGCCCAGCGAGGAATAGGTCGCGGCGGTGATCAGGAACAGCAGCAGGCTGAAGACGGCGACCAGCAGCCAGGGCCGGAAGGCGCTCGCGGTCCGGGGAATCGACAGGTCGGTCATCAGAACGTCCGCTTCAGGGTCACGCGCCATTCCCGCCCCTTGCCGGGCAAGGCCCCGAGATTGGCATAGGTGTCGGCGTCGGGGGTGAAATAGAGCTTGTCGAACAGATTATCGACGTTGAGCTCGGCGGTGTACGGCCCGCGCGTCACATAGGCCGAGGCGTTGACCACGGCGTAGGCGGGATAGGTCACCGCGTCCTGCACCAGGCCCGAGGTCTTGGTCACGTGGGTGACGCCCAGGGTCGCCCCGGCCTGCCCCCAGTCGTGCCTGTCGCTGGTGTAGGCGCCGTACAGGCTGACCACCGACTTGGGGATCAGGGTGTAGTCGTAGTCGCCCGCCCGGCCCGCCAGGCTGCTGAACGTCCAGACCACATAGGAGCCGCCGTAGCCCTGGGCGCCGGGCACGCCCGCCGTATAGGCCGGGATGTACTGGAACGAGTTGTCCGGCCCCTTCACCGTGGTGTGCTGGGCGTTGGCCGTGGCCGTGAAGCTGAGGTGCTCGGACGCCAGCCAGCGGACCTCCAGCTCAACGCCCTTGGCCCGCGTGCCCTGCACCACCGGCGTCAGGCCCGACAGCTGGGTGCGGTTCTGGCGATAGGCGGCCAGCGAGCCGACCAGGGTCCCCTTCAGCAGCTGGAACTTCACGCCGGCCTCGGCCAGGTCGCTGTCCGACAGCCACGAACCGTCGGCGACCAGGTTCGGGGCCACCTCGCCCGCCTGGCTGACCTCGAGCGCCGAGGCCTTGGCGTAGCTGATGTAGGGCATCAGGCCGACCGGGGTCTGGTAGGTCAGGCTGGCGCTGTAGGTCCCCTTCCCCCGGCTGTCGGCCTGGCGGCCCGTGGGGGCGAAGGTCAGGAAGCCGGTGTCCTGGGCGGCGACGTCGTACCAGTCGTAGCGCCCGCCCAGGGTCAGGGTCAGGCGCTGGCCGAACTTGACGTCGCTGGTGAAGAACAGGCCCGTCTGGCTCCACGTGCCCCGGTTGTCGTTCTCCCATTCCAGCCCCTGGACACCGGCCGGCTCGGTGCTGAACGGGCTGTCGATGATGTCGTTGGGCTGGGCGCCGACCGAGATGTCGCGGCGGTCGATGGCGATCAGGCCGCTGTTGAAGCTCTCGCGGCGGTGTCCCTCGAACTCCCGATAGCCGGCGCCGACGATGGTGGTCGTGCTGACCGATCCGAACTCGCGCTTGAACGCATAGCTGGCCCGCGCCTCCCAGACATGGCTGTCGAACCAGGCCGGATAGCCGTAGCTGACGAAGCGCTTGTTCTCCTGGTCGTCGTAGAACAGCTGCAGCTTCAGCACGCTGTCGTCGTCGAACCGCTTGGCCAGGTCGAAATAGAGGGTGTTGGTCCGGGTCTTGGAGAAGTCGGCGGCGCTGACATAGACCGTGCGCGGGTCCAGCTTGGTGGTCCCCACGCCGGTGTCCAGGGTGTGGTTGGCGTCGCTGGCGGGGAAGCCGTAGTACGGGATGTAGAGCGCGCTGCCGAACGGGTAGGGCCCCACCTCGTTCGGGGTGATCCGGCCGTTGCCGTCGGCGTCGACCAGGCTGGTGTCGCGTCCGGTGATGTAGGTCTGGTGGTCGATCAGGTCCTGGGTCAGGCGGTTCCAGCCGGGCGTCTGGATGTCGCCGGTCGAGTGATAGACCATGCCGCCGAAGGCCGTGCTCCAGCCGTTGTTCAGGTCGAAGTCGGCCGAGACCTCGGCCAGCTGCCGCTTGGGGTGCAGGCCGCGATAGAAGCTCTTGGAATCATCCAGCTCGCCATAGGCGTAGAGCCCGCCGTCGGCCGCGCCCAACTTGACCGGCAGGGCGACCTGGCCGGTCAGGTTCTTCTTGTCGTAGGCGCCGAGCGTGGCGGTGATCTCGCCCTTGGGATCGGTCAGGAACCGGCCCTCGTCGCGCGCCGACTTGGGGATGAAGTTCAGCATGCCGCCGACCTTGCCCGAGCCGTAGATCGGGGCCGGCGGGCCGCGCACGATCTCGATCTGGGCCGCGCCGCCGATGGGGGTGGAATAGGTGCCGCGGTTCTCGACCCGCTTGAAGCCGCGGAAGTAGTTCTCGGCCAGGGTGCCGCGGATATTGAGCGCGCCCGGCACGCCGTAGAAGCTGGCGGTGTAGGTCCCCGGCGAGACGGCGGTCAGGCCGTCGATGGTCTCGATGCCGTAGCGGGTCAGGGTGGTGTCGCTGACGAAGCTGGCCGAGCGCGGGGCCTCCAGCAGCGGCTTCTCCAGGCCGAACACGGTGGTGCTGGGCTGCTTCTCCAGAAGGCCGGCCTTGTCGCGCGCCTGGACGATCACCGCGTCGACGGCGTCGCCCCCCGCGATGTTCTGCGGCGCGTCCTCGCCCCCTTCGCGCGCGAAGGCCTGGCCCGACGCGAACACGCCGACAGCCATGGCGGAAGCGAGCAGATAGGCGCGGATCGGCATCTCGAAAGCTCCAGGCCCGCCGGGGGAGCGGCGGCGAAGCTAGCAAATGGAACCTTACGCAACGTTCGTCAAAACGTTATGTGAAATTTCAGAATGAAATATATTGGTGGCGCTGTTAGAGAAAGGCGCGTCCCGGGCCCGCGACTAACGCTTCAGTTTCGAGGAGATCAGGATTCCAAGGCTGGTCAGCGCGACCGCGCCACCGATCGTCGCCGCCACCCATCTTCCGCTGGGAAACAGGCCGTGAACGAAGAGCGTGAAGACCATACCCGCCGCGATGGCGGATCCCCAAAACATCGCCGCGCGCGTCGGGTTCATCGGCGCCGCCTACCCTTCGACCATCGGCCGAGTGGCTTCGGGCATGATGTTGAGCACGCGCATCATCGCCAGCTTGGCGCCTTCGACGTCGCCGCTGGCGATCACGTCGGCCACGGCCCGGTGCTGCTCGACGTCGGCGATCAGCTCGGCTTCGGTGGCCGCGCCGAACGAGAACACCCAGTAGCGGGCGGCCTTGTGCTGCAGGGGGATCAGGATGCGGGCCAGGGCCATGTTGCCGCCGGCGCGGGCCACGGCGGCGTGGAAGCGCTGGTCCATGGCCACCAGGGACGGCAGGTCGCGGTCGCGGGCCGCCCGTTCGCCGTCGTCGAAAGCCGCGCGGATCGCCTCGGCCTCGGCCTTGCTGGCGTTGCGGGCCGCCAGGCCGGCGCAGTGCGGCTCGATCAGGGCCCGGGCCTCGTAGCCCTGGCGCAGCTCGACCAGGTCCAGCGGCGCCACCGTGGTGCCGGAGCGCGCGCGGCGGATCACCAGGCCTTCCAGGGCCAGGCGGCCCAGGGCGTCGCGCACGCCGGCCAGGCCCGCGTCGTAGCGCGCCGCCAGCGACTGCTCGTCCAGCCGCGCGCCGGGCGCCAGGCGGCCCAGGATCAGGTCCAGCAGGATGCGCTCGTAGACCTTGGCCTTCTGCAGGTCGGGCGACCAGTCCTCCAGGCCCGAGGACGAGCAGACGTCCAGCACCAGCATCCGGTCGCGGCCGCCCCCGGCCGAGGCGTCGTCAGGGGCCATGAACTGTCGCAAGGCGGGGCTCCGAAGGCAGTAAGCCCTGATATGTACGGTGAAATGTCAGGCCGCGCCAGGGCGGGCGCGCCCGTAAGGGCGCGCATCCTGAGATTGCCTAGAAGGCCGGCACCACCGCGCCGTGATACTTCTGCTCCATGAAGGCCTTCACCTCGGGCGAGGTCAGGGCCTTGGCCAGCTTCTGGACGCGCGGGTCGTCCTTGTTGTCGGGCCGGCCGACCAGATAGTTCACATAGGGGCTGTTCTTGTCCTCGATCAGCAGGGCGTCCTTGGCCGGGTCCAGCTTGGCGTCGAGGGCGTAGTTGGTGTTGATCACCGCCAGGTCCACCTGGTCCAGGGTGCGCGGCAGGGTCGCGCCCTCCAGCTCCTTGAACTTCAGGCCCTTGGGGTTGCTGGCGATGTCCTTGAGGCTCAGGCCGGCCTTGCCGAGGTCCAGCCCGATGACGTTGTTCTTGGCCAGCAGCCGCAGGGTGCGGTCCTCGGTCGAGGCGTCGTTGGGGATGGCCACCGTCGCGCCCTGGGGCAGCTCGGCGATCGACTTGTAGCGGTGCGAATAGGCGCCGATCGGCTCGATGTGCACGCCGATCACCGGCACCAGGTTGGTGCCCTTGTCGCGATTGAAGGTCTCCAGGTACGGCAGGGTCTCGAAATAGGAGACGTCCATGCGCTTCTCGGCGACCTGGATGTTGGGCTGGACGTAGTCGTTGAAGACCTTGACCTCGATCTTCAGCCCCTGCGCCGCCAGCTTCGGCTTGATGAACTCCAGCACCTCGGCGTGCGGGATGGCCGTGGCGGCGACCGTCAGGGTGTCGCCGGCGCTGGCGGCGGGCTTCTTGGCGCACGCGGCGAGCGACAGGACGGCGAGGCTGACGAGAAGGGCGCGGCGGGCGACCATGAACGGCTCCGTAAAGGCGATTAGACGGGTCGGGTATTGCCCGTTTCCGACTGGACCGGGAAATCAGTTTTCCTGAACCGGGGCGCAGAGTCTTGGATCATTTCACGATCGCGCCTTGACCCGACCCGCGAACAGGTCGCCTGGATGGGGATGGCCCGAGAAACCGTCTACATCGTCCAAGCCTACAAGGCCGGCCGCGGCAAGGGGCTGAAGGCCGAGCAGCAGGTCGGCTGCAAGGACGCCGAGGAAGCCCGCCGCAAGGCCGAGCGCCTCGCCCCGCTGCGCGAGGGCGTCGTGGCCTTCGCCGCCTCGGCCGACGTCGAGCTGGGCGACTATGACGAGAACCCGGTGATCCTGTTCAAGGCCGGCCGGCTGCCGTTCCCGTTCGACCAGGCCTAGGGCTTATTCCTCGTCGTTCGCCGGCTCTTCCGGCCCGGCGATCGTCCAGCTGGACAGGAAGTCGGGGTTCTCGACGCTCTCGCCGCCGGTCAGCGGATAGAGGCCCGGCTCGGCGGGGCGGATGTTCGAGGTCTGGGGCGGCAGGGTCGTGGTGTCGCCGTCCTGCGGACCCAGCAGGTCGAGCAGGACGCCCTCCTCCGCGTCGGCGGTGATCACCACGCCGTAGAAGGCCTCGCGGCCCTCCACCTCGCCCTCGGCGTCGAGGAAGGTCAGGTTCACCAGCATGGTCTTGCCGACCAGGCCCTGGGCGAAGCCCTCGTCCCAGTGTTCGGGCGGCGGGGCGGAGAGGATGGGGATGTCGTCGGTCATGGGATCGTCCTAGCGGTGCGAGACGCGGCGCACCACCGCGTCGCCGACCATCTGCAGCGCCTGGACCAGCACCAGCAGCAGCACCACGGTCACCACCATCACGTCGGTCTGGAAGCGCTGGTAACCGAAGCGGATGGCCAGGTCGCCCAGGCCGCCCGCGCCCACCACACCGGCCATGGCGGTGTAGGACACCAGGGCGATGGCGGTGACGGTGGCCGCGGCGATCAGGCCCGGCATGGCTTCCGGCAGCAGGGCGCCCAGCACCACCTGCCGGCGCTTGGCGCCCATGGCGAAGCTGGCCTCGATCACGCCCTTGTCCACTTCGCGCAGGGCGGTCTCGACCAGGCGGGCGAAGAACGGCGCGGCGCCGGCCACCAGCGGCGGGATCGCTCCGGCCACGCCCAGCGAGGTGCCGACCAGGGCCACGGTCAGGGGGATCATCACGATCAGCAGGATCACGAACGGCACCGAGCGCAGGATGTTGATCACCAGCGACAGCACGCCGTTGGCGACGCGGTTCTGCAGCATCTGGCCCTTGCCGGTCAGGAACAGGATCACGCCCAGCGGCAGGCCCAGCACCACGGTCAGGGCCATGGAGCCGCCCAGCATCGACAGGGTGTCGAGCGTCGCCTGGCCGATCTCCGACCAGTCGATGTTGTCCATGAAGCCGCTCATCGGCCGGCCTCCCCGACCAGGTCCACCCGGACGCCGTCGGCCTGGAACCGCCGGATCGCCGCCTCGACGTCGCCGCCGGTCAGGGACAGGGTCAGCTGGCCGTAGGGCGTCTCGCGCAGGCGGTGGATGCGGCCGCCCAGGATCGAGTAGTCGACGCCGGTCTCGCGGGCCACCGCGCCCAGGATCGGCTTGTAGGTGGCCTCGCCCTTGAAGGTCAGGCGCACCACGCGGCCGCCGACGACGGCCCCCTCGCCCGGCTCGCCTTCCGCCTCGGTGACGAACCGCCGGGCCGTGGCGCTGGCCGGATGCAGGAACACCTGCTCGACCGGGCCGCTCTCGACCACCCGGCCGCCCTCCAGCACCGCCACCCGGTCGCAGACGCGGCGGACCACGTCCATCTCGTGGGTGATCAGCACGATGGTCAGGCCCAGCTCGCGGTTGAGGTTGGAGATCAGCTCCAGGATCTGTTCGGTGGTCTCGGGATCCAGCGCGCTGGTGGCCTCGTCGCACAGCAGCACCTTGGGGCCGGTCGCCAGGGCGCGGGCGATGCCGACGCGCTGCTTCTGGCCGCCCGACAGCTGGGCCGGATACTTGTTCGCGAAGTCGCTCAGCCCCACCCGCGCCAGCAGCTCGGCGGTGCGCGCCTTGACCTCGGCGTCGGGCTTGCCGGCCAGCTTCAGCGGGAAGGCGACGTTGCCGGCCACGGTCTTGGACGACAGCAGGTTGAAGTGCTGGAAGATCATCCCGACCCGACGACGCAGGGACCGCAGCCCTTCGACGCCCAGGGCCGCCACGTCGTCGCCGTCGACCACGACCTTGCCGCCCGACGGCTTCTCCAGGCCGTTGATCAACCGGATCAGGGTGGACTTGCCCGCGCCCGAGGCGCCGATCACGCCGAACACCTCGCCGGGCGCGACCGACAGGTCGACCCCGCTCAGAGCGGCGCGCCCATCGTCTTTGGCGCCGCCCCCGGCATAGGTCTTGGAGACGTCTTGGAAGGTGATCACGATCGGGCCCGGGCGTTATGGAGCCGCTGCATTTAGGCGCTGCCGCTCCATTTGGCGAGAGGCGAGCCCGTCAGGGCCGCTTCACCACCGCCCCGCCCTTCATCACGAACACCGGCCGCTCCAGCGTCGTGACGTCGGTCAGGGGGTCGTCGTCCACCGCGATCAGGTCGCCGTAGCGGCCCACGGCCACCTGGCCGACGTCCTTCTCGCGGCCCAGCGCCTGGGAGGCGGTGATCGTCGCGGCCTGGATCGCCTGCAGGGGCGTGGCGCCATAGCGGACCATCACGGCGAACTGCTTGGCGTTGGTCCCGTGCGGATAGACCCCGGCGTCGGTGCCGAAGATCATCTTCACCCCGGCCTTCAGGGCCTTGCGGAAGTTCTCGCGCTGCACCTCGCCGATGTCGCGGTCCTTGCGCAGGTTGTCCTCCAGCACCCCGTTCCGGGCGCCCTCGGCCTGGGTGTAGTCGGTGTTGTAGATGTCCATCGAGAAGTAGGCGCCCTTCTGGACGGCCAGCTTGATGCCCTCGTCGTCGACCAGGCTGGCGTGCTCGATGGTGTCGACGCCGGCCCGGATGGCGTCCTTGATCCCCGCCGCGCCGTGGGCGTGGGCGGCGACCTTCAGCCCGGCCATGTGGGCCTCGTCGACGATGGCGGTCATCTCGGCCAGGGTCAGCTGCTGCTGGCCGGGCTCGTCGCCGTGCGAGAACACCCCGCCCGTCGCGCAGATCTTGATCACCTGGGCGCCGTACTTCTTCAGCGTGCGCACCACCTTGCGGCCCTCGTCGGGGCTGTCGACGTTGTAGGGGCTCTTCTGGTCCATCGACGGCGGGAAGAAGGTCGAGTCGCAGTGGCCGCCCGTGGCGCCGATGGCGTAGGTGGCTGTGACGATGCGCGGCCCTTCCACATAGCCTCCGTCGATCGCCTCGCGCAGGCCCACGTCGTCGAACCGGTCGGAGCCGACATTGCGAATGGTGGTGAAGCCGGCCTCCAGGGTCTTCTTGGCGTTGGCGGTCTGGACCACGCTCCAGAAGGCGTCGCTGAATTCCAGGCTGTTGTAGCCGCCGATCTCGGCCACGGCGCTGATGTGGGTGTGCATGTCGATCAGGCCCGGCAGCAGGGTCGCGCCCGGCAGCTCGGTCACCACCGCGCCCAGCGGCGTGGCGTCGCCCGCCTTGCCCACCGCGGTGATCCGACCGTCGATGATCACCACCTGCGGATTGTCGACATACTTGCCGGTGGCCACGTCGAGCAGCCGCGCGGCGCGCACCACCTCGATGTCGGCCGCCTGGGCCACAGTGGGGGCCAGCGGCGCGACGGCCGCCGCCGCGATGAAGGCCAGAGCGGCCAGTTGACGCTGCATGATCACTTATCCCCGTCCCCGCCCTCTTTCCGGGCGATCCAGAACGGCGACGCTATCACGCGCCGAAGGGACGTCGAGCCGTAACGGCCACGTTTCGCGTCCGTGCCAAGAACGAGGGCGCCCGCGAGGGCGGCGCTCGCCCTTGGCGAGACTCTCCCCCCAGCCTATACGGGCAGGACCAGCGCGGGCGTGGCGAAACTGGTAGACGCAGCGGACTTAAAATCCGCCAGCCGCAAGGCTATGCCGGTTCGACCCCGGCCGCCCGCACCACCTCTCCTATTCGACGACCGGAACGTCCAAGGCTCCACCGACGGCGAAGCCGTGCGCTTCGGTCCGGTTGGCCTTGCCGGCCGCCACGCGGGCGGAGGGGTTGGGCCGGGGCTCGGCCACCTTGTGCAGGGCGTTGCGATCGACATGGCGGAAGGGCGCGGTGCGGCCGCGGACCTGCAGCATGGTGGTGGAGACGTACGACCAGCCGCCGTCGGCGTCGAACTTCACGTCCAGCTCGTAGGAATCGGTCCGGAACGCCCACTCCAGGAAGTCGGTCGAGCAGATGCCGTAGCCCGGCCCGCCGCGATCCGCCCTTACGATCAGGCCCGAGCCGTCCGGCGCGGCCTGGCCCTTGGCCAGCGCCGTCTGGCCGCGCGGGATCGCCAGGGTCTGCATGATCAGCCCCGTCGCGGGCTCCCACAGCCAGTAGCCGACCTGGTCGTGGAAGGTCGTGTCCTCGTCGGAGGCGACGATGTGGACGTGGTAGCGCAGGCCGTAGAACAGCTGGGGTCCGTTGGCCTGGGGATCGATCGGCTGCATCTCGATGCGCTCGAGATAGTCGCGCCGCTCCGGCCCCTCGGCCTTGGGGTTCAGGTCGACGCCCTTGCGGCCTTCCCACACGCCGGCCAGCCGCCGCAGCGGACCCAGATTGGCCAGGGTGTCGGGATCCACATCTTCCGGCTCGGTGAAGATGTCGTCGGGGAAGTCGTGCATCGGGTTCGGTTCTCGCGCGCGCCGCCGTGTCCGTCACGGCCAAGCATCCTCGGAGCCGAAATCCCATCGACGGGCGCCGAGGTCAACGCCCCCGCGCCCGTCGTCCGGAGTTCAGAGCAGTTCGTAGGCCGGAATGGTCAGGAACTCCTCGAGGGTGTCGGAAAGGACCATGCGCGTGAACATGTGCGCGGCCTCCTCCAGGCGCGGCGAGCCGAAGTCGCGGCGCAGGTCGGCCATCTCCTGGGTGAACAGGCTGACGAACAGCTCCGAGCTCAGCACCCGCCCGTCGTCCAGGGCCGCGCCCAGGCGCACCCACTGCCACAGCTGGGTGCGGCAGATCTCGGCGGTCGCCGCGTCCTCCATCAGGTTGTAGAGCGGCACCGCGCCCCGGCCTTCCAGCCAGGCCTGGGTGTAGCGCACGCCCACGCGGATGTTCTCGCGCACGCCGGCCTCGGTGCGGACGCCCTCGTGCAGCTCCAGCATCTGGGGCTGTGTGATATCGAGGTCGGCCAGGGTCTTGTCGCGCTGGTTCGGCGTCGGCATCAGGCGGTCGAAGACCTCCATCGCCACGGGGACCAGGTCGGGGTGGGCGACCCAGGTGCCGTCGTGGCCGGCCCCGGCCTCGCGCTCCTTGTCGGCCTTGACCTTGGCGAAGGCGGCCTGGTTGGCGGCGTCGTCGCCCTTGACCGGGATCTGGGCCGCCATGCCGCCCATGGCGAAGGCGCCGCGGCGGTGACAGGTCTGGATCAGCTTCAGCGAATAGGCGCCCAGGAAGGCCTTGCCCATGACCATGGCCGAGCGGTCCGGGGTCAGGAATTCGGCGCGACGGCCCAGGCGCTTGATGAACGAGAAGATGTAGTCCCAGCGGCCGCAGTTGAGGCCGACGATGTGGTCCTTCAGCTCGAACAGGATCTCGTCCATCTCGAAGGCGGCCGGGATGGTCTCGATCAGCACGGTGGCCTTGATCGTCCCGACCGACAGGCCAAGGGCCTCCTGGGCGCGGACGAACACGTCGTTCCAGAGGCGGGCCTCCAGGTGGCCTTCCAGCTTGGGCAGGTAGAAGTACGGACCCGAGCCCTTGGCGATCGCCGCCTTGGCGTTGTGGAAGGCGTAAAGGCCGAAGTCGAACAGCGCCCCGGCCACGGCCTGGCCATCGACCTCCAGGTGGCGCTCCATCAGGTGCCAGCCGCGCGGGCGCACCTTCAGCACCGCCGGGGTCGGGCCCATGGCGTACGCCTTGCCGGACTTCGGGTCGACGTGGGTCAGCTCGCCCTGCCAGCGATCCTTCAGATTGACCTGGCCCTCGATGACATTGGCCCAGGTGGGGGCGGTGGCGTCCTCGAAGTCGGCCATGAACACCTTGGCCCCGCAGTTCAGGGCGTTGATGATCATCTTGCGGTCGACCGGGCCGGTGATCTCGACGCGGCGGTCCAGCAGGTCGGCCGGGACCGGGGCGACGGCCCAGTCGGCGGCGCGGACGTGCGAGGTCTCGGCTAGGAAGTCGGGCAGCTCGCCGGCGTCGAAGCGGGCCTGGCGCATCTGGCGGGCTTCCAGCAGCTGGCGGCGACGGGCGTCGAAGCGACGGTGCAGGTCGGCCACGAAGGCCAGGGCCTCGGGGGTGAGCACTTCCACCGCGCGACCCTCGACCGGGCCGGTGACTTGGATATGGGCGGCGACGTCGAGCGGCATGAGGAATTCCCGTGGTCGTGAGGGCTTCCCGGGACCCTCGCCCCGGGAAGCCGCATGGATACTAGATGAAGCGTACGTCTTGTTGAGGGCCCGGCGCTCTTAGGCGGCGCCGTTCTGCCCTCCGCCCCGGACGGT